>Ga0326727_10002377_pt1 | contig 64559 bp, 55 predicted proteins | sample MB2enrmetagenome_FD_207643 | JGI IMG/M metagenome (GOLD analysis project Ga0326727, IMG submission 207643) | Lab enriched peat soil microbial communities from McLean, Ithaca, NY, United States - MB29MY | ecosystem: Environmental > Terrestrial > Soil > Wetlands > Peat | place: USA: New York...
CCGCCCACGCTTTGTCGTCAATCAGGTACTCGTCAGCCATAGTTGTTCAGTCGCTCCAGCCAAACTGACTGGCTTGAATCGGAAAAACCTAGCGATTCCTAGTGCCTGATTGGGTTCGGAGCCTAAGCCGCCTTCGTCCCCAAAGCTCGCGCCAATTTAGACGCGTGGTGAGGAGAAAAAACCTTTCCAATTAACTGAATAGGTTCTCCGGGCGATCCGCCATCGGCGATAAAAAGATAATATCCAACGCCGTCAACGTCCAAGCCGTCGTTACGCGCGGCCTCGGCCTCTTTTCTCGTTATCGGCCCGACGCACAACATACTCGCGTTTGACAAACTCGTTGTTCCGAAATACTCTTCCATTGCGCCCTCCACTGGAGTCCTCCATGCTCAAGCCTAGATCAAACTCCGCCCGCATCAGCGTAAGCAAGCTTGCGGAGTTTACCACCGCTAAAGCCGCTCGTCAAAGGGAGATACTGCGCGATCAGAAATATCCAGCCGACTACAAAGTTACGTATTACAAAGAAGCAACTGAGTCGATTGCATCGTGTGTTGCTAATGGTCTTCAAGACTTCTCTGTTATTTACAATACAGTTTCAATTTTGGAGCAGGCAACCCCGGCTGGAATTGGCACTCAGCGTCGTATCAACGCAAACATTGACGCCTTGGAGACGTTCGAGTCTATGTTGGATGACATCGACCTAAAGGGGGCAGCCCCATCTCTGGGCGAGACATCCCCTCCCAAGCTAACCTGTCGCAATGTAGAAATCAGCGTTCGGCCTGAGATCATTTTGCGGGCAAAGGGTAAAGGGAGCACGCCGCTTGTTGGCGCGATAAAGCTCTATTTTATAAGGTCTTTCCCGCTAACTGGGGATGCCGCAGGCTACATTTCAGCAGTCCTTCAGGAATGGACCCGGACATTTATGGCCGCAGATGGGTCTGTCTCGGGGCCGCTTTGTTACGTCGTAGACATCGGATCAAAAAAGGTGTGGCCGGGAGTCAAGGCCACGGCATCCCGCCTCAAAGACATCGAGGCATGCTGTCAGAATATCTCCGACTTGTGGCCGCAGATTAAGCCCGATGGTTAGGGGGCAAATCGTTGGTGGCGGTGGCGGCGACGGGTTGATTACGTCGGTATTCCGAGGCGTATGTTCATCGCGACCTGCGATACCTGGAGGGCCTCAGCAAGCCCCTCAGCCGTCGTTACGCCAGCCGCCGTTAGCTTTTGAATGAGCGACCACGGCATCAAGAGGTCTGCGGCAAATTCATTAGCCTCAGTTTCTTGCCGGCTGGATAGCCCAGATCGGTAATATGTATCGTCCACCACGCTTTCGTTTACAAGGCCGCGGTGGAGCAAGAAGTGACCCAACTCGTGAGCGGCCGTGAATCTCTGCCGGGTGCCTACTTCACGGTTGTTCACCGAAAGCGACCATCCTGAGCGGGCGCTCATATCCCTATACAGCTTGCCTGATACGCCCGCAGGAAGAGGCTCGGCGTATGCACGAACTCCCAAATCAGCAGCAACCTGCGCTACATTCACCGGCGCGTTTTCGTGCGCCCGCGCAATTGCTGCGCGTGACTCCGGGTCAATGCGGGCGGAGAGCATCATAAGGTCATCTCCGTTCGGGGCTGTGGCGATGCATTCGACAGGGTTAGGACGACGTTGTTCCTAATATGGTCCCTTACCAGATCATTTGCAACGGCCTGCAAAGACGCTTTGAACTCGGGGCTTTCGAGGTGCTCTAGACTGGCTTTACGAGCGTGTTTCTGAGCTTCGCGCTTCAGCATGCGGCGCGCGGCTTGGTATCCGACGAATGCAGATATTGCGATCACCACCCCGACGCCTGTTACGACAAGCGTTGCGGCCGAGAGCGCAAGGTTGATCCACAACGTGACATCTGGATTGGAAAAGGCCAAATGGGCCGACGCCACCGCCGCGTCTGAGGTTGGTGGGATGGGCGGGACTGGAAGCGCATCGTGGATCGAATCTGTCGCCATGCAACAGCGATATCACGGGAACGTGATAATGAAAATGGGCCGACGCGACCAATCGCCCGACAACCCATGCCCGACCGTCCGCACCGTCCCGGCAACCCACATCCCGGCGGCGACGCTGCTCCGCGGAGGAGAAACTGTGGAGTGTCGACGAGACACATGAGCCTATTGCCGCCGTATGAGCGGTTGCGGTGGCGGCCCGATGTTGACCCCCATCTGCTGCGCACATGGCGCCATCAAGTCCGCGAAGGTCGCTTTGTTGCAGCACCCCCGGCTCGCTTCATGCCGGTCCGCGTCGCGACGACAGCGCCGGCAGCCGTGGGAATTGCGCCGCCGAGCCAGCCCCCGGCCGCCGCGGCAAACAGTCAAGTTCGTGCTGCCGGAAGGCCGAACAGAACTCCGATTACGACGTGTGGCTGACCGGACGTTTGCGCCGCTTCGCGTTCCAGGCGCTAGCGTGGCACTCCCCGTCAGCGACATGGCGTGATAGCTGCTCGCTCCGAGCGAGACCCCGTGCCGCAGAGCACCTCCGTCAGCGCCGATCGCAGAATCCGTCAGCTTGCGGCCCTAACTGTCCCGGCACGGCCGCCCGAGGGCGGTAGACTGCCATCGGCAGTGGCAATCAACCAGTCCGACACGCACCGACGACAGGCCGATCGGTTTGGGCGCCTTACCAAGGGTGACTCTCCTAAAGGAATTTCCATTTATTGAGCGATTCGCAGCGGTCATGTGCGATTTCCGACGAAAGCGACCACCTATTCAAATTCGATAGCGGCCAGATCGGGGGAAGCCATGTGGGTGCGCGGGCCGCACAACATTCACGATTAGAGTAAGGGGGCGCTACAACCGACATCGCTGCGCGCTACGGCATCTTCGACGCCTACGCTTGCTGCAATAATTTAGGGCATCTGCAAACGAGCCTAGCGCAAAGTAGTTAGCGGCTCCCGAGGGGGCCGTCGTGTGCGGGCCTGCGCAAGCAACTGCTTATTCGGGACCCCCCCCAGAACGCACTTTGTTCTGCGCTAGCAAACGGCCCCGTTCGTGACGATCGACCTCGTTGGTCCGCCGTCCTGCGTCATTCGAGACTGCGATGAGTTGCTGGTCGGCACACCCTTGATTTCGCCGCAACGGTGGTCAAGGCCGTCCCCGCTTTCCATAGGGGGGACCCGTTATCCACAAGGGGCCGCGTAGTAGACCGTCCAGAGTCAAGCGGAGCGGCCCCTTGTGGATAACGGGGGGTCCCTGTGGTAAGCGGGGGCGGCGGCGCACCCTTCTTCGTCACGCTGCTGCGACCTTGCGATCAGGATCACCCTACGTTCGCTGATTTCGATATAGCCGCCTGGACGCCTAGCGGTGCTTTTGGCCGTTAGGCATGAGAAGATCCAGCAAAGGTCGCCTAACGGTCGCACCTGGGTAACATAAGGTTCGAATCCTACCGCCCGAGCCAATCCATTTGCATTGCCCGTCCTTGATCCAGGGGCGGGCAATTGCGTTTCGTGCGCTCACCCCGCCGGCCGGATGTTCTGGTTGCCGCGGAAGACGTTCTGCGGATCGTACTTGGCTTTCAGTGCTGCCAGCCGGGCATGGTTTTCACCGTAGGCAGCGTGCACCCGGTCCTCGCCCTCATCGCCGAGATTGTTCGCGTAGACGCCCCCGGTGGAAAACGGCCGCACCGCAGTCCAGACGTCGCGCGCCCATTGGATGTGCGAATCGTCCGCCGCAGGGTCATCCCAGATCGCAATCGGAAAGCAATCGTAAACGGCGTCCCGGTGGACATAGGCGGTCGCCGATTTAGGCACCCGCGCGATGGCTCCGCCGACATGCTGCAGGACCAGCAGCGAAGCGGCGGACGGAGCCATTGCGTAGGCCTGCAGCAGCGTGCCGATGGCCGCGTCCGTCAGTTCGCGCAGGAATTGCGCCTTCCAGTAATAACGCCGCCCGCGCGGGAAGACGGCATCGGCCGCCGACTGGATCCGCAGATACGGGGTTTCGGCCAGGCGGGATTCGACCGGGGTGCCGAACGCGAGCAGCGGCCGCAGCGCACGCTCGGCATCCGCGACCGGGCCAACGTAGCAGGCGGAGATGCTGAAGAACCGATCGCCGGACGGCCCCGTCACGAGCGCGGCATCCACGCTCAACGCGTCCGCGGCGGTGCCGGCAAATGCATGATAGAAGCGCATCGCCTCAGCGGCCCGGTCGTAGCGATGCAGTACTGAGCAGGTCGGCAGCGCCGGGCCGACGGGATGGAGCCGGTATTGGAAACTCGTCACGACGCCGAAATTCCCGCCGCCTCCCTTCAGGCCCCAGAGCAGATCGGGGTTTTCCGTCGCGCTGGCGCGGGTCAGACGGCCATCGGCGGTGACCAGCTCGGCCTCGATCAGGTTGTCGCAGGTCAGCCCGAATGTGCGGCCCAGCTTGCCGAAACCGCCGCCCAGCGTCAGCCCGGCGATGCCGGTGTCGCTGTTGACGCCCATCGTCGTCGCCAGCCCATGCGCCTGCGTTGCCGCATCGAACTCGCCGAGATTGAGACCCGCCTCGGCCCGCGCGACCCGGCGCATCGGATCGACATCGATGCGCTTCATCCGCGACAGGTCGATGACGCAGCCATCGTCGCACACGGAACATCCGGCGACGTTGTGCCCGCCGCCGCGCACCGCGATCGGCAGACCGGCTGCGCGGGCGAACAGGACTGACTCGGCGACGTCCTGCGGGCAGGCGCAATAGGCGATCATCGCCGGCTTCCTGTCGATCATGCCGTTCCAAACCCGTCGCGCCGGATCATAGTCCGGGGCACCCCGAACAACCACGGCGCCGCGCAGTTTGTTGCGCAGAAGATCTATTCCGCCGCGGGTTTGATGCGTGTCCATCTGGCCTCCTGCCGGTGTTGCCTCCGCTTCTGCACAGGCTTTCACACCTGCATGACCCGCTGCAAAATCGAAGATCTCAGGTGGCGGATGAGAAAAATTCATCCATCTCCTACGAATGCGCAGATTGCCGCCTTTGGGATCGCTGCGTGCCTTCGAGGCCGCCGCCCGGCACGGAAGTTTCCAGGCAGCCGCGCGGGAGCTCGGCGTAACACCGACTGCGATCAGCCATCAGATCCGTTTGTTGGAGGAGAGCTGCGGCCGAGAGCTGTTTCAGCGGCGTCCAAGACCGCTTGTGCTGACCGCCGCCGGCAAGCGGCTGTTCCCGCCGTTGCGGAACGGCTTCGATAGCTTCGCCGCGGCATTCGCCTCTATCGGCCGGGACGGGGACGATGTGCCGCTGCGGGTGACCAGTCCGAACGCCTTCGCCAGCCGCTGGCTGGTGCCGCGCCTGGTGCAATGGCGGGAGGCAAACCCCGGCACGAAGCTGGAAATCATCGGAACCGACAAGGTCCTGGATCTGCGCGCCGGGGAAGCCGACGTGGCGGTACGCTATGCCCGCAGGATGCCGATGGACCTGCCGGCGCGGGAGATTGGCCGGGATCGTTTCTTTCCGGTGTGCAGCCCCGCGCTGCTTGCAGGGCGGCGTATCGAGCGCGGGGCGGATGTGCTCGGCTACCCGCTGATCCATTTCGACTGGATGAACCGCGATCCGGAAGCGCCGACATGGCGGCAATGGCTGGCAACGGCGCGGTCGGTCGATCCCGGGCTTGGCAATGCCGGCCGCGGATGGGACCTCGGCTTTCGCGAGGAACTGCACGCAATCGATGCGGTTGTCGCTGGCCAGGGCATCGCGATTTGCAGCGACGTTGTGATTGGCCGCGAACTCGAAAGCGGCGAACTGGTGCGGGCCCATTCACTGTCGCTGCCGGGATACGGATTCTACCTGGTGTCCCTGCCCGACCATCCGCGGCAGTCGATGATCGACGCGTTCTCGGCCTGGATGCGGCTGGCAGCGTAACACGCCGACGGGCCGACCGCCCGGTCGCCAGTTGTTACATCTCCTCGCCGGTAAGCCGCCGGGCGCTTATTTCTTCCAGGTCCAGCTCCTGCTCCAGCGTTTGCAGCACCGAATCGTGGATCTCGCCAGCACGGTGCAGCCGCAACAGTTCAGCGCGCCCGGCCGCGATGGCATCCAGCACGACAGAGAAATGCTCGTTGCGATGCTCCAGCAGGGTCGCCTCCGCCTCGCTGAAGCGGCTCGCGGCCCGGGCGCGGTAGCCGTATTGCTCCAATAGCCGCGGGTGCCGCTGGGTGCCGTCCGGAGCCGCGGACCGCGCCTCGACCGCGGCCAGTTGTTTTGCCGCCATGCGCGCCCGCGCTGCGGACTCGGACAGCGTCTGCGACGGTGTCGCCCCGGGCTTGCCCAACCCCAGTTTGAGGATCAGCGGCGCCAATGTAGCCCCCTGCACCAGCACCGTTGTCAGGATGACGGCGAAGGTGGTTACCAGGATGAAGTCACGGCCGGGAAACTGCACTGGCAAAGCGAGCGCCGCGGCAAGGCTGACGACGCCGCGCATGCCGGCCCAGCTCATGACCACCAGCACCGCGGCGGGCGGCGCTATCGGATCCTTCCGGCGCAGCGCCGGCACCAGCCAGCGCGGCAGATGCACGGCGGGAAAAATCCAGGCGAACCGCGACAGGATCACCGCGGCAACCACCGCCGCCATGGCCGGCAGCAGCGCCAGCGCCGCCGCCGCGCCGCCGCCCCCCTGCGCGCCGAGCCGATCGAGCACCGCGCGCAAGGACAGGCCGATAAGGATGAAGACGAGCGATTCCAGGATGAAAACGACGACGCGCCAGACGACCCCGGCATAGGTCCGCGTGGTGGCGGTGAGCACGGTATGCTGCTGCCATCCCATCACCAGCCCGCAGGCGACGGTTGACAGCACCCCGGACACGCCCATCTCGTCCGCGACGATATAGGATGCCCAGGCGGTCAGCAGGCTGGCGATGATCGCCAGGGTCGGATCGCGCAGCCGCCGCAGCAGCCACAATGCCGCGTAACCGAAGCCGATCCCGGCCAGCGTGCCGCCGATGGCAAGGCCGGCGAAGCTGATGGCCGCCTCACCGGCGTTGAAGGTCCCGGTCAGGCTGGCGGCGACGGCGAGGCGGAACAGCACCAGGCCGGAGGCGTCGTTGACCAGGCTCTCGCCCTCCAGCAGCACGACGACCCGGCGCGGCAGGCGCAGGCCTTGCAACACGGCCTTGGCGGCGACCGCATCCGGCGGCGAGACGATGGCGCCGAGCGCGAAGCAGGCAGCCCAGGGCAATGCCGGGACGACCAGGTGCGCGACCACGCCGACGACAAGCGTGGTGAACGCCACGGCGCCGACGGCGAGTTGCAGGATGATCCGCAGGTTGGCGCGGAACTCCCGCCACACCGTGAACCAGGCGCTGGACATGATCAGCGGCGGCAGGAACAGCACCAGCGCGAGGTCCGGATCGAGTTCCAGCGGCGGGGTTTGCGGGATCAACGCGAGCACGATGCCGCCCAGCACGAACGCGGCGGCGGGCGGCAGCCGCAACCGCCGCGCGGCCAGTTCCAACGCGATGATGACGGCGAGCAGGCACAGGACCAGTTCGAAGCGGCCGACGAGGCTCATGCCGTCAAGCCGCCAGCCTGGCGTGGATCTGCGCCACGACCGCGGCGCCCTCGCCCACTGCGGCGGCAACGCGCTTGGTCGAGCCGGCGCGGACGTCGCCGATGGCGAACACCCCGGGCTTGCTGGTCTCCAGCGGCAACACCCCGGGCCGGCCAGCCGCCCCGGTCACCACGAACCCCTTGTCGTCCAGGTCGACACATCCATCCAGCCAGCCGGTATGGGCATCCGCCCCGATGAACAGGAACAGGTGGCGCAGCGCGCATGTCCGCTCGGCGCCGGTGTCGCGGTTGCGGAACGTCGCGGCGGACAGGCCGCGAGGCCGATCGCCCTGAAGCGCGACGACTTCGGCGCGGGTGTGCAGTTCGACATTGGGCAGGGCGGCGATGCGCTCGATCAGGTAGCGCGACATCGAGGCTTCCAGCCCGTCGCCGCGGACGATCAGGTGCAGCCGCCGAACCTTCGAGGCCAGATAAACAACCGCCTGCCCGGCGGAGTTGCCCGCTCCGACGAGCGCGACCTCCTCCCCCTCGCACAGCTTCGCTTCGATCGGCGACGCCCAGTAGGACACGCCGTTGCCCTCGAACTCGGACCGGTTCGGAATGTCGGGCTGCCGGTATTGCACGCCCGAGGCGATGACGACGGTGCGGGCCAGGACGTGGTTGCCGGTGGTCAGTTCCAGCCGCAGCGGCCGCCCGGCCTCGCCGCAATTCAGGCTTTTGACTTCAAGCGGAATCGCCAGCTCGGCGCCGAATTTCTGCGCCTGGGTGAAGGCGCGGCCGGCCAGCGCCTGGCCGGATATGCCGGTCGGGAAGCCCAGGTAGTTTTCGATCCGGGCCGAGGCGCCGGCCTGGCCGCCAATGGCGCGCTGGTCGAGCACGAGCGCCGACAGCCCCTCGGACGCGGCATAGACGGCTGTTGCCAGACCGGCCGGCCCGGCGCCGACAACGGCCACGTCATAGACTTTTTCGGGATCGATTTCCGGGGTGATGCCGAGGCAGATCGCCGCCTCGGCCTCGGTCGGGCATTTCAGGACGGTGCCGTTCGGGCAGATCATCACCGGCAGATCGTCCGTTTGCACCCCGAGCCGGCCGATCAGCTCCCTGGCGCCCGACGCGGAGTCGTCGTCGGCGTCGAGCACGGTGTTCGGGTAGCCGTTACGGGTGAGAAACCCCTGCAGCCGGACCATGTCGGCCGAACCCGGATGCCCGACGAGCACCGAACCGGCGCCCGCCGTCTCGATCAGGCCGACACGGCGGAGAATGAAGGCGCGCATGATCGTCTCGCCGATATCGGCCGAACCGATCACCAGGGCGCGCAAGTGGGCGGCGTCGAACGGGACCGCGGTGCAGCCCTCCGGCCCCGCCCGGCCGGCCGCGAGGGAGGCGCGTCCGCCAAGTTGGCTGACCTCACCGGTGATCTGTCCCGGACCGTGCACGACGATCGGCGTTTCGTGTCCGAAACCGTCGCGGCGCAACGCCTCGATTGTGCCTTGCAGCAGCAGCCAGGCGGGCGCGTCCCGTTGGCCGATGTCGAAGACAATCTCGCCGGGGGCGAAGGCTCGGCTGTCGCCGCTGGCGAAGCGCCTTGCCGCGGCGATGTCTCGGGCGGTCAGAGTTGGGAACATCTGGTCGCGGCGGGCGTCGAGCAGGCTCATCGGGTCACTCCGCTGTGTAGGTCCGTTGCGTTATCTGGGTGTGGCGTTGTGTTTGGCCACCTCCGGCGGCGGATTGCACGGGCTTGCCGCCTTGCCTAGACTTACCGGCGAGTAGGAGGAGACATCCCGATGGATCTTCGCTTCACCCCGGAAGAGCGCGCCTTCCGCGAGGAGGTGCGCACCTTCATCCGCGACAACCTGCCCGCCGACACGCGAGACCGCATGAAGCTGGGGCATCCGCCGCGCAAGGAGGACACCGTCCGCTGGCAGCGGATACTGAACGCGAAGGGCTGGGCGGCTTTGTCCTGGCCGAAGGAATGGGGCGGACCGGGGTGGAGCGCGATCCAGCGGATGATATTCCTGGAAGAGAACCTGATGGCCCCTGCCCCCGAATTGCTGTCCTTCAATATCACCATGATTGGGCCGGTGCTGATCCAGTTCGGCACGGTTGAGCAGAAGCAACGCTTCCTGCCGCGAGCGGCGAACCTGGATGACTGGTGGTGCCAGGGATTTTCCGAGCCGGGGGCGGGATCGGATCTGGCGTCGCTGAAGACGGCGGCTCGGCCGGAGGGCGATCATTACGTGGTCAACGGGCAGAAGATCTGGACCTCCACCGCGCACCATGCCGACTGGTGTTTCGTGCTGGTGCGCACCGATCCGAATACGCGCAAACGGCAGGAGGGGATTTCGTTTCTGCTGGTCGACATGAAGTCCCCTGGCGTCACCGTGCGGCCGATCATTTCGATTGATGGGAGTCATCATCTGAACGAAGTGTTCTTCGACGATGTGCGCGTGCCGGTGTCGATGCGCGTCCATGCCGAGAACAAAGGCTGGGACGTGGCGAAATACTTGCTGGGCAACGAACGCACCGGCATCGCGCGGCTGGGCAAGTCGCGGGAGCGGGTGAATGCCGCGGTGGCAATGGCCCGGGAGGTGAATTTCAACGGCGCGCCGTTGATCCGGGACCCGGCGTTTCGCCAGCGGGTGGCGCAGTTGCAGGTGGACATGAAGGCACTGGAGATCACGCAGTATCGCGTCGTTTCGGCTTACGACAAGGCGAAGGGTGCGGGGCGGGCCGATCCGCTGTCTTCGGTGCTGAAGGTGAAGGGCACGGAGTTGTTGCAGGCGGCCACCGAACTCGCGGTCGATGTCGCCGGGCCCTTGGCGACGCCGATATGGGCGCAGGAGCTGGAGGCGATGAACGAGCCGGATGAGCTGATGGAGGCGGGAAGCGCCGGCACCGCCAGCTATCTGATGCTGCGCGCCGCCTCGATCTATGGCGGCACCAATGAGATCCAGAAGAATATCCTGAGCAAAGCCGTATTGGGGTTGTAATGGACTTCGAACCATCCGATGACCAGCGGCTGCTGGTCGAGAGTGTCTCGCGGATGCTGAGGGACACGTACGATTTCACCCGGCGCAAGTCGTATATGGCGCTGCCGGAGGGATATTCTCCCGCGGTGTGGGATCAGTTTGCCGAACTCGGCCTGCTCGGACTGCCGTTCGCCGAGGAATACGGCGGGTTCGGCGGCGGCGCGCAGGAAGTAATGCTGGTGATGCAGGCGTTCGGCCGCGCGCTTGTGCTGGAGCCGTATTTCCCGACCGTGGTGCTGGGCGGGACAGTGGTGAACCTGGCCGGTTCGGCGGCTCAGAAGCAGGCGATCCTGCCGGCGATCGCCGAGGGCGGGTTGAAGCTGGCGTTTGCGCACAGCGAGCGGCAGGCGCGGTACGACCTGACGGATGTGGTGACGGCGGCGAAACGCAGCGGCGGTGGCTGGGTGTTGGACGGGTCGAAGACGGTGGTGTCGCATGGGGAGGCCGCGGACAAGCTTGTGGTCAGCGCCCGCACCGGCGGGGAGCGTTACGATGAGGACGGGATCACGCTGTTCCTGGTCGATGCCGGCGCGTCGGGGGTGGCTCGGCGCGGCTATGTCAGCCGCGACGATACCCGGGCGGCGGATATTTCTTTGTCGAACGTTTCCGTGCCGGATGCCGATGTGCTGGGCGAGGTCGGCGGCGGCCTGCCGGTGCTCCGGCGGGTGATCGAGGCGGGCATTGCCGCCACCGCCGGGGAGACCGTCGGCGCGATGGAAGCGATGAACGAAATGACTTTGGAGTATGCCAAGACACGGGTGCAGTTCGGCCAGCCCATCGGGTCATATCAGGTGGTGCAGCACCGGCTGGCGGACATGTTCATGGCGCAGGAGCAGGGGCGCAGCATGGCGATGCTGGCGACCATGTCGATCGACAACCCGGATGATGCGGCTCGGTCGCGCGACATCGCGCTGGCGAAGGTCGGCGTCGGGCAGGCCGGGCGGTATGTCTCGCAGAGCGCGGTGCAGGTGCATGGCGGCATCGGCATGACCGAGGAATACGCGGTCGGGCATTATTTCCGGCGCTGCATGGTGATCGAGCGGCTGTTCGGCGACCCGGCTTATTATTTGGCGAAGCTGGCGGAGGGGGTGGGGTAGACGGCGGGCTCAGCCGCCGAGGCCGAGAAATATCGCGATTGCGCCATTCAATCGCTGCAAGTCCTCAGGCGCCAACCGGCCTATCGGCGGACCGATACGGTCGCGGCGAACGGCACCAGACGACGCTCAAGGCAAACCAATAGGCGTGCAAGCCGCGGCCCTACGGGCTAGGTTCGACAGATGGCGTCACAGGGAAACATGAACCCGAAGCTTGTCCCGGCCGAACTGCTTGACCCCGTGGTGGCGTATTTCAATCCGCGGCGGGTGATCGTGTTCGGCTCAGCCGCCCGTGGGGACGCCGGACCGGACAGCGATATCGATCTGCTGGTCATCGTGGACGACGATACGCCCGCGGAGAAGGTTACGCTCAAGGCCGGCTTCGAATCCCGCCGGACCTATCACCAGCCGGCCGATGTGATCCCGATCCGCGAGGCAACGTTCCTGCGGAAATCCAAGATCGCCAACACCCTGTCACGCTCCGCCGCGCTTGAGGGCATTGTCGTCTATGAGCGGCACTGACCGCGAAGACATCCGGGAAGAAATCCTCGCCTGGTTGCGGGTCGCCGAATCCGATCAACGAGTTGCCAGGCTTTGCCTGAACGCCGATCCGCCGTTACGCGACGCAGCCGCATACCATTGCCAGCAGGCCGCGGAGAAATTGTTGAAGGGGTTTCTCGTCAAGGCCGGTTCGCATGTTAGCAAGACACATGACCTCGATGCGCGCGCCGATCTTGTCCGCGGCCATTATCCGGCGATCGACGATCTGCTGACGCCGTTGCCCGACTGGACAACCTGGAGCACGGCGTATCGCTATCCCGGGGAGGGCGGCCCGCAACCGGAACCCTCGGTCGAGGAATTGACCCGGGCGCTCGACTTCATCGGCCGGCTCGAAGCCACGTTGCGCTCCCTCGCGCCACCCTGACCGCCCCCTACCCGCCGATCAACCCCTCCCGCACAATCTCCCAGCTCGCCCGGTCCGGCGCGCAGATCAGCCCGCCAGTGGTATGCGCCGGCACATACGCGGACCCGTCGAAATGCGCGGAATATCCCCCCGCCTCCTGGTGCAGCAGCCAGCCCGGGGCGTGATCCCACGGCATCAGCCGGTTGTAGAACAGCACATGGCACGCCCCCGAGGCGGCCATCCGATACTCGTGCGCGGCGCATCGCAGCCACGTCGTGGACCCGAGCCGCGGCAGGTTGCGCAATACCGTCGCGCGCAGCGGCTCCGGCAAATAGTGCGTGCCGGCGATGCCCTCCATTCGCTCCAAAGCCGCGGGCGCCGCGACGTGCAGCCGCTTCGGCGGGCGGCCATCGCGCGACAGCCAGGCGCCCTGCCCTTTCAGCGCCCACACCGTGTCCTGGCACACCGGATCGTGGATCACCCCCGCCACCACAGCGCCATCAACGATCGCCGCCGCCATCACCCCGAACAGCGGCAGCCCAGCAACGAAATTCCGCGTCCCGTCGATGGGGTCGACGGTGAACGCCAGCTTCGCCTCAGCCAGCCTGACCAGCAGCGACGGGTCCGCCGCCGTGACTTCCTCGCCGACGATCACCGCACCGGGCCAGGCGTCCAGCAAAGCGGCGGAGATCGCCCGCTCCGCCGCCTCGTCCGCCTCGGTCACCGGGTCGAAGACCGAGGTCTTGTGCCGCACGTCCCCATCCGCCAGCGCCTTGAACCGGGGCATAATCTCGGTGCGCGCCGCCGCGGCAAGGATTTCGGCGATGCGGGTCACGTCGTCCCGGGAAAACGTCACAAACCGGCTCCGTTGGCGATGGGGGTATGCGTTCCCATCCTCCTTACGCCCCCCGGCCGCGTCTGGCGAGGCGAACCAAGGAGACGGACATGCATATCGATTCGGTCTTTCTGTTCGATCTGGACGGCACGCTGGTGGACAGCGTGTATCAGCACGTTCTCGCCTGGAAGGAGGCGCTGGACCAGGAGGGAATCGAACTCGCGGTCTGGCGCATCCATCGGCGCATCGGCATGAGCGGCGGCCTGTTCGTGAACCAGTTGCTGCGCGAGACCGGTATGGAGATCAGCCCGGAGCGGGTGGAGCGGCTGGCCCGGCTGCATGCCACGGCGTATGCCCGGCTCGGCGCCTCGGTGCGTCCCCTGAACGGCGCGAAGGAGCTGCTGGCGACCTTGGACGCCGCCGGGCACCCCTGGGCGATCGCCACCAGCGGGCGGATGGAGACGGCGGCGCCGAATTTGCGGGCACTGGGCGTGGACCCGGAGCGGGTGCCGGTGGTGACCCGGGATCAGGTCAAGTACGCCAAGCCGGACCCGGACCTGTTCCTGGCCGCGGCGGCGCGGTTGAACGTGCCGATCGAGACGGCGGTGATCATCGGGGATTCGATCTGGGACATGCTGGCGTCAAGGCGGTGCCGCGGGCTGGGGGTCGGGCTGCTGTCAGGCGGGTACGGGCAGGAGGAGCTGGAGCGGGCGGGCGCCGCCCGGGTCTACGAGGACCCGGCCGACTTGCTGAAGCACCTCGATGAGGTCGGCGGGCGGCGATGAGGGGGCGTCAGCGGACTGGAAAAGCGGCGCTGGTTGGCCCATAGTACGGGAATGGACACCATCCCCGAGAAGTTGCCGCCGGGCTGGGTTTCGGATGCTCTGGAGCGCAGCGAGGCGCAGATCGAGGCCGGGCACATCGTGCCGCTTGAGCCGGTGCTCGATCGGTTGCGGGCGAGTATTGCCCGGATGAAGGCCGGTAGTTCGGGCGCAGCGCGGAAGGTTGCACCTGACGCGTGATCTCGTTGAGTCCGGAAGCCGAGACGCAAGCCACCGTTGACCAAGGCCGCGGGATGGCTGCTGTCCGGCGGATACGGCCAGTAGGAACTAAAGCGGGCGGGCACCGCCCCGGTCCATGAGGACCCGGCAACTTGCTCACGCACCTCGATGAGGTAGGCGGACGCCGGTGAAGACATAATATTCGATTTTCCATTAGCATTCCCCTGCCCCTCTGTTAGACTTCCCGAAGTCTATTTCCCGGGACTGATCGGCACTTGGGGCTTCGGAATGAACACAGCTTCGTCATCGATTGCTTTACTGCGCCGCACCATCTTGCGGGCCGCCGGTCTTGCTCTGGCCGGGGGCACCCTGGCCGCCGCGCCCGGCTTTGCCGCATCCGACGAAGACAACGGTGTCGTCGAACGCCTCATTGGCAGGAAGGCGACGGAATCGCCGCGGGTTCAGCTTCTGATGCCGGCGGTTTTCGGCAATGGCTACAGCGTCCCGTTGACCCTGAAGGTCGATAGTCCAATGACCGAAGCCGACCATGTGCGGACGGTTCATATCGTTGCGCCGAAAAATCCAATCGTTATCGTTGCGACTATGCAATTCACTCCGGCCAGCGGGCGCGTTGCGGTGTCAACGCGAATCCGGCTCGCCGAACCGCAGACTGTCATTGCGGTTGCAGAAATGAACGACGGTGCTGTCCTGATGGCCCGGACCCCGGTCAAGGTCGATACCGACGGGTGTGCCTGACGCGCGGGGCCGTCAGCCGGAATTGACAAAGGCCCAAACCGCCTAATACGTTGATCGGGGAGGCAAAGAATGGGAAGCGTTCAACCGCGCGTCCAGGCGCCGGGCGTCGTGGCAAAGCATGAGGTGTTCCAGGTCAGGACCCTGATCAGCCATCCGATGGAAACCGGCCTGCGGCGCGACAGTGCGGGCACCCCGATTCCCCGCAATCTCATTAACAAATTCACGTGCAAGTATAACGATGTCGTGGTGTTCAGCGCCGATCTGCACGAAAGCGTGTCGGCCAACCCGTTTCTTTCGTTCTACGTTCGAGCGGAAAACAGCGGCCAGCTTGTCTACATCTGGGAAGAAGATGGCGGCGCGGTCTTCACCCTCGAAAATCCCCTGACGGTCACCGCATGAAACGATACCGCATCGCGCTTGCGCTGGCGCTTGCCGGCCTGATCGCCCTGCCCTGCGCGGCTGCTCCCGCGGATCAAGGCCGCGGGCTGGCCGCGGCGTGCGCATCCTGCCACCGGACCGACGGCCATGACAGCGTCATCCCGTCGATCGCCGGGCTGGATGAAAGCCGCATCGTCCACCTGATGCTTGTGTATCGTTCGACGGATCAAGGCAGCCAGATCATGCATGTTGTTGCCGGCGCCCTAAGTCCGGAGGAAATCGAAGCGGTGGCGCATTTCGTTGCCGGGCATCCGTCCGGGACCAGGCCATGAAGTCCATTACACGGCGCGCCCTCGCCGGCCTGGCCGGAGCGGCCTTTCTGCCAGCCGCACGCGCCGCGACAAGCCCCGCGGCACCGCGGGTCGTGATCATCGGCGGCGGCGCCGGGGGTGCTACGGTTGCCCGGTACCTGGCGATGAACGACAAGCCGCTCGACGTGACACTGATCGAGCCGAAACAGCGCTTCACCACCTGTTTCTTCAGCAACCTTTACCTCGCCGGCCTGCGCTCCTTCGAGTCGCTGACTCACGGATACGACGCGCTGTCGGATCGCTATGGCATCCACGTCGTCCACGACCGAGGCGCGGCGATCGATCCGGCCGCCAAGACCGTCCGGCTCGAGGGCGGTGCCAGCCTGCCGTACGACCGTCTCGTTGTTGCCCCGGGTATCGCGTTCAAGGAGGGCGCCATCGCCGGCTATGACGAGGCGGCGATGCAGATCATGCCGCATGCCTGGATGGCCGGCCCGCAAACCCGGTTGTTGCGCTCCCAGCTTGAAGCCATGCCGGACGGCGGCGTCTTCGTGATCGCCGCACCGGCGGATCCGTTTCGCTGCCCGCCGGGTCCGTATGAACGGGCATCACTGGTCGCCGCCTATTTCAAGCAGCACAAGCCGCGCTCGAAGATCCAGATCCTCGATGCCAAGGACACGTTCTTCGAGCAGGAGTTGTTCCAGGACGGGTGGAATCGTCACTACCCCGGGATGATCGAGTGGCTGCCGAACCAGTTCATCGGCGCGATCGAGTCGGTGGACGTGAAGGACCGGTCGATCAGGACCGCGGACCAGACCTTCAAGGCGGATGTTGCGAATGTCATCCCGCCGCAGATTGCGGCAAGCCTGGCGCAGCAGGCCGGGCTGGCCGGCGAAACCGGGTGGTGTCCGGTCGATCCGGCGACGTATGAATCGACGCGGCATCCCGGCATCCACCTCGTCGGCGATGCCGTCAGCGTCGGCATGATGCCCAAATCGGCCTATGTCGCCAACAGCCAGGCCAAGGCCTGCGCCTTCGCGATCGCCGCGGCGTTGACCGGCGCCGAATCCGTGCGGCCGTTTCTGTATAACACCTGCTATACCTTCCTCGCCCCCGACGATGCGGTCAGCGATGCCATCAGTTTCAGGATCGCCAGCGGCAAGACCGAAATCGCGGAGATCCTCATGAGCACGCTGGACCAGAGCCCGGCCCAACGCGCCGAAGCGGTGCGGGAGGCGAACGGATGGTACGACGCCTTCACGCACGACATCTTCGGCTGACGGCGGGACCCCGGACTACTGCGACTTGGTTCCCGTCAACTCCGGAAACCCTTTCGCCATGCTGATTCCGAACAGCGGCTTGTAGACGCCGTTGTGGCAGGTGGCGCAATTGACCTTGGGCGAATCGCCCATCGCCTCCCCCAGCCGGTTGGACGGGAAAGCGCCCTTCAGCGGATCGAGATAGTTTCTGTTCAGGTCCCGCACCATCCGGATGCCGTACCAGGCGGTCGCCCGTTGCGGCGTGCTCTGCGACCAGTCCCCCATCGCCCGGGTGGAGTGGCAGTAGTCGCAGTTCACGCCAAGCGACTGCGAGATATTCATCATCAGGGCATAGGTCCACTCGGCCTGCTTGATCGACTGATAGTTGTCCGATCGCAACGCGGTCGTGCCCTGGACCCGGATGTTGTTGGTGTCCTCCAGGAACGGCGTGAACGGGTCCATCGGCAATGCGCTGCCGCCGGCAACGGGCGTCGGATGGTTCTTCCCGGCAGGGGCTTGGGCGCCGCCGGCCGCCTGGCCGGGACCGGGATTGTTGAACCAGATATTCGGCGGCACGAGCTGACCGCGGTGGCAGGTATAGCAGGTGACGCCGGTTTGCGCGACGTGCGCGGTCCAATCCGCATTGATGTGCCGCACCATCTGCAACATCCGGCGCGCGACGACCTTGGTGTACAGGCTGTCTTCTTCCAGGTGGGCAACGTTGTGGCAGGCGGCGCAGCCCTGCGCCGGCACCACCCAGATCGCCATGTTCACCATCAGGCGGGTAAACTCGCCGGCATTCACATCGCCCAGCACCTGGACGTTCTTGTAGACCGTGCCGGCTTTGGCGCCTTCGTTGCCGGCATACGGCACCGACGGAGGGATCCTGTTGGCATCGGCGACTGCGGCCATGGTGCGCGGATTATAAAGATAGACCATGCCGGTTCCGCGATACCCGCGCTGGATGCCGGCAATCGGCGGACGTTCCGCCTGGTGCACGATGATCGCGAGCACTGCGGCCGCCAGCAGCACGACGACGATACCGGCCCGAAACAGAAGCCTCATCGGGCCGGCGCCGACAACGCGTAGGCGCGTTCCGGTCCCGCCGGTGCCGGTTCCGGCCGATCCAGCGCCGCGCGATCGGCGACCGCTATGGGCAACGGCGCCGCGGTCAGCGGATCGGTGAAGGCGGACAAGGACAGGATGTAGTAGGCCAGCGCCCAGCGATCCGCTTCCGGGAAGGCGTCCCGAAACGATGGCATCGGCGTGCCGGTCAGGCCGGTCGAAATGGTCCGGAAAATGTCCGTCACCGCCGGGCCGGACTTGAACTGGCCGCTCGTCAGGTTCGCCGGACGGATCGGGAAACCCCAGTCGTCCTTCAAACCAGCCGCCTTTTCGCCGTCGCCCTTGCCGGACTTGCCGTGACATTCCCAGCATTTGGCTTGCTGCCAGATTTGCCCGCCGCGGGAAATCAGCGCCGCGTCCGGCGGCGGCGGTGCGCCGATAACCAGCGGCGCGCCGGGCGGATCATCGACAAAATAATAATCCGGATGCTGCGGATCGGAGCGATCCACCGCCAACTGATACTTTATATACTGAATCACCGCGAGACGGTCCTCCAGCGGCAACTCGAACCAGGCCGGCATCGCCGTGCCCCTCACTCCGCGCGTAATCGTCCGCAGCAGATCTGCGTCCGTCGGCAACGGGCCCTTGGTGAGCCGGAACTTGAATTCCCCGAAGGTGAAGTTGCGCGGACGTTGCTTGTAAAGAAAGGTCGCGGCCGGGCCGTTGCCGTCGCCCTTGACCCCGTGGCAAGGGACGCAACGCTGCTCATAGACTTCCTTGCCCCGCGCGATCGCGGCCTCCGATCGCGGGATGTCGCTGCTTATCGGCTCGATGTCCCGCGGTCCGAACACTTCGCGCCAGCGGCCGCGATTCATGCCCAGCTTCTGGATATAGGCGATCAGCGCCTGAATTTCCCGTGTCTCGGCGACGAGTTTGACGGTATCGCCGGTGTATTCCTGGTTGGGCGTCCAGACCAGCGGATAGCGGCCCCGCGCCGCCATCGGTACGAACAGCAGCCCCTGGTCGTTCGGTGTCAGCTTCATCTGCTGTTTGCTGGTGAAATCGAACAGTCTTTCCGTCGTCGCCGTCCGCTCCAGCGTGTTGGCGCCGGACCCGTCCTTGACGATTTTCACCGGCTCCGCCGGGGCGTCGAACAGGCCGGAAAATCCGCCCATGATGGAGCCACGGGTGATCATCGGCGGGTTCCAGAAATGCGCCAGATGCCACTCGTCGCTGTATTTCAGCCCCTCACGCGAGAGGTCGGGGGCGATGCGCGTGCCGATGCCGAACGACGGCGGGTCGTCATAGGCATATTCCCCCGGCTCGATCGGCGGGCCCCACCGGCGCGGATCATCCGTGACAGGTCCCCACGCCGGCATTTCCGTGCCGATCGGCCGCACGTATTGGGAATGGCAATAAGCGCAGCCCGCGCGCAAGTAAACGTCCCGGCCGGCGGCCTCGAGCGGGGTATAGTTTGAGGCGTCGGTTGACACCCATTTGAATTGCCCAAGATCATTACGCACAACGGCAGTCACCCGCGCCTTCGCGTCGCCCCCCGTCGCATCGCCGCCCCGTGCCGGCGAGCCGAGAATCGACTCCCCCGCACCGGTTGCAAGCGAGACAAGCACGAGGCCACCCACGACCAGCGCGGCGATCCGCAGCTTCATTGCGCCGCCACCGGACGGACTGATTTCAAATGAGACCTTACCGATCGCCCGGGCGCGGCGTTCGCCGAGATTTTGGACATGAGTGCTTCCCCCAACTTCGGTGCCGTCTTTTGACTGTGCGGCGGTTAGATCACGCGTCCGGCATTCACTGCCGCGGATGAAAGTTCCTTGCTCAAATCACTCCGTAAAAATTATTCTTGACTGCCGGGCCGGGTTTGTCTACGTAATTTTCCTCACGAATTTGACAATCGCCTATCAAAGCCAAGGCCGGCGCCAACCCGGCCACGAATACGGCCCGCTTAGCGGCCGACAGGGAAGGAATGGCCCATGGGGGATGCCTCGCCGATTGCATCGGTGATCGCAATATCGTTTGCGACTATATTCTCGTTTCAGGCGCAAGCCTATGAGGAAATTGCCGCGGTCCCCGACGGCGGCATCGTAACCGGCCAGGTGGTTTTTCATGGCACGGTCCCGACAAGGCAAATAATTCCGAACAAGGATCTCGAAACCTGCGGCGGGCCCCGGGAAGATCCGCTGCTGGAAGTCGGGCCGGGCCAGGGCGTCGCCAATACGCTGGTGTATTTGGTGGACATTGAAAAAGGCAAGCCCTGGCCGGAAGCGGGCAAGAAACCGGAACTCGATAACGTCAAGTGCCGGTTCGTTCCGGAACTTCAGGTGATTCGTCCCGGCGCTATCGACATTGTCAACAAAGACCCTGTTCTGCACAACACCCACGGCTATTATGGCCGGCGCACCGCCTTCAATACCGCGCTGCCGAACCAGTACCAAAGCATCACCGCGGAACTGCTGAAGACCGGAACCGTGCGGGTGGACTGCGACGCGCATGGCTGGATGGAAGGCTGGGTGTTCGTCCGTGACAACCCCTACTATGCCATCACTGGCGCTGACGGGAAGTTTACCATCGCCGACATTCCACCCGGGACTTACACTTTGGTGACGCTGCAGCCTTACTCCGCCCTGGTTGAACAGCCGGTAACGGTGACAACCGGCAAATCAACCGACCTGACGATCGAGGTCAAACCGCTACCGCAATAGAACCCGGCAGTACCGGACGAAACCATAACGAACCATAAGAAAGCAGGGAGGTAAAGCATGTCCGAGGTTGACGACGAACGCCGCGAGATGATGACCGTGCTGCGTCCGAAAGGCGCGCAGCCCGACCGTTCCTTGCAGATCACCCGCCGGCTGTTCGTTCACAAATCGCTTTACACGGGCGTGGCGGCGGGCGCCGCGGGCGCGGCGATCTCCGGCTGGTTTCCGCTGATCAATACGCTGACCGTCGCGCATGCCGCGGAGGCCCCGTTCTCCTTCGCCTGGATCTCTGACACGCATCTCTATCCGCAGACGGTCAATACCCGATTCGTTGCCAAAGCAACGCGCGCGGCCAAGGAGGTCCAGGCGATGCAGCCGCCGGCCGACTTCCTGATCTTCGGCGGTGACATCGCCCAGCTCGGCCGCGGCTCGGAGCTCGAGCTCGGCAACCAGATCCTGCAAGAGGTCAAGATCAAGAAGTACTTCATCCCCGGGGAGCACGACTGGTATTTCGACATGGGCGCCAAATGGCGCCAGCTCTACGGCGATCCGAACTGGACCTTCGACCACAAGGGCGTCCGCTTCATCGGTCTCGACACGATCAGCCGGGCGCCGGACTACTGGACGCCGCGCAAAATGACGCCGGAGGAGCGGATGGGCCACATGGCCACGCTGGATGGCACCGTGGCCGGTCCGTGGGCGGGTGTGGGCGACGACCAGATCGCCTGGGTGCAAAAGACCCTGGCATCGTGGCCGAAAGACGCGCCGGTTATCATCTTCAGCCACAACCCGCTGTATGAATGCTACCCGCCGTGGAATTTCTGGGTGCGCGACTGGCGCCAGATCAACGAGGTGTTGCGGCCATACACCAAGGTCACCAACATCCACGGCCACGTGCATCAGGTTCTCTACAACGAAATCGGCACGCTGCGCTCCATCGGCATGCTGGCGACGTCCTGGCCCTGGCCCTACCCGCCTCAGGGCGTGCCCGAACTGACCCGGGAGATGATGCGAGCGGATCCCGGCGACCCGTTCGATGGCGTGGGGTGGGCCAGGATCGCCAGCACTGCCGGCAATAGTTTCGATCCGCAATACATGATGTGGGGCCGTAAGGAAGTCTTTGGCAGGTCCGGCGCGGATGTGTCTTCAAGCCACCCCGAGATCCTTCGCCCGCGCATCGCCGATAATGGCTGGTACTATCCGGACTGAGACACGAACCCCCGGGAGGCTTATAATGAAGAAACACAACTCAAGCCGCGCCGTCAGATCCGGCCTGTGGCTGCCCGCTTCGCTGCTGGCGCTCGGACTTGCCGCCCCTGCCCGCGCGGACAAGGCGCCGGTGACTCCGCAGCAGTTGGAGCAGTACAATGCCGTCTTCATGGCGGAGGTGAAGAAGGGCGATCTGCTGTTTCACGGCGATGACGCAACCGCCAAGGCGATGGGCGTGAACCTGTCCAACACCGGCATGGCCTGCGCGATGTGCCACCCGATGGCCGCCGACACCCATCCGGGGTCTTTCCCGAAGTTCCAGTCCACCATGGGCAAGTTCGCGACCTTGCGGGACATGATCAACTGGTGCATCGAGAAGCCGGCCGAGGGGGAGCAGATCGATGTGAACTCCGAGGCCATGAAGGCGCTGGAGGCTTACATTTATTGGTCGAATTCCGGTTCGGTGCTCGATACCGGCAAGTACTGACGCTGTTCCGGAAAGGCTCGGCATAGCCGCGAGGCGCCGGGGGCGTAGCCACGCCTCCGGCGCTTGCGATACAACAGACCTCGCGGCGATCAGGCCGCCGCCACCGCCGCCGGCTTGCCGCCAATCACCCGGGTGTGGGCCTTCCGCCCGTCAACCCCGACGGCCGGCTCGCCCACAACCGTGGAACGCCGCACCACCCGCGGCTCATCGCCGAAATCGTCCACCGCCCGGTGGATGGTGGCGCGGTTGTCCCACACCGCAACGTCCCCGAGCGACCAGGCCCAGCGGATGGTATTCTCCGGGCTCGTCGCATGGCGGTTGAAAATCTCCAGCAGCGCGCGCGAATCCGGCGTGCGGTAGCCCAGGATGCGCTGGATGAAGTTGCCGACGATCAGCACTTTCTTGCCGGTATGCGGATGCACCGCGACCAGCGGCTGCTCGGTTTCGAACACCGTGCGCAGGAACACCTCGCTATGGCGCGTCTTGCCCTTCTCGCGCACCGGGCGGTCGCCGACATAGTCGTAATCGTTGGTGTGCAGCGTCCAGAGCTTGTCGGCCAGCTCCTTCAGCGAGTCCGGCAGCTCGTCATAGGCCGCCTCGGTGTTGCCCCACAGCGTGTTGCCGCCGGCGGAGGGCAGCGTCTGCGGGCGCAGAATGGTGATCTGCGGATAGGTGTCGAGGAAGGTGAAATCGGCATGCCAGTTGCTGGCGACCTCGCCGCGCTCGGCGCTGACCTCCAGGATCGCTTCGGTGCCAGCGACGGAGGGAACCGTGGGATGCTGGTTCAGGCCGCCGAACAGTTTGGCGAATGCCTCCTGCCCCGCGTCGTCGAGGTGATGCTGCTCACGGAAGAACAGCACCTTGTGCTCCAGAAGCGCGGCATGGATGGATTTCACGGTGGCGGGATGCAGATCGCCCGACAGGCGGACGCCATGCACTTCAGCGCCGAGTTTGCCGCCGAGGCGGCGAATTTCGAGACCTTGTTGCTGTTGGGACATGACGCGGTTTCCTTTCTGCCGGCCGGATCGCTCCGGAGGTGATGGGTGGAACCCGATATTCTACGTTCCAGAATAAGTTGACAAGCGAAAAACACTCTCAGAGCACGGATGTCCGGTTCCGCGTTGTGGTGTTGCCTCCGCGGCGGTCACCCCGGCGTGACCAACCCGCATGGCTCGCATCGGAGCCACCGGTTAAGCGCATAGATGTACGGGTTGTGCCAGATAAATCGGAAGCCACGTTACGATCAGCCTTTTGTACGATCGGATGCCGCAGCCCATGTCCCAAGCCGCCGCCTACCATGGAGACGTCCTCGACCGCCCCGCGACCCGCGGGCGCTCCCGCAAGCAACTGCTTCGCTGGGGCCTGATGGCGGGCGGCGTGCTTGCCGTGATCATCGGCGGCGGCGCCTGGTGGCTGAGCGGCGGCCGCTGGGTGGATACCGACGACGCCTATGTCCAGGCCGACAGCATGACGCTGTCCACCGACGTGTCCGGCATTGTGGCCTCGATCCCGGTGCATGAAGGCGAGGCGGTCACCAAGGGCCAGATCCTGTTCACCCTCGATCCGCAGAAATTCCGGATCGCGCTGGATACCGCGCGCGCGGACCTGGCGCAGGTGCGGTTGAACATCGAATCGATGAAGGCGGATTACCAGGCCGCGCTGCGCGATACGGCAGCGAAACAGCAACAGGTGAACGCTGACCAGGCGACGTATGACCGCTATGAGGCGCTGGTGAAGCAGCGGGCGGTGACGCAGCAGGAAACCGATGACGCGCGCTACAAGCTGGCCGCGGACCAGCAGGCGGTGCGCGCCTCGGAAAACCAGGCGCGGGCGCAACTGGCGAAGCTCAGCGGCAACCCGGACATCGCGGTCGAGGACACCCCCGCCTTCAAGCAGGCGCAGGCGCGGCTGGCGGAGGCCGAGCGCGAAATGGACCACTCGGTGGTGCGCGCGCCTTATGACGGCATCGTTACACAAGTGAACAAGCTGCAGCTCGGGATGTATCTGGGCGCCAGCACGGCCGCGTTCGGGCTGGTCTCGACGGATCACGTGTGGGTCGAGGCGGAGCCGAAGGAGACGCAACTGACCTACGCCCGCGCGGGCGACCATGTGGATGTCAGCTTCGACCTGTATCCCGACCGCACCTGGATCGGCACGGTGGAGAGCATCGCGCCGGCAACCGACCAGAATTTCTCGCTGTTGCCGGCGGAGAATTCGTCCGGCAACTGGGTGAAGGTGGTGCAGCGGATACCGGTCCGGGTGCGGCTCGACCTCAGGCCCGGCGACCCGCCGCTGCGCGCGGGCATGAGCGCCGACATCGACATCGATACCGGCCACGTCCGCAGCCTGTCGGATCTGTTCTAGGAATTTCGTCATGCCCGAGCCGGATGTCGTTCCACATCGCGCGATCATAACGGTTTGCGCGATGATGGCGACCTTGATGCAATCGCTGGACTCCACCATCGCCAACGTTGCGCTGCCGTATATGCAGGGCAGCCTGTCGGCCAGTTCCGATCAGATCACCTGGGTATTGACATCGTATATTACGGCTGCGGCGATCATGACCGCTCCGGTGGGTTGGCTGTCGGCCCGGTTCGGGCTAAAAAACCTTTACCTGATCTCGATGGTTGGCTTCACGGTTGCGTCCATGCTGTGCGGCATTGCCGAATCATTGCCCGAAATGGTGGCGTTCCGGCTGCTTCAAGGGGTGTTCGGCGCGGCGCTGGTGCCGTTGTCGCAAACCACCATGCTGAACATCTATCCACCCGAAAAACGCGGTTCCGCCATGGCGATTTGGGGCATGGGCGTGATGGTAGGGCCGATCCTGGGGCCGACTTTGGGGGGGTATTTGACGGAGTTGTATAACTGGCGGTGGGTTTTCTTCGTCAACCTGCCGTTCGGCATCCTGGCGACCGCCGGCATGGCGGCGTTCCTGCCGAAAACCTCAGCCAGCAGCGGCATGAAATTCGATTGGTTCGGCTTCGGCGTGTTCGCCATCGGCATCGCCGGCTTCCAGTTGATGCTCGATCGCGGCGAGACGCAGGACTGGTTCGGATCGAATGAAATCATCATCGAGGCGGTACTGGCGGGCCTCGGCTTCTACCTGTTCGTGGTGCATATGCTGACCGCGGACAAGCCGTTCATTACGCCGGCGGTGTTCAAGGACCGCAACCTGTCGGCGGGGCTGCTGGTGATGTTCGCCGTCGGGCTTGTGCTGCTGGCGGTGTCGGCGCTGCTGGCGCCGTGGCTTCAGGAATTGGGAAACTACCCGGTTGAGACGGCGGGGATCGTCATGGCACCGCGCGGCATCGGCACCATGGGGGCGATGCTGATCGCCGGGAGGCTGTCGAACAAGGTGGACCCGCGCCTGCTGATGGCGTTCGGCATCGTGATCCTAAGCTGGAGCCTGTATCGCATGACCGGCTGGACTCCGGCCGTTTCGGAATCGGAGATGGTGTGGAACACCATTCTACAGGGCGCGGGCCTGGGGTTCGTGTTCATCCCGCTGCAGGTGATCGCCTTTGCCACGCTTGACCCGGCGCTGCGGACCGAGGGCACGGCGCTGCTGAGCCTTTTGCGCAATGTCGGCAGCGCCATCGGGATTTCCGTCACCGGAGCGCTGGTGACGCGGAACGGCCAGATCGAACATTCGGTGCTGTCGGGTTACATTACGCCGCTGAACCGGGCGCTGGATGCCGGATTGTCGCCGGCGACCGCGCACGGGGCGCAGGTGCTGAACGGGATGCTGACCCGGCAGGCGTCGATCATCGCGTATAACGACGACTGGAAGCTGATGATGCTGACATCGCTGCCGATGTTGCTGCTGTTGCTGCTGATGCGCGGCCCGAAGAAGGACGCCGGGGGCGGAGGGACGGAGCATGCGGCGGTGATGGATTGACCCCCCGCCGTCATGGCCGGGCCTGGCCCCATCTGGATCAGGATAACGGGCAGCGAGAGAAGAGTTTGGCCGGAGCGTCGTTCTCTCATCGTCATGGCCCGGCTTGTCCGGGCCACCTATCGCGGCACTGTGCTGGAATAGGTGGCCGGACAAGCCGGGCCATGACGATGGGGAGAACCCCGTGCTCCGCACTCCACCTTATCCCGATAGCCATGGGGCTTGGCCCGGCCACCCAATACTTGCAGTGCCGAACCAACCAAAGTCGTGGATGGCCGGACTAAATCCGGCCATGACACAACTACAACGGCCGCTGCCGGAGCCGCTAAGTTGCGCCTATGCGGACAAGCCGGTCCGTGACGGCTAGAGAACGTTATGTCGAATAGTCCGAAAACGCCACCCCGGCAAAGCGCGCCCGGTAGTCCGTCCGCACGTTGACCAGCGCCACCATCCCCTCATCCACCTTCTTCTGTGCCCGCTCCAGCGCCGGAGTAATATCCTCGGCTTTCGTAACGTATTCCCCGTATCCCCCCAGCGCCTCGCAGATCTTGTCGTATCGCGTGTAACCAAGGTCCCGTCCCGGCTTCTCCCGCTTCGGGTCCCCCGTCCAACCGCCGTTCAGGCTGATGACCACCAGGATCGGTATCCCATGCCGGATCGCCGTATCCAGTTCCATCGCGTTCAGCCCCATTGATCCGTCGCCATGCACGACGATCACCTGCTTGTCCGGACAGGCGACTTTCGCGCCGACACCGAACGGCAGCCCGACCCCCATCGTGCCGAACGGCCCCGAATTCAAACGATGCCCCGGCGTAAAGGTCGGCATTGTCAGGCGTCCATAGTTCAGCGTTTCCTGCCCATCCACACACAGGATCGCATCGCGCCTGGCGAAGTCCCGCACCGCCTCCAGCATCCGCACCGGATGGATGTCGCCGTCCTCGGCATATTTGTTCGCCCCCGCACCGGCGCGTTTCGCCGCCTCGCCCTCGGCAAGCTGCCGGCGCCACCCGCTATACGAATCCGGCGTGATCCGCCCCGCGATCCCCTGCAAAAGCTGCCCAAGCACCGCCTTGCAGTCGCCGACTATCGGAATGTCCACGTAACGGGCCGCGGTGCCGATTTCCGCCGGATCGATATCGATACGGGCAATCTTCGCCGCCGGCCCGAACCGCGGCGGCGAGGCGTGCCCGATAATATAATTCATCCGCGTGCCCAGCACGATAATCATATCGGCGTCGCGAAATGCAGCCGATCGCATACCCGGGTAGGCGTATTCGTGGTCGTCGGGAACGACGCCACGTCCTTGCGGCGTCGTATAGAACGGGATGCCCGCCGCCTCGACGAACGCCTGCATCTCCGGCCAGGCGCGCGACCAGATCACGCCGGATCCAGAAACGATCAGCGGCTTCCTCGCTTCCGCCAGGGCGCCAATCAGCGCATCCACCTCCCGCGGATCGCCCATCGGGCGGCTGTCCAGCAAAGGCCGCCCGGCAAAGCTCCAATCGACAAGACTTTCATCGATCTTCTGATACAGCATGTCGCCCGGGCAATCGACATAGATCGGCCCCGGCTTTCCCGACATCGCCTTCTGAAAGGCGAAGTTGATCTGTTGCGGTATGCGCTTCAGATTGACGATCCGATCGACATGCTTGCAGCAGCCGCGCATCAGCTCGACCTGGTCGATTTCCTGGAACACCTGCCGCCCGAACTGCGACAGCGGGCTGGATCCGCCCAGCGCCACCACCGGGCAGCAATCGATCAGCGCGTTCGCCATGCCGGTGATCAGATTGGTCACGCCCGGCCCGGACGCCGCCATGCAGACCGAGGGAACCTGCTTCAATCGGCTATATGCCTGGCACATGAACGCCGCCGCCTGCTCATGCCGGACATCGATCATGCGGATGCCCTGCTTGATGCAGGACGCCTCCGCCAGAAGCATCGGGCCGCCCATGAGATAGAAGAGATCCTTCACGCCCTCCTTCTCCAGGCACCGGGCGATGATTTCCGAGCCGGTCAGGTCCGCCATTCCGTTCCCCCCATGGACGCCCCCGTGGACGCCCCCGTGGACGCATTGAAGTGAACGCTAAAACCAAAAATCCACCCCGGCCAGCCCCGCGCCCTCTGCACTGGCATAAGGCGCCCCGCTGGTTCATATCTGCGGCGCTTTGGCGAGACAGGGAGACGGCATGAAGCGGCTTCTGACGCTGGCGGCTTTGGCGGTGCTCTGGGCGCTGCCGGTGCTCGCGATGGAAAGCGCTCCGGTCAGCAGTCCGCGCGCGGTCGCGACCCTGATGTCCGAAACCGACGCGATCCAGCCAGGCCAGCCGTTCCGCGTCGGCCTGAACCTTCGCATGGCGGATGGCTGGCACACCTACTGGAAGAACCCCGGCGATGCCGGCACGCCGCCGGAGCTGACGATCGAGGGTGGCACGGCATCGCCGATCGACTGGCCGACGCCCCGGCGGGTCGCCGAAGGGCCGGTCATGACTTACGCCTATACCGGCCAGGTGCTGCTGCCGGTGACCGTGACGGCAAGCACCGGGACGGTCAAGGCGCATGCGCAGTGGCTGGTCTGCAAGGACATATGTGTCCCGGAGGAGGGCGACTTTTCGCTCACCCTGCCCATCGGCCCGCCAACCCGGTCGCCGCAGGCGGAGCTGTTCGCCGCGCATGACCGTGCCGTGCCGCGTGCCTCGCCCTGGGCGGCCCGGATTGCACCGGATGGCACGCTGTTCGTGCAAGGGCCGGAGCTGCGGCCCTCGACCGTTACCGATGCGTGGTTCATTCCCGACCAGCCGGATCGCATCCAGGACGACGCGGCCCAGCCGCTGTCGGTGCGCAACGGCGGGTTCACCCTGTCGCTGAAGCCCGGCAAGGGCTTCGACGCCAACACGGGCCTATCCGGGGTGCTGTCGGTGCGGGACCGGGCAGGGATGCAAGCGGATGTGGTGATCAATGCCGCGCCGGGGCCATCCCCGGCTCCGGCGATGCCGCCGCTGGGGCAGGTGCTGGTGTTCGCCTGGCTCGGCGGGCTGATCCTGAACCTGATGCCCTGCGTGTTCCCGATCCTGGCGATGAAGGCGGTGGCGCTGGCGCGGCATGGCGGCCGGGGGCACGCGCATTCGCTTTCCTACACTGCCGGCGTGCTGGTCACGTTCGTGGCGCTGGCGGCGCTGTTGCTGGTGGCCCGCGCGGCGGGGTCTGCGGCGGGCTGGGGGTTCCAGTTCTCCTCCCCGGTGTTCGTCGCGGCGATGACCTGGCTGCTGTTCGCCGTCGGGTTGAATCTGTCGGGCGTGTTTCAGGTTGGCGGATTGGAGGGCGCCGGCAGCGGTCTGGCCGGGCGGCACGGCGTCGCCGGCAGTTTCTTCACCGGGTTGCTGGCGGTGCTGGTCGCCACGCCGTGCACCGCGCCGTTCATGGGCGTGGCGATCGCCGCCGGGTTGGCCGCGCCTCCGCCCGTCACGCTGCTGGTGTTCGCCATGATGGGACTGGGGCTGGCCTCGCCCTATGTGGCGCTGGCCGCGATCCCGGGTCTGGCGCGGGTGATGCCGAAGCCGGGACGCTGGATGGACATCTTCAAGCAGGCTCTGGCCTTTCCGATGTACGGCGCGGCGGCGTGGCTGCTCTGGGTGGTCAGCCAGGAAGCCGGCCCCGGCGGCGTGCTGGCAACCTCCACCGGCCTCGTGCTCGTCGGCTTCGCCGGCTGGGTGTTCGGCGTCTCGCAGATGGCCTCCATGCAGCCGAGACGCATCGGCAAGGCGGCAGCGGGACTGGCGATCGTGCTGGCGCTGGCGGTCCTCAGCGGCATCAGCGCCGTCCCCGTCGGCGCCGCCACCACCGCCGAAGCCGGCGCCGAGACCTTCTCGGCCGATCGGCTGGCTGCGTTGCGGGCGGAGGGCAAGCCGGTATTCGTGAACATGACGGCGGCATGGTGCGTCACCTGCCTGGTGAACGAGCGCGTCGCCATCGGCACCACCGCCGTGCGCCAGGCGTTCGAAGCCGAGGGCGTGACCTACCTGAAGGGGGACTGGACCCGGCAGGACCCGGCGATCACCGAATTCCTGCGCCAGAACGGCCGCGACGGCGTGCCATTGTATGTGTTCTACCCGCCACACGGCGGTCCGCCGCAGGTACTGCCGCAAATTCTGACCGAGAGCCAGATGCTGGGGCTGCTGCACGCGGCATAAACCGGCTTCCGGTTAACCGATTGTTTATCTGTCGATGACAATCTGGGGGGACCAACTCACCGGAGCCCCCCCTCATGCCCCTTTCCCTGTCGAGCCGGGATGTTGCCCGGCTGATGTCCGAACCGTCCGCCGTCACCCGCGCCGAATTAGCTGCCAAAGTCGCCGTCAATCTCGACACCGCCGCGCTGACCGAAGCCGAATTGTCGCTGGCCCGGGACATCGTCCGCATCCTGGCAAGGGATGTCGAAACCACCGTCCGCGCCGCCCTGTCCAATGGCCTGAGGCATGCCCGCGACCTGCCGCACGATGTCGCCCTGAAACTGGCGCAGGACATCGATGACGTCGCGCTACCCATGCTCGCCGACTCCCTGGTTCTCACGGATGAAGACCTTGCCGAAATCGTCCGCCAGGGTTCGGCAGACAAGCAAAACACCATCGCCGGGCGAGCCGATCTGACAGAGGCGGTATCGGATGCCCTGATCGCGCATGCCGCGGAACCGGCCGTGGTTCGGCTGATGGCCAACGGCTCCGCCGCCATCGCCGAGGAAAGCCTCGATCGCGCGGCGACCCGGTTCGCCGCCAGCGACGCGGTCAAGCAGGCCATGGTTCTGCGCCCCACCCTCCCCGCCTCCGTCGCCGATCGGCTGGTGACGATGGTGTCGGGGGAGTGGCAGGCGCAACTGGTGAAGCGGCACGCGTTGCCGCCCGCCACCGCAGCCGACATCCTGCTGGCGTCGCGCGAACAGGCCATCCTCCACCTCAGCGCCGGCGCCACCGACGCCGCCCTATCCACGATGATCGGCCAAATGCACCGCAACGGGCGGCTGACGCCGACACTGATCCTGCGCGCGCTGTGCACGGGCGACATTGCCTTCTTCGAGGCGGCCATGGCGGTGCGGGGCGACGTGCCGTTGGCGAACGCGCAACTGCTGATCCATGACCCGAGCCGCCAGGGACTCGCGGCGCTGTATCGCAAGGCGGACCTGCCGGAGTCCCTGCTCGGCGCCGTGCGCGCCGCGGTCGATGTGGTCGATGAAACCGGATTCGACGGCAACCCCCGGGACCTGGAGCGCTTCCGCGCCCGGGTGATCGCCCGGGTGCTGACGACCGCGGAGACGCTCGATTCCGAGGATGCCGATTATCTGATCGACAAACTGGGCGACGTGCTGGTCCACCCGCCGGGAATTTCCTCGCCCGCCGAATAGCCGCCAATTTCAGCTACAGCGAATATTCTTGACGCGACCTGTTGAAGGGGGTATGCGGAGATGAAGATTACCTATGACCCGAACAAGAACGCCCGCAACATCGCGGAGCGCGGTTTGCCGTTCGACCTAGTGGCCGAACTTGACTGGGAAACTGCGATCGCCCGTGAAGATAAGCGGCGTGACTACGGGGAACGGCGGATATTGGTGCTCGGGTTTATCGGGTTCCGCCTGCGTGCGGCGGTGGTGACATATCGGGGCGATGCGGTGCATGTGATCAGCGTCCGCAGAGCCAGCAAACGAGAGGTTCGGTGGTATGACGAAGAACAGTGAAGACCGGGCCGCGGCGCCGGACGCCGAAAACCCGGAATGGACCCGCGAAGACATCCGCGATGCGCGTCCCGCGATGGACGTCATCAAGGATCTGTTTGGCCCGGAAGCGGCGGAAACCGTGAAGCGTGGCCGCGGGCGGCCGGCTAAGGCGGACAAGAAGGTCAATCAGACGCTGCGGCTGGACGTCGATGTGGTGGATGCCTACCGCCAGCATGGCCCGGGCTGGCAGGCGCTGATGAACCGTATCCTGCGCGAGCACATGCCCGGCGCGGCCGAGTAACGTCCGGCCGGACGGCAGGCAGCCAGCCGGCGCATCACACCGGCTTCCAGGACCTGTCCACCTCGACATCGATCAAAGTCGGCCCATCGGCGGCCAGCGCCTGGTCCAGCAGTTCCTCGAAATCGCCCAAAGTCGAAACCTTGTGCGCGTCCAGCCCGAAACCGCGCGCGACCGAGACGAAGTCGATCGCCGGGCTGTCCAGGTCCATCGCGACATAGATGTCCGACTGAGCGGCCAGTCCCTTCATCGCGTTGGTCCGCTGCTTCAGAATGCGATACGATGTATTGTTGAGGATGACGAACACGATCTTCAGCCTCTGATTTGCCGCCGTCCACAGCCCTTGGATCGTGTACAGCGCGGAACCGTCGCCAATCAGAGCCACCACCGGGCGGTCCGGCAGCGCCAGCTTGACGCCGATGGCCGCCGGCAGCCCCCAGCCGATGCCGCCGCCGCGCAGCCCGAAGAAACTTTGAGCGTCGTTGCTGCGCAGAAACCGCCGCAGCCCGTTGCCGGACGACACCGTCTCATCGATCACCACCGCATCATCGGGCAACTGCCGACCGATGGTCTGCATCAGCGCCAGCGGGTGGATCGGATGGCGCTCGCACACCGCATCGGCCATGGCGTTCAGCTTCGCCAGGCTGGCCACGCCTTCCGCCTTCACGTGTTCCAGCCGCTTCACCGCGGCCTCGGCCTGCGGGGCGGAGCGGGCGGCGATCACCGCCGCGGTCAGTTCGGGCAGCGTCGCCTTGGGCTCGCCGAGGATGGACACCGTTTCCGGATAGTTCTTCGCCAGCTCCCACGGATTGGTATCGAGATGCACCACCGGATAGTCCTCCGGCATCGCCTCGCCAGAACCGGGCAATGACAGCGTGAACAGGTCGCCGCCGATGGAGATCAGCAGATCGTGTTGCGACAGCATGCCGCGGATCACCTCCGGCAGCCGCACCAGCGGACCGCGATACAGCGGATGGGTGGACGGAAACGCCGCCCGGCTGGCCATGCTTTCATCATACACCGGGGCGCCCAGAACCTCGGCCAGCGCCGCCACCTCCAGCAAGGCATCACCCTGAGCCACCGCATCGCCGGCCATGATCACCGGGCTTTTTGCCTTGGCGATGACCTCGGCCGCACGGGCGACGGCGGCGGAATCGCCGCGGATGCCGAACGCCACCCGGCTCGGCGCGCCAAGATCGAGGTCCGCGCTGCCGGTCAGGATATCGCCCGGCAGGGAGAGGAACACCGGCCCCGTCGGCGGCGCCAGGGCGGTCTTCACCGCACGGTGGATCGCCCGCGGCAGGTCCTCCAGCCGCCGCACCTCCTCCGACCACTTCACAAACGGCCGCGCGATCGACGGCAGATCCGCCCACAATAAAGGTTCCGTGAAGTTGAACCGCTGCTCGTGCTGGCCAGCGGTCACCAGCAGCGGCGAGCCGGCCTTCTGCGCGTCGTACAGCATGCCCAGGGCGTTGCCCAGACCGGGAGCGGCATGCAGATTCACCGCCACGCACTCGCCGGAGGCCTGGGCGTAGCCATCCGCCATCGCCATCGCCGGGGCCTCCTGCAAGGCCAGCACATAGCGCAGCTCCCGTTCCGTCGCGAGCGCGTCCATCAGGGGCAATTCCGTCGTGCCGGGATTGCCGAAGATCACCCGCACGCCCTCCTGCCGGAGCAATTCCAATAGAGCGGTCTTTCCCGGCATCATCGGCATGAACATCGTCTCCCCAGGGCGAGTGTTCCATTTCGCTACAAGGCGTGGCGCGGCAAATCAAGCAAACGCTGGCAGAAGCGCGTCGCGTTCCGATGTCAGGATGGCCGCCACCCTGCTGCGCCGGCCCTGGATCATCCGGGCGCAGAGCACCTTGATGGCCGTCCGCATCGGCGTGCTGACGGCGGCCCGTATAGCGATGTCGCGGGAACGGGCAACACTCCGAGGTTGCCAGGGGCAGGGACGATCAGGCGGCGCGCCAGATCTCGCCGTCCCGGACGGCCTTGCCTTCGGCCTCCAACTTCAGCAGATGCGCCAGCACGCTGCGCTCCGCCGCCCGCTTGAGCTTCGGATTCAATTGCGCATACAGCGCTTCCATGATCGACGAGGCATCCCCCGGCCCGTCAACGAGCTTCCGCGCGATCGATTGCTCCCGCAGCATGCGGTGGGTCAGCATCGCCCGCACCAGGCCGCGAGGCTCGCGCAACAATGGACCATGCCCGGGCAGATAGACGTCGTCATCGCGGCCAAGTAACAGGTTGAGGGATGCGAAATACTCCCGCATATCCCCGCCCGGCGGGCTGACAATACTGGTAGACCAGGACATCACATGATCGGCGCTGAATAAAATCTTGTCGCCGTTCGCCCCGGTCAGCGCGTAGCACAGATGATCCGACGCATGACCCGGCGTGTGCAGGGCGGTAATGCCGGCAACCGATCCGTTATGATCCAGTTTGATGTCCGGATCGAACGCCTCTATGGCGCTGGTGTGGAACCCGACCGTCCGAGCGCCGGTCGCCGCCTGCAACGCCGGCGTCGCGCCGACATGATCGTGGTGGGTGTGGCTGATCAGGATCAGAGCGACCCGGCCCCCGGTGTGGCGCAGAATGGCGTCAACATGCTCGGGATGGCCCTCCGGTCCGGGATCGAGCACGGCGGTCCCTTCGGGCGTATCGATCAGATAGGTGTTGGTCCCGTAATACGTCATCGGCCCCGGATTGTTGGCGACAATCCGGCTGATGCCCGGCAGGACGGGAAGATTGGCGCCGCGGTCGGGCTCGGCCTCGGTCAGAAAGGACATGCGAACGGTCTCCGTATGACCGTTATGGTTGCCGCAAACCGCCCGGGCTGGCAACGTTGACAGCCGGGAGGCGCCGCCCGGGCGGCTTAAAGCGACGCCCAAAGATGACCGAATCGGTTGGCGCCACCGACCACGTTATGGCCCGGCTTGTCCGGGCCACCTATGCCAGCACGTGCTGCGATCGGTGGCCCGGACCAGCCGGGCCGTGACGGTATTGGGGGGCTTGCCCCGCAAACGCGCGACGGACCGTCTCGTTTTCCGCCCAAATCCAACGCCGACAAGCAAAATCGGCAGTACCCGTGCGGAGGTATCGTTGGCCGCCCGCATAATGCGCGCATCGATATCGCCGGGCCTGTAGTCAAGTCCGGGCAGATAGCTCGATACGCCGCCGTCGGCGGTCAGGAATACCAGCCCGGCGGGATGCCGGAACCGCTGCGGCGAAGAAACGGACTGCCAGCGGAACCCTACCGCCTCGGCCACCGCATCGATGGCCGCTTCCGAGCCGATCAGATAGTGCCAGTCGGAGGTTTCGGCGGAGCGGCCGAACCGGGCTATGTCCGCCTGCAGGGCAGACCGCGCGTCGGCCGGCGTTTCCGAAGGATCGATCGACAGAAAAATCAGGCTGTAGCCGCGAAGTCCATCCAGCCGGGACAACGCGTCCATCAGCTCTTCGCGCAAAAGGCCGCACATGTTCGAGCCGTGGAACGTCCCCAATGCCAGTATCGCCGGGCGATGTCCGAGCACCTGGCCCAGGCTCACCCTGTTCGCTTGCTCGTCACGAACATGCACCGCCAGCGGAACCTGATTGCCGAGCCGCTGGTCGTAGGCGAACGCAGCGTCACTGGCGCGCGCCGGTAAAACCGGCAACAGCGCGATCAGACAGGCCATCCGGACCAGGGCGGCAGGCCACCGAAAAGAATGAAGGAGTAAATGCAACCTGCGACCCGACCGACGACATCAACCCGGTTGCCAACGGCCGTTACCTGCCGCGGTTGCCGCGGCACGCATCATCGTGAGCCGGCGCCTCAAAGCTGAAGAACGCCGCGGACCAGCCCATCAGGTCTGCCAAACCCACTGAAGGCTGGCCGTCGTGCGACAATGCCGGAAACGCTACACCGTCCGTGCGATGTATTCCTTCATGTTCCGGACCTCATGCTCGTGCAGCATGATGCGGAATTTCACCAGGTCGCGGATGCTGATGATTCCCACCAGCCGCCCGTTATCGACGACCGGCAAATGGCGGAAATAGCCGGCGTCCATGATCTCCATCGCCTCATCGACGCTGGTTTGGGACGATGTGGTGATCACGTCGCGGGTCATCAGGCTGTCGGCTCGGATCCCGTCCACTTTGCCGGCATTCGCCGCCAGGGCCTTCACAACGTCGCGCTCGCTGACAATCCCAACCACGGCCCCCGCGTCATCCAGCACGAGCACCGCTCCGATGCGGCGAGAGGTGATGATCTCGGCGATTTCCTGCACCGTCGCAGATGGCCTGACCGATACGACCGATGCATCCTTGGCCTTCAAAACCGCTCCGACTGTCATTCTACTCCCCCTTCCGGACCAGATCCCCGCGACCGCAGCCTGACCAGAAATGGCAACCGCAGCTGAATTCGCAACCGCGGAAATCGCCGGGCAGACGATAGGCGCAGTCTCACGTTGACGTAACCTGCTACATGTACGGGGCCGTCGGAAAATCGGGCTTCAGGTCAGGTATCGAGAATCGTCCGGATCTTCGATGCCAGCGCGGCATAGCTGAACGGCTTCGGCAGCAGCTCGTGTCCGGGATCGAGCAATCCGCCATGCACGATGGCATTGCGGGCATAGCCGGTGGTGTAGACCACCTTCAGACCCGGCCGCCGCGTCCGCGCCGCCTCCGCCAGTTGCCGCCCCGTCATCCCGCCCGGCAGGCCGATATCGGTGAACAGCAGGCCGATCGCATGGTTCCGCGCCAGAATCCGCAGCGCGCCGGCGGCGTCGCCGGCGGACAGCACCCGGTAGCCGAGCTCCGTCAGCGAGGCGACGGCATGTTCCCGCACCTCCGCCTCGTCCTCCACCACCAGGATCGTCTCGCCGCGTCCGCCCTCCACCACCTGCTTTACCTCCTCCACAACGACATCAGGCGCATCGGCCGTGAGGCGGGGGAGGTAGAGCTTGACGGCGGTGCCCTGGCCGGGTTCGCTATAGAGCTTCACGTGCCCATTCGACTGATTGATGAAGCCGTAGACCTGACTGAGGCCGAGCCCGGTGCCCTGGCCGACATCCTTTGTGGTGAAGAAGGGTTCGAACACGCGGCCGAGCGTGTCGCGGTCCATGCCGACGCCGGTGTCGCTGACGGCGATCATGACGTACTGGCCGGCGGCGACGTCCTTATGTTCGGCCGCATAGGCGTCATCCAGATACGTGTTCGCGGTTTCGATGGTCAGCCGCCCGCCGTCCGGCATGGCATCGCGGGCGTTCACCGCGAGGTTCAGCAACACGTTCTCAAGCTGGTTGGCGTCGGCGATCGTGCGCCACAGCCCGCCCGCCAGGACGGTTTCCAGCGCCACCGACTCGCCCAGGGTGCGGCGCAGCAGCTCCGACATGCCGGCGACCAGCTTGTTGGCGTCCAGCGGCTTCGGATCCAGCGTCTGGCGGCGCGCAAACGCCAGCAGCCGGTGCGTCAGGGTCGCCGCCCGCTCGGCGCCCTGGGCGATCATCGACAAGGCGCGCTTGATCTTCGTGTCATCGCCCGGCGGCGGCGACGCGGCGAGCAGGCGCTGCAGGGTCTCGACGCCGCCGCCGATGACGGTAAGCAGATTGTTGAAATCATGCGCGACGCCGCCGGTCAGGTGGCCGATGGCCTCCATCTTCTGGGACTGGCGCAGCGATTCCTCGGCCTGCGCCCGCCGCTCGATCTCCTCCGCGACGCGCAGCTCCAGCAGTTCGTTGGCCTGCCGCAGCGCATCGCGCGCCGCCCGGCGCAGCCGCGCGAGGTCCAGGTTGGAGCGCACCCGGGCGAGCAGCTCCCGCGCCGAGAACGGCTTGACCAGATAGTCGTCCGCGCCGGCATCCAGACCTTCCAGCCGCGCCTCCTCGCCCGCCCGCGCCGACAGCAGGATCACCGGCAGGTCGCGCAGCTCCGGGTCCGCCCGGATCGCCGCCAGCAGGCCGAAGCCATCGAGCCGAGGCATCATCACATCCGACAGGATCAGGTCGGGCCGCATGGCCCGCGCGGCATGCATCGCATCCTGCCCGTCGCGCACCGACCGGATGTCATAGGCCGAACACAGCAGCCGGGTGACGTAGTCGCGCATGTCGGCGTTGTCGTCGGCCAGCAGAATGCGCGGCCGTTGTTGCTCGGTGGCCGGGCTGAACGCGTCCGGGCCGAGCAGGATGCCGGAGGTTTCCAGGACTTCGGCGGTGCGAGGCTCCGCTTGGCCTTCCGCAGGCAGCCAGCGCAGGGCTTCTTCCACGAACGCGGCGGCGGAGACACTCTCCGGCGCGGTGCGGGCGGAGGTTTCAGACACCCGGTCCGGCGGCAGATGTGTGTGTCCGAACGGAATGCGGACAGCAAATGTCGTGCCGGCGCCGATTTCGCTTTCGACGCTGATCGTGCCGCCGTGCAGGCGGACGAGCTCGCTAACCAGGGCGAGACCGATGCCGGTGCCCTCCAGGGTGCGGCCGTTTTGGCCCTCGATCCGGTGGAAGCGGTCGAAGATGTGGGGCAGTTCCGCCCGGGGAATGCCGATGCCGGTGTCGCGCACGGTCAGCACCGCTTCGGCGTCCCCCGGAGCGGCGGTCAGGCCGACAAAGATTTCGCCGGACAAAGTATACTTGAATGCATTCGAGACGAGATTGAGGACAATACGTTCCCACATCTCCGGGTCGGCATAAACCGGATGCGGCAGCGCAACGCAGCAGGTTTCCAGCCGCAGCCCGGCGCGCTCGCAGGCGGAGCGGAAATTGCTGGCCAGTTCGGCGGTATAGCGGTCCAGTTCCAGAGGCTGGTAGCGCGCCTGCACCCGCCCGGCCTCGATGCGGGAGAAATCCAGCAGGCTGTTCACCAGCCGCAGCAGCCGCAGCCCGTTCCGGTGCACCATCTCCAGCCGATCGGCTGCCGCCTGGTCAGGTCGGGCGGCGATTTCCTCCTCCAGCGGACCCAGCATCAGGGTCAGCGGCGTGCGGAATTCATGGCTGACATTGGAGAAGAACGCAGTCTTCGCGGCGTCGATTTCCGCCAGCGCCTCGGCCCGGCGGCGCTCGGCTTCATACGCACGCGCGGAGGCGAGGCCGGAGGCGATTTGCGCGGCGACAAGATCGATGAACCCGGCATAGGCTTCATCGAACGGCCGATACGGGTTGAGCCCGGCGATGAACAGTCCCGCCTGCTGCCTCTCGCCCTGCTGGACGATCGGCACCACCACGACCTGGCGGGGCGGCGTGTCCCAGGCGCCCATCGGCAGGTTCGGGACACCGCTGATGGTGTGCAGCAGGCGTTTGTCGTCCCCGGCGAGGATGCCGCCGGCCGGCCAGGGCAACGAGTCCGGCTCGACCGCTTCCGGCGCCAGAGCGTCGCCGATGCCTCCGGAGCCGGTTGCGCGCCGCAGACGGCCGGCGTCGCTATCCGCCAGGTAGATCACGTTGAACGCGATATCCCGGGTGTTGCGGGCCAGGGACCGCTCCACCGCCTCGAGCACGTCCGGCTCGGAGCGCACCGCGCCGAGTTCGCTGGCGAGGTCGCGCAAGGTGGCGACCCGGCGTTCGCCGATGACCCGCTGGGTTTCCTCCATCACCACGCACAGCAGGCCGGCGATGGCGCCTTTGTCATCCGGCAGCGGGCTGTAGGAGAAGGTGTGGTAGGTTTCCTCCGGGTAGCCGCTGCGCTCCAGGAACAGCAGCAGCGCCTCGTCCCAGGTGGCGTGGCCGGTTTGCAGCACGGATTCGATGCGCGGCCCGATATCAGGCCAGATCTCCCGCCAGACCTCCCTGGCCGGCCGGCCGAGCGCCCGGGGGTGCTTGACGCCAAGCGTCGGCGCGTAGGCGTCGTTGTAGAAGAACGTGAGGTCTTGGCCCCAGGCCATCCACATCTGGTAGCGCGAGGTGACCAGGATGCGCAGGACCGTCATCAGGCTGGATGGCCAGGTTTCGGGCGAACCGATGCCGGTGGCGGCCCAGTCGGCCGAGCCGATAAGGGCCGCCATCTCGCCGCCGGCGAGGGCGAACGCGGACGGGTATTCGCCAGCGTCCGGTGCGTCCCTGTCACCGGCACGCCGGTTCGTCGGGATCAAGCGTGAACCTCCAAGGATAATTGGTCAGTATGGCGAACCGGCGGGCAGATGAAATGAAAACACCGGGGTTGGCCCGCCTTTCACGGAGAGGTTACCGAGGTAGGGGCGTGAAGCGGTTGCGCAAGGCGGGTTGACGGCGGATTGGGGCTTGCGCCCCTACGGTGGCTTTGGACGTGCCTGCCGGCACTAGGTTCGTAGAACCGTCGAAATCTGGATGGACAGGTCACGTCAGGCCGTGACAGCCAAGCAAGGGTGCTTTTGCGAAAGGCCGGCACGACCGACTCCTGTGGCGCCGCCGCGTCAGGCCCACAAAGTTGGCAACCATGCCGGTCATGCACCTTGGCAGCGACCATGGCCGCCGGCGCCGGGCCGGAAGCGGCGGCGTCCAGAATCTCGGCGAAATGGTCGATGCCGAACCACTTGCTGGCGACAGACACGGCGATGCGGCCTTGTTCCGGTGCTCCGCCACCAGCACCTCGATCGGCCGATGGAGAAGCTCGCCGCCGAAATCACCGACCGCCATCCGCGCGGCGGTGGCTACCCAAACCGGCGGTGTCGGTTCCGAACCGGCCCACCAGCCAGTTGCGATGCGCGTAGACCGCGGCGGTCTAACAACGGTCCCGGAATAATAGATTCGGTCGAATTGAAATCATCATGGTTTGACCGCCCCGGCCGGTTGCAATCAATGCGGGCCAACTGGTGCGATCACTGCTATCTCGAGCGCTGATGATTGCGGCTCGCCGCATATACGGGTATCGCCGCTCTTGAACACGTCTTACGCCCAATAGTATCGGGCGCATCAACCTGCGAACTGTCCCCGTTCAGCCTGGCGCGGCTCGGATCGTCTATAGGTCGGCGCTCACCTAAAAATTTATTATCAATAATAATAGAATGGTGTTCGGGCCCATAAAGGCGTGGCATAGTCAGAGACAATGTGTCAACTAGGAGGGCCGCGGCATGACAACCACAATAGAAGCGGACTACCTCGTGATCGGCGCGGGTGCCACGGGTATGGCGTTCACCGACACGCTGGTCGCCGAGACCGACGCGAAGGTAGTCATTATCGACAGATACCATCAGCCCGGCGGGCATTGGAATACGGCCTATTCCTTCGTTCGTCTGCATCAGGCGTCGGCGTTCTACGGTGTGAATTCACGAGCGCTGGGAAACGACACGATTGATCGCACGGGATGGAACGCGGGTTTCTATGAGCTCGCAACCGGCGGCGAGGTCTGCGTATACTTCGATCAAGTGATGCGACAGCAACTGCAACCGACGGGTCGGGTCTCGTATTTCCCGATGTGCGAATACGAAGGAGAAGGACGCTTTCGGTCCCTCTCCGGAGCCGCCTTCGAGGTGAATGTGCGTCGGCGCATCGTCGACACCGCCTATATGCGCGTCACCGTGCCCTCAATGCGGCCGCCGCCATACCATGTTACGACTGGAGTACGGTGCGTTGTGCCAAACGAACTGCCAAAGATGCGCAAACGGCACGATCGTTATGCGATAATCGGGGCTGGCAAGACCGGAATGGATGCGTGTTTGTGGCTACTGGGCCAAGGCGTCGAGCCCGCGGACTTGACATGGATCATGCCACGCGATTCCTGGCTGCTTAATCGGGCGAACACGCAGCCTGGACCACAATTCGCCAGTGCCGTCATGGCCGGCGTTGTCGCACAAAATCAAGCAATTGCCCAGGCAACCTCGATCGGCGATCTGTTTGATCGCTTGGTCGGATGCCAGCAGTTGCTGCGCCTTAACGATCAGGTTCGTCCAAGAATGTATCGTTGTGCGATCGTATCGCCTGCTGAACTCCAACAACTCCGCCGCATCGAAGATGTTGTGCGTCTGGGGCACGTCCGGCGCGTCGAGGAATGCGAGATCGTGCTGGACGGCGGAACCATTCCTACGAGTGCGGAAACGCTGCACATCGACTGTTCGGCGGATGGGCTTGAGCAACGCCCTGCGATACCGGTATTCGGGGACTCCCGCATCACGCTACAGCCGGTACGCCGCTGTCAGCAGGTTTTCAGCGCCGCATTCGTGGCGCACGTTGAGGCGGCCTACTCGGACGACTCGGTAAAGAACGACCTGTGTGTTCCCATTCCCCATCCCGACTCCGATCTCGATTGGCTGCGCACGACGCTGGCCACCAATCGGAATCACCTCAGGTGGGCCGAGGATGCGGGGTTGCAGGAGTGGCTCGATAATTCGCGCCTTGACGCATTCCGGAGCCGGCGTCCCCGATTGCCTTCCGACCCGCGGGAACGGCAGCAGGCGCTGAAGATGATGCGAGAAAACACCGAAGTGCTGAACGAAAAGCTGCAGAAACTATTGCAAACTTCTCAGCTTGAGAGTGTTGCCTGACATAACAAGCATTCCGAGGTCGCAGCCGATACAGGCCCGCCAAAGCGCCCTCTGGTCGCGATGGTGCAGATCAGCCGGTCAACCTGATGCAGACATCACCCCCACCCTGGCCCTCTTTTCGATTGATGGGGACAGATCCCACCCATTATCCCGGATTCGCTTTTGCCAATCAAGCATCCCGCCTTTGATTTCGGAGGTGGTGACGGCCTCGACGCTGAGTGCGCCGATCGTAAGCTCGCCGGTGACGGCTGCTTTCAGGTGCCCGAGAGTGCCGGCAGCCCCCCGCCGCCAAGCAGAAACTGCTCTTTCGCCCTCGTCAGGCGGTTACACGGCCAGGTAAAATTGGGCCCGTCGGCCTGCTGCCAGTTCCGGTGCATGAGTGATAGACGCCCTTTCTATCAGTCATATTATGGTCCAATATGAGCGATAGCAGGATTTCGATCGAGCGCGGCCATGCTGCCGCACTGAAGAGGGGCCCGCCAATCGTTCGACCGCATCGGCCGGGCACCGCCGTTACTTCCGCCCCACCAGCGGACACCGCGAGTCCGCCAGCGGCTGGAACGCCTCATCCCCGGGGATCGTCGCGATCAGCTTGTAGTCGTCCCATGGCGCCTTCGACTCGGCCGGCGTCTTCACCTGGAACAGATACATGTCATGCACCATCAGCCCGTCCGCCCGAATGCGTCCGTTATGCGCGAAGAAATCGTTCACCGGCGCATCCCGCATCGCCCGCATCACCGCCGCGCTGTCCGTGGTGCCGGCGGCCTGCACCGCCTGGAGGTAATGCATTGTCGAGGAATACACCCCCGCCTGCGACATGTTCGGCATCTTGTGCAGCCGCCCGTAGAAACGTTTCGCCCACTGCCGCGTGGCGTCGTCGCGGTCCCAGTAGAACGCGGAACTCAGCAGCATCCCCTGCGTCGCCTGCAATCCAAGGCCGTGGATGTCGTTGATGTAGACCAGCAGCCCGGTCAGCTTCTGGCCGCCCTGGTCCAGCCCGAACTCCGCCGCCTGCTTCACCGCGTTCACCAGATCGGCCCCTGCGACGGCGAACCCCACGACCTGCGCCTTCGACTGCTGCGCCTGCAACAGAAACGACGAGTAGTCCGACGTGCCGATGGGCGCCAGCGCCTGTCCCAGCACCTGCCCGCCCGCCGCCTTCACCACCGCCGACGTATCCGCTTCGAGCTGATGGCCGAAAGTATAGTCCGCGGTGAGGAAGAACCAGGACTTACCGCCCTGCTGAATGACCGCCTTGCCCGTGGTGTGGGCGAGCGCATAGGTGTTGTAGGTGTAATGGACCGAGGTCGGGATGCAGGCCTCGTTGGTGATGCTCGTCGCACCCGGCCCGCTCATGATGATGATCTTGTCGTGCGCCTTGGCCACGGCCATGGCCGCCAGCGCCGGGCTGGAGGCGGCGACGTCCAGCAGTGCGGTTACATGGTCGACATCGAACCACTTCGCCGCAACCGATCCGGCGACGTCGGGCTTGTTCTGGTGATCCGCGACCAGCACTTCGATCCGCCGGCCGAGCACTTCGCCGCCGAAATCCTCCACGGCCATGCGCGCAGCGGTCTCGCTGCCGAGGCCGGTGACGTCGGCATAGACGCTCGACATGTCGAGGATGAGGCCGAGGCGCACCGGTTCCGGAGTTGACTGCGCCAGGGCTGAACCCGTCGCCGCGAGCATCAGGCAGGCTGCCGCGCTGGCCAGTAGCGCTCTTGTCATGGGATCCCCCGGTCCTTGTCGCCGGTGACGTGTGCCAGGGCAGCGGTGCCCGTGACTTCTCCGGCTGTTTGTTCGCGACAGGGTTACCCTAAGCGGCGCGGCCTGTCATGGGTCGCCTATCCGCGGACGAGGATTTGCCGAACCGTCACTGCCCAACCGTCCAGGCCGGGCGTGTCCCCAAGGCTGTCAGAATAAGCCGCGGCCGGAGAAAAGTTTGGCCGCGGTGTCGTTCACTCCTCGTCATGGCCCGGCTTGTTGTCCGGGCCACCTATCGCGGCAGATGCTTGCGGGGGTGGCCCGGACAAGCCGGGCCTTGACGGAACAACGTCAGCGGCCCGATTCGCTGATTCTTTGGCGTCGCCTTAGTTCCCCGCGCCCTGCGCCAGCCGGAACGCCGCCATCGGATAGACCCCCAGCACCCGCACCTCGGTGGAAAAGAACGACAGTTCCTCCAGCGCCCGGCGCAGTCCCGGCTGTTCGGGATGGCCTTCGACGTCGCACAGGAACTGCGTGGCGGTGAATTCGCCGCCCAGCATGTAGCTCTCCAGCTTGGTCATGTTGATGCCGTTGGTGGCGAACCCGCCCAGCGCCTTGTACAGCGCCGCCGGCACGTTGCGGACGCGGAAGACGAACGTCGTCATCAGGTTGGGCGTCTTCTCGTCCACCTTCACCGGCCAGGGCGACACGACATAGAACCGGGTGGTGTTATGCGCCGCGTCCTCGACATTCGCCCGCAGGATGTCGAGTCCGTAGATCTCCGCCGCCAGCGACGAGGCGATCGCCGCATCCTCCTTCCGCCCCCATTGGGCGACAAGCTGCGCCGCCCCGGCGGTATCGCCCTCCACCACCGCCACCAGCCCCAGTTCGGCCAGGATCTGCCGCACCTGCCCGAGCGCCACCGAGTGCGAATGGGCCCGCCGTATGTCGCTGATGGTGGCACCCTTGACGCCCAGCAGGCAGTGCTCCACCCGCTGGAACTTCTCGCCGATGATGAACAGCCCGGACTCCGGCAGCAAAGCGTGGATGTCGGAGACGCGTCCGGCCAGGCTGTTCTCGCAGGGCAGCATGCCCAGCGTCGCCTGCCCCGCCCGCACCGCCTCGATCGCTGCGGCGAAGGTCAGGCACGGCAACGTCGTCATCCCCGGGAAGGCCGCCCGGCAGGCGAGGTCCGAGTAGGCGCCGGGGACGCCCTGGAAGGCGATCACGCCGCTCATGAGCGGGCCAATACCGCGCGGGCGCGCTCCAGGTCTTCGGCGGTGTCCACCCCGAACGGTCCGTGCTCCATCCGCACGCAAGCGATCCGCATCCCATCCTCCAGTGCCCGCAACTGCTCAAGGCTCTCGCGCCGTTCCAGCGGGCTTGGCGGCAGCGAGACATAGCGGTCGAGCACCGCCCGGCGATAGGCGTAGATGCCGACATGGTGCCAGCGCGGCCCCTGCCCCCAGGGTATCGGCTGGCGCGAAAAATACAGCGCCGGAGCGATGGTCCGCCCGGCCTCGAAGGCGCACGCCGCCTTGACGAAGGACGCCGTTGCAGCCTCGGCCTCGTCGCGTATCGGCACCACCAGGGTGCCGATATCGACCTTCGGATCATCAAGCGGAATGATCACCAGGCGCAGGCCGACGGGATCGAGGGTCGGAAAATCGCCCTGCAGGTTGACCACCACGTCGTGCCGGCCGTCCGGGTCAAGCTCCGCCAGCGCCGCATGCACGCGATCGGAGCCGGACGGCAGCGACGGGTCGGTCAGCACGGCCCGGCCGCCCACCGCCCGCACAACCTCCGCGATGGCGGCTTCCGCGCAGGCGACGGCGACCGGGCCGATATCGGCCTCCCGCCCGCGGTCGAGCATGTGGACGATCATGGGCTTGCCGTTGATGTCGGCGAGCGGTTTGCCCGGCAGGCGGGTGGAGGCCATGCGGGCGGGGATGACGACAATCGGGTTCACGGCGAGGGGCGGTCCGGCTTTCGAGAGGGGCGGGTTGAAGCGGCGATTTCGTTTCCCTATGCTGCGGCAACTTACGGACGCGCCCGGCCGCATGCAACGCCGGGGCTTCTCTGACCGGGATTTCGCCGCATGGACAGCCTCGACCGATACGTGGCGGCCGCCATCGCCGCCGCCGATGCGGCCGGCGACGTCATCCGGCCGTTGTTCCGTTCCGCCATTCCGGCGGACCTGAAGGCCGATCAGTCGCCGGTGACGGTGGCGGACCGCGGCGCGGAACAGGCGATGCGGGCAGTGCTGGGGCGGCTGTGCCCCGATTGCGGCATCCTCGGCGAGGAGTTCGGCCTGGAGCGCCCGGAGGCGCGTCTGCGCTGGGTGCTGGATCCGATCGACGGCACTAGGGCGTTCATCACCGGGCGGCCGACATTCGGCACGCTGGTGGCGCTGCTGGACGGCGACACCCCCCTCGTCGGCCTCATCGACCAGCCCGTCACCCGCGAACGCTGGATCGGCGCCGCCGATCGGCTCACGTCGTTTGCGGGACCGTTGGGAGGGGCCGCAGGGACGCGCCGGTGCGCCGATCTGGCGCATGCCGAATTGTCCTGCACCAGCCCGGAGATGCTGGGCGACGATGCGCCGCGCTGGCGGCAGGTCGCCGCGCGGGTGCGGCGGGTCTATTGGGGCGGGGATTGCTACGCTTACGGGCTGCTGGCGCTCGGGCATATCGACGTGATCGTGGAGTGCGACCTCAAGCCCTGGGACTGGGCCGCGCTGTTGCCGGTCGTGCACGGGGCCGGCGGGCGGATGACGGACTGGGAGGGCAACCCGCCGCGCATCGGCGGCGATGGCCGGATCATAGCCGTCGGCGATCCGTCGCTGCTGGACGACGTCGTTTCGGCATTGCGCTGAGGCGGCTTTGCCTGCTTTGCCGGCCCGGGTGCGGGAGGTGCGCCCCGGACCTGGAAACATCGATGAACACAGATCGAAAGTCCAAGGCAAATTTGGAGACATAAATGAACGCGAAGGCTCGCGGAGAATCAGATCTTTGAAGAAATGATCTCTTGCGCAATTTCTGTGTCGAGCGCGCCCGATGCCGACGTTCTTAAATGGTCCATTGAAATGCCTCTGTCCCGAATGCGCAAGGCCGGCCGGGTCATTGATCGGCAGCATCCTGTCGCCATACACCATGATGACGTTTTTTGCCGGTTCCTGCGCCGCTGACCTGTTGGTCGACAAAGCTGTTATGGCCGAACTCAAGCCGGTCACCGCGCCGGATAGTCTGCACCGGCCGGCCTGTCCTGCCGTGTCGGCGCCAACGCGCCCTGGAATCGACTTATTTGTGTTCAATCGCGGTAGGGATGCGCCTTGCGGCGCCCCCCCCGCACAGAACCGGACGAGCCCGACTTAGGCATCGGGATCCCGCCTCGGGTCATGACGCGTTGCTCCAGACTGTCCTGGTCGAACTCAGGGCGATCACCGGGCTGGATTCCGTCAATGTCGATGAAACTCTGACGCTTCTGCCTGACCTTCGGATCGACTGTCACAAATCATAACATCACACAGATGTGTTCAGTCGCAGTGATCCAAACCGATATCCAGCACCGTTGCGCTGTGGGTCAGCCAGCCGACTGACAGCAGATCCACGCCGCTGGCGGCGATAGCGGGGGCAGTATCGGGCCGAATGCGGCCGGAGGCCTCGGTGATCGCCCGGCCGTCCACCATCCCGACCGCCTGCCGCAGCATGTCGGGACCCATGTTGTCGAGCAGCACGGCGTCCACTTTCAGCGCCAGCGCCTCCTGCAACTGGTCCAGCGTATCGACCTCCAGCTCGATCTTCACCAGGTGGCCGACGGCCGCCCGCGCGCGCTCGACCGCGGCGCGCACCCCGCCGGCAATGGCGACGTGGTTGTCCTTGATCAGAACGGCATCATCCAGGCCGAAGCGGTGGTTCGATCCGCCGCCCACCCGCACCGCGTATTTCTGCGCGAACCGCAGCCCCGGCATGGTCTTGCGGGTGCAGCAAACCTGCGCCCGGGTGCCGGCGATGGCGTCGGCGATGCCGCGCGTGCCGGACGCCACGCCGCTGAGGTGGCAGAGGAAGTTCAACGCCGTCCGCTCCGCCGTCAGGATGCCGCGGGCGGGACCGCTGACCGTGGCGATCACGTCTCCGGGCATCATGCGGCTGCCGTCCGGCAAGGCCACGTCAACCACGATCGCCGGGTCGATCAGCCGGAACGCGGCGGCGGCGAAGGCCAGCCCGGCAACCACGCCGGCCTGCCGCGCCACCAGCGCCGTGCGCGTCGTCGCTTCGGCGGGAACGATGGCGTCGGTGGTCAGATCGCCGGCGCGGCCGAGATCCTCCAGCAGTGCGGCGCGCACCGCCGGTTCGATCATGATCGCCGCCAGGGGAGCCGGCATTGGGGAAACGGCCATCAGCGCACCGCCAGCATGCGTTCGACCGACAGCCGGGCGCGTTCGGCCAAAGCGGGGTCGATCGTCACTTGCTCATGCATCGTCTCCAGCGATTGCCGGATTTTCGCCAGGGTGATGCGCTTCATGTGCGGACACAGATTGCACGGCCGCACGAACGACACGTCCTGATGATGCACGGAAATGTTGTCGGCCATCGAGCATTCGGTCAGCAGGACGACCCGAGCCGGCTTCCGGCGATCGACGAAGTTGGACATGTCGGCGGTGGAGCCGGTGTAGTCGGCCTCGGCGACCACCTCCGGCGGGCATTCCGGGTGCGCCAGGATCACCACGCCCGGGTAGTCGGCCCGCAGGGCGCGGACCTCGGCGGCGGTGAAGCGTTCATGCACCTCGCAATGCCCGGCCCAGGCAATGATTTTCACCCGGGTCTGCGCGGCGATGTTCTTCGCCAGGTATTCGTCCGGCAGCATGATCACGCTGTCCGTGCCGAGCGATTCGACGATCCTCAGCGCATTGCCGGAGGTGCAGCAGATGTCGGATTCCGCCTTCACCGCGGCGGAGGAGTTCACATAGGTCACCACCGGCACGCCGGGATACCTCTGCCGCATCAGCCGCACATCGGCCGCGGTGATGGACTCCGCCAGCGAGCAGCCGGCGCGGCTGTCCGGGATCAGCACCGTCTTCTCCGGGTTCAGCAGCTTCGCCGTCTCCGCCATGAAATGCACGCCGGCCAGGACGATGACGTCGGCGTCCGCCGTCACGGCTTCGCGCGCCAAAGCGAGGCTGTCGCCGACGATGTCGGAGACGCAGTGGAAGATCTCCGGGCTCATGTAGTTGTGCGCCAGGATCACCGCATTGCGCTGCCGCTTCAGCGCCAGGATCGCCTCGATGTCGTCGGCGAACACCGGCCATTCCATCGGCGGGATCAGCGTCTTGACCCGGTCGTAGAGCGGCGCGGTGCGCTCGAGCAGGGCGGTGGCGGACATCGTGGACCCTCCGTGGTAATGCTCTTGATGAGCATTATGGGAGGTTATGCTAGGGCTGAGTATAAGTCAAGCGTGCAAATCGGACGCGTTCACACGCGACGCCGGGCTTTTGCGCACACGATGAGCCGGAGGACGTTATCGCGGCGCCGAACCCGGGTCGCCCGTCGCAAATGCCAGCGTGGCAGCCGCGGCGCGCGCGCCACTATACGCGTCGGCAACGTCCTGGCGCGCCGCCAACAGTCCGGTCTGCGCGATCGTCACCGCCGTAATCGACCCGGCGCCGCTGCGGTAGGCTGCGAACGCGGCGTCATATGTCGTCTGCGCCGCCGCGGCGAGCGACGACGCGGCGCCGTAGGCCGCGATGCTGGTCTGCACCGCATTGTCCGCCAGCACGATCTGCTGCACCGCCTCATCCTGGCTGCGGCCCAACGTCGTTGCAGCACTATCGGCCCGGTTCCTGGCCTGCTGCAACAAGGCGGCACGGGTCCCGCCGTCATACAGCGGCACCGTGATCCCCGCGATGATCGTCGAGCCGAACCCGCGCTCGGACAGGTTCAGCGAAGGGGGCTGCTCGCCCACCCCCGGCACCGCGCTGATGTTCAGGCGCCCCGCACTGTACGAAACGTTCCCGGATGCGAAGATCTTCGGCAGGAACTCGGCCTGCGCCGCACGCACCCGGGCCGAACCGGCCATCTGAAGCTCGTAGGCGGACAGCACGTCCGGGCGGCGCCCAACCGCCTGCGCGATCGCCGCGTCGGTCATCCTGGCAAGGCCCGGCGGGAACGGGCGCCCGGCATCCTCGGCGATATGGATGCTGGCGGCGGGACTAAGGCCGATCCGGGTGATCAAGGTCAGGTAGGCGTTCTGCTCGGCGCCATCGGCGCGGACACGGCCGAGTTCCGCCTGAGCCGTGGCCTGCCGCGCCTGGGCGACGTCAACGATGGTGCCTTCCTGATGCCGCAAGCGCGCCTCGGCGGCCGACTGAACCGAGCGTGCGTTAACCAGCGCCTGCACGGCGAGCTCCCGCCGCTTGCGCGCGGCGGAATAGGCGTAGAACGCCAGGCTGGTATCGTAGATCACCTGCTGATGCGCCGCCGTGAACGCAATGTTCGTGACGACAGAGCCGTGCGCCGCCTCGGCGATCAGGGCATCGCGCTCGCCGAAGTCGAACAACAGCCATTGCAGCGACGCCGCGCTGATCGTTCCGCTGCCGGTATTCTGATTGTTGACACTGGTGCCAAGCACGCCGCCGTTGTTCACATCCAGCCATTGGCCGCCGCCGAGAGCCGCCACGGTCAGGCGCGGCAGATAGGTGCTGCGCACGATGCCGACGGCCAACGCGGCATCGCGCGCGGCGTTCCAGGCCTTCCGCGTGAGCGGGTTGTTGGTCTCCGCGAGGTCGATCAGGTCGCTCAACGTATAGATCTTCGCCGGATCGATCTCAGGTGCCGCGCGGATTTTGGCCAACTGCTGGTTGACGGGCAGCACGTATCCGTCCGCGCCCGACGGATCGGACGGGGCGCCGGCGACGATCCCGCCCGCGGCATCGGTTCGCGGACTCCACGGGCGGTCCGCCCGGGTTGGCGCAAGGTCCAGCGACGATGTCGCGCAGCCATTCAGTACTGGCACAAGAACGATGACGGCGAAGCCAATGCGACGACCAGGAATAAGCGAATCGAGCGGCTGACTTTGTTTCGTCATGGTCCGGCTGGGTTTCGTCATGGCCCGGCTGGGTTTCGTCATGGCCCGGCTTGTCCGGGCCATCTATCGCGGCAGGTGCTGTTATAGCTAGCCCGGACAGGCCTGCCCATGACGGTTTTAGCAAGCCGTCCGGCTGAAGCGGTCATTCTTGGGCGTCGCCTAAGCCGCCGCATCGCGCACCTCCTGTGCATCGGCGGGCTGGCGGACGGCGAGGCTTGCTTCAAGCCGATCGAGGCGAAGGTCGAGAAGCGGTGCAAACGCCTCCGACCCGGCGCTCGTGCCGGCACACAAGACCGGGTGCGCTGTTTCTTCCGCTTTTGCGGACAATCCAGTCAGCCGCGCGGCTGCACGATCCGCAGCCGTGGACGGACCACAGAGCAGCAGCAGTCCGCAGATCGAGCGGGAATCCTCGATCGCTTCCGTCCACCGCCGGATCACGGCCTGCGCCGGCCGGATGCCGGACGGTTCGTTCCTTACAAGTTCCAGATCGTCCTTGGCCGCACCGATATGCCGCTGCGCCTCCGCTGTCGCGGCGCCGGCCGCGGTGGCGTCCGGAGCAATGGCGACCGCGCGCAACGACCGCATGATCGTGCCGAAACGTTCTTCCAGCCGAACGCCGACACTCACCGGCCAAACGGTCACGCTGATGACGAAAGCAACGACGTTGCCGAGCAGAACCCCGATCACCCGGTCGCGCGCCGTTATCATGTCGGTGCCGGGGCCGCTGCCCTGGAGCAGGCACAGCAGCAGGGCGAACGCGATCTGAAAGCCGGCATAAGCGATCCGCGGCCGGCCGACAGCGATCCACGCAGCCGGAAGAATCCCGATGAACAAAGAGGCCAGCAGTCCGTCGATGGAACTCAGATGCGGCACGACGAAGACGATGGCGCCGATGCCGATAACCGCTCCGATGATGCAGCCGATGATGCGCAGGGTCAGCTTCTGGACCGTCTCGCCGGTCGTTCCGAGCGATACGATGTAGCAGGTGATCATGCAGGTATGGATATTCGGCCAATCCAGCAGTTGATACAGCAGGTAGCAGATCATCGCCGCCGCCGTGGTCTTCAGCGCATGCCGGACATAGGCGGGATTGCTGAACGCATCCGGCTTCAGGAATCCTGCCGATTTGCCAGCCGTCGGCTGGGGTGCCGGCTCCGCGAGGTTGGTCATCGCATCAGTCAGCCTCGCCAGCAGCGTGGCCGGCCTCGGCGGTAAATCGTTCGCTTCAACCGACAGCCTGATGTTCACCGGGTAGCCGCCCGCGGCAAGGATGTCAGCCGCCTCGTCCGCCGCCTGTGCAATCGGCGCTACGAACGTATCGCGCACGGACGGTTCTCGCACGGCCGCATCGGCCAGCGTGAGCAGGCCGACGCTCGATCGTGCCGCGCGGGAAAGCGCGCCGATGTCCTCGCGCGGCGAGGTATGTTCCATCCCGGCGAATTTCAGGTGCTGCTGCATCTCCGTGTCGCTTTCGCCCAGCACCTCGACACAGGCCTCGCGGACTTCGGCATCGGGGCTGCGCAGCATGCGTCCAACCAGCCGCAGCCGCCGCGCCAGATCGGCCTGCACCAGCGCCCGCGGCGCCGGCGCAACCAGCAGGTTGACAGCCACCGACACGGCAACCGGTATGGCGACAAAGCCCCAGGCGTAGAACAGCGCGCGGGTCGCCAACTCGCCCGCCGGGAGCTGGCCGAGCTCGTCGAGGCCGAATGCAAGGATCAGCGCCACCGTCCCCGCGACCGGACCCAGTTTGCTGGACGAACCGATGAACAGCACGGCGAACGACAGGATGGTCATGGTGGCGACCAACCGCAGCGGCCGATCGAGCACATAATTGGCGAGCAGGAAGATGATGGCGACCAGGATGGTGAACAGCACCAGCATCACGAAGGAAACGAGCAGGCTGCCAACACGGTCCGGCTTGTTCAGGAAAAATGCGATGTAAACGATCAGCGCGGCCTCCGGCATGCCGTACATCTCGCAGACCAGAGCAGTCAGCGTGCAGATCGCGGTCAGGCGGAGGGCGAATTCCAGCCGTCCCGGAAACGGCCGCAAATCCGCGGCTATCCTTTGCAAGTAACGTCGCATCGTGTCAGGGGCAGCTTTGGCCATAGCCTACCTGGACGACGGCACTGGCGCCGACACGCATCAGATCCTCGGGCGGATCGATCAGCCGGATGCGGACGGGAAAGCGCTGCGCCACCCGCACCCAGTTCATCGAGCGTTGGACATACGGCAATGCGCGCGGCAGGTTGATCCGCGCATCATCCAGCACACCCCAGCCGATACTTTCGAGTTCGCCGCGGATCGGCCGGCGGCGGTCGATCATCGAATATCCGGTCACGCATTCTCCCTCCTTGAGCCGGCCCAGTTCGCTTTCGCGCAGGTTGGCGGCGATGAACCATTCCTCCGTCCCGATCAGGGTGAACAGCGACTGGCCGGGAGCGACGAATTCACCGGCCAGGATGCTCAGGCCGGTGACGCGGCCGGTCTGCGGCGCGACCACCGTGGTTTGTTGCAGCGCGCGGCGGGCGATGGCCAGGGCCGCCTGGCGTGCCTGCACGGTGGCCTCCTCGGTCTTCAGCGTCCCGACCGCTTGCAGGGCGGCGATCTCCTGCTGCCGCGCCTGCGCGAGCGAGGTGGCGGCGTCGCGCTGCGCCACCTGTGCCTGATCGAGTTGCTGCACGGGGATAAAGGACTGCGCGGCGAGCGGACGCAGCCGGTCGACGGTGCGCGCCGCCAACCCGGCGTTGGCCTCGGCACGGCCGATCTGATCGCGCGCCATGCGGGCATTCGCAGTCTCGACCTCGATCGAGCGCTGCCGTGTCTCGAGCAATGCCTGCGCAATCGCGAGATCGGCTTCCGCCTGATCGACGGCGAATTGATAGGGTTCGGGATCGAGGCGGAACAGGCCGTCGCCTTTGTGCACTAGCTGGTTTTCCCGTGCGGTCAATTCGATGATGCGGCCGGCGACGGACGATGAGACATGGACGACATCCGCGTCGATGGTCGCGTCGTCGGATGATATGAATCCCTCGCCGCGAAGCAGCGCATATGCGCCCGTTAGAACGCCCAGGCCGATGATCAGCGCGGCGATGATCGCGCCCGTCTTGTTCCTGCGCCCGGTTCCGGCCGCTTCCATGCTCATGGCTGGAACCAGCCGATGAACATCGCTATGCCGGCGATCAGGGCGATGGAGGTATAGACGAAGAGCTTTGCCGGAAGGATGGCGTCAAGTCCGAAACCGCTGAACACCGCGCGGGCAACAATCGCGGTGGCAATGCCGAGCAGCGCGCACAGCATCCAGGCGGGAAAATAGGCCCCCACGACCGCGAAGGTCGGCGCACCGCTCATGGTCCGCTCGACCGCCGTGCCGGCGGGGGCGGCTTGGCGGGCTGGGCGAGTCGTTGCCTCAAAGAGCCTTCCTCCATGGAGCAAGGTTACCAGACATCTGCCGGGCGGCACAGGGCGGTGACGCCGGGTGGCAATGAGGCGCATGGCGAACGTTATGATTGACGAACCCGCACCGCGGGGGGCGGCGGCGGCCCCACAGGCTTTAAATCATGACGCTTGCGGGCCGAATGCCGCCTTTTCGTCATGGTGCGCGGAGGCGCACCATCCACGCCTTACGGTGCCGGTTGAGGCAAAGGCGTGGATGCCGACCTACGTCGGCATGACGAGGGGCCTGTGGGCGGCCCGCCGCGCGGCGCCCCGTCCTAGGCCCCGGTATCGGCGACCTCGAACCCCACCAGAATCTGGCCGTCCTGCACCATGTCGCCGGCGGCGCACGACACCGACGCAACCACCGCGTCGGCGCGGGCCGCCAGGCGGAACACAGTCTTCATCGCCTCCAGCACCACGAGGATCTGGCCGCGGGTCACCCGGTCCCCCGCCGCCACCGAAACCTCCGTCACCAGTCCCGGGATCGGCGCCACCAGGCGGTCGCTGGCGTCTTCCTCGTCGTCGTGTGCGGCAAGCGGGTCCGGCAGGGTCAGGCGCCAGGTCAGGCTGTTGTCGCGCAAGGTCACCACGTGGTGGTCGAGGACCGCGATGACCGTGCGCCGCACGCCATCCAGCGAGACGGACAGCCTCGCCTCATCCAGCCGTTCCGCGGTGCAGAGCGTGGTGCCGATGCGCCAGGCCGCCTCGTCGCGGGTTACCGTCACCGGATATGCGGTTTCGCCGTCCCTGAATTCCAGCACGCGCGCCGGAGTCGTGTTGACCCACCAGAGATCGCGTTCGTCCCACGGATCGTTTCCGGCATGCGCGGCCTCGGCCGTCAGGACAGTCAGGGCGGCGACGGCCAGCACATCGGAGGGCGGCGTGCCTTGGGTTGCCAGCAGCGTGGCGCCTTCACGCGCAATGAAGCCGGTGTCGATGCCGCCGGCGGCGAAATCCGGGTGAGAAACGATCCGGCCAAGCAGATCGAGGTTGCTGGCCACGCCAACCACGGCGCAATCGGCCAGCGCCCGGGCCATGCCGCGCAGTGCGGCCTGCCGGGTCGGCGCGTGGCAGATCAGTTTCGCCAACATGGCGTCGTAATGGATCGACACCGTGTCGCCTGAGGCGAAGCCGGTATCGGTGCGGGTTTCGCCGGTCTGCGGCGGCGTGCGGAACAGAGTCAGCCGGCCGACCGAGGGGGCGAAATCATGCGCGGGGTCCTCGGCGTAAATGCGCGCCTCGATGGCGTGGCCGTTCAGCGTTATGGCGGACTGGCTGACCGGCAGCTTTTCGCCAGCGGCCACGCGGAGTTGCCATTCGACCAGGTCGAAGCCGGTGATCATTTCGGTGACCGGGTGCTCGACCTGAAGCCTGGTGTTCATCTCCAGGAAGAAGAAACCGTCGTCTTCCGCGACGAATTCGACCGTTCCGGCACCGACATACCCCACCGCGCGGGCGGCGGCGACGGCGGCTGATCCCATCTGTTCGCGCTGGGATTCGGACAGGCCGGGTGCGGGGGCTTCTTCCAGGACTTTCTGGTGGCGGCGCTGGGCGGAGCAGTCGCGTTCGAACAGATGCACGGCGTTGCCGTGCGTGTCGGCGAAAACCTGGACCTCGATATGACGAGGCCGTTGCAGATAGCGTTCGATCAGCACGCGGTCGTCGCCGAACGAGGAGGCGGCTTCCTGGCGGGCAGACGTCAATGCGGCGGCGAAATCCGCGGCTGAGGTAACGACCCGCATGCCGCGGCCGCCGCCGCCGGAGACGGCCTTGATCACCACGGGAAAGCCGATGCGGGCGGCCTGGTCCGCGAGAAAATCGGCGTCCTGGCGGTCGCCGTGGTAGCCGGGTAGCAACGGCACGTCGGTTTGTTCCATCAGCGCCTTGGCGGAGGATTTCGAGCCCATGGCGCGCATGGCCGAGGCGGGCGGCCCGACGAAGACGATCCCGGCTTCCGCGCAGGCATCGGCGAAAGCGGGATTTTCCGACAGGAAGCCATAGCCGGGATGGATGGCCTCCGCGCCCGCCGCCAACGCGGTTTCGATGATGCGGGGAATGTTCAGGTAGCTTTCGCGCGCCGGGGCGGGGCCGATGGGATAGGCTCGGTCCGCGGCCTTGACGTGCATGGCGTGCGCGTCGGTTTCGGAAAACACCGCGATCGTTTCAATGCCGAGGCGCCGCGCGGTGCGGATGACACGGCAGGCGATTTCGCCGCGGTTGGCGATCAGAAGGGTGCGGAACATGGCGATTACATCCGGAACACGCCGAAGCGCGTATCCTGCCGGGGTTTGTTCAGCGCGGCCGAGAGCGACAGGCCGAGCACGCGGCGGCTGTCCGCCGGGTCGATGATCCCGTCATCCCAGATGCGGGCGCTGGCGTAGTAGGGATGCCCCTGGGTTTCGTATTGCTCGCGGATTGGCTTCTTGAAGGCTTCCTCCTGCTCCGGCGTCCAGTCGGCGGAGCCGGCGCGCACGGTGGTCAGCACGCCGGCGGCCTGCTCGCCGCCCATGACGGAGATGCGGGCGTTCGGCCACATGAACAGGAAGCGCGGATCGTAGGCCCGTCCGCACATGCCGTAATTGCCGGCGCCGTAGCTGCCGCCGATGATCAGGGTGATTTTCGGCACCGACGTGGTTGACACCGCAGTAACGAGCTTGGCGCCGTCCTTGGCGATGCCGCCGGCTTCGTATTTGCGGCCGACCATGAAGCCGGTGATGTTTTGCAGGAAAATCAGGGGGATGTTTCGCTGCGAACACAGTTCGATGAAGTGCGCGCCCTTGACGGCGGATTCGGAGAACAGGATGCCGTTGTTGGCGATGATGCCCACGGGGTAGCCGTAGAGATGGGCGAAGCCGCAGACCAGCGTGGTGCCGTACAGCCGCTTGAACTCGTCGAATACGCTGGCATCGACGATGCGGGCGATCACCTCGCGCACGTCGTAGGGGGCGCGCAAATCGGCCGGCACGATGCCGTACAGCTCGGCGGGGTCGTATTTCGGCGGTTCGGGGGTGCGGCGTTCGATGCCGGCGGGTTTTTCACGATTCAGGCCGGCGACGATGCGGCGGCAGATCGACAGCGCGTGGTGGTCGTTGCGGGCGTAGTGATCGACCACGCCGGAGGTGCGGGCATGCACGTCGGCGCCGCCGAGCTCCTCGGCGGAGACGATTTCTCCGGTCGCCGCCTGCACCAAAGGCGGGCCGCCGAGGAAGATGGTGCCCTGCTTGCGGACGATGATGCTCTCGTCGCTCATGGCCGGGACGTAGGCGCCGCCGGCGGTGCAGGAGCCCATCACGACGGCGATCTGCGGGATGCCCTCGGCGGACATGTTGGCCTGGTTGAAGAAGATGCGGCCGAAATGCTGCCAGTCGGGGAAGATTTCGTCCTGCAGCGGCAGATAGGCGCCGCCGGAATCGACCAGGTACAGGCAGGGCAGGTTGTTGCGGCGCGCGATCTCCTGCGCGCGGACATGTTTCTTCACCGTCATGGGGAGGTAGGTGCCGCCTTTGACGGTGGCGTCGTTGGCGACGATGACGCATTCGCGGCCGGAGACGCGGCCGATGCCGGTGATGATCCCGGCGGCGGGGACTTCGCCGTCGTAGAGGCCGTAGGCGGCGAGCTGGGAGAATTCGAGGAAGGGCGAGCCGGGGTCGATCAGCGTGGCGACGCGTTCGCGCGGGAGCAGCTTGCCGCGGGATGCGTGGCGTTCGCGCGCGACCGCGCCGCCGCCTTGCGCGACTTCGGCGACCCGCGCCCGCAGATCGTCTACCAGGCCGCGCATGGCGGCGGCGTTGGCGGCGTAGCCGGGGGAACGGGGGGTGATGTCGGAGCGTAGCATGCGGGTCCGCCGTGGAGTGGGTGGAGAGCGGCACGGTGTACAGCGGGTCTGGGCGGGACGCTACTGGGGGGGCGCTTCCGCCCGCCTACGACAGCACAGCCAGACCCTTGCGCTCGACGAGGTCGAGCAGCTTCAGCGCCGGGCCCGAGGGGGATTTGCTTCCCTGCTCCCAGGCGCATACCGTTGCCTTGCCGACGTTCAGCACCGCCGCGAACACCGCCTGGCTGACATTCGCCTGCTGGCGGATGCGCCGCACGTCCTCGGCGGAGCGGGCGCGCACGGGCGGCAGGCACAGCACGTCGAACCGCCGCATTGTCAGCGGATCCATTGCCCCGGCGTGGTGCAGGTCGGAAGCCGCCTCATGCACCGCGGCAAGGATGGGGCTATTGGCCTGCCGTTTGCTCATCGTTCATCACCTCCAGCAAAACGCCTCGCCGGACCAGGCCGTCCAGCCGTTCGATAGTCAGACGCATGTATTCATCGCCGAGCTCCGAGAGCGCCAGGCGCTCCCGGTCGGTAATATTGTCGCGCTCGTTCTTGCCGAACACGTAGAGAAACACCAGGCGATCCGCCTGACGATGGGCCACGATCGTCCGCAGTCCGCCGCGCTTGCCCCTGCCATCGTTGCCGATCCGCTTCTTGAGCAGGAATCCGCCGACCCGTGCATCGACCAAGCCCGCCTCGATTTCCCGGACCGCGATCGACAATGTTCGATCGGTCAAACCAAGCTTGCGGGCGGACCGGGCGAAGCCCCGGCTCATCAGGACCTTCGCCGGCATTCATACTACTCCGTTGTATGATATGTCAAGCGCTCAATAAGCGCTGCGACACCATGCCTGACGAAGATTAATGAATCGTAAAGGTTCCGCCGGGCGTTATGCCGTCTCCGTGAACAATTCGCGCCCGATCAGCATGCGGCGTATTTCGCTCGTTCCGGCGCCAATCTCATACAGTTTGGCGTCGCGCAACAACCGCCCGGTGGGATAGTCGTTGATGTAACCATTCCCGCCCAGCGTCTGGATCGCCTCCAGCGCCATCCAGGTCGCCTTCTCCGCCGCGTAAAGAATAGCCCCCGCGGCGTCCTTCCGCGTCGTTTCGCCGCGGTCGCAGGCCTTGGCGACTGCGTAGACATACGCCTTCGACGCATTCATCGTGGTGTACATGTCCGCCAGCTTGCCCTGCATCAACTGGAACTCGCCGATGGACTGGCCGAACTGCTTGCGTTCATGCACATACGGCACCACCACATCCATGCACGCCTGCATAATGCCGATCGGCCCCGCCGCCAGGACGGCGCGCTCGTAGTCGAGGCCGCTCATCAGCACGTTCACGCCGCGGCCGACGGAGGACAGCACGTTCTCCTCCGGCACCTCGCAGTCCTGGAACACCAGCTCGCAGGTGTTCGACCCGCGCATCCCCAGCTTGTCCAGCTTCTGCGCGGTGGAGAAACCCGGAAACCCCTTCTCCACCAGGAACGCCGTGATCCCCCGCGGGCCGGCCGCCGGATCGGTTTTCGCGTAGATCACCAGCACGTCCGCATCCGGACCGTTGGTGATCCACATCTTGCTGCCGTTCAGCACATAGCGGTCGCCGCGTTTCTCAGCGCGCGTCCGCATGCCGACGACATCCGACCCCGCCCCCGGCTCGCTCATCGCCAGCGCGCCCACGGCCGTGCCCTCGACGAGCCCGGGCAGGTAGCGCGCCTTCTGCTCCGCGTTGCCGTTCCGAAAAATCTGGTTCACGCACAGGTTTGAATGCGCCCCGTAGGACAGCCCGACGGAGGCCGAGGCGCGGGAAATCTCCTCCATCGCCACGACATGCTCCAGGTAGCCCATGCCGGCGCCGCCGTATTCCTCCGACACCGTCACGCCGAGCACGCCGAGCGCCCCCATCTTCGGCCACAGATCCATCGGGAACGCATTGTCGCGATCGACCTGCGCCGCGCGGGGCGCGATCTCGGCGGCGGAGAACGACTCGACCTGGGACCGCAGCATGTCCGCGGCCTCGCCGAGGTCGAAATTCAGTCCCGGCAAGCGGTTCGGCAGGCTAGCCATTTCTTGTACTCCAACGCGTTCCCAAAGCGGGCGGCACACTGCCTTAACAGCCGCACTTCGCCAAGCGGGAGGCTGCTATGCTGCGATTTATGATGCAGCGCAGCATGAACTGCACATATGACAGGCGTCAGGAACGTCCTCCCACAGCGATTGAATATCGATCGCCAGCAAAGGACCAAATACATGAGCATTTTCGAAACTGTCGGCGAAGCCGCCCTGTTGCGTGCGGAAGGCGACAAGCAGCTTGCCGCTTCCCTCTCGGGCGCATTGCGCCGCGTGCGCGAGTCGTTGGGCAACCTGTTCGGCAAGATCTTCGTCAACCTGCCCGACCAGCATCCGCTGCCGTAGCCGTCACGCCTCCGGCGGAAGCGTGCGCGGTTTTCCCTCGTCATCGACAGCGACAAGAACGAAATTCGCCTCGGTGACGCGCGTGCGTTCGCCGGGGTACCGGCGCAATACCCATGTCTCTACGTCCACCGTGACGGATGTGCGGCCGGTCTTCGTGATGTTCGTATAGACGCAGACGACATCGCCGACCTTGACGGGCTGTAGGAAGCTCAGATTGGAGACGGCGGCGGTGGCGACCCGGCCCTTGGCGCGCGTGCCCGCGGCGATCCCCGCCGCCAGATCCATCAGCGACATGATATAGCCGCCGAAGATGTCCCCGGACGGGTTGGTGTCCGCGGGCATCGCGACTGTGCGGAGGGATAACTCTCCGTGCGGTTCGGCGAGGCTGTTCGGCATGGCGGCGTCCTTATGCTATATTCCGCCATCATGACCGATATCCTGCTCCGCTACGACAGCGATCATATCGCGACCCTGACCCTGAACCGCCCGGCGGCGCGCAACGCGCTGTCGATGGGGCTGATGGAGGCTTTGGACGCCGAACTCGCGGCGATCGCGGACGATCCGGGCGTCACGGTGGTGATCATCGCCGGCAACGGCCCGGCTTTCTGCGCCGGGCACGATTTGCGGGAGATCCGCGCCAACCCGAATCGGGAGGCGTACCAGGCGCTGTTCGCCCTGTGCTCGCGGCTGATGCTGCGGATCGTCCGGCTGCCGAAGCCGGTGATCGCGCAGGTGCACGGGGTCGCCACCGCGGCCGGCTGCCAGTTGGTGGCCTCGGCCGATATGGCGGTGGCGGCGGAAAGTGCGCGGTTCGCGACGCCGGGGGTGGATATCGGGCTGTTCTGCTCCACCCCGATGGTGGCGCTGAGCCGCGCGGTGGGCCGCAAGGCGGCGATGGAGATGCTGCTCACGGGCGACATGGTCCCGGCGCGGGAGGCCCGGGAGCTCGGCCTGGTCAACCGCGTCGTGCCCGACGACGGGCTGAGCGGCGCGGTCCTGTCGCTCGCCCGGCAGATCGCGGCGAAAAGCCCGCTGACCCTGGCCATCGGCAAGGAGGCGTTCTACCGGCAGGCGGAGATGGACCTTTCCGCCGCCTACGACTATGCCTCCGAGGTGATGACCCGCAACATGCTCGCCCGCGACGCCGGGGAAGGCATCGATGCCTTCCTGGAGAAGCGCAGGCCGTACTGGACCGGGACTTGACGCCGCTTCGCTGTCTCTCCACGTGATCGGGACCGATGAAAGATCCATACGAAATCCTGGGCGTCCAGCGAACGGCCGATGAGGCGGCGATCAAGGCTGCCTACCGCAAGCTGGCGAAGAAGCACCATCCCGACGTCAACCCAGGCAAGCCGGATGCCGCCGCACGGTTCGGCGACATCAGCTCGGCCTATGACCTGCTGTCCGACAAGGAGAAACGGGGAAAATTCGACCGCGGCGAGATCGACGCCGAGGGGCATGAGGTGCATCAGCAGCGGCAGTACTACCGCGATGCCCCGGGCGCCGAAGCCTACGGACAAGGCGGCGGCCCGGCGGGCGGCTTCAGCCAGGAGGACCTGGAAGCGTTCTTCTCGCAGGCGTTCGGGCAGGCCGGTCGTCGTTCCGACTGGGGAGCGACGGGGCGCGTGAGGCCGGGGCGGGACATGCAGTATTCGCTGACCGTTTCGTTCGTCGATGCGGCGGTCGGGACGACGCGGCGGCTGGCGCTGCCGGACGGCAAGACGCTGGATGTGCGCATCCCGCCGGGGACGGAAGACGGGCATGTGCTGCGGCTGCGCGGCCAGGGCGGACCGGGCGACAATGGCGCGCCCGCCGGGGATGCGCTGATCGAGGTCACTGTCGCCCCCGATCCGCGCTTCCACCGCGACGGCGATGACATCATCACCGACGTGAAGGTGACGTTGCAGGAGGCGGTGCTGGGCGCCTCCTTGGAAGTGCCGACGATCCACGGGCCGGTGAAGCTGGCGGTGCCGGCGGGGTCGGGGACCGGGACAAGGCTGCGGCTGCGCGGCAAGGGCATCCGGCACGGTCACCAGTTCGTCCAGCTTCAGGTGGTGCTGCCGCCGGGCGATGAGCCTGAGCTGGCGGCGTTCCTGAAGACGTGGACTCCGAAGAAAAGCTTCAACCCGAGGGAGGGGGCATGATGCGCCTGACCGCCGTCGTGGCGTTGTTCCCGGACCTGCCGGAAACGGAGGTGCTGGCCTGGGTGGACCGCGGCTGGGTGCGCGCCCGGCCGACCGGCGATGAGTGGGAATTCCAGGATATCGATGTGGCGCGGGTGCGGCTGATCCGCGACCTGACGCACGAGATGGCGGTGCAGGAGGAGACGATGCCGCTGGTGCTGTCCCTGCTGGACCAGGTGTATGCGCTGCGCGGCCAGATTCGGGCGGTGGCGCGCGCGGTGGAGGCTCAGGATGAGGCGGTGCGGGCGGCGATCCTGTCGGCGATGCGGGGGTGAGTGGGCTGTTGCAGCGGCCGGTCGCCGTAATGCTGGAACTGACTGCGACTGTGCGCTATATCGGCATCCATGGCTGATGATCCATACCGCATTGAGCACACTCCTCCCGCGGAATGGCTTGAGGCTTGCTTTGAGCGAGGCCGATCTGGCCGCTGGACGCGCGTCGACCTGGCAGGAAGCACGGGCACGGCTGCTTGCCAATTTTGATGCGATCGAAGCTGAGCCAACCGACGTCGACGCGTGATCCGGCTAAGCCGTCAGGCTGAGCGGCAAGTTGCCGCGCTGCTGAGGCATTTCACGCGGCTTGGTCGTCCGGAGGCGAAACACAACCTGGTCGCAGCGATTGACGATGCAGTGGCGCGGATCGAGCGCAATCCAGCCGCCGGGTTGCCTGCGCCCCGGCCTTATCCGAGCCTTGCGGGGCGCGGCCGAGCCTGGATCAAGGTCGGTAGCTTTTATGGCGTTGATTGTTGGTTTTCGCGAGGCGGGCACCGGCCTCACCCCGATAGGGGTCGGGAAGTTTCCTCCCCGCCCTCCGAACCGTGCTGGCGGATCTCCCGCACACGGCTCTCCAGTCGCTGGTTTCCTCATCGGGAGCATCTCGCCTCCTCATGGGTGCGCGGGCCGGTGAATTCGCCACCGAAGGCCGGTTCAAATCGCCACCTGAGGCCGATTGAATTCGCCACCTGAGGCCGGTGAATTCGCCACCCCTTGCCGCAGGCACCGAGCCGTTAGGCGAGGC
>Ga0326727_10002378_pt1 | contig 64549 bp, 63 predicted proteins | sample MB2enrmetagenome_FD_207643 | JGI IMG/M metagenome (GOLD analysis project Ga0326727, IMG submission 207643) | Lab enriched peat soil microbial communities from McLean, Ithaca, NY, United States - MB29MY | ecosystem: Environmental > Terrestrial > Soil > Wetlands > Peat | place: USA: New York...
CTTGTTCAATACTTGCTCGCCTCTCACGGAAAGTGCTCATGTAAAATATGAACTTTCGCAATTTATGATTATTCAAAATCCAGTTAGCTGTGGAGTCTGCAACGCATTTGAATTGGCTGTAATTCCATTTGGCAATTTTGTCCGCGGCAAACAACGCTTTGTTGTGGCCAAAAGCCTCTGGGATACTCGACGGCGCCATGGCTACAAGCATGCTCATCACCATATTTTGCATCTTGTTGGGTACAGATTTGTCCTTGTATAACAGGGCTTCTATTGGTTCCCTTGTGCCATCACTCATCTCATTGCACAAAGCCAAACGGCACTCAGGCTTCTGGTCAAACTTGGCGTAAGCTAAACGGTCAATCAATAACACGTTGCTCCTCAGCAGTGGATCAGATTTTGCTTGGCTAAGCTGCACATAAGTCTTCAAAAAAGCCTTCTCTAAACCAATCTTATTCTTAATAAGACCTGAAACGTAGCCTTGCCCTCTGTCCACATCAGGCTTCATAGTTCTAAAAGCTGAATCATACTCTATCAGGCTCCAAGGCGGCATCAGTTTCTCTGGGTTAAAAACGCTTGCTGATTGAAGAATCATGCGGTCAGTGTTTGGAAGCGCAGCCAACGCCTCATTCTCCACTGATACTTTCAGTAAGCATTCGTTTTGCATTATTGGAACTAACTGGCGCTTGAAATCCCTGGCGGAGGTGTCCTTAGTGATGCCTACCAGAAGGATGCATTTTCTCCAACACTCCTCCATGAGCATCTGCAAAGTGAAAAGTGTCAAAAAGGCAATATCCAGGGTGGTTAGCCAGTGCTCTTTGCCGTTTTTGATTATTTTCATGCTGCTGGGTGTTTCTGGTGTGGGGGTTTTTGTTGAAAAGAGTTGGTCGCCAACTTCGATGGTTAAATTTTTGGTGCGTTCCCAATTGTCAATGTACTGCTGGTTTAAAGTGTAGATGCCCTCGGCTTCTGTTAGGATGCTTTTTTTAACTAAGTTTGATAAGGCTTTTTCGACCCTTCTTTTACGTTTATCATCCGTTATCCCTAAGGCTTCGCAGATTTGCATTCGGGTTAAAGTTTTGTTTTCTGTAGCTAGACAAGTTATAGCATGACGCAGGAAATCTGCCCGTGGAGCAGGCAAACCCAAAGCCTTATTCCAAACATGATGACGCGCTATGGCTAAATCGTTCCTATCAAACTGCCTTCCACCGCTAACATAGCCGACGAGCGTGCTTTTTGCATCCCAAAAATCCGTTTTCCTAGTTTCGTACAGGAGGCTTGCACGTTCTGTGGATAAGCTTCTATCCATTAAAAGAATCCTAATGTTCTGTTCTTGGTCAACAGCAAGCTTGTAGGCTAAATAGTATTCTGAAAAAGTCATAATCGCGTTAGCTATCAGCGAGTTATTGGCTATTTCCTCATCTATAGCTGGCTTTGACGGGTCAACCTCGCCTGGCTGCTCTTGAGCGGCAAATGAGTGGTCAACATCCGTGATTTCATTTACGTAGATTGGAACAACGCTGGATATGCCAATGTTCTGCTGAATAGTTTTAGCATCATATTCGACTTGAGGCTCGGCTGTCTCTGAAAATTTTATGGTGCCCGTGACTGCATAAGCGCCGCCGAAGAAAATAACCATATCAAACAGCGGTCTCGAATACATTGTGCCGTCAATACCCGCAAAACGAACCTTGTCAGAACCGAAGAATTCTTTAGCTGTTTCCAAAGCCTCCTTCGGGTTGAAGCCTGACTTTACCAGGTTCACAAGCAAACCATCATAAGCGTCTCTCAAAACTGAAAAGCGTTGCTCGTAATCGGTGACTTGTTTGGTTGCGCCCTGCCTAAGATTGTCGCATGTATGTTTCATTGTGTCGCTTAGCGAAGGCGCAGTCACTTCTTTTCCTCCTTTAATGCAGATTGATTGTTTGGCGCTAAAAAGCGTTATTGACACTTAAACTTCAAAATCACAGTAAAAAAAGAGACTTTGTTATAGGTAGATTGATACTGGTTCTATTGAAGAAAAGGCTCTTGAAAAGAAGGATAGCCTCTTTTTGTTCAGTGTTTTAACAGTTAAAAAGTATACCCCTCCCTCCCAGCTCAAGCGAACGCGCCTGTTAGTTAAAGCCAGGATTTATTCAAGCAACAAATCGTTTCCCTGGTTGAAAGAAATAACATCAGATTAGTGAGTTCAGATTCATAAGCTCTTTATTAAGCGTTAACTCTGTTTAAATTGAGGCATGGTAGAATACCGAAAATGAATGATTCTAAAACAATGGCTAGCTACATAAGTTGCTTGAGCAAGCTAGAATATAACACGGCTCTTTTGTACAGAAGCCTGTCTGAGAAAAATGAAAATTCCCTTGCAAAGACGCTCTTGTTCAGCATAGCTCAGGACAGTTCAAAACACTCAACCCTCCTTAAGGGCGTAAGTGACAGCATCGAGAGTGTAGAGGTAAAAACCAAAGACTGCGCAAATAACCTCGGACCAGTATGGCTAACTGTTAACAATTATCTTAATGAGGTAACAGCAAAAAAACAGGGCGAACTATTAATGGCAGATTTGTTTGAAAAGCTCACAATTTTGGAGAGCAACCTCGGTGAAGAATACTACATTTTTGTGCAAATGCAAACCCTGCAGCACTTAACTAAAGAAATCAATCAACGCTACAACATAAATTTGAATAGTGTAAAAAATATTTTTGAAAGCATAATAAAGGATGAAAATCACCACATTGAACTTATAGGCACGTTGAAGGAGCTTGCAGCACCAAAAGAAAAAGACCTTGATAACACACCAATAATACGGTACCAGTCCCCAGACAGCTGGCGTGATTATTCGCCAGCTAACATTCCGTGACCTTAACCTGAGTTAATCGCTCATTAAAAGCGGCTTTCAGTTCTTCAATTAGCCGAGTTTCATCAACTCTGCTTCAAGCGTAATAAAGGGACAAGGCAACGCACAGCAGCATAAAGTATGCGTCCTGTTAATACTTCAACAGTGTGATTTAACGTTTTTCAACAAACAGAAAGCAAAAATATCCGAGCGCCACACTCTACACTGTAACCCAGACCTTAGCATCCACTAAAAAGTATTGCCTTTGCGGGATTGCCCTAGCCTGGTAGGGGGCAGGCCTGCTAAGTCTGTGGTCGAAAGGCCGCGTGGGTTCAAATCCCACATCCCGCGCCATGTTTTTAACTGTTAAGCCTCTGACCATACGTTAACTCGATATGAAAACCTTAAAAGTATATGAAAATAATGAGAGCTGGGGGGTGAATTTATGGTTAGAAACCTAACGGTTGAATTAGACTGGGAATTCTATATAAATCCTAACGAGGTGCCCAATCGTGCTGGAATTTATATGATCCTTGCGGGTCAATTAAACTCAGAGAACCAAGGACTAACAAATACCTACGAGTTGCTTGACATAGGGCAAACAGGTGACGGGGAATTAAGGCTTAGCGGTCATGATCGAGAACCATGTTGGATTAGGAAAAAGCCTTCTAACAAAATTATTCTATATAAATTTTCATCAATGCCAAGTTCAAAATATGATGAGACGGATCGCAGAATTGTTGAGTGCTGTTTACGGTCCAATACCCAACCACCATGCGGTATGGAATGCAATCAAGGCTACAGTCGACAAGACACAGTTAATATAACGAACGTTGGTAAATTTCTACCATTAGAAGAAACATACTCATGTCCCTAACGCGGTTTAACCTACCTTTAAGCTTCTGATTACTTAAGCATGCGTTCGCTTTTTTCTTATGCCTCTGCTATTTTTGCAAAAATCGATTGCTGCTATGAAATCAATAGCTCTATGAGCACAAATTGCCATAAAGTGATCAAGAGTAATAATATAACTCATGCAAGTCAAGACGAGTAACCTGGTAGCAAATGGTGGATAAATAACCTAATAAGCCAGCCTATTTCATCTTTTACTATGCCCGAGCCGCCATCATTCGCCAAAAATACGGGTACAGAGATCATGGGTGTAAAAATTTATACAGATGATATTTTGCTTCCAAATTGTTCATCCGTTTATGTTATGTCAGGCGTTCATACGGACACCAAAGAACCTGGCTGGTTTGCCTTTTGTAAGAAGTCGGGAAAATTAGAGCAGGTAGGTCCTTATGAAACATATTCTCAGGCTATAAAATACTTGAATTTAACGAAAGGCTGCAAAACCTGTGAGCTAAATAAAAGTGAGAACAAGGAGAAATCTATAAACCTGATTGATGAAAAAGTACGAGAAGAACTGGAAAAAACTTTAGGAGTAAAGCTGCATTCAATTCCTGAAGAGTTGCGTTTTTTTGTTGAATATAGAAGTTATTTTGATATTAACTTTGATGCCATTTTTAAATCAAGATTTTTTGTAATGCTACCTGATGATTTTCGTGCCGTATTAGATATTCTACCTCCATGTACTTGTGAGAAAGACTTTACGACTAAAGTTTGCGCTTTAGCTGGATTGCTTGATAGAATTAATGAAAATGAAATTCGAAAACTGATAGGTGATAAGGAAAAACAGAACCTTTCTGGTTCGATAAACATTCTTGAACAAATACTCAAGGAAAACTATCCCAAGTATTCAGGTTATCTAATATCCAATCTTAAAAGCTTAATGAATCTTAGAAATAAAATGTATCCGACACACGCATTGTCTGCTCAAATTCTCGTTGCTCTACAGAACTTTGGGATTACGAACTATCCATTAGACGATTGGGAAGATGGTTGGCTGAAAATCTTAGGCTTGTGCTCAAAGAGCATGGATGGGCTAGTAAAGCTATTGCAAGCATCACCCAAAAGTAAAAAACCTTAGATATAGAGGATTTTTTATTATACAATTTTCAAGTAAATTTACGCGCGAGTAATTTTTTAATTGGCTCGACACCGAAGAATAAATAAAAGCATCGAAATATTATGGATTGTGGATAAAATGAAAATAAGTAAGCTGAGTGTTAAGAATTTCAAATCCATAAGAGAAGTTAACGTTGAGTGCAGAAAAATTAACTTGTTTATCGGACAGCCTAATAGTGGGAAATCAAATTTGCTTGAAGCAATCGGCTTGGCTTCCTTCATGGGTCATGCGTCTGCGTCTCTCTCGGATTTTGTTCGTTTTGAAAATATAAGAGATTTGTTCTATGATCATTTGTTAGATCAGCCATTAACTGTTGACTTTGGGTTTGGAAACATTAAGTTTGCATTTAATAACGGCAGATTTGTGGGAACCTATTATCAAGTAGCTAATCCCAGCCGGCAGGTTTTCACAGCTGATTATATCCAAGTAATGCCGTTTGTTAGAGAAGACAGGTTGAAAGATATTAAATTTTATAGATTTAAACATTTGAGGCAATTTCAAAATCCAATGTCAGAATTTCTTCAGCCGCCTTATGGAGACAATCTATTATCCATAATAATGACGAATAAACATAGCAAGAAAATAATCAAGGATATTTTTGAGACGTTTGGGTACAGAATTAACCTTAGGCCCGAAGAAGGACGAATCGATGTAGTTAAAGAGTTTGAAGATGTGCTGGTGTCTTTTCCGTATTCAATTTCTTCGGAAACACTCCAGAGGTTGGTCTTTTACATAACTGCAATCCAATCCAACCTGGAATCTGTGATTACTTTCGAAGAGCCCGAAGCGCATGCCTTCCCTTACTACACTAAATACCTTGCTGAACGAATAGCACTTAGCGAGCAAAATAATCAATATTTTATAGCCACACACAACCCCTACCTCCTTACCTCAATTTTAGAAAAGGCCAACAAAGATGACATAGCCATCTTCATCACCGAATTGAAGAATTACCAAACGAAAGTGATTCCGTTGAGCGATGAAAAGAAGAATGAAATACTTGAAATGGGGTCAGATGTGTTCTTGAATCTCGAAAAACTGACTTATCAAAATGAAGCCCTATCTGAAGCTGATCATCGGGATTGAAGAGCATGTATAGGGTTGAATGTGATCCAGACGTTGCATTGGTCAGCTCGCTAACTTCAGTGCCACAAAGAAGGATTTTGCATCATCAAGGCAAATATGAACTACTGCGGAAATTATTAAAACAACAGGATTCTGTGGGGCTTATTGACAAAGATCCTTCAAGCATTCAACCTACTTTTTACTTACAACGCTTTCAAGTGTTTAGCTACTCTGATAGCGACGGAATTGAAATCCTGCATCATAATCAGGGGCATAACCGGCTTATAGTTCTCTACCCTAGACTTGAGGAATGGATAATAGAATCGGCAAGAAAAGCAAACGTAAGCCTCAGAAACTACAACTTGCCAACGACTGGAAACGAACTTCATGAAGTGATAAATTTCAAGATCAGACGTTTTGAAGAGTTGCTTGATGATTTGGAGCAATCCAGCGAACGAGTGAAAACATTGAAGAGGCGCTTAACTGAGCCTTTTTAGCGCCATTTTTTTTGCTAAGTCTGTGGTCGAAAGGCCGCGTGGGTTCAAATCCCACATCCTGCGCTTTGCTCCTTCTGCCAATTAGGCGTTGATATTGCTTATTTATCCAAATAGGGTGCAATAAACGCTAAAAAAGTAACAAATTTGAAGTTTATTGGTAAAAAGATTTACGTTTAATTTACACATGCCACAGAACGTCTAAATCCTTTGTTCTAAAATGAGACTTTTTAACCGAGAATGTTGCCATTGTTTCAAAATTTAACGTTGAACAATACTAATTAGTTTCATTCTTATCAGTATTAAGAATCTATTAAGAGATCGGCGGTAAATTGCTGTGCATACTTTGGAATTGAATAATGTATCTTCTGGGTACAATGGAAAAATCGTCTTGCATGATATCAGCTTCAAACTGCAGGAGCCCTCAATCTACGTTGTTTTAGGGCCAAACGGCGCAGGCAAAACAACCTTGTTTAGAACAATCGCCGGCATACTAGAGCCATACAGCGGTAAGATTCTTCTCGATGATCAAAACACAACCACGTCAGGTCAAGCAAGAACAAGAATGAGCTATCTCTCGCAGTACAACGCAATGCCTGAAGAAATGACCGTGTATAACGCACTAAAGTTTTACTCTGACATCGAAGGCGGAGACCCCGACGACGTGATTGATCTGCTGGACCTTGGTCAACTGAAAAATAAGAGATTTTCTGATCTCTCCCAAGGACAAAAAAAGAGAGCTGCAATCGCAAAGGTGTTTCTTCACGAAAGAGATTTTTATTTGCTGGATGAACCTACTGCGAATTTAGACCCAGCAGTTTCAAAGGAAATACGAGACATTATCCTAAAATTAAGTAAGGACAAAATGATTCTGTACTCTTCACATAACCTTTATGAAGCAACAGATATTGGTACATACCTTATTTTAATCAAGAATGGTTCGGTGACACTGTTTGATAAGATCTCAAACATTAAACCTAAACAGTACCGCGTAGGCATCAAAGCCTCAACAGACATATCTAAAATTATAGACGCACAACGTGAGGGCGAATACTTTGTTTTAAGTGTGTCTAGTCCCGAGGAAGCAGGGCTTGCTTTGAAGAAATTGGTTGAAAGTGGGGTTTTGGTAACTGAAATGCGTCAGCTTGATAATCCCTTGCAAGAGCTTTTTGAGTCATCCAGTGAAAAAGTGGAAAAAACACAAAAGGAGTCCCAGCAAATTGCCAAATAATACATTGATTTTCGCTAAACGAAGTCTCAGTTTGAGCAAAATATATTCTGGAATTGGGATTTTCTTTGCTGCCTTTGGAACCTTCATAGTAGACGCTATTACCTTTCTTGCTAAAGGTGCGCCTGAAGCCCTTTTTCTTATTGCTGTTCCGTTTATGGCTCTTGGAATTCTTATATTCACTACATCTGTTATTCTGCTTTACGTCTATGACAAAAACAACGGCGTTTTGGAATATCTACTTTCACTCGGCTGGAATCAAAGCGACATCTTTAAAAGCTACTTAAAAACCGCGCTCTTCCTTGCACTAATTCTTTTCATTGCCGAATTCGCCGCCAATGTAGTCTCAAGCGTTGTGGCAGGGACAACACTTTTTACTCTAGTGCTGTTAGCTCTCACCGCCTTGCAAGGTTTCTCTGCCGTTTCTTTAGCTACAGTTTCTATGATGGCTTTCAGTTCATTACAAAAGCAGAGAGTGGGCGCCAATAGTCCTCTTGCTTTGTCCATTGGCGCCGCGGTTATCATTCCCACGTTTTATATTTCGTTCTTACCATTTTCTACCGCCTTCCTAGTTGACTTGTCTATTGCCGGGGTTGCCGGTGGCCTGTCAATTGTGTTGTTGATTTTGTCAAGCAGACTAATTAGAAGGGAAAAAATGCTACCATAAAACAACAGGCAATCACCATTAGCTTTTCTTATATTTCTAGGTTTTTCGCGTGAAATTTAAACATGAATGTAAACCTAACATCCCACGCTTTGCTCCTTTTGCCAATTAGAGTATAAATATTGATTTGTTTGAATAAATTGGGCTCAATAAACGCTAAAAAATACGGTGAACTTTATACTCATCGCCCAAAACGACTTAGCGTTTAATCCCCCGCGCATCAGTTTGTTGCAAAAATATTGAAGTTAACACATTGTGATTAAATTTGTTCGACCTCGAGTATCAGCGCGCTTCCCTGTTCCATTATCACAGAACAAGGCGAATCAGCTCGATCCCGATGACGAGAAACCAACCAATCATCGAGAAGATGAAAAGCCGCTCGAGCAATCCGAAAATGGGCTTGAGCCGTGACCAGAAGAGCCCAATCAGTGAAGAGATGGCCGTGGCGACGACAACCCAGCCGAGGATATTGTAGATAGCTGTGCCCTCAAAGACCCCTGCCGCGGATGCGACAGAAGCAAAGGCGATGATCGCTAACCATTATAAATCACTAAAGAAATAAAGTTTTAATATTTTCGGGACAAGCCAGCGCGCTTATTGTTATAAGACATGACATGTGGAAAGTTTTAATTACTTTCCGTTGGTTTTTATGTGCTAAGGTGCCTAACATTGAGAGCTTTAGGTATAGACCCGGGTACAAAAAATTATGACATCCTCTGTATAGAGGACGATGTAGACAACGTGGTTCTCGACGAGTCTATTCCTAGTGAGGTTGTTGCCAGTGAGCCGTCGCAAGTTTTTGAAATGATTAAGGATGCTGAAGCCGATGTTATTGTAGGTCCATCAGGGTATGGGCTTGAATTTAAGCACATATCCCAATTCACAAAAGAGGATGTGGCTTTAACAACTCTTGACAAGGTTGGCGACGTCGATATTCCGGTTCTTTCAGGTTTAAGAAAGCTGTTATGGATGATGAAAGAGGGTGGTTTAAACGCTTATTCTGCGCCTGGAGTTGTTCTTTTGCCAACCATACCCTTACATAGAAAAGTAAACAAGATAGACATGGGAACAGCTGATAAAACATGCGTTGCCGCCTTCGCCATCTGGGACCAAGCCAAAGAATACGGGATTAGCTATGATGAAACAAGTTTAATCTGCGTTGAAATGGGATTCGGCTATAACGCAGCGATGGCTGTGGAGAATGGACAAATCATCGACGCAATAGGGGGCACAATTTTTCCTGGTCCAGGCTATCTTACTCTAAGCCAAATGGATGGAGAACTAGCATACCTTCTAGGCAAGTTCAGCAAGCTAAAACTTTTCGAGGCAGGAGCTTCGTTCATTGCAGCACACAAAATACTAGAAGTCGACGACTTTGCTGCAAATTTAGGTAAAGATGGATACCAACTGGCTTGGCAAAGCATGACGGAAGGAATCATCAAAGCCATAGCTATACTACGTACATCTTTCAAGAAACAACCGAGAGAAATCATAGTTACTGGCAGGTTATCCCGTGTGGAAAGACTTCGTAGAGACTTGGAGAAAATTTTAAGCGAGAAGTTCGGCATTTCTGTGCGTCGACCACTCCATATTTTCGCGAAGGAGGCTAAGGATGTGGCTCACGGCACAACTCTAATAGCCAACGGAATTGCTGGCGGTAAATACAGCGAATTAGTGAAAGTTATGAAGATTAAAGACGCGAAAGGCACGGTTCTTGATTACATTTTCTTCCAAGACTTTGACAAAAAAGTTGTAATAGAAAACCTGAGGAGTACCTAAAAGAAAGACAATTCGTCGTCTTATTTACAAGCGTAATTTCGGCGCCTCTGTTCTTTGCTTTTACATAGAAAGCCTTTCCACTAATCCTTTTGTCTAAAAAGGCTTGAACATATACTTGGAGTTTTCGGGCTTGTTTTTCGCCTTGAACCAGTCCATAAAATGTGGGTCCCCATGAACTTTGTCCTACTGCCTTGGCTCCGAGTTTCTGCATGTGTTCGATGCATTCTTTGGCTACTGGACTGGAGTATTTTCCTCCCTGAACCGCGGCGAAGTATTCTCCAACGATGATTTGAATCTGTGTAGAGCCTCTCCAAAATTTTCGATGTCATGTTCAATTAGTGAAGGAAGAAGTTTCATCATTGTAGCGCGCCAGCTTGTTGCTAATTCGATTGATTTGTGTTAATTTCTCCTATCTGGCTAGCATGGTAATGCATCTGGCTTTTTCAGGTCTGTTCAGCCGTAACGCCGCTACTGCATTGAGCAGCATAGCGACGCCCATTTCTGCAAGAATCTCATATTTTCTAGCCATAAATAATTCCTTTTAGGTCAAACGTTTGTTTGATTTTTCTGCTTGTTAGCGCTGTTTATGCACTGCCAAGTATCTTCTGAAAAAGTAGTTTACGAAGCCTTCTTCAGGTCTCTGCAGCGCTTTGTAGTAGGATTTTCGTTTCTTGTATTCTATTATGAGCATGGGGTAACCGTTTTTCCATAAAATGTAATTCATTAAGAGCCTTCCAATTCTGCCGTTTCCGTCACCGAAAGGATGAATTTTCTCGAACATGTAGTGAGCTCTAGCTGCAAGTTCGACGGAATTAAGGTTTGATTCGTTTATGAATGCCATAAGTTGTTTCATTAGGTTTTCGACGTTCTGCCAATCTGGCGCTAAATAAGGACCAACTTTGACCGGATAATTTCTAAAGGTTCCTGCGATGTCATGTTTTGTTTCTCTGAAGATTTCTTCATGCCATTTCAGCAGGAACTTGTCTGAAATTTTTTCTTTTGTTTTCAACATTTGCAAGAATGCGGCTGCATGAGATTCGGTTTCGCGGATGTCTCGGATTGGCTTGTTTGGAGCAATTTTGTCTTCTAGTATCAACCTGGTTTCCTCAAGCGTTATGGTGGATCCTTCAATGGCGTTGGTGTTATAGGTGAAAGCTATGGCTATCTCCTGAAAGTCTTTTTCTTTGGCTGACTGGGGAACTTTTTTCCATTCTTTCTGAAAATTGTTTCTTATTTTTTCCAGTTTTTCTACCAATGCCTTATGGGATTCATTCATGAGTTTGGCTTTTATTTCTTCAATGTTGTCGGGGATTTTTTTTCCAAGGTAGAGTTCTTTTGTAACGACTTTTCCGTCTTTTCGGAAGGAATGCTGCAGATAGAAATACTCTGCTTTGCCTTTTCTTCTTTTGATCGTTCGCATAAGACTCATTACCATTACAAACCATATAAATATTTCATCTTAATCCGTATTGTAATGGCAACATTTAACCCTAGTCTAATAGGGGCAGGACTGCAAAGTCTGTGGTCGAAAGTTACTGAGTTTTCAACACTGGATGCACCTTGCCCCTTGCCGTTGACTCCCCAAGGGGTACACTATTGACATTAAAACTACGTCAAAAGTGCGGGTATCTATCCGCTTAAAACAAGGGCGCGTGGGTTCAAATCCCACATCCCGCGCTTTTCTTCTTTTGCCAATTAGAGCTTAATTATCTCAAGCAAAAACTATTAAGAAACAGAGTTATATGTTCGTTTATGCCAAGTGAAATTGACCAAAGTAAAGGATCAAAAACTGAAAGTGAAAAGAGCAAGATTTTACAGCGGTTACGCAGTGCTCTTGGCTCCGAAAATGTTTCTATTCAAGAGGTAGATAAGGTTGCTTATTCAAGGGATTACTGGCCAATAACGTTCAGGTGGCTGCTGGAAGGAAAAATTTTTACTCTACCAGATTTCGTGTGCTGGCCTGCGAGCACAAAAGAAGTTTCAGACATAGTTAAAATAGCCAATGAAGAAAAGGTTCCGATAACACCTTTCGGAGAAGGGTCTGGAGTTCTCGGCGGGGCAATCCCAATTGATGGCGGAATCATCGTTGACCTAAAAAGAATGAATAAAATTTCTGAAATTAACGATCAAAATCTAACTGTCACCGCGCAAGCTGGAATCAACCTGACGAATTTGGAGACAGAGTTAAATAGAAAAGAGTACACAATGGGGCATTTTCCCCAATCATTTTACTGTTCCTCGCTTGGAGGCAACCTTTCAACGCGTGCAGCTGGAGAATTTTCCACAAAATACGGCAAAATAGACGACATGGTCATATCTCTCGAAGCCGTCCTTCCTCAAGGAGAAATAATCAAATCGAAAACTACACCTAAATCTTCAACAGGCCCCGCGGTCGAACGACTGTTGTTAGGCGCTGAAGGAACGCTCGGTATTATCACAGAAGCGACACTCAAAATCTGGCCCAAACCAGAAAAAACCGTTTTAAAATCTTATTCTTTTGAGAACATGAAGGATGGGTTAGACGTAATCAGAAACATCCTGAGGAAAGGTGTCTTTCCAGCAGTGATAAGATTGTACGATGCACTGGAAACAGAAAGACAGTTTTATCAATTCTCTCAGGCAAGAAACAGATGCATGCTAATTTTGCTAATGCAAGGCTGTGAAGAACTTGTGGAATTAGAGCAAAAAGTAACAGAAAAATTATGCAAAGAGCATGCTATTGATTGTGGAGAAGAACCAGCTCGTCATTGGCTTGAAATAAGATTTAACGTGAAGGAAGCTGCAGATTTTGCACCAAAGGATGTGATTTTTGACACTATTGAAGTTTCTGTGACTTGGGATAAATCGATGAATCTGTACAACTCGATGATTTCAGCGATGAAAAAGATTAACGGCGTTTTCTATGCCTCTGCTCACGCTTCGCATTTCTATCCTCAAGGCGTTTGTTTCTACTTCACTTTTGCAGGGGTACCTGTCAAGACAAAGCCTGAAGATTTCTACAGAAAAGTGTGGGGTGTCGCTATGAAGGCTACTCTCGACGCTGGAGGATCAATAAGTCACCATCACGGCATAGGAATCATGCGCGCAAACTGGCTTAGCGCTGAACTCGGAGAAAGCTTAGAGACCCTTAAAAAAATAAAACACGCCTTAGATCCAGAAAACATAATGAACCCTGGAAAAATGGGGTTGCAAATTGGAAAAAATTAGAAAGAACACGTGGCTAGTCAAACTCATCGTCAAAGCAAACCTTTCAACGAAAAACCAACTAGTAAAAAGCTTTCTTTCATCCGAAAAAAAATATTTGCCGAAAAATAAACTTGAAGCAAACGCTAAAAGCGTGTTAAAATGTGCTCTTTGCCCGAATATGTGCAGGTTTGCCTGTCCCGTGCTGAAAGCGGAGAAATCTGAGGCTTTATCACCTTCTGGGAAAACGAGGGTTGCCCATCTTTTAGAAATGGATAAGCTGGACTATAGCCGGGATGCCGTAAATGTTTTCTACAACGACGTGGATTGCGACGCTTGCAAACAGTGGTGCCCTTTCGGTTTCTCAGTCGGCGAACTCTCAGTAGGAATAAAAAGAGACATCGCAAGAAAAGGGCTAGCTCCTAAAGCATTATTGGCCGTCAAAGAAAAAATACTTGAATATCACACGATTTATCCAGAAAGGATAACTTCATTAGATATAAACCAGAAAAAAAAGAAAGCTGACCTCTTATATTTTGCTGGATGCACTACCCTAAACAAAAGAAAAGAAATCGCGGCTGCGACAACCAAAATTTTGGAAACTGCTGGAGTCAACTTTACAGCTTTGCAAGAAGAATGGTGCTGCGGTTATCCCCTACACGCCTTAGGTTTTCAAAAAGAATTTCAAACATTCGCTGATCATAACTTAAAAAGCATCAAGGAAACTGAGTGCAAAACAATAGTTTGCAGTTGCCCAAGCTGCGCCGACATGCTCAAGAAAATATATCCGCCGGGAAAGTACGAGGTGAAACACGCGGCGCAGTTCTTCTGGGAATTAATAAAAAACAACAAACTAAGCCTAAAAGAAGTCGAAGGTGAATTTGTTTTCCATGACCCATGTGCGCTTTCCAGAAAACTGGAGGTTTATGAGGAACCAAGACAAATCCTAAGAAGCATACCGAAAATCACCATCAAAGAGGCTTATTTCAACAAGAAAAACACCCAATGCTGCGGAAGAGGCGGCGGATTAGGAATAGCGAACCCTGCGCTTTCTCTACGATTAGCAAAAGACAGGGTCTCACAGCTAAAAGAAATCTCAACCTCTGTGGTTACCGCGTGCCCTTCCTGTGAGCTTGCCCTCAAAGAGGCAGACGAGACAATTGAAGTATTGGACTTATCTGAAATCATTTTAGCGGCCTTAAACAATGAAGGACAAGAAGCTCGGTAAAAAAGTCAAGCAGTTTCTGGAAGACAAAAAGTACTTTCAGATTAACAGTTCCGTAAATGATGGAATCGTTTACTTAGACGGTCATTTGGATAATTGGGAGAACGTTGTTGAATTAGGCCACAAAATCGGACAACTAAAGGGCGTGGAAGAAGTCGTAAACGACGTTCTTTCAAATGATTCTGTTAAAGCAGCGACAGAACCAAAAATAAGATTAGCTAAAAAATTTTATGATCCAATCCTGCCGAAAAAGGCTGATGTAGTTATAGTTGGCGGCGGCGTAGTTGGATGTTTTATCGCACGAGAACTATCACGGTATAAACTTGATGTTGTCCTTTTGGAAAAGGAAAGCGATGTTTGCGGCGGCGCAACTAAAGCTAACAGTGCGCAGATTCATACAGGGGTAGGCGAAAGCTTTGGGACTCTGAAGAGAAAATTGTGCGTAAAATCTTGGCCCCTGTTTGATAAAATCTCTGATGAATTAGATGTACCCTATGATAAAACTGGTCTCTTAATCGTGATAACGAAGGACAGTCTATCCAAAAATATTCCCGGCCCCTTTAGGCATTTCTTGTGTAAGTACTTGGTTCCTCTACCCGTTTGGATAACGGCAAAAATGGCTAAAGACAAACCGAAAATTGTCTGGAAAGGAAAACTGCTGAAAATGGAGCCGTACCTGAGTGAAAAAGCACTCGTCGGAGTTCTTATGCCAAATTATGGAATAATTGATCCTTTTAGGCTAACTTTTTCTTTAGCTGAAAACGCAATTCAAAACGGCGCAAAAATATTCATTGAAACAGAAGTCACGAGCATAAATGTTGAGAATAAAAAAATCAGCGGGGTTGTCACTACCAGAGGGACGATTGATACGGATTTTGTAGTAAATGCAGCTGGCGTTTATGCTGACAGAATCGCTGAAATGGCTGGAACACGAGAATTTACAATTCACCCGAGAAAAGGCGGGACCGTACTTTTCGACAAAAAGACAGACAAATACGCTACTCATCAATTGAACGAGTTTAAGCTTCCCCGAAACGAACACACTAAGGGCGGTGGAGTATTGAAAACGGCAGATGGAAACGTAAACTTTGGGCCAAGCGCCCTTGAAGTTCCAGACAAGGAGGACACTTCAATATCAAAAGAGGACCTCGATAACATCCTTGAGAAATACGCTACGGTTTTTTCCTATTTCCCACAGAAATCAGTAATCACATATTTTTCCGGGCTCAGGGCATGCACCTACAAAGAAGATTTTATAATAAAGCCTTCCAAAAACGTTAAAGGACTAATCTATGCAGCAGGAATTCAATCCCCAGGATTAACATGTTCCCCAACTATCGCAACCATGATTTTAGAGATTCTTGAAAAAGAAGGACTGCCCATGAAAGAAAAAGAAGCTTTTAACCCTATTTCTAAAAGAGCCGCTGTCTTCAGGGAACTCACTTTAGAAGGTAAAAAGAACATTGTTGCAGAAGACAAGCTTTATGGAAACGTGGTCTGCCGATGCGAGCATGTAACGGAAGGCGAAATAGTCAAAGCAATCCATTCATCAGTCCCAGCTCTCACAGTTGACGCTATCAAGAGGCGAACAAGAGCAGGCATGGGAAGATGCCAAAGCGGTTTCTGCGGTCATCTAGTGGCCCAAATCCTCGCTAGAGAATTGGGCGTTCCCATGGAAGAGATAACAAAGAATGGCGGTGATTCTCGCCTTTTCATTGGCAAAACCAAGGAGTTTCTAGCAGAGGATTAGCAAAATGAACGTTGACACACTTGTTATCGGCGGTGGACCAGCAGGTTTAGCAGCCGCTCTGAGTGCAAACAAGAATGGAGTTAAAGATGTCTTGCTTATTGAACGAGGTCCTGAGCTCGGTGGGATACTTCCTCAATGCATACATGATGGATTTGGCACTGTGATTTTCAAGGAAAGATTAACAGGTCCAGAATACGCTGAACGTTACATCCAAGAAATTAAAAAAACTGGAATCAATGTAAAGCTGGAAACAATGGTTTTAGAGATAGACCGTAATAAGAGAGTAATCGCGGTTAACCCTGCTGATGGCTTGCTTGACATACAAGCGAAAACCTTAATCTTAGCGATGGGCTGTAGAGAGCGGACTCGCCAGCAAATTCTTATCCCAGGAAATAGACCAGCGGGAATATTCACAGCAGGAGTCGCTCAAAGATACATAAACATAGAGGGAATAATGCCTGGCAAGAAAATTGTGATTCTCGGCTCGGGGGATGTCGGTCTCATAATGGCCAGAAGATTCAGTCTTGAAGGGGCAGAAGTCGAGGGAGTATACGAGATTATGCCTGTCCCAGGGGGATTAACCAGAAACCTCGTTCAGTGTCTACAAGATTATGAGATACCTTTGCATCTGTCCCACACAATTGTAAACATAAAAGGTAAAAACCGGGTTGAAGGCGTAACAGTTGCAAAAGTCGATTCTGACATGAAACCCATCGGGGGTACTGAGAGGTTTGTGCCCTGCGATACCGTAATAGTATCTGTAGGTTTAATTCCTGAAAACGAACTCTCCGAAATGGTGCCCTTAAAGTTAGATTCGATGACTGGAGGTCCGATAGTAGATGAGACTATGGAGACTTCGACAGCTGGAATCTACGCCGCCGGAAATGTAGTTCATGTACACGACTTAGTTGATGATGTTTCAACCGAGGGAGAAATTGCCGGAAAAGCAGCAGCAAGATTTGGCGAATTGAAAGAGAGGGAAAACCCAATAAAGGTAGAGGCTGGGGAAAACGTCAGGTACGTAGTGCCACAAATAATTCGCAAAAAAAGTTTTGAAAAAAACGTAAAACTATTCTTCCGCGTCAAAGAAGTTCAAGGGAATACTTTCGTCAAAGTTTTTTCAGACGGTGAGCAGATTTACTCAATGAAAGAGCGCGTTGTGAGGCCGCCAGAGATGCTATCGGTTATTTTGCCATCTTCAGTTCTGGAAAAAACGCAAGTTGTTAAAGTTGTGGTGGAGAAAGACAATGAGAAAAGTTCATAAATTCACCTGCATAGGCTGTCCGTCCAGTTGCGAAATCAAATTATTCGAGGATGACGACAAAAAAATAGAGGTAGTTGGCGCCGGCTGCAAAATAGGTAAAGAGTATGCGATTAAGGAGTTTACGGCTCCTGAGAGAATTCTGACATCAACTGTCAGAGTTGAGAACGGCGTTTTACCTGTTCTGCCTGTAAAAAGTGAAAAGCCGATTCCTAAAAAGTTAATCCGAGAATCTGTGCGGGCGCTTTCAAAAGTTAAAGTTAGGGCGCCGATAAAACAGGGAAGCATTGTTTATGAAAATATGCTAAATACAGGTGTTAACGTAATAGCATCTAGGAACTTGGAAGCGAGAGATCTTGAGCAATAAAAAATATGTTTTGATAAATGATGTAGGAACTACAATTTTAAAAGCCGTTGTGCTTGATGAGCAAACTAACATTGTGTCCGAAGCGTCAGAGGAAATATCGCAAATATACCCAAAGCCTGGATGGTGCGAGCAAGATCCAAACGAGATTTGGAACAAAAGCTTAGCTACATCAAAAAAAGCTTTACAAAAAGTTGGCGCCGAAAACATTGCAGCCATGGGTTTAGTAACTCAAAGAGCCACAATTATTCTTTGGGATCAAAAAACTGGAAAACCAATTTACAATGCGGTTACATGGCAAGACGTCAGGGCTGCAGGTTTTTGCCAGAAAATAAATAGCAGAGCAGGTATCAAACTTTTTCACGGCTTAGGCAAGACTGCAGAAAAAACATCATTGCTGATTAAACCTTTGAGAAAAAATGCTGGCGTGAAGAGGCTAATACAGCTTTCACACTTTAATTTTTTACCCATTCAAGCTGGAGCACGCATTAACTGGATCATCAATAATGTACAAGAAGCAAAAGAAATTCTGCATGAAGGCAATTTACTTTTTGGAACGATTGACACCTGGCTTTTATGGAAGTACACGCAAGGACAAGTTTACGCAACGGACTACTCTAATGCATCATCCACCGGAATCTTCGATCCATTTGCCCTCGGGTGGAGTAAGTTCATAATGAACTCGTTTGGTATGCCAAAAGAGCTCAAGCTTCCTGAGATTAAACAAACCGGCGACAACTTTGGCAAAACCACCGCCTTTGGTGCACCAATTAATATCACAAGTGTCGTTGCAGATCAGCAAGCGGCATTATTTGGGGAAGCATGTTTCTCCTCCGGAGACGTTAAATGCACCAATGGAACAGGCACATTCATCGACATAAACACTGGTGACACGCCGATTGCATCGAGTCACGGCCTTACTCCATTGATAGCTTGGAAACTAAATGATAAAGTCACCTACATGCTGGAAGGTTTTGTTCAAACTACGGGTTCATTGGTGCAGTGGCTAAAAGACTTAGAGCTCATTGAAAGCCCTGATGAAAGTGAAGATCTAGCCAAGAGTGTGGAAGACACCGCCGGAGTTTATTGCGTGCCCGCTCTCACCGGACTTGGCGCTCCCTATTGGGATCCTAATGCCCGAGGAACTATTATAGGGCTCACTAGAAAGGCTAAAAAAGGGCACATCGTTAGAGCTGCCTTGGAATCCATCGGATACAGCTGCAATGACATAATTGAAGTTATGAAGAAAGACACTGGTTTTACAATATCTTCTATTAAAGCAGATGGAGGAGCATCAAAGAACGATTTTATCTTACAATTTCTCGCTGACATAACAAATACAAAGATTGAAAGACCCAAAGTTTTAGAGATGACTGCTTTAGGTGCAGGATGCTTAGCTGGACTTGCAGTTGGTTATTGGAAATCGACCGAGGATTTGCTAAAAAATCGCAAGGTCGACCACATATTCATACCCGAAATGGACGAAAATACGAGAAAAGCTCTTTGTTCTCAGTGGAAGAGAGCTATCGAAAGAAGTTATAACTGGGCAACAGAGCGCTCGCCACGTACATCTTAACCTTGTCAAGCACGCAGTAAGCACTGTGGTTAGCGGTGAACTTTTGGGCTTAGTTTTTAGACTCTTTCGAAACATTAAGAAAACCACCGTGTCAACAATAACGACCGCAGCCACCAAGGCAATTATAATGAAAAGAGTATTAGGCAACACAGGCGAACTCAAAGCATAAACTTTGCCGTCAAAGGAGCCTACGTAGACGATTCCGCCGACAACGGCAGGAGACGAAGCAACCTGGCCACCAGTGATAAAATTCCAGATTTTGGCACCGTTAACGGCGTTCAAAGCATAAAGGTTGTCGTCATAGGAGCCTACGTAGACTACGCCATTGACAACGGCAGGAGACGACCCAACATAGAGGCTGGTGGTGTAATTCCAGATTTTGGCGCCGTTGGCAGTCTTCAAAGCGTAAACGTTATTGTCATCTGAGCCTATGTAGACGACTCCGCCAACAACAGTGGGAGACGACCCAACATCGCCGCCAGTAGGGTAATTCCAGAGTTGGTTGCCGTTTGTAGCGTTCAGAGCGTAAACGTTGTCGTTATCGGAGCCTACGTATACTATGCCGTTTGCAACCGCAGGAGACGACCAAACATAGGCGCCTGTTGGACGATTCCAGAGTTGGTTGCCGTTTGTAGCGTTCAGAGCGTAAACTTTGCCGTCATCCGAACCTATGTAGACTACACCGTTCGCAACAGCAGGAGACGAATCAACATCGCTGCCAGTGGTGTAATTCCAAAGTTTAATGCCGTTAGTAGCGTTCAGAGCATAAACGTTGTCGTCCTCAGAGCCTATGTAGACTACACCGCTGACAAGAGAAGGAGACGAAACAACGGGACCGCCTGTGGTGTAGTTCCAGATTTTAGAGCCAGTTGCCGCGTTCAGAGCGTAAACGTTGTCGTCAAAAGATCCTATGTAGACTACGCCTTTGACAACATCGGGAGACGACCAAACTGGAGCGCTGGTGGTGTAATTCCAGAGTTTGACGCTGTTAGTAGCGTTTAAAGCGTAAACGTTGTCGTCACCTGAGCCTATGTAGACTACGCCGCTGACGACAGCTGGAGATGACGCAACCATGTTGCCGGTGGTGTAACTCCAGAGCAGCGTGGGAGTAAGCGCCGCATTGCCTGTTCCTGCACCAATTTGAGATGGGTCCGCATGGAACATTGGCCAGTCATCTGCGGAAGACTGTTGAGTTGTCACCTTTGGCGCAAACGCTGAGAACATTGATAAACACAAAATGACAATAAATGCAATAGTTAATGTTCTCTTCAAGTTTCCGTCGCCCTAAGAAGCAAACAGTTACTTATTGAAATTTACTTTTAACATTTCGCATTAAAGGTTTTGGCCTCGAGAAAGACTTGGCTGCAGATAAAAAAAGCGTTATAGAACGTAAGTGAAGGAGACGACGTAGGTGACCACTTAAAGCGTGAACATTATGCATGCAACGATTTGTTCCGACGATAACCAAAAATATGGCGCAATCTCTAGCACACATGGGTTTGTGACAGTGAAATCCGAGTTTGGCTGGGTGGAAGTTAACGGGGTCAAATATGAAAATGACATCATCCTTCACGTTGATGGGACAATAACGAAGAGAAAGAAGAAAAAATCCAAGGATTTGAAGTCCCTCTATGGTCATACTCCTCTTTCAGAACGTGAACTAGATTTTCTTTCGGAAGAAAAGCCCGATGTTGTCTACATCGGAACGGGTCATAATGCAGCGCTTCCAATTACACCGGAAGCTATTTCGATTCTGAAAAAATATGAAACCGTTATTCTGCCAACACAAGAGATAACTGAAAAGATAGATCAAGAGCATAGAAAAACGGTAGCATTAATCCACGTGACATGTTAATTACTCCAAGACTATCCATATACGACTATGCGCCATGCTAGTTGCCTGCAGACCAGTTGATTTTTAATCTCTCGCTGCGTCTATAGACAGTATAGGAGGAAAGAGCTATTGGAAAGAGCCTTGGCGAAGGCACAGGTCGTTCTGTTCTTGGTCATACTTTTGATTGGAGCAGTCGGCGTCTACTATGTTGCACAGAAAGAGCTGCCTAAGGATAGTAGCCCTTTGGCTCCTACTTCGGCTCCAAGCACATCTCCAGCTCCTACTCCGACTGCAACGCCCACTCCTGTAGATGCAGGCGCTTTAACCGTAGTTTCAGTCAGCATTCTTCAACCCTATAACCCGGGCGGACCGACGATTGAAGTCGTCCTGCAAAACAACTCAACCAACCCAGTGGTTAGCCTTCAAGCGGTATTGCCTTTATCTGGGCACAACTACATCTACGTTTTCGGCGACATTTCTTCAAGCAACCCGCTTTTGCCTAATCAAGACGCATCTCAGACAGAAACTTTGATTGACGCCGGATTTGAAACAAACCAAACGTACCCGATGGAGATCACGGGCACTCTGCAAAATGGGTCCTCGTTCAATTTCGTTACTTCTGTGACAATTCAATACTCCAATCAATCTGTGGCGTCCGGAGGAAATGGCAATCTTGAACTCACCATGACCCTAGACAAAACTTCTTACAGTTTAGGTGAACCCGTTAACATAACTTTGACCATCACCAACATCAGCAATCAGACAATAAACTTTGAGCACACAGGATTGGATTTTGATTTTCAAGTTTACAACGACACAAACAATGTGGTGTACCAGTGGTCAAATTTCAGAGCCATACCTCAATTCATAATGATCGAGCCACTTTCCCCCGGAGAAAGCATTTCCACCAACTTCACTTGGCTGCAGACATGCAATTTCAACGCCCAAGTTGAAGGAAACCCAGTCTCGCCGGGAACCTACTACATAGTTGGACAAACTGCCCCAACCTACGGAATACAGACCACGCCGATACAACTCACAATCGTTTAACCCTAGTTTGCACAAGGAAAGGACGTTTTGCTAAGGCTGGTGACGACGCTTTTGGTGTGACGAAATTGGGTTTCAGATATCAGAAGGCATCTTTCCAGAAAATTCTCTGAAATTGATATATTTGAGGCAGAAGCAACCCGCAATCTTGACTCGCCGAGCATGACGCAGTTGCTGAGGTTAGCTTTTCAGTCGGTCTTTTGTTAGCCTTCGCTTGTGCACTCTTGCTACCCAGACTAAAACCAACGGAGCCACCCAAATCCAGAATCGAACCGGCGTTCCATTAATCTGGATTGACCAAAATATCGGAATGACTGAAACGAAAAAAAAAGCTGAACCCAAGAAATACCAGTTTCGTTCTGTTCTAAATGTGCCGATTAAGGCTCGGGCAACAAGTTTTCTGTCTTCCGTGGCAATCTCGTTGCAGAAAAGTCCCAGCATCAAAAACATCCCGCCGATATCCAAGGCGAAGAGAGTGGATGCCGTAGCAAGAAAAGAGGAGGTTTCAGCTCCCACTATTGGCTTCTGAAGCAAGTTGAATAGGAATGGCTCAATAGCCACGCAGAACAGAAGGACACTATTTGCAAAAATGGTTTCTCGTCTTTCCAGCGGCAGCACCGACATGATTCGGGTGTAAGCGAGCCAAATCGAGATGAGAATGTAGAAGCTAAGTGCAAAAGTTCCAACGTCCGCGTATATTGCAAGGCTCGTCTTCGGCGGGCTCTCTACAAGAGTGATTGCACCGATGGATAATGCGAGTCCAAACACCAGATCCGAAAGACTCTCAATTCTCGGTCTAGGTTTGGGCGGTTCACTCTTCTCAGACAGACGGACACCAAATAATCTTGCGGTTCGCCCTTATATCAAAATTGTGCCCCGACTTTAGTTCAGAGCATTTTATCGTTCAATTGAGATTTTGCTGACTCCAGCCTCTTTTTCCAAAGTAACCACATGGTCAGCTTTACCTGCAAACGCTTCACTATGCGTAACCGCAATGATTTGTTCAATTGCTTTAAATCGACTTATGGCTTCAGCTAAGCGTTCTATGCTGCCGTCTTCGCTTCCCAAGTTCTCGGTGGGTTCATCAAGCACAAGTACGCTTAAGCCGTGGCCTGTCCGTGACTGCATAATCAGTTGTCCTAAACCTAAACGGTATGCAAAAGCCAAAAGCGTACGTTCTCCCCCTGAAAGGTTAGAGACTTCACGGTCTACGCCCATTTCGCTTTTCACGTAAGGGGTGTAAGTTTCATCTATAACAACGTTAAGCATGGGTCCTTCTCCGCCGACTAAGCCATCGAGCACTTGCTGAATATAATTACGCAAAACCTTTACAAACTCGCTTCGAAGCTTCGGCTGAATACTGCGGTAAGCGTCACGAATGGCACCTAAAACTTCAACGGTTCTACGGATTTTCTCGATGCGCTCGAGCTTTTCCTGGGCCAGATTCATCCGCTCTTTAATTTCATCTAAGCGGTTAAAAAGATCTTTTTTGCGGTTTTCTTTAGTGCACAAATCGGAGTCTAACATGCAATATTGTCGAAAAGCCTGTTCACGCTGCGTTCGGGCAGCATCAAGCTCTGATGAATCAAACCTGCTGATTTCAAACTGAACCTGCTCAAGCTGCAAATGCAAATCAGCTTCAAGCTTCTGCTTCTCCTCAAATTCGCTTGATAGATTATTAAGGTTATTTTCTTCTTCACTTAAACGGTTTTTAAGCTCTTCAGCTCTTGTCATACAAGTTTGCAAGTTCGAGTAAGCTTCAGAGGCTATAGCTCTTGTTTTCTGGAGGTTATCAATTTCAATTTTTAATTGATTAATGGTTTTTTCCCGTTCAAAATTTTCCTGTTGAATCCTTGAAAGCAGATTGCTTTTGTATTCGCCCTCTAATGGCTGCACGCAAAGCGGGCATTTACTTTCTTGTGATAAAGAAACAACTCTCTTCTTATCTGTTTGCAGGTTCCTCGATGTCGCTTCTTGATCAGCTTTTAAACTGCTGATTTTATCATCAAATGCTGCCAAAGAAGAATGCAGTGCTTCAGCAGACCGATTCGTTGACAAACCTGCTTGCTCAAGTTTATCTAAGCACATTTTACCTTGAACATCAATTGAGCTTTGGCGCTGACTTAAATTATCCAAGATTGTTTTTTTGCCCTCAATACGCTGAGTTAGCGAAGCCAAAGTGTTAGCCATGTTAACAATATCGGCATGGAGTCTTGCTTCTTTTTGCTTAAGGTCTTCAATAGCTTGCTTTTTCTCTTCCAGCTTTTTCAGTTTTGAATCTGCTCCATCCAACGCTTTCTTGGCGACCGTTAACTTTTGCGTTGAGTTCTCAAGATCCATTTCTAAAAGTGTATATTCTTCACTTGCTCTATTGTATTCGTTACTTAGCTTTTCTAACCCAGTGACGTCCGAGTCCTTCTCGTAAACCCGCTTTTCAGTCTCATAGTCCCGCTGATACTGAGCAATATTACTCCACGCAACCTCATAGTCGGACAAACCGAACAATTCATCCAAACGCCTTTGCCTGTCACGCGGCGCAGCATCAAGCAGCTCTTTGAGGTGTTCCTGCCTAAACCAAACTATTTCGCGGTAAAGATCCTTGTCTAAACCTGTGATAGCTTTAAACTGTTCAGTGATGGCGTCGGTTTTCATGCTGGCAACAAGCTTCTCATCCTCATAGAGCTTGAGTTCCTCAAAATTTTGAGTAATGCTTTTGCCTCTTCTTTTTAATCCACGTATAAGCTTGTAGATGCTTCCGTTTTGTCTGAACTGCACAGTGACCTTCCCTGAATCCGCGCCCTCACGCAGCAGATATTCAAAACTTCTGCCTATTGAGTCACCGAACAAGGCGAAGTCAACCGCATATAAGACGCTGGATTTTCCGCAGCCTAAACCCCCAACAAGACAGTTAAAGCCCCGTGTAAATGGCACAGTGGATTTAATGTGGCTGCGGATATTTTCCAGCTGAACTATTTCAATTTTCATTTTGCCAGCTCCTCAATGGCTTGCTTGATTTTCTCGTCTTGTTTTCTTGTTAAGGGTTCTATGAGGCTGAGTGCTGAACGCGCAATTTTGTTTGCTTCCTCGCGGCTATAACGTTCAGAGAAAATCTGCAGAAAATACTCAAAAGCTTTGGTCTTCAAATCTTTAAATTCGCTCTCAAAGATGGACCGTACTATTTCGTCGGAAACAGCTGTTTCTTTTAGCAGCACGATTGGGTGAACAAGCAAAGCTTTCTCGCCGGCACTTCGAATTTTGCCTATATCGATTTCTGCTCGGTTTGCTTCAGCTGGTAACGTGCCTTTCAAAATGGGAATTATAATTGCTTCTTCCGAATCAGCGTCTTTCACAAGTTGAGTGGCTAATTCAGTTATTTTCCCTGATGCCATACCAGTGAAATCCTGCTCAAAAACAACGAATTTCCGATTTGACGATATTTCATTGAACTCAGGGTTTACTTCACCTTTCTCGTTTACTTTAACATGAAAGAAGCCTTTCTGGTACTTCGCTTCTCTGTAATCGGCTGTTTCAGTGCAGCCACTATATGCTAGAACGCCTGTTTTGAACTTGTCCAAGTAACGTTCATGCACGTGACCAGCAGCATAATAGTCAAAGCCGCTTGGCAATTGCTCAGGCGAAACTTCAGCTTCAATGTATGGTGGCTTAACGCTTGGCAAATCCACTGCGGCATGGAAAACAAAAATGTTGCAAACCTTGCCATCGGGCGCCGGAGAGTTTTCCGCCATAAACTTTGGTAGTGCCTCCTCCGTCTTGTGCTTGTTATGAAAGTTTGGTATGCCGTAGACGTAGCAGCAGTCTGGTTTGCGCCAGCATGCGCCGCTGTGCCTTGGCAAATGATGGATTAATCCTGCGCTGTCCAACGGGTAGAGGATTGTGCCCGTTACGGTGTTTGGGGCGGAATCATGTGAGCCGTCAACCGTTAAAACTGGGATGTTGGCATCTTTGAGCCGTTTAAAACTTCGAATAGTGTTCTCCAAGGTAACGTTTGATGGTCGTGCTTGATGGAACAAGTCACCTGCGATAATCATGAAGTCAGGTTTTAACTCGATTGTTTTATCCACTACTTCTTTGAACGCGTTGTCGAAGTCTTGCCTTCTAGCTTCAAGACCGTACTGTGCGTAGCCTAAATGTAAATCGGCAGCATGAACAAAGCTGAATGGCTTCAAGCGGCTATGACTCCCTTTGTCTCCCCTTTAGCTCTTGATTAGTGGTTTACCTATTTTAAGCGTTCTTGCACATTGCCATTTCAAGCTCCCGCCTTTAAGGAGTTCCCATGGCGCAAGCTTTCCTTGAACAATACGCCAACCTAAAAGATAACTAAATGAAAAACTCGTCCAATAATCCTGCAAAGAGTTAAATTTCATATTTGGTAACTCTTACCGGGTGTTAAGTGTGTCCTTAGAAAGCGTAGTAGACGAGTTTCCTTTATTTAACGAAAGAGAGGAGAAAGAACGCTTTCTTCTAGTCTTAGGTCTTCTCGCTTCTAGAACGGTTACGTTGGAAAAGGCTGCTGAGGTTATGTGTATGACTCTTACAGAGTTTTCAGCGTTGCTTCGAAGTATTGGTTTTAAGTACAGCTACTTGGATGAGAAAGAACTGAGAAAAGAAGCCAAAGCCAGCAAAAGCTTACTTAAGAAGCGGTGTAGTTGAAAGCTGCTGTTAGACAGCTCAGTTTTGCTAGCGCTGGGAAAACTCGGCTACCTCAAACTCGTCGGGCAGTTGTTCGACAAGCTATTTGTAGCTCAATCGGTTTTTGAAGAGATAAGCGGAGACGAATTATCAGGACAAGTACGTGAGTTGAGCGACTCAGGATTAGTTAAGATACGTCCATCAGGTCGCTAAGTTCTTTTGCTACTTGCTGTGCTTTTGCTTCTTTTGCTGTGATACCTTTCATTCTTTTCTTTTCCCATATTGATAATGCCTCCATTGTAGCTTATTTTAAGATAGTTTATCGATTTAGAAAGGGAAAAATTTAAAACACTATTTGTATTTTAATGTGAAAGGCGCCTTAATTAGATGAAATGTCAAGTTTGCAATCAAGAAACTCTTCTTCCGTTTCGCTGTCCGTTCTGTGGTGGACAGTTTTGTAGTGCTCACCGTTTGCCAGAGAATCATGCATGTCCAAGAATGAATTTTGCTCGTGCACAAACGCAAGAACAAGTGATTACACCCCAAGCGTACAATTCCTATCAGTACAGCTACGCTTTCGGTCAGCAACCTAAACGTGAGGGGCGCATTTCCTTCAGCTCTAAAGAGATAAGGAACGTAACTGTTGCAGCGCTGCTCGTTATCGGTATTGGTTTCTCTATTGGATTGTATGGAAACTATTTCGGAGGTTTCAATTTTGTGTGGACTTGGGGTCTGATGGCTGTTTTCGCGTTCCTCATGACCGCATCTTTCTTATTGCATGAGTTTATGCATAAAGTTACGGCTCAAAGAAACGGTTTATGGGCAGAATTCCGTTTAACCACTTGGGGCGTAGTCTTGACTTTTATTTCCATATTTTTGCCGTTTAGGATTATTTCGCCAGGTGCAATGATGATTTCTGGTAGCCCTAATAGCGATGAAATAGTCGAAATTTCTATTGCTGGGCCCGTCACTAACCTCATTTTATCATTTGTATTTCTCGGATTAGCGTTTGCTTTATACCCAAGTGCGTGGGGGCTGATGCTGTTTTTCGTCGCTTACATCAACGCTTGGATGGCAGCCTTTAATCTAATTCCTGTTGGAATTTTGGATGGCGCCAAAGTTTTCGCTTTTAACAAGAAACTTTGGGCTTTAGTTTTCATTCCCAGTGCTATCCTTGCAGTGATTACTTTCATCTATGTTTAAAAAACGAATCTTTTTTTGTTTTTCTTTCTCAAAAAGTAAGTAATTTTTTAATTTGTACTTGAATACTCCCAACATTCCAGCAGTATTCTACGAAATTTATTAAAAATTTTAGAAACCGTAAAACGAGAAAGTAGTTAAAAACTTCGATTAAATAAGTTCGATTGTTACGTGGACTTCTTCGGGTACACGGATGCGCATGATTCTACGCATAACTCGCTCTTCTGAGTCAATGTCGATTAGTCGTTTGTGAATGCGCATTTCCCACCTGTCCCATGTTGCTGTTCCTTCACCTGACGGTGCTTTTAGAACTGGCACTCGGAGCCGTTTTGTGGGCAATGGTACTGGACCGTTGATTTTTACGCCTGTTTTTTGAGCTATACTTTTCAGTTCTCCGCATACCTCTTCAAGTTTGCCGTAATCTGTGCTTGTGAGGCGTATTCGTGCTTTTCTTACCATTTTGGTCCATCAATCCATTGTTTTGCCGTTTAATATATGTTGGTGACCCTTAGAGATTTAAGCGGAACATAAAAACCTATCGTAGGGCTATTGCGACTTATCTACCTGTATTTGCACTCCGCCAAGTCACTCCAAGGTTCGCCAGTTTTCTTTTTCTGCTCAGCGATAACCTTCTTTACGCCCTAAGGATCCAACAGGTCCGCGCCATTGTGAAATGGAGTTTTGCTTTTGTTAACTCATCATAATAAATTGCCCTTGAGGTGATAGTAATTATTTGTGTTTCCTCTTGGAGCTTTTGGTTTAAAAGCAAAATCACCAAGTTCATTATTCTTAAGAAGGTTCATTTGCAAATCCCAAATAAAATCTAGTCTTTTCTGAGAACCCATACCCTTCAAGAAAGTTTGTTCCTCTTCAGCTGTGATTATGTTTGCTAATATAAAGAAACTATCAGTGTGAGGAACAGCCTGGATAATATTAACCACCATATTATTCCTAGTCGCTTGTATGTTGAAAAATGCGTTTGAGTCAGCTTTTTCTTCTGCGGAAAACGCTTCTTCTTTAAACCAATCTAAAATTTTTTGCTTAGTCTCATTAATTTTTTAGTTAACCATTTCACAAGTCCATCAGTATCCTATTTTTCAAAGGAGACTTAAGCCTTTCTATGATGAAGGCTTCTGGTTTTTCCGAACACCAAAACCTCTCTGTTTCCAACATCTTAAATCATGTACAGCAAGATGTAAAGTATTTCTCCTGACAGAAAAGCGAACCACCATGTGAAGAACAGGGCTTTTGCTATTTTCCCATGCCATCGGTTTGCGGTTCTTGTTTTTAGTTGCCATAAGCCAAGGGCAAAAACAGCTATTTCCATCGACATTACGAGAACCGCAATAGGAACGTGGACAAGTAGGAAGTAAGCGTTTAGAAGAGGGGTTAACTGCAGAGTTGACCCATTTACTGCTCCACCGAAAGTTCGATACATCATATAGCCAATTGAAACTGACAGGTCCCAAGTTATTGCTATAATTCCGGTAACTGGATGAAAACGGTTCTTGCTTCTTCCACTCATGAATGCATGAACAAAAAAGAATGCTACGGGGATTAAAGCTACTGCCACAAACGTACTTGCAAAGGGAGCTGCCGTCATTTCAACGAACCTTTCTCAAGCATTGAGCAAAGCGGGCTAATAAGCTTAATTGGCGCATCACTTCTCTCATGGAAATTGAGTGTTATTTTTAACAGTTATCATAGAAGTTTATGTCTCATTAAACTGTAATGAACCCTAATCTTTTTTGCTATAGAAGAAAGCTGACCGCTGTTTATGTCACTTTTAAATTTACATGCAACCTCTAAAACATCAGCGATTCCTTCAACCTAACACCTAGTTATTCCATCAAATACTGGATTTTAAGCTGACTTAAACTCGTTAAAAAGCTTAATAAAACCTGTTCGCTGCATCGGAAGCGCTAATCCCTTATTGCTTCTGCTGTTGTGCCGCCAATCCGATTTATCTTTATTTTCACATGTTCTCCAAGCTTTGCGTTTGCAACGTGTATTACTAAACCTTCAACTCTAGCAATGCCTTCCCCTTTTGGGCTACATTCCACAATATCCACTTCTAATTCTTCTCCCACCTTAACAGGATAACGTTTAAAACCCTTGCCATGACCCCGTCTTCCCTCGTAACTACCACCTTGTCTCTTTGAATAACCCATAAAACCTACACTCCCTCTTGCTAAAATACCTAAAATAAACAAATGATATTCTAACGCTTAAGTCTTTTCACCAAGCACTATTTCTAACTATTACACCATGTTCCTGATTTCTCATAAAAACTGTATGTTAACGCAGAACTTGAATTTTCAAACTGGATTATTCACAGGTGAAAACGGTTATTGATAGCTTTTATGCCTATCCATTGTTTCCTTGCTCACCTTGGTTCTTCCTAAACCACCGTTGTGTGCGCTCAACACAAATTGCAACGTATTTTCCTTGAAAAATTCTCTAAATTGATTTCCACATTTAGTACACTTATACATCTTAACACGGAATCGCCCAAAATTCCATTCCTTATCAGGTTCTTTCATATGGGCTGTACAATTTGGACATTTCGGCATAACTTTCAACCTATCAGACTAAAAAGGCAAAATCGCTATATATACCCATTTCAGACGCTAAATCTAAAGGAATTCAAACCTGAATGGCGAATTACAGTAAAAGCCGGCTTATCCTCTGTTAGGGGCAAGTTTGAATTGTCGTCTTTGTTTTTTACCACGAGATCTTCTTGGTCCCGTTTCTGATTCATCGAGCTTTGGGGTTACTTTTTTGTTCTTCTCACCTGAATATCGTTTTACGTGTTTTTTTTCGCGTTTTAGTGGCGTTGCCTCTTGGTCGTTAACCTTAGGACTTTCTTTTTCACTCATATTCTTTTCACCTCATCTCCTCGTTTTTTCGAACAAAATAGTTACTGAAATTACTGCATTGGCTAAGGCTTTAGTTCTATGTCTTCACTGTAGTCTCTATCCTCGTGAAGGACTTCCTCTTCTGCTTCTTCTTGGTTTTCTTCTTTGACCTGATTCAATTTACCTTTATTGTTAATTAACGAAGAGAAACCTGAAATGTTTCTATCTTTGCTCTTTTAACAATTGCAGTCGTTTAGCAACTTCTTTAGAAATTTTTTCTAAACCTTGCGCTAATTCTTCACGATCAACTTCGTCTAAAGGGTACCATTTTCCTTCCTTATCGACAAACACAAGTTCCAATTTTCTATTAACCATTATTTTCTCCTTTTCCATCACCTACTTATTTGTTCACGAATTGCTTAAACTTTTCCTGCCCATTGCCATCAGCATACGCTATAAATCGTGAAAAAAATAATTGTTTGTCTATTGAAAAAGAAAAAGAGGGAGATGTGCGGGAGATTTCGCCACTCAGAGAAGATAAAAACCTATCGACCCGCTTTTCATCCTTATTATCCTGCTTTTTGAAGCCGCCGAACCGCTTAGGCTTCCGGCAGAAGTGCTTTGGACTCCGCTGAATGTTACCTCCTCGTACTTTTGCCAGCCAGCCTTACCTAGAGCCCCGAATTTCATCTGGTGCAACCGTTTCTTCGTAGTGGAAAAGCTTCCTTTCTATTCCCCCCGAAATTTGAAGGCTCGTACGCTTGTGCTGGCACGCGTTTATGGGTGACTGGCGTTTTCAGAAAAAAGCAACAGGCAATTATAACGAAGGCATATCGGAAATTTCAGAAGTCTTATTTTGAAAAACTATTAATTAGTCGCTTGCCTGACTTATTGTTGAGGTTTTAGTTTGTCATCTGATGAAGTAATATCTGAGAAAGTATTGCATTTTCAAGGAAAAAACAAGGATTTGAATCAATTATCACAGCAGATCGTTCAGAAGCTATCTGCCGAAGGCTACAAAACGCAGTCAACCACTAACCCTATGGGAATAGTCATACAAGCAAAGAAGGCTGGGGTTTTGAGGGATATCATCACTGCGGACAGAGCGTTCACCATCCTCATATCGGGGCAGCCCAATGACTTTACAATCCACGTTGGCATAGGCATGTGGATCCAGAATTTGGCAGTGGCAGCAATCGAAGCCCTCTTTACGTACATGCTGTTTCTCATCGTGGACGTGCCAGAAATGCTGTGGACTCGCGAGGTAGAAAAAGGAATTATCAAAGATATTACGCAGATCGTAGGTTAAACTAAAAAGCCGTATACTTTTTCTCTTCTCACTTTTTTATGATTTTTGAATAGCTAAATCAAATCCGAAATTTGTTAAATTGCGCATATCTCCCGATTCTCTTTTTGCTACCCAAATTTCCAGTCAAAAAACGTACTTTATTTCATAGTTTCTGAAATAATACTCGTCTCTTTATGGCTTAAGAAAACAAACATTAAGTGCTGATTCGTTTTTTAATTTCTTCGTATTGTTCGGGCGTGAACACTTCTTCTTCGCATGCGGGGCATCTAAGTGCCTTTACGTTGTGCAGTATAACACCGTCAAGTTCAAAGTCAAATTCGACTTCGACGTATTCAACGCAACATGTCGGACAAAGTAAAGCATTTGCCCTAATGCTTCTGGGTTTATTCGGTGAATTTTTTTCCAAGTTCCTCTGCCCAGAGTTCTACCTTAGCTAGGTCTGTATTATCTATAACGGTTTTTCCCATGATTTTTATTCGTCCGCCAAAGGCTTCTGTAGATACAGGATTAATGTTTGGATATTTATCGAGAGTATTTTCGACGAATTTGACTTTTGCATCTTCATAGCTTCCTGGCGTACCTGCCCAAGAAGAGGAAACAAAAAAAGCAACTCGTTTGCCATTGAAGTCATTTTCAAGAAACTTTAAAGCTTTCTTGTAAACTTTGCCACCTCTGACGCCTCCGCCGATAACCAAATTTTTGTACTGCGTTAGGTCGGGGACTTTTTGCTCTTTGAGGTCAACCAGGTCAACTTCTAATTGAAATTTGGAACGCAAGACGTCGGCAATTTTTCTTGCTGCCTCTTCAGTAGCTCCACTCTTAGTTTCATACGCTATAAGAGTCTTGTTTGCATCCATTTTTTAAGCACTACCATGCGACTCTTCAATCGGCGCAATTCTAGCGCCACAGCTATTACAGAAAACTGAGCCAGAAGGATTCTTTGCGCCGCACTTCTGGCAAACAACAGTTTCTACCTGCGCTGGTTTTTGCTGTAGATTTTCTTTTGCTTTTTGGATGGCTGACTGAATTTCTCGCGCGGCAATGTTGAATGTTTTCTCAAGCTCTGCTCCCACACTGTAAAAAGCTTCCCGCAACTCGTCAGAAGGATAAACAGCGTTTGCGGCTCTACCTTTCGCGGTTTTAGTGCCACATTTTGGGCAAAAATTAGCGTCATCAGCTATTTTTTCGCCACAGTTAGAACAGTTAACCAAACTCATTCACCATAAACATCCATGTTGTATTGCGAATTTAAGCCTTTATTCATTTCAAAGATTCAAGTAAAAAGATAACGCAAAATGTTAAGTGGGGAACGCTTAATGGAGTTTTTGTTTTGCTTCTTCAATAAGTTTTATCGTTTGTAATCGCCATGGTTCAAAGTTCTGCGTCGTTGTGGGGTATGTGTTGTAGTGTGCAGTAACCTGCCTCATCATCGTAACCGTCAAACGCAACTTTTGGAGAAATCCGACGCGTCGAATACCCCTGAAAACCCGTTTAGCAGTTTCAGTAATGTTTAGGTGGAAGTCATCGCCCATGCCTGCTTTTAGCACGTCGTCTTCGGTCATGAGTTTCTGGTTCATGCCGTAGTTTAGGTCTTCGTCGCTGCAGGATAAGAGGAACATGCGGAACACGTCTAGGCTTGCTTGTTTTTTGCCGTAGGTTTCAATGTACTTCTTGTTATAACTCCATAATGCTTCTTTGGTGGGTTCGCCCTTGGCTAAAGCTTCAACGATTGTTTGCCCAGCAAAGTATCCGCTGAGCATTGATGGTCCGATGCCGCCGCCGTGAATTGGATTAACCAGCGAAGCAGCATCTCCGACAAGCACAATGCCGTTGGCAACCATGTTATCCAGTGGTCTTCTTGTCGGGTCAAACCATGCACCCGCATTCAAAACAGTCGACCCCTCAAACGCTGGTTTCGCAAACGTGTTACCGTATAGCTGCTTTTTGGGATTCGGGTATTTGCCGCGCATGCATATGCCTAAGCCAACGTTTACTCTGGCTTCTCCTTTGGGAAAAATCCACACGTAACCGCCTGGAGCGACTTTTTGGTTGAGGTAAATTTCGCAGAAACGAGTGTTCTCGGTTTCCTGTTTTAGTTGCCGGATTTCGCGGTAACAAGCTTCAACATCCTCATTTTCTATTTCTTTGTCTATGCCCATTTCCTGTGGAAGTTGATGTCTAACAACACCAAAGAAACCGCTGGCATCAACCACAACTTTGCTTCTCAACTGCACAGTTTGACCAGTTTTCATGTTTTTAGCTGCTATACCAACTACTGCGCCCTTCTCAATTATTGGTGAACGGAAATTCATGTTATCCTCAAGAACAGCGCCTGCGTCATTTGCCTTTTTCAGTAGCCATTGCCCAAAAAGACGCCTGTTAAGCAAATACCCGACAAAGTCCTTATCCGCTATGGTGAAAACCGTGTTCTCGTCAGGTGAATAAATTTTGATACCGTCAATTCGAGTCTCCAATTCGCCGCCAGTTGGCTTCTCCAGCCCCAGAAACTTTAGGTGATGTTCTCCGAGAGCGTCGCCGCAGATTTTTTCTCCAATCTGCTCGCGCTTTTTCTTTTCAATTATACAAACTTTTAAGCCTGATTCAACCATGGTTTTTGCGGCTAAGCAGCCTGCTGTTCCTGCGCCAACAACTACGGCATCATATTTTTCCAAGAGTTTCTCCTCCAAGATTAGATGTAATTTGTATACCTTGTTGTATTAGTAAACCTTTATAAATTATGAAGTGAGCTAAACCACACCAAGTGTAACCCCTATGAGTGCTCCATTAACTCTAAGCGCTGAATTCCGCAAAATCGTGGAAGCACGCATGAACCAAGTCTTAAACGGCGTAGAAGAAACATTCAAGCAAATAATAGAAACCCAAAAGATAACGCCCACCGAACTCAGGTATGAACTTGATAGTCTGCAGGAAAGCTTCAACCTCTTATTCCAGAAATGGAGCCTTGAAATACTCTACACACTACTGCTCAAAAATGCCATCGGCTTTGGAGGACTAAAAAAAATCTTAACTGTCAATTCCCGCACGCTCTCCGATAAATTGAAGATGCTTCAGAAGCATGGCTATATAACAAGAAATGTTACTGCTGACCCGCCACTGCGAGTAGAGTATTCTCTAACTGCTAAGGGAAAAAATACTGTACTGCTTGCATTGCCGCTTCTATACTATTCAAGCTCATCGGAAGTTAAGGCTTGACTGGTTCTTCTCATTTCGCTTTAATGGTCTGGGCAGGCTTGTTGTTTCTTTCACAGTTTCAAAAACCATGCATGTCAGCGTCTTCTCTAAACCCTTAATCAATCGTAGCTTGTCAACTACAAATTTTCCGACTGCATCCACGTTTTCAGCACGAAGTTTCACCAGCAGATCCCAATCGCCAGTAATAATGTGGACTTCCTGCACTTCAGGAAACCGAGCTATCTCCTCGGCAACAACTCTTTGAGAAACGGGGGCATCGTTGGTTTTTGCCCTGTATGAGACGGAGGCTAAGATGAAGGCGACTGTGCCTAAATTCAGCTTTTCAGGGGACAAAATTGCCCTGTACTGTTTTATTATGCCTAGTTCTTCTAAGCGTTTTGTTTTTGCGAAAACAGTGGTTATTGGCGAATTGATTTTTTTGGCGATTTGCTTGGCTGTGAGTTTACTGTTCTCTTGGATTAAAACTAAGATGGCTATGTCTTTTTCGTCGAGTTTTATGCTCATATGTAATTATTACATGTTATAAGTATAAAAGCTTATGTTTTTTGTAATTTATCTATGTTTTATTATAAAAAATTTATTATCTGCTTTGAACAGTGTAGTTTCCAATAAGATAATGAAGTGGCTAACTTGAAAGATAAACAAGAAACTATCCAAATAGAAATTCCAAAACCATTAGACCAGCTTTCACCAAGCGAATTAGAAAGAAAAACGTGTATCGGCAAAATAATGACTTATACGCTAAAAAGCCTCACAGACACATTCGTAGACCAAGGCTTCCAGTGGCTGCTTCCAGTAGCCCTAAGCCAATGCACCGACCCACTCTGGCCAGACCCTGGCGCATCCATTGAGAAAAGGATAGAAGTTGACATCTACGGCAAACCCGTACGCGCAACAGCAAGCATGATCATCCATAAACTCGTCGCCGCATCAACCGCATACCCTAAACTGTTCGTGCTTTCACCCAACATACGCATTGAGAAACCAGAACGTGCTAAAACAGGCAGACACACCTACGAGTTCACACAACTTGACTTTGAAGCCAGAGACGCCACCTCAAAGGAAATGATGACATTAACAGAAGATGCTCTTTGCACGCTAGTAAAAGATTTAAAACGTGAAATGAAAAGCGAATTAACTACGCTCTGCCGCTGTGACACTCTTAAGGCATTAAAGGCCCCATTCAAAGTTTACGACCGCGTTGAACTAGAAGCAAAATACGGCGCAGACGGATGGGAAACAGGCATAACCAAAGAAATAACCGAACCCGTTTGGGTGATGAACATCCCAAGAGAATTCTACGATTATGAAGACCTCAAAACTGGCAAATGGGACAACTACGACTTATTCCTCCCACAGTTCGGCGAAGTGCTGTCAGGTGCCAAACGTGAATGGGAATACTCAAAAATCTCGAAAAAAATTGAGCGTGACAAAGTCAAAAAAGAAAACTATGCGCTGATACTGACAATGGCTAAAGAGGGCCGACTGAAACCAACTGCTGGCGGAGGCATAGGCATGGAACGTTTAGTAGGCTGGATTGCAGGCGTCAAACACGTTGGTGAATGTCAACCGTTTCCAAGAGTGCCTGGAACTGTAAATGAACTCTAAAATTGTGTAAAGAAAAAAGTCTGCAATCAATACAATACTCCACTTTTCTTTTTATTGCAAAAGGTTTATCATTTACCTATGCAACTCACTGAAAGGAACGCGATTAAACCCCGAAAAATTGAAGTGAAAAGAAATGGCTATCATGAATCCATACCTTGAGGCTCTACAGCCAAAACTTAGCGCGCCTGATTTCAAGAAACTAAGCGCCATAGATAACCCTAACGTCCATGAGTTTATAGCTAAAGAAAACGACCTCTGTCAACCTAAAGAAATATTCATCTGCAGCGACTCCGCTGAAGATATTGCTCATGTTCGGAAACAAGCAATCGCTTCAGGGGAAGAACAAGCAATCTTAAGCCTGCCTGGACATACTGTGCATTTTGATGGTGAATATGACCAAGGACGGGACCGTCAAGCTACCAAGTACCTTGTACCTAAAGGCATTTTCCTAAGCAAAGCCCTCAACCAAATTGACCGTCAAGAAGGGTTAGCTGAGGTTAGAGGTTTACTTCGGGATTCCATGCAAGGAAAAACAATGATTGTCCGATTCGTCTCGCTGGGTCCGCAAGATTCAATCTTTACTATTCTGGGGTTGCAATGCACAGATTCATGGTATGTTGCGCACTCTGAAGACCTGCTTTACCGTTCTGGATATGAGCAATTTTTAAAGGCAGGTCCAAAAAGTGACTTCCTACGTGTTGTGCACTCAGCTGGAAAGCTAAATGGGGACATGGTTAGCGTAGAACATGATAAAAAACGCATCTACATTGACCATATGGATAATACTATTTATAGTGTTAACACACAATATGCTGGAAACTCTGTCGGCTTCAAAAAACTCGCCTTCCGTTTGGCTATCCGTAAAGCAAGCAGCGAAGGATGGCTAGCGGAACACATGCTGCTCATGGCCGTGTTTGGTCCTGATGGACGTAAAACCTATTTTGCTGGAGCTTTCCCAAGTGCTTGCGGGAAAACCTCGACAGCTATGCTTCCGGGAGAAACAATTCTTGGCGATGACATAGCTTACATCCGAGACATTGACTCTGCTGCCCGCGCAGTTAACGTTGAATCAGGCATATTTGGCATAATACAAGATGTTAACCCTAAGGATGACGCGTTAATTTACAAGCTTCTAACTAGTCCAGGCGAAATCATCTTCTCTAATGTGCTCGTTAAGGATGGCAAACCATACTGGCTTGGCATGGGAAAAGAGCTTCCTAAAGAAGGCTTAAACTATGCTGGAGCATGGTATGAAGGCAAAAAAGACGAGAACGGCAACGAAATTCCGCCTGCCAACAAGAATGCTCGTTACACATTAGCGCTCAACGCATTGAAAAACTGTGACCCTCAACTTGACAATCCCATGGGCGTTGAATTAGGCGGCATAATGTACGGCGGACGCGATGCTAAGGCTTACGTGCCTGTTCAGCAAAGCTTCAACTGGGAACACGGCATCGTCGCTTACGGTGCATCACTTGAATCTGAAACTACCTTTGCTACCGTCGGGCAAGAAGGCGTTCCAGAAATTAACATGATGAGCATCCAAGACTTCATCTCAATCCCACTCGGCAAAAACGTTCACAACAACTTGGGCTTCGGACGGAAACTCAAAAAGCAACCCGTAATCTTCGGAGTTAACTATTTCTTAAAGGAAGTAGGCAACGGCAAATACCTAAACAGTACACAGGATAAGCATGTTTGGTTAAAATGGATGGAACTGAGAGTCCATAACGAAGTTGACGCATTGAAATCTCCAACAGGGTACATTCCAAAATATGAGGATTTACTCAGATTATTCAAACAAGTATTGGGCAAAAGCTATGCGAAAGACGATTACATTAAACAATTCACAATTCGGGTTCCAGAAAACTTGGCGAAGATTGAACGGGTACAACGGTTCTACCAGGAAAACGTTACTGACACGCCGCTAGAATTATTCGGTGTATTGTATCTGCAACGCCAACGGCTGCTTGAAGCTAAAGAAAAATACGGTGACTACATCTCACCCGAAAATTTCGAAAAAGAAAAATCAGACTGAGGCATCCAAAATTGAAAAAGCTGACAATATTTAACCACTTTCTTTGCGTCAAACTTTTAAACGAATCATACATATTGACTACTAATTCATAACCGTTAATTAATAATGGCAGTCATTTGGAATTTAAAGAAAAAACAAGGTGAAGAGGAATATGATGAAAAAGCCACAAAAGAAAGAAGATGCAGCCTACAAAATAAATTTAATCCATATTGAAGGCGACGGCTCTTTCCCATGCCCAAAATGCGGAATGACAATCTCACCAGAAGACGAATCAGACGAAAACTACAAAATCTTAGAAACCAAAGTTATCAACGAAGAACTTGCTGAATTAGTCATCGCATGCGGCAAATGCAGAAGCACGATAATAATTACAGGCTTTCAAGGGCTTTGAGCTTAGCTTGGCAGGATTTTAATTGTTTTTCATTTTGCCAAAGAACTTGAATGTAAATAGCAAAGTTCCGATAAGAAATTAATTAAATTTACAGTCAATGGCCTTCTTATTTAACAAAACGTTTGATAAGCACCGAGTTTGCCTTAACGAGTTTGGTTTCTAGCCAAATAGTTTATTTTTGTCTCTTAGTATTAATTAATATAGATTTCTATGCTTATCGAGACGTTTACAGTTGGCACATTGTCAACAAACTGCTATGTCGCTAACTCTCAGCAAACGAAAGAGGCAATCATAATCGACCCTGGATTAGAATTTTCTTCTGAAGTCCAACAAATTCTCGATTACATAACGCAAGGCGCCTTAAAAGTTAAGTCAATCGTGAACACTCATGGGCACTCTGACCATGTAAGCTGCGATGCCATTTTCCAAGAAAAGTACAATGTTCCCCTTTGCATTCACAAGTATGACGCTTACTCTATTGAAGGGTTTAACAAAAACACGTATCCAGCAAATGTCCTTTTGGAGGATGGGAACTTAATCAAGTTTGGTGGTGAATCTCTGAAGGTTATGCATACTCCTGGGCATACTCCTGGCAGCATCTGTCTTCTGGGAAAACGGCTAATTTTCACTGGTGACACATTGTTTGCTGGAGGGATTGGTCGAACAGATTTTCCAGGAGGCTCGGTCAATGACATGAGGCTTTCTTTGCAAAAGCTTGTGCGTTTGCCTGATCATTTTTTAATTTACCCTGGGCATGGAGCCGCATCTACAATGGGTGAAGAAAAAAGGGTTAATCCCTTTCTGAAAAGTAAAGATAGTTTTTAATTGAGCTTTGTTTTGCTGGTTTAGCTTAATTCTTGCAGTGCACGCAGACGCTTGATAATGTTTGGGTGTGTAGAGAAGATTTCAGCGAAGTTATCCTTGTGTGTCGGCTTCTTTGCGAGTGTTTGGTTTAGTAGCTCTTTTTTGTCTGCTATTTGGTTTGCGTGTAGCTCTGCTGAGTCAGCGTTTGCTCTGTCAGGATCAGCGATAAATAACGCTTTAAATGCACTGGTATTTTTTTGTTGTTGTCTGTTTGGTTTGTAACTGCGTCGGCTTTCTTCAACTATTGTTACTAAGCCTGTTGAGAGCTTTTCTGCGCCGTTCTCAACGACTGAAACGCTGTGCCTATCCGCATAGTACTCTCGGAGTCTGCTTAGTTGAAGTGTGAATAAGGTTAGTACCCATGAGAAAGCCATAAAGCCTAAACCTAATAATGCGTTGTTGCCTCCTTTTTTGGCTTGACCTCCGAAGGCGCCTGACAGCATAAAAGAGTAACCAATAAAGTAGAATAATGATGGCAGGAAAGAAACTACCATCATGGCCTGCACGTCATGGTGCTTTAAATGGCCAAGTTCATGTCCAAGGACAGCTTCAACTTCACCGCTATCAAGAGACTTCAAAAGCCCCGAAGTTACGGCGACGCGGCTACCTGATAGAGGTGAACCGTAAGCGAACGCGTTTGGAAGTGGAATCTGTGCTAACATAAGTTTTGGTGTTGATATCCCGCTTTTCTTGCTCAGGCTTTCCACTGTTTGGTATAGTTCTGGGTTTTCAGCTTGTTTAAGTTCTCTGATTTTGTATATTGCACCTATAAGGTATGGGCCCAACAACCATTGACCTATGTTCAGGGCTACTACAAGTATCCCTATGGTTACTAGGGAAAAGCCTATCCCAGCTAAGGTTAGGACGACTGCGATTACGAGTGTGGATAAACCAATGATTATGGCTAAAGTTCCAGCCATAGAAAGCCTTAGTTTCCAAATGTTCATTCATCGATCACTTTTAATTCAATACCAACTGAGTTTCTATAGCCGCTTATAAATTTAATGCGCTAATTGAAAGAACTAATCCTTGAATATGACTCATTTTGCACTGGCAACAAGATAAGCCTGCTTGAATTACGGCTAAAACTTTGCCCATTACAATCACCATAAACCAGCTTTCTCCAACAACCACCTGCAAACGCTTCAATTCATGCAAGCGGGTAATATACCTAGAACTGCAAAGCGTTGTCCTGATCGAATCCGGATTAATACCATTCCCTGCATGCTCGGCAGAGTTGCCTTATGCGTTTTGAATTTTAACCGGAGTCTTCTCAGCCCCGCGTTTTTCTTTCTGGTTTTTTAAAGGACTAAAAAAGGGGGAAGTGAAGTTTTTTGTGTTTGCTTCTACTTTATGGGTGTTTTCTCATCATCAACAACGCCAGTACGGCGCCGATTATGATGATGACGATTATGACTGCTACAATTCCGTATTCTACCGTCGATGTGGTTGCTAAGCCTGTTGGTGGTGAAGCTGTTGGTGCCGCTGTTGGTGCCGGGGCGCTTGCGTAGATGTGTGTTTCAGCGCAAGATCCATAGTATCCTCCACTACCTCCGAAGGTTGCTACGATGGTGTAGTTGCCCACGATTGGAGGCGTCCAGGTGTAAGCAAATGTGCCGCTGCTGTCACTTGTGGTTGTGCCGATGGTGTAGGTGTTGCCGTTGTGGTCGGTTTCGGTTAGAGTGACTGGAACACCTGTGATGTTGGTTGGCATTGGCTGCTGCTCGTAAACGGCTTCCATGAACTGGCTCATGCTTGCGTCAGATACGCATGGTAGACCGTTGGGGAAGTTCGCTGCAACTGCTTCTTGCTGTGAGCCTGGAGATACATCCGTTACTGTGCCTGTTATGGTGACTGGTGTGGCTGTTGTGACGCCGAGGTCAGGTGCTGTAACGGTTGTGTCGCTTGGTCCTCGGCCGAATGCGTAAATCTGTCCGTCGTATGCGTTGTACAACGTCAGGATGCCGTACGAAACTTCTGCTCCCGTATCTGCAAAGCCTAGAACCTTCCATACTAGCTGTCCGTTGGTCATGTTGATCGCTAAGTATTGTGCGCCGTGGAATAGCGGTGGACTGTACTGGTGACCCTCATCCAGGTATATTATACCAGGACAGGCAACTTGCCCGGTTCCTTGGACCCATAATGGCCATATGCCGTAGGGAGTTTCAGTTCCTGAGGGACCACTTAGTATAGCAGTGTCTGTCCACCAAATCTGGTCACCGTTCGTCATGTTAATAGCCCATATGTCACCGCCTAAGCCCCAGAGGTATAATACGCCGGTCCCTGGGTCAACAAGGTCCAGAATACCGTAGCTGTCATAAGCATTCGGAGTAGCACCGTTAGCTGTGAGAGTTTTTGTATATAATGCGCTGCCTGTGGTCAAAGAGTAACCGGTGTAAACATACGTGGCTTCGTTGAGATTAACGTAGATTCCGTCTGCACTAAGTTGGGGACCGTTTTCACTTAGTCTTGTGTATGGTGTTTCTGTTCTATTGTACGGACCCCATAGCAATGCGCCGGTGTTTTGGTTGAAGCCTGCTTCGACTAACCATCCAGTTGTTTCTCCGACTGAGCCAATTCCTGCTCCGACAGTCATCACTATAACATTGCTTCCCATTTGACCAAAGTTCAATCCGCCGAAGTTGAGTCCACTAAAGCCAAACATTGTAACCGCGCCGAGAGGCTGTCCATTAAGAGTTGTAGGTATTGTTTGCGCTGCATACACTAGTCCGTCGTCCCACTGATACGACCCGCCAGGGCTTATAACCCATTCGGCAAACGACCCTGGGGCATTTGTCTCTCCAAGAGCCTCTGTCATGTTCCATTCACACAGTGTAGGTCCAGTAGTGGTTATCACCTCGCTGACACCTGGTTCTGGATGTACGGTTTCCGTGCCAGCTGTAGTGTTAACGTAGTAGGCTATGAAGTTTCCATTTGAATCCACAGTATTGTATCCTCCGCCAAAGCCGCCTGGCAGAAGGAATGAGGGTGGACCGTTGACAATACTGCAGACATACGCGCCAGTCAATGCATCATACAGGTTATAGTCGGCGAATGGATTGCTTGGAATACCTCCTTCTGTTATGAGGTATGGTCCAACAACACCGTACTGGTTAGGTGACTCCCAGACAATTTGCATACCGCAGAGCAATGGATTCGAGGTGTTTATTGTCCACATGTATTGTCCGTTGTATAGGTTCCATGCAACAATGCCATTGCTGTAATCCGTGTCTGTCGTGTAATAAGTAGAGTAAAGCATGCCGTCCATCACTACTGGAGCCCATTTAGGCTCGTACTGTGAGGTTGTCCAGAAATCGCTTGTTTCAGTTCCACCAGCTTGCCCGCCAGCTACACCGCCTACGCACCAAGGCTTTGTCCACAGGATGTGAGAGGTTGTTGGCCCTGTCGTGTATGGATTATAGTTGCTGGTAACATTATACTGTCCAGTGCTGGCGCTGAAATCAGCAGCCAATCCCAGCCATGGTCCAGTAAGCGCATACCAATTTTGAACGTTTTCTGCGTTAACCGGGGTCTGCCAGTAGCTTGTCGGAAGCGGAGTAAATGGAATACCGGTTGCCATTGTCGTCTTCACTGTAAGCGTTGTTACGACACTGTGACTAGGTTCCTCATAATAGTTTGAGTATCCATCTGTAAGGTATTGTCCAGCATAGAAGAATTCGAATGTGTAGTTGCCGGTTGCCGTGGGAGTGAAATAAGTAGTTGTGCCTCCGGTGATGTCAGAAGTAAATGGTCCTAGTGTTGTAGAAACTCCACTTGGGTTAGTTTCGACAACGGTCATGTTCACTGCGCGTTCACTGTCTAATAATGGTACAGAAAGCCAAAAGTCAACGGTTACTTGTTGACCGATACCGCAAGGGTTAGGGGCGACGTTAATGAATGCCAATGTTGGAATGTCGACTGTTGCCGCCGCCGCATGAACATTTGATACTAATGCCGCTGAAGCTACCAATGAAAGCATAAAGAATAGAGCAATCGTAAAAGCTACAATTTTCTTTTTCAAAGTTTCCAATGTGTTTTCCTTTCCTTTAAGTTTATTCGAGCGAAAGAGCATATATTCTTCTTTCTTTGAGACAAGGATTGAAAACCCAAGCTCTCTTTGCACTCTCGCTCGATAGTTCTGTCCTTGTAAGTTTTATTTATAACTTGCGATACTAGAGGTTTTTGTGTCGAACGGGCCCAGCATAAGCTGAATCCTTAAGTAAGGTCAGACCGCAAATCAAGGCGCTTATAAAAATGGCAGAGCACCCATCACGTTCACATTTCCATATCATCGCGTTAAGGAATTTTGCCCTTTTGGGTCGTATTTTGAAAAACTGTTTTATACTACAAAGTTCTTAGAGTTGGTCCTGTACACGATGCAAGGAGCACGGTTCCATGGGAAAGACTGCAGTTTATATTTTTATCATCCTGTCACTTCTTTGTTTAGGATTAACTTTAGTTCCGAAGGGATTTACCCAAACTCAAAGCGTCAAAATCATCGGATACAGTTATTATGTTGATGAAAGTGGCGGTCTCAATGTGGTTGGCCAAGTCCAGAATGTCGGCTCCAGCACGGTTAATCCAGTTATTTTGGAGGGTACAGTGTTCGCGCCAGGAGGAGAAGTAGCAAGTACTTCTGCCACTCAAGTCTGGGTATCATACCTGACACCAGGGCAGAAGGCGCCTTTCATCATGGATTTTTCTGCGCCAGAGGACACAAGTGGCTGGTCGCCTGACTATATCAGCAACATCACCTTGTCTGTTGCCGAGGCGAACGCGACAAACAGCTATCAATACCCAGACTTAAAGATTACAAGCAGTTCACCATTCATTGGCACAGCAGCAACGGGTCAAGGGTACCAAGGTGCATACGGGGTTAACGGGGTAATAGAAAATACTGGCACGCAGCCAGCTACAAACATAACCGTGGTTGGAGCCTTTTTCAACTCTACGGGAAACGTAGTTGGAGTGGGATACACGGATTACCTAACTCCTACAGTTCTAGCTCCTTCTGATACGACCACATTCCAAATATTTGCACTCGACTTAAATCAGTCACAGGTACCTTCTAACCTGAAAATCTATAGCTATTCTCTACTCGTCCAAACGGGTGGACCAATTCTTCAAGGAACTCCACCTCCTACCTCGCCACCTACAAGCGGCGGAGGCTCTCCAACAAGCTCTCAATCGTCATCTAAACAGCCAGCTACGAACTCCGAAAATTCGATCCACACCACAACCTATGTAATAGTGTTTGTGGCAGTCGTTCTTGTAGTATTAGCCGGAGCAGCACTTGTATTGAGAAGAAGTAAACCTCAGCAGACGGCAAAAGAAGCAAAAAAAGCCAAGAAATCAAAGACCCGTTAACTTTGCCTTCGCACTCCTATTGACCGTAAACGCGCATACGTGCGAATTAAATAATTACTGAACTTAGGCAAATTTTAGATTTCTATTTGGTACAACATTTTGATTCCCTTCAGGTCGGATAGGATGTATTTGAAGATCGTCTGCCGTTTTGAGCTTCTGAGCAAGCCTTATCACCAGACTAACGTAGGAGCACAAGACTTCCAAGGCGGCATACCTGCACGTGGAGCCGACGATTTCAGGCCGCTCTTGATGTTAACCATTTTTAACGCCAGTAATCATAGCTATTGCTTTAATGGCAGCAGCAATTATTGGCGTAAGCCTTGGTTTACTAATTTATAGAAGGCATCGAAAGAAGCAACTTCGATAACAAAACTCTTGGTTAAAGGTTTCGAGCCCCTTAAATATCAATGCATTTATTGTCTTATTTACTGGGGTATCAAGCTTTGACTGAAAAGCAGGATTGGCAGCATCTTTACATGCTCCTTAAGCTCGCGGAAATGGGTGCTTACCGCCGAATCGCCAAAATTTCAACCGAATTTTTAGCTCGAAAACTTGGGATTTCCCAGCAAACCGCGTCACGCTATCTGATAGAGCTTGAGCGCAAAGGGTGGATAAAGAGGACCATTACTCCCGAAGGGAGCTTAATTAAAATTGAAGAGGCTGGAACTAAAGAGCTGCAAAAACTTTATGCTAACTTGAAATTTCTAGTTGAAAAATCGTATCCTCCTTCGGTAACTTTGGAAGGAACCGTTTTCACGGGTTTAGGTGAAGGTGCTTATTACATCGCAAAAGAGCCTTATCGAAAACAGTTTGTTGAAAAGTTAGGGTTTGAACCTTATCTTGGCACGCTTAACCTTAAATTGTCAAGTGATTATGACATTAAGACTCGCATGGAAATAGAAGCGTATCCAGCAATCGAGATTACAGGTTTTAAGAACGAAGACCGAACCTTCGGTTTAGTGAAATGTTACCCTGCAGTCATCGATAACAAGGTTAAAGGCGCTTTGATAACGGCGTTAAGAAGTCACTATGATGTTTCAGTGTTGGAAATAATTGCGCCTGTATGCCTCAGGAAACATTTAAACCTTAAAGACGGCAACACAGTAAAAGTGGAAATTTACATTATGCCATAGCTAAAACGGCGAAATGGGATGCTTGTACTTAACTGAATACTGCTCAACCGGTTTACGCATTGTACCTAACCAATAACCGATTAGCAAACCGAAACCTAACCCGCCTATATGAGCCAAATCGTTCACGCCTGGTCCAGAACTGATAAGGAGCAGAAAGAACGCGTAAACTAATGCTCCAAGAATAGATTGCCTAACAGAACGCCTGTTAAAAATCACCACTGCTCCGAACAATGAGAAAATTGCGCCTGAAGCTCCAACCGATAATAGGTTTGGTCCAAACGCTAAGGAAACAACATTGCCTACAAAGCCTCCGCCAAGGTAGATTCCAAGGTACTCGGGCAGAGAAAACATTTCTTCTCCGCGTAAACCGAAAATGAATAGAAAAAGCATGTTGCCCCCAATGTGCGCTATTGAGGCATGTATAAACATGGATGTGAAAAGCTGGTAGTACCAGCCATGAAATACAAGAAAATTATATTGACCATATTGAAGCATAAGATTGTAATTTGTATTCAGCCAATTTCCGCCAACTATAGACGTATAAATGTAGACAGCGACGTTTATGCCGATTAGAATGTACGTGGGCTTATACTTCTCTGAATTCATTCTGGAAGACCAAATTTAACCGTCAAGTTTGTCAATTATTTTCTGTTTAATCTTTGATGAACTATCTAAAGTATACTCTTCAAACTTGCCGATTCTAACGATCTTAATATTCAATTTGTGCGTATCCACGTAATTCCGCACTTCTTTCTCCATTTCCTCTTGGTCGTATCCTAAAGCAATTACATCGGGCTTAACGTTCTCAATAACTTCACCAATGTCAAAGTTCTCGTATCCAAGAACTGCTTCATCAACAACTTTCAACGATTCAACCAGTGTGCGACGTTGATCCTCAGACATTATGGGTTTTCTGCCCTTGGTTTTCTCCACCGTGCTGTCTCTTGCAACGATAACTACTAGTTTAGCGTTTTTTCCACCTGCTTTTTTGGCTCCTTCCAAAAATTTAACGTGACCTAAATGGAGCAGGTCGAACACGCCCGATGCTAAGACAACTTTTTTCTTTCTTGGTTTGTTGGCCATTCAAATTTCACAGCGCCTAATAGTCTTAAAGCGTCAAGGAGCCCTTCACAATAGGCTACCGAAGTTAGGCTGGTTTCAAACTTGCCCTGAGCCTTATAATACTTTGCGTCCTTTAAGTAATCGGAAGCCCAACACAAAATATTAGTCACAGCTTCCTCCGTAACATTTATGGGCACTTTTGTCTGTTGCAGTTCTTTGAGGACTTTTTCCGCTGAAGAAATATACTTTGAAGTAAGCGCTTCTAGACTCATTTGGCAAGACTCCTGAACTCTGATGGTGCACCAGCCAAAGCAATCAAGGATTCAGTTTCCATAAAATGCAATTCGCCTGGAAAAATCAAACTGTAAGGTGGCTTGCCGAAGTCATAATTTACTAAATTTTTCACGAAATCAGCTTTCAACGTTGGATTGTTGCTTCCTGCCCGTGCGATGCCGACTGCAGCTGTGTCTGGGGTGATTGCGCCTTTTTTGTTTTTTTGTTCAACCTCAAGCAGCATTGCGATGGCTTGGTTGATACTTAAGAACTGTTTTTCGTTTGCTTTTAAATCTAAAAGGCAAAGGGTATGCAAACCAAACTTCTTGTTTTGAGCGATAACATTGTAAGGGGTCTCAGAAAAATTTTCAGGGAAGGGAACGGTAACTGTTTTCCCAAACTTGTAATTATGCAAACCCGATAAGCTAATTATCGCTGAAATTATAGACGCCCCATGGATAATCCGTGTTTTTATTCCATGTTTTTCAGCATCAATCCGCAAGGTAACATGTGTTGTGGCGATAAAAGGGTCACCTGGAACAAGAAAGGCGGCTTTGCCTTTTCTGGCGGCTTCAAGAATGATTGCGCCGTTTTCTTCTTCGAGTTCACGCCTTGAAACTACTTGGATTTTTTTGCCGCATAAGGTCTCGAAACGTTGCAGGTTGAATTCAGGCATGAGGCTAGTGTAGAGTTCCATGAAAACATAATCGGCAATCTTGGTTTCTTCTAAACCTTTGATGCTTATGCCTTTTTCATCGTTTAATCCTAAGCCTATGAAGACAAGTTCATTCAATATTGAGCCCTTGTAAGTAATTGAGAGGGTTAAAACTTAAACGTTATTTTTTCTCGATTTCGCCTCTTTTAATCAGTTCGTCGTAGCAAATGCGGCAATCATTCATAGAAGCTCCAGTGCGTTCGCAGAATACCGTAAGAATTTTTTCTACGGGTTCATCGGGTTTTTTTTCTTTAAGCTTTTCCTTTAACTCTTGAATCATATGTTCATCGACTTTACTGCTCATCTGCATATCCTTCCATATAGATGTTATTTATGTTCAGATGTTATTTATGTTGTTCTTTCTCAAAACCCTTTCCCGTTTTTTGGATGGAACATTCAACCAAACATTTATATGATTTACGTCAAAAGAGAAACCTGAGCATTTCAGCCGTGTAGCTGAAGGATTGAACTTGAATGAAGCCTGTTGACAATTTAGTTAAAGATAACATAAAGAATCTTAAGCCATGCGTTCATGGCGGAGAGGTTTTGGATGCTGCATACAAGAGCGGTTTTAAGCGGGAGGAAATTTTAGATTTCAGTTCAAGCGTGAATCCTTTAGGTCCATCAAAAAAGGCGCTTGAAGCAGCAAAAAACAGCTTTAAAGAAATTCCTGCTTATCCCGATTCAAATTCTAACGAGTTACGTCAAGCTATTGCCAATCACTTTAATGGATACGGATTAAACAAAAACAATGTCGTTGTCGGTAATGGCTCTACTGAACTTATGTACTTGTTTGCTGAGGCTTTTATGAAAAAAGGCGAGACCGCCATTATTCCTGCACCGACATTTGGGGAATACGAGAGTGCAGTTAGAAAGACTGGTGAAACACCGAAATTCGTAAAGCTTGACAGGAACTTCAACATTGAAGCGGATGCTTTTGAACAGGAAATGGCGGGTGCAAAAATTGTTTTCTTATGCAACCCCAATAATCCAACTAGCATTCTTATTCCAAAGGAAACTTTAACCAGAATAATTGAGCGGGCATTGGAGCAGGGCAGTCTTGTTTTTCTTGATGAAGATTTTTTGGAGTTTGTGGAAGACGAAAAAGCCCTATCAATGATAAACAAAATAAAGAGTTACCCGAACCTGTTTATTTTAAGGTCTTTTACGAAAATTTTTGGTTTAACTGGTTTGCGGGTTGGCTATGGAATAGCCTCTGAAGAAATCATCAATGTGCTATTGTGCGCGAAGATTCCTTGGAACGTTAACTGTTTAGCGCAGGCTGCCGCTGTTGCTGCGTTGAAAGACGAGGAGCATCTAAGGGTGACCCGTGAACTTATCAAGAAAGAGAAAAAACAACTATTAGCCGAGTTAGCAGAAATTAAATCGTTCAAGGTCTACGCGCCCGCCGCCAACTTTTTCTTTATTGACATTCGCAAATCAGGCTTAACAGCGACTGAACTGAAGAATAAACTGTTGGGGCAGGGCATTTTGATCAGGGACTGCACATCTTTTAGGGGACTTGACCAATACTATATCCGTGTAGCCGTTAAAACCCGTGTGGAGAATGAGCGGTTGATTGAAGCTTTGAAGCGGACAGTGAAGAATTAGAAAAGACTAAGGTTTGAGTAATAAACTATGTTTTCTTTTGATCTCTCTTTCTTTGTCGATTCCGTGCTCATTTTCATTTTAGCTTTCTTGATCGACGCAATCATAGGCGAGTACCCTGACAGGATTCACCCAACCATTGGCATAGGCAAAATAATAGCTTACCTCAAACCAAAACTGAAAAATCCAAACCCCAAAATTGAGAAGGCAAACGGCGTCGTATTAGCCTTAAGTGTTATCCTGCTTGTTTCGGTTCCTGTGTTTTTGCTGCTTTTTTGGATTAGGCAATCTTTCGGTTTCTTCGGTCAAATAGCCTACATTATTGTTGGCGCAGTTTTGTTTAAGGCTACTTTTGCAGTAAAAGGCATGGGCCAATACACCAAGCCAATAGCCGATGCGTTGAAGAAGAATGATTTAGCTGAAGCGCGGAAATGGTTGCCCTTCATTGTCCGCCGAGACCCGAACACGCTAAATGAGAGACAGATAATTTCCGCTGCCGTGGAATCCATTGCGGAAAGCACAACAGACGGCATTACCGCACCATTCTTCTTCTTTGCCCTCTTCGGTGTACCAGGCGCATTTGCGTACCGCGTTGTTAACACGTTGGATTCTATGGTTGGCTACAAGAACCCTGAAAACAAGAATATCGGATGGTTCTCGGCGAATTTGGATACAATAGCGAATTATATCCCTGCCAGATTAACAGCTTACCTAATGGTTGCCGCCTCATTTCTTTTGAGAGAAAACTGGCGTGAATCATGGCGCATTCTGCAAAGAGACAAGAAAAAAACTGCTAGCATAAACGCAGGCTGGACAATTTCAGCCATGGCCGGAGCATTAAATACGCAACTGGAAAAGCAAGGCTACTACACTTTAGGTGATGATCACGGCATTTCGCCAGAACACATCACAAGGGCACTGCGTGTGATGACGCTGACTGCCGTTCTGTTTGGTTTAGTGGTGGTTTTGCCACTTTTGGCTTTAAGGGTTTATATTGAAGGGCTCTAAAGTGATTCTTCTACGCTGTTTTGTTCTGGATTTATTCCACTTTTACAAAGAGCTTGCCGATTTGTTTCTTTGAAAAAGTTAATAAAGTGTGGTTTTGGACTTTTACTCTTTACTCAAGTGCTAAAGTCTGCAACTTCCTTTGTAATTTAGAGATATTCCCGCTGTTCAAGCTATCGACCATTTTTTCTATTTCAAGCATGAACTGTTTTGTTTTCTTAATCATTTTTTCTAAATCTACGTTCATTTCTTGGGTGTAATATTGTGCTTCAACGCGGTTTTCTTTGGAATCTCTCAGCTCTTTGATGCTTTCCGTGGGCATACTATCGCTGAAGAGGTACTCAAACACAGCTATGGTGCAGTCGTGTATTTCGCATTTAACACCAATCTTTGAAAGCAATGAATAAACTGCAAAGTACTCAGCGTAGTAACTGGCAGATACTGCCCATTCAACAAGACCCGCCTGCGCATTAACCTCCATGGATTTTGAGGCATTTCTGGATTTTTGGAGGTAAGCTTTTACTAAATTCTCTGAAGGCTTTACTACCCGTATGCCTTTGCTTTGTTTTAGGCACCACTGTAAGCGTCTTTCATTTTGCATAATGTCGCCACAGCATGTTGCATAGGCTGTCTATTCCTTTAAGGACAATATGATTAGCAACAGCTTCCATTATCAACGGGTCATTGTTTTCCAAACCATTGGAAAATTGTTTTTCTGAAACGTATTTAATGTTGATCTCTCTGCTGAGTAAATTACCAATTTCCTTAAAGACGGACAAATCGGGTTTGCTATCACCTATGATTAAAATGTCCATGTCACTTTCTTGCGTCATATTTCCTTTAGCGAAGCTTCCGAACAGCAAAGCTGTTTTTCCAAGATTGTCCGCGGTTTCACTTACAAGCTTCTTTACTTCAAAATTGTTGTAAAGATACTCTATTGTCAAAAAACACTCGGCAAGCACTAAATAATACTGCGTTAGGTAATTATTGAGGTTTAAGCGGTATTCTTTGTTTTTTCCTTTTTGGATGCTGGTTAGAATGTTTGTTTTTTCTAATCTGTTTAGTTGTATGCTTATGGCTTTTACGTCAACTTGGGTTTCCCTCGCTATTTCTCTTAAATAACATGAGGTTTTGTAGTTAGTTGTAAAGAGTGCCAAAACCTTAGTTGATGTTTGGTTGATGAGGGTTTGTTTATTGTAGTATTTATACAACATATGTTGTAATAATACAACAAACAATATTTAAGGATAACGCAAAACTTATGTTGTTACAAATTCCACTTCCCATTATTATTTAAGAATCTATATTGCCGCTTTTAGTTGCATAGTTTTTATTCAGGTTTAGCATCAGTGTATTGGCATCAGAGAGGGAACTACGGGTTTGAAAGGAAAACCGCTAGTCAGCATAGTCAGCGCTGGCATGTCCAAATTCGGCAAGCATGATGGTTTACTTGCAAGAGAAATATTTTCCGAAGCAGCTAAAGAAGCGTTCAGCCGCTGCCCTAAACTTGACCCGAAAAATGATATTAAAGCCATTTTTATCGGGCACATGGGTGAAGCGTATGAGCATCAAGGGCACATGGGACCAGCCGTTGCTGATTGGGCGGGGCTTACTGGTATTCCAGCCACTCGGACTGAGGCGGCGTGTGCTTCTTCAGGCGCTGCATTGCGAACGGGGATTTACGCTGTAATGTCTGGTCTTGCAGATGTGGTTTTGGTGGGCGGCGTTGAGAAAATGACGCATCGCACAACAGTCGAGGTTACAGAGTACTTGGCTATGGCGTCGGATTACCCGTTTGAACAGTGGCACGGCATCACTTTTCCTGGCTTATTTGCAATGATGGCAACAGCTCACATGCATGCGTATGGCACAACGCAGGAGCAGATGGCGTTAGTAGCCGTCAAGAACCATTATCATGGAAGCCTCAACCCTAAAGCGCATATGCAAAAAGAAATTACCCTCGAAGCCGTCATGGCATCACGCCCCGTGGCTTGGCCGCTTAAACTCTGCGATTGCTCACTGATAACCGACGGCGCAAGCTGCATAATACTAACAAAGCCAGAATTCGCCAGCAAATACACCGATATGCCCGTTCACATAATCGGCAGCGGACAAGCAAGCGACACCATCGGCTTATACGAACGCAAAAGCCTCACATCGCTAAACGCCACACGGCAAGCGGCGAAAACAGCCTATAAAATGGCAAACACAAAACCACAAGACATGGACTTAGCTGAAGTTCATGACTGCTTCACATTTGCCGAACTAATGGCTTATGAAGACTTAGACTTCTGCCCCGTAGGCGAAGGCGGCAAACTAATTGAAAGCGGCGAAACCCGCCTCGGCGGACGCCTTCCAGTTAACACGAGCGGCGGCTTAAAAGCCAAAGGGCACCCTGTCGGCGCTACAGGCACAGCGCAAGCCTACGAAATGTACCTGCAACTTACAGGGCAAGCTGGAAAACGCCAGGTAAAAGACGCGCAAGTAGGCTTAACACATAATGTTGGCGGGTCAGGAGCTACAGCGGCAGTTCACATTTACAGGAGCGACCAGTAATGAGCACACAAGAACCATTCACAATCGAGCAGTTCTACAAGTTCCTTCAGCAGCAGAAGCTTATGGCTGGAAAATGCCTCAAATGCGGAAAAATCCATTTGCCCCCAAGACCCTTATGCGACAACTGTTTCTCACAAGAGTTCGAGTGGGTCAGCGTTTCTGGAAGGGGCAAACTGCTCACTTACACAGTAATCCATGTTGCACCACAGCAATTCCAAGCCTTAACGCCCTACGCCGTGGGCATTGTGCAACTGGAAAACGGCTTGAAAATCCCCGGAATGATACCGGGCTTAACACAAGAGCAGCTAAAGATAGGCATGGAGTTAACGTTAGACTTCGGTTCATGCAGCTCAACGCAGCAGTGGCCGCATTGGACAAGATACTGCTTCAAACCTTGAAACCTTAAGCGAAAATAAATAAAAATTTATTGTGTTTGAAGCTTAAAAAAGCAGGTGAGTTCCTACTCCACGATTGGAAAATAAAACCCGTGATTCAGGAAGAGAGGGGGAAATACGTTCCAACCATTTCATAGGCACCCTCACCTACCAAGTTAATGCTTGCTTGTTTAATATAAATTTTCACCTAACCAAAACTTGTTGCTCAAACTTCGGCCACGTTTTTTATTATGACACGGAAAAAAGCTTTATTGGCGTTGGATAACTAAGCTTCACTTAGAAGCTGAATAAACAGTGAACGAAAAAAGTAAGTTTTGCCTTGTTTCATGCAGCGTCTTAAAAGAGGAACTTGAGCAACTGGTCAAGCAGGGGAGCCTTGATGCAGAATTAGTTTTTGTCAGCAAATACTTCCATGTAGATTACGAAGTATTAGAGAAAAACCTGCGTAAGGTCCTAGAAACAACTCTGAAGCGTTTTAATGGCAAAGTAGTGCTCGTTTACGGCGACCTCTGTCTTGGCCCAAACAACGAAATGAAAAAACTTGCCGAAGAATACGGAATCGTTAAAGTCGACGCTGTAAACTGCATCGATTGCCAACTTGGCGGAAAAGGCGTATTTCTTGAAGCAGACCCGAATCATAACCTCATGTTTATGGGGCCAGGAATGACACAGTTCTTCAAGCATATGAAAGAAAAAATGCTAAAAGAAGGGGTTGATGAAGCAGCCTTTAAGAACATGTTCAGCGGCATCAAAGGCCTCGTGCTACTGGACACTTGTGGAGACGCAGAAAAATACAAAGAAGAGCTGGAAAAGTCGGGCATTGAGCTTCCGATTCTGGAAACAAGAGAAATAGGTCTTGAAAACCTAAAACGAGTGATTTTTGAAGCAATTGAACGTGCAGCCAGAGTCACCTGACTCTTTCAACGCTCGAAAAAAAGTAATTGAATGTTTGAATATCTTGGATTAACCGCAAATATTAAAGAAACATCCGCATAATAATGGAAACCATCACGTGTGGATGTGAGTTAATGACGCAAACGGTTACCTCCCAAGCTATGAAGAGAGTTGAAGATTGGAAGTCTCGATTAATCGACCTCTCAAAAAGAAACAACCTCATATATTTCCATAAGGCAAAGCGTGGAAGCCTGCCTATTTCTCAACCTGACATGCAAGCAATCTTCAATGCTCTCGTGTTAAAGAAGCGTCGTTTAGAATTCTGCTTGCCTCCGGAAGAAACAATAAAGCCTGAAAAGCCAGACAAGATAAAAGGCAAAGTTAAAGCTAAAATAGCGAAAGCCAACGCAAAAGCCGATCTTAAAGAAACCGTTCCAGAAGAACCAAAGCAACGTCCCACCGCAAATCAACTGGTCAGCGGAAGCTTAACGCGTGCTGATCTTGAAAGAAACCTCAAAAACTTGCAATGGCGCTCACTTCTGGATTACCGAGAACGCGGCGTTCGCATTCTGCATGCGGCTTTCGGCACCTTAAACTGGGTAGACTTGGAAACAAAAGAAAAAGTTCAGTCGCCCCTGATTCTTGTACCTTTAGAGTTAACACGGGATTCAATACGGAAACCCTATGCGATTGCAGTGCCGCCAGTTGAGGAAGAGGCTGTTTTAAACCCGGCGTTGCAGGTTAAACTGAAAAACGACTACAAAATTGAATTGCCCCCTTTGCCAGAGGAATGGGAAAAACAAAAACTAGCAGACTACTTCAACTTGGTCAACCAAGCTGTTGCTGAAATGGGTTGGAAAGCAGAGCCATCAGTTGACCTGGGGCTTTTTTCATTCCAAAAACTAGTCATCTACAAAGATTTGGAAGCAAACGCTGATTTAGTTACTCAAAACCCGATTATTCGAGCAATCGCCGGCATAAAAGAAGACAACCTCATCTTAGACGGCTTGCCAGACGAGAAAGACGTAGACAAAATTGAGGCTCCACAGAACACCTATCAGGTGCTCGATGCTGACAGCAGCCAACGAGTCTCAATCGAATATGCATTGCGAGGACAAAGCTTCGTCATGAAAGGTCCCCCTGGCACAGGGAAAAGCCAGACTATCGCAAACATAATCGCAGAATGCATCGCCAACGGAAAATCCGTGCTTTTCGTAAGCGACAAAATGGCGGCTCTCGAAGTGGTCTATAAGCGGTTAAGCGAGGTTGGTTTAGCGCATTTCTGCCTTGAACTTCACAGCAGCAAAGCGAACAAGCAGCAAGTCGTAGCTGAACTCAAACGCAGCCTCGACGAGAACCTTGTTCCCCGCAAGTTGCCGTCGGCTCATGAGTTTGAGAGGATGACTGAGTACCGTGAAGCATTAAACGGTTACGTGACCGCTTTGCATGAGAAACGCCCGTACTTGCAGAGAAGCGCTTATGAAGTTTTAAGTTTGATTTCAAGCCTTGAGTGGGTTCCCTTTGTTCCTGTAGGCTTAACTGAAGTGGGGACGTTGACTCCTCAGAAAATGCATGAACTTGAAGAGCTTGTTTCTCAACTAAGCAAGGTTTGGCAAGTAATAGAAGAACCAGACTTCCCATGGCTAGGATACCGAGCTCACAAATATGATCTTGAAGTCCGCTATGAAGTTTTAACAATGCTTGAAAGCATTAACGAAACATTACACGAGTTACAGGTAGAAGCTGAAGATTTTTCCGCTAAGCTGGGTGTGTTTCCGCCTGAAACGTTTGCGCGGATAAAGTGGCTCCTTGAAGTAAGCAAGTTCCTCTATGAAAGCCCCAAGCCAGAAGCATACTGGCTAACAAACCCAGACATTGAAAAACTCATAAGCGAAGCTAAAACTTACGATGACACTTGCGTATGGATTAAGAACACGCGTACCAGCCTAAATGAGCGGTACAACCCGTCCTTGTTCAACTTAGTCCTCAACAGGTCAACGGAAATAAAACAGGCACTTAAAGAGCTTGACAAGACGTTGCCAGGAGTAGAGTTGGAAGAAGGCGAATTTTTACAGAAACGAGAAAAACTCCTAGCATTCGTAAAGTACACTCAGGTAGCCTCAAGGAAGTGGCGTGAAAACTCTCAAGCACTCGCTCCACTGCTAGGATTAGATAGTGATGGCTTGACGATTAAGCAACTAAAAGAATTATCCAGAATGGCACTGTTATGCTTCGCAGAGGACAAACCCGAGCTGCAATGGTTTGATTCAGCATATTTTGAGCAAGTTCAAGAAATAGTTTCAAAAGAAAAACGGCTATACCAAGACCATAACTCGCTAAAAAGCAGGTTAGACGCAACTTACACCGATGGCGTTTACGAACTTGACCTTGATGGGCTCATAGCAAGATACAGTGGTCCATATCAGAGTTCTCTGAAAATATTCAATTCAACTTATCGCAGCGACCAAAAACAAATCGCCAGAGTGACCAACGATGGCAAAGTTCCAAAAACCGTACTAAACGACCTAATTGACGCGCGTAAAGTCAAAAAGCTGCATGCTCAGATTGAAGAGTCAGCTGAAACAGTTCGAACCCTGCTGGGTCACTACTATCATAAGTCAAAAACGGACTTTCAAGGCGCAGAAAAAGCCATAGAATTAACAGCTGAAATCCGTAAACTGTCTTGGGCGACACAGATCCCAGAAAACCTCCTCAAACTAATCACTAACACCTCCAACCCCTCACCCATGATTAAGAATTTAGGCTTAGAACTTCAGGAGTCAGTTGATAGGTGGGAGCAGCTTGAAAAAGACTTAGAATCACTGATACCAGCAAGCATGCCTAAATCCGATACCGCTATCACTCAAACGCCGTTGCCGCTGCTTGAAGAATGGGCGATCGAAACAGAAAAGCAACTAAACCCCCTGTGTGCACTGACAAAAGATACACTGGCGACATGCAAGCAAGAACCAGAGAGCTATAAGCAACTCTTGGAAGACCTCAAAAACGCTGAAGAAATACGAAAGAAAGAAGCCGCCATAATAGGCGAAAAAGCCCAACTTGAAGCAAAATTCGGCTCCCGCTTCAATGAGTTAGAAACGGATTGGCAAGATATTTTGACTGTTCTTGGCTGGTCGAAGAAAGTTCAAGCTGCATTCCTTGATATCCCAGTTCCACAGGCTTTTGCACAGATTGCCTCTCAAGGATTAACTGCTGCGCCATCAAGCACAGAACTTAACCAAAAATACGAAGCTTCTTTAAAGGTTCTGTCTGATTTTGAAGCCCGCTTTGAATCGGAAATGAAGTATCAAAGCCAGAGGCTAAAGGAATTAGAAATTAAAGTGATTGTCGAAAGAATCAAAGTGCTTCGAGACCGCGTTGATGACCTGCAGGTTTGGATTGATTTCCAAGACCTCAAAAACCGTTTTGCGTTAAGAGGCTTAGACGAGTTCTTCAACCGTTTGGCAGAGCAGCGTCTTCCAGCAGCTGATTTGGTTGATGTTTTCCGCAAAGGTGTCTATCAAGAATGGATAAATAACCTCTACAACGAAGACCCGAGGCTGGGCAGGTTCAGAAGGGAGAACCATGAGCAGTTAATCGATGACTTCAGAAAACTAGACCAAGACCTCATTAAGCTAACATCCAGCATGGTTATTGAACAGGCAAACAGCCGAAAACCACAAGACATACTGATTCAAGCAGCCGACTCCGAAGCTAACATTCTTCTCAAGGAAGCCGCAAAGAAAAGGCACCTAATGCCTATTCGCACGTTACTACAAAAGATTCCTAACCTGCTTGTTAAACTAAAACCTTGTTTACTGATGAGTCCCATAACGGTCAGTCAGTTCCTGCCTCCTGAAAGCAACAAGTTTGATTTAGTTTTGTTTGATGAGGCATCGCAGATTGTTCCTGAAGACGCCATCGGCGCAATTTACCGTGGAAAAACACTGGTTGTTGCAGGCGATGACAAGCAGTTGCCGCCCACATCTTTCTTCCAGAAAAACCTAATTGACGATGTTGACTGGGACGAGTTAAGCGACGAGGACGTGGAAGTCTTCGACAGCATCCTTGACGAGTGTTTAGGCATCGGGTTACCCGTTAAAACTTTGAAGTGGCATTACCGCAGCAGGCATGAAAGCTTAATTGCGTTCTCAAACCACCGCTTCTACGACGACAACCTGATAACTTTCCCAGCTGCAAAAGCCCAAACCGACAGCTTAGGCGTAAAGCTAGTTTACGTTCCTGACGGCATCTATGACCGCGGCGGCCAAAGAAATAACCTCAAAGAAGCAGAAAAAGTAGCAGACCTTGTTTTCGACCACTTCCGTTTGTACCCAAAGAAAACTTTAGGTGTTGTAACATTCAGCATAGCACAAATGGAAGCCGTTGAAGAAGCCATAGACCGCCGACTCAAAGAGCAACCGGACTTCGAACCGTTCTTTAAAGAAGACCGACTGGAAGGATTTTTTGTCAAGAACTTAGAGAACGTGCAAGGCGACGAACGGGACGTTATATTCTTCAGCGTCGGATATGGGTACGACCAGCAGAAGCAGATGACAATGAACTTTGGCCCGTTAAACAAACCAGGCGGCGAAAGACGCTTAAATGTTGCCGTCACTCGTGCCCGCGAAAAAGTAGTACTGATCACCTCGATTAAAGCTACTGATATTGACGCTGAAACTAAAGCAGTCGGCGTGCAAACTCTACGCTACTACCTTGACTATGCAGAGCATGGGCCTGAAATGTTGGAGTCAGTTAAGTCTAGAGAAGGCGAGTTCGAGTCAGCCTTGGACGAAGATGTGGCAGCGGAAATAAAAAAGATGGGTTATGACGTAGTTCCACAAGTCGGCTGTAGCGGTTACAGAATCGACATTGGTGTGGTCGACCCTGTTAACCCTGGAAGCTTCCTGCTAGGCATAGAATGCGACGGCGCCACATACAAATCCGGCAGTAGCGCACGAGACAGGGACCGCCTCCGCGACCAAGTGCTTAGACAGTTAGGCTGGCGGATTCACCGTGTTTGGTCTCCAGCGTGGGTTGCCAGACGTGACTCTGAAATCCGACGGTTAAAAGAAGCTCTTGAGCAAGCTCAACAGTTGCAGCTTGAAAAAGACGCTCAAAAACCAGTTATTGACATAAAAGAAAATATGGCTCCAAAGACTGACGTTCAAAAAATCCAGTTTGCAGGCATCGAAAAAATCGGTGTACCATACAAAATTTACCCGCTTAAAGCCACATTTAATCCTTACATTAAAGTTGCCACAGCTAACTCCACGTATGATTCGCGGCAGAAAAACGCGTTTCATTTTCCAGAAAACAGAGAAATGCAGACAAAACTTCTCGCTGAACTAGTGGAAAATGAGGGTCCAATTCACTTTGACTATGCTGTTGAACGTTTAGCAGCCGCATGGGGTATCAAACAGGTAACACCGCAGATAACTCATGCTGTAAAAGAAGCACTCAGCAACTTGCTAAGAGAACAAAAAGTAGTGATCAAAGGCAGTTTCCTCTGGCCGCCTGAACTCAAAGAAACACCAATCCGCGTTCCAGTGCAAGGTGTTCCTGAATCCAAAAGGAAACCTGAGTATATTGCGCCTGAAGAAGTTGAATCCGCTATGGAATTGGTTGCTCAATACGCTTTAGGCATAAGTGAAGACTCATTGATTGCTGAAACTGCAAAAGTGTTTGGGATTAACTATTTAGGCGAAGAAGCTAAAGAAGTGTTCTCTGAAATACTGAAGCGGCTGGTAAGAGACAGAAAACTTGTCTGCAAAGACGACGTCGTTACCGCTGCTTAATTTTCATTTATTTTCTTTATTAGAGTTGGCAGGTCACTTAATGAGGTTATAATGTAGTTTGCGCCATTATTCATCAACTGCTCCATTGAGGACACGCCCGTCGGCAAACCTACCGCTATGGCTTTCAGTTCCTTGGCGCTTTGCATGTCCCTGACGCTGTCTCCAACTACTAAGGCGGTTTGCATGCTTGCACCTAACCCTTTAAGTGCAACTTCAAGCTGTTCCGTATGCGGTTTAACGTACTTCACCCTGTCTCTGGCAACTACAATCTGGAAGAAATCTTCTATCTTGAAGCGTTTAAGGATATAATTTGCCGCTTTTTCATTGTTGATTGTGCATAAACCAATTTTCAGGTTCATGCGCTTTAGTTCCTTGAGCGTTTCATTGGCTCCTGGCAGCAAACTTGTGGTAGAGGCGGCTTCCATCTCGTACTTCTCAGCGATAGCCATGACTTGACTGCGAACTTCTTCAAATGCAATAGCAGGTTTACTGCTGTTTTTAACAAAAATTTCCGTTTTTGCCAGCATTTCAAAGATGCTTTCGTTAACTCTTAGAACTGATGCGGGAACACCTATTCTCATCAGGTAACTTCTGACTTCAGCGCGGAGCGTTTTGTAGTCCAAGTTGAAGTGGGCAAGTGTTCCATCTAAATCAAAGATTACTGCTTCTATAGGCAAGGTTATTGACTCCGTACTAGCGAAACTGGGGTTTACACTAACTCTTATAGAAATATACTTTGCGGTGTTGGGTTCTGTAAAGTCTCCGTCTGTTAACTTTCTGTTGCTGTCTCCTGCCAAAATCGTCTGTTGCCATTTATGTATTTTTTTCGTCTGCTGATGGATTTTTTCCTTGAATAAGCCGATAAAATTTGTCATCTAGCCGCTAGAGAAAGAGAGAGAATCACGCAAAACAAAACAAATAAGCAATAAGCGATTAAGAGTATTATACTTGACCAAATTGAGAGAACTAAAAGAAATAGCAAAAGACTTGGACGCTATTCATGATGAAATGAAGAGATGGATTCTCAATTTAGGAAGAGAATCGGCAAAAGCAGAGTGGGATAAATTGGTAAAGAAAGAGGTCGAGTTAGAAAGAGAATTTGATAAATCTTTAAACGAAAAATATAAAATGACGTAACGTTGCGTGGATAAACTTCAATCTGACCAAACCCTTCTGAATATAAAAGCGACTTTAGGGCGAACGACTTTTCAGAAAGACCTTTATCGCGCTCGCCAAAAAGCTAGTAACCACTGGTGTTTCTGTCAGAGCGTTAAGAAAATTCTTTTACGTTTCGGCTCTAATGACTCCAGGAATCTTATTCAGTTCGTCTATCACGTTCTGCTCGATCTTTTGGTGCACTAGGTAAACAGCGATTGCATAGCCCTCTCCTATTTGTCTTGACGGATTCTCCCTTATGTTAACGCCGAAGTCAGCAAGCACCTTGTCGATTTTGGCAAACATTCCTGGCTTGTCCATGTGATAAATAAACAGAGGGTAAAACCGTCTTTCTTCTAACTCGATGTTTTCCCCAACGTTAACGGCGTTAGAGAAATTTCCATACAATAGATAATCAATGACGACTCGCGCCATCTCTATCGAAGTTTTCTGCTGCGCTTCCACGGTTGATGCCCCCAAATGTGGAGTCATAACGACATTATCCAGTTCCCTTAATTTGCTTCTGAACTCGGTCCCTTCCTCTGTGGGCTCTTCCTCGTAAACGTCAAGACCCGCCCCAGCCAAGCTTCCGGCTTTCAACGCTTCATACAACGCCTTCTCATCCACGTTGCGTCCACGAGCAGTATTAATCAAGTAAGCAGTCGGCTTCATCAAAAACAACTCCTTCCTTCCAATCACCGTCTCTTTTCCACTTGAATTCACGCTAACGTAATCAGCACTGGAAAGGACCTCCTCCTTCGGCACGTACCGTATCTTGGAACCAGAAACCACAACCGGATCATACCCTACCACGTCCATGTTAAACCCTACCACAAGCTCGCTAAGCCTCTGCCCGATTCGTCCACACCCTAAAATCCCCAAAGTCTTCCCAGAAAGCTCAACACCCTCAAAACCCTTCTTTCGCCACACGCCGCATCTCAGAGAATCATGCCCAGGCACCACCTTCCTTGAAACAGCCAAAATCAAAGTCAAAGCCAACTCCGCTGTCGCATTAGTATTCCCATACGGCGCAGACTTAACCACAATGCCATTCTCAGTCGCAGCAGCTACATCGATATTATCAGTGCCTACACCAGCCCTACCAACAATCTTCAGCCTACCCAGAACTCCTGACTCGATAACCTCACGCGTGACGGCAGTTGCACTCCGCACAATCAAAGCATCAAAATCCCCCACCTGTTTAACCAGAGCCTTCGCATCTCTCCTCTTACAGTCTGCCTCGATTCCAGCAGCCTCAAACAACTTCATGCCTTCCTTATCCAAACCATCATTCACCAATACTTTCAAACCAGATCACATCCTTTGTTCAATCACGGTCGCAAACAAGAGCCTTTACTTGTACCAAGTTAGCAACCATCGATTTTAGTTTTTGCCAACATCCCATCAACTTTAGGCTCTTGGCAGCGCTAAAAAGCTTCCACTTGCCTCAAGAAGGGAGATTAACTATCGAAAAATTCCCAAGCAACATTGAACCGCCATGGGTCACCCTTTTCTGTGAGTTGTATTTTTCCATCTTTAGTTTCAATTAAGCCCTTCGCTTGCAATCGGTGAATTGCCTCTGGGAATGCCTCTTCGGGCAACTTGCCAAAACGAGACTGAAAAACGTCACGATCTAAAGGAACACGAATGTAAATGAGCATCATGGCTTTTCTCATCTCATCTTCAACCGAAAGCCTGGTGAGCCGCTCAATCGGAAAAGCACCTCTCCCCACCGCTTCAATATACGTCTGGATATTCTCGATGTCAGAATACAAAAAGCTTCCAATATGGCCCATAAAGAAGCCTGCTCCAGAACCTATCACTTCGGAAGAAGGTTTTTCAAAATCTTCTTTAACACGGGAAAATCTGTTGTGGCAAGTAGGGTAATACCCGTTCTCCCTGAAAATATTGGAAGCTTCAAGATACATTTCCATTTCAACACTGGCATCGCCGGCCGCAGGCAACTCGCCGGATTCAATTTTCTTTCTAAGAAAAGTATCAGGATACAAATCCAAAGGATAACAATCTACACTCTCAAGTTCAAGCTCCAATGCCTGTTCAATATCTGCCTTCCACTGCCTAGGCGTTTGGCCTGGTAAATTATAAATCAAATCAATGCTAACAC
>Ga0326727_10002380_pt1 | contig 64492 bp, 62 predicted proteins | sample MB2enrmetagenome_FD_207643 | JGI IMG/M metagenome (GOLD analysis project Ga0326727, IMG submission 207643) | Lab enriched peat soil microbial communities from McLean, Ithaca, NY, United States - MB29MY | ecosystem: Environmental > Terrestrial > Soil > Wetlands > Peat | place: USA: New York...
TCCCAGCGCCCTTTCGCCATCGTCATTGTGGGCGGTCTGATCACCACCCTGGTATTGAGCGTCTTTCTTTTGCCGACGCTTTACGTATGGATAGCTAAACCGGGCGACATATTGCCGAAAGCTGAGGGGAGTAATGCACAATACTAGGTATTCGCCTATGATCGAAGAAAGATTCCGTGCTTAACCTAGATAATTTTCTTTTTCCAGGTACGTGGGACAATGATTGGCTGGCGCTAACTTTTTGGAGTGTAGTATAGCCATAGACAGCTTGGTATAGCGCATCTTAAAGTCTATTACCTTATTAAAAGCTAAAGGCAGGGTCAATTCGGTCCTGCCTTATCTTATTGCGCATTTGTACCAATAATCATTATTTCTCAGAGATAACTTAGAGTGAGCATTAGTAGGCGTTGACAATGACCACCCCCTTGCCATTTTTAACAAATATCGACTTAACCCCAACAACGATTACGCATTGAGATCTTCAACTCGACTACCGGATTACACCAGTTTGTATCAACAGAATCTTTTATATGGTGATCCTGTATTTATCAAAAAAACGCAGAGGTCTGCGGATTTCACGTTTTGAACAGATTTCCGGAACATCAGAATTAGGTTTTTAACCATAACAGATCATTCTTGTATTGTGGCTGATTAATAGGTTTCTTGGTAAATACAATGATACTGGATAATTATTGACAACTGCTTGTAATCATTATGTGACCGATTTAATTTACGATAGATGGGCTGGGTGAGAAGAACTTCCTGAAATCGTTATCCAAACTCCTCTCATTTCAGTTATATATTTTTAATGGAAATGGTGATATCAGAATAACATTTCTTAATATGGTGCATTGCGAAGAAGAGTATCGCAGGAGAGGAGGTGGGGATGAAGATCATTCATTACCGGGAAGCGGAAGAGAAGAAGTATCCGAGTGATCAAGCCCAAGGAGCTTCTGGGCGGGTAGTCATCGGGAAGGCCGACGGAGCGCAGAATTTTTGCATGCGGGTGTTTGAAATCGCCGCTGGTGGAATGAGCGGGAAACACGCCCATGAGTGGGAGCACGAGGTCTTTGTCCATGCAGGGAAGGGAGCAATTTGGCAGAAAGGGAACTGGAATCCTCTGACGAGCGGCAGCGTGGTTTTTATTCCGGGGAACGAGGAGCATCAGCTGAAGAATACCGGCGATGCCCCCTTGGTCTTTGTCTGTGTGATCCCTGCGGGTGCTCCGGAGCTCTAGACGACAGTGTAGGTTCGATCAATTACGGATGTGTGGATAAGTAGATACCATACTACAAACCGTTATCATTGGTTTTTCAAATTTGTACTTTTAAGGACTTGTGTTAGTAATAAATTGAATTGCCATCTTTCGGATAGGCTCCCTACGGCTCCTCGTGCGGACTACTTCCTGAACTAAATAACCTTCTTTTTATCAGTTCCTCCCTTGTTTCCACAAGCTGCTATCTTTGATTGTCATTGTAGATTTTAAATGGGATTCGTGATACTAAAACACAGACTATAAACGGAATGTGGTTCTCCCTGGAAACCATATAAATAATAATTATATGATTGCTAATTCTGTGCAGAAGAAAGAGATGAAAATACGTCAGATATTTCTGTTAATTACTGCAATAGGGCTAATACCTGTAGCCTTGTCCTATGGATTAATGCCACAGAAAAGCCTAAGTTATCTCTTTAATATCTCTGTCTCAAACACAAATGGTATTCATATATTTCGAGCTGTAATGGGTTTATATTTGGCCCTGGCGCTGTTCTGGACTATTGGAGCTTTTAAAGTTCAAGTAAGACAAGCTGCACTGTATAGTCTTATCGTATTTACGTTGGGTTTAGCCGCAGGTAGGCTTTTGAGCTTTGTCGTAGACGGTATGCCCCATTGGCTATTAGTCGTTTACTTCTTAGTAGAACTTAGCCTTGGCATTTTAGGCATGCTTTTATTGGAAAAGTCAGATTAAATGCCTTACCTAATTCCAAGTTTAGATCAATCATTTCAAGTGCAAATCCTCAAAATATTTTACATACAATAGATCCTGACCTGTAGGTGAAAATATGGAGGTGTACGATGAAGCGACGAGTGAGTCCCTTGATTCTTTCATGGAAGGCAGTTTTAATCTTATCGATTCTTTGTTGTCTTTGTCCACAGATGTCTTTTGCAGCATCACCACAGGACGTGAAACTTGAATATGATGCAAGCACACAAATGCTGACAGTCACGATCACACACCCGTCTTCTTTTCCCAATCATCACTACATAAAATATGTTGAAATTAAGAAGAACGGAGTCAACGTGATGAAGAACACTTATAATAATCAACCTGACCAAGCAACATTTACATACACGTATAAGGTGCCCGCTGCTGAGTATGAAGAGCTGGAGGTGACAGCTACGTGCAGCTGGTACGGAGACAAGACGGTAAATCTGACTGTCCGCAAGAAGTAGTCTGGGTATTCAAGTCTGCCTGCTGAAGCGGGACCAAATTCCTGCCTTTTTTGTTGACTATTCCAAGTCGTAATCATTGGTATAATCTCAACACTTAAATCGAGGATTTGTAGGGTATGCCGTGTAAAACGTGTGACTAGTCGGTTAAAGTCCGACCGTGGGCTAATTGATTCCTATTCTACTGCTTCTTCAGTTCTTCAGAATAATAGGACAGGGATATCAACAGAATCTTTATTCATGGTGATCCTGTATTTATCAAAAAAACGCAGGGTCTGCGTATTTCACGATATTTTGTAATGAACGGGTTCCCGAAACATCAGAATTACGTTTTTAACGAATTCATCTTATTCCAGTATTGTGGCTGATTTTCGTGGTTCAATGGAAATACAATGAAAGGAATGGGTGGATGATAATTGGTTGTAATCATTATGTGACCAATTTGAGTTATGGTAGATGGGCTGAGTGAGAAGAACTTCCTGAAGTCAAGCATCCGATGATTTCAAAAGGTATACATCGTTTCAATTGGAAATCAGTAACTATGAACTTTATCGGAACCCTGAATACTCTTGGGAAGAATACATCCAATGATAAAGAGGAGCTGACCATGGCGGTTAACCCCTCGCGCTTTGATATTACTTCTGGCTAAATAAATCTACATACTTGCCATAACCCTCTTTTTCCAGGTTCTCCTTGGGTATGAATCTCATAGCAGCCGAGTTCATGCAATACCTAAGCCCGGTCGGCTCCGGCCCGTCGAGGAAGACATGCCCCAGGTGTGAGTCGGCATGTCTACTCCGTACCTCCGCACCAGCGTAAGTGGGCCTCCCCATCGCGACAACGTTTCCCGGATCGAGAGGCTTCGTAAAGCTCGGCCAGCCTGTCCCAGAATTAAATTTGTCGAGCGAGCTGAAAAGGGGTTCACCTGAAACTACATCCACATAGATGCCCTCTCTTTTATTATCCCAGTATTCATTTTTGAAGGCTGGTTCTGTGCCTTCATGCTGTGTCACTTCGTATTGCATGGGTGTCAATACCTTCTTCAATGTCATGTCATCAGGTTTTTTGTATTCTTGAGCTGCGGTGGGTTTGATACCGCTATTTTCTTCTCCCCACACTTTCTTCAAGAACTGATCACGTCCGGATCCATGTCTGTAGTATTTATATCTTATAGGATTTTTCTTGTAGTAATCCTGATGATAATCCTCCGCATCAATAAATTTGTTGAATTTGATGATCTCCGTTACGATCGGTTTGGGAAACCTCCCAGATTTGCCCAACGCCGCCTTTGACTCCTCCGCCAACCGCCTCTGCTCTTCGTCGTGATAGAATATCGCACTTTTGTATTGACGACCGCGGTCGGCAAATTGTCCTCCCGGGTCTGTGGGGTCGATATGTTTCCAGAGGTAATCGAGCAGCTGTTCATAGGTGACTTTTGAGGGATCGAAATAGACCTGGACAGCTTCTATATATCCCTTCTTACTATATGCTTCATATGTTGGATTCTCCCCGGTTCCGCCTGTATAGCCGGATATGACCTTCTCTACACCCGGAACTTTTTCAAAATCAGACTCTACACACCAGAAACAGCCGCCGGCAAATGTGGCAATTTGGTCTGTCGCACTTTTTTCTTTCATTTGACTTTTTGCCTCCCGTTGGTCTCCGCCTGAACTCTGACATCCCATTATAAATATAAGTGATATCAAACTTAAAAGGAGATTCTTCATTTTATCCTCCATAAATCTCAATAATGTATGATTAATTTAAGAATGATTCGCTGATTGTCAAAATATATCTTTTCTATTCGTTTATGCTTTAATGTTAAGTAATCAGGGAATAATGAGTTGGCGAAAGTACTTCCTGTTATCCTCAAGCAGAGATTCCGCATCGCTATACCAGATTTCGAGCGGTAATCCTCAAAAGATACTTTTCACAAGCTCGTTTTACGGATTGACAGGGGCGTCACATTTGGTATCATCAACTCAAAGATTCTAATAGGGAGGACAGTAATGACCGAACTTACACGTCGTCAGATGCTCGTTGGTAGTGCCGTAACGGCGTTCGCCGCAGCCATCCCATTTGGTGTACCGACTCCGGTAGGTGCTTCCGCACCAACCGCCGGCAAGCAGGCGCCCGGCTTCTACCGCTACAAGATCGGCAGCATCGAGGTTACTGTCGTTACCGACGGCGTGAGACAGTTTCCTGTTACCGATAGTTTGGTCCTCAATATAAAGAAGGACGAGGTTGCTGTTGCTCTCGGCGCTGCTTTCATGGAGAAGGACGTGTACGTCGTTCCTTTCAATCCAATCGTCGTTAACACCGGCGCAAAGCTTGCGGTTATCGACACCGGCCTTGGCGAGGCTGCCTACAAGGCCAGCAAGGGGGCCAATGGTCAGTTTCTGACCAATCTGGCGGCAGCGGGCATCGACGCCAGCGCAGTCGATGTCGTGATCATCTCGCACTACCATTTCGACCATCTTAATGGAGTGCTCAAGGCTGACAATTCGCTCGCCTTCCCGAACGCGGAAATTCTCGTGCCGGCGCTTGAACACAAATACTGGATGGACGACGCCGAGATGAGTCGAGCTTCCACGCCTCGCATCGAAACCGTGTTTAAAAATGCACGCCGTGTGATGCACGGTGGGGTCCTCAAGCGGCTACGCACGTACGAGTGGGGTCAAGAGGTCATCCCCGGTATTATCGCGACCGGCACGCCCGGCCACACGCCAGGTCATACATCGCACATCGTTACATCCGGTGGGAGCAAGGTTTACGTCCAGGGTGACCTGACTCATACATCTCTGCTTGCGCGCAATCCCGGCTGGCATCCATTCGTCGATCATGATCCGGTACAGGCGGAGCGCACCCGTCGCAAGGCCTATGACATGCTGGTGGCAGAGAAGATGCTGCTACAGGGTTTTCATTATGGGTTCCCGGCGCTTGCCCATGTTGAAAAGACCGCAACTGGCTATCGGGAGATTCCGGTACTTTGGAACCCGATGATCTAACCGTTTCGGCTTGCTGCCGCTTTTTGGCGCAGTTGTTGCGGCTGTGTCGAACGTGTGCGGAACCAGCGGAGTGTTGAACCTTATAAAAATACGGATCGCCGCTATCGCTACTTTCGGCTCGTAATCTTCGATTCCTGAATATGACTGGCAGCAATGACTTGCAGGTGTTTCCAATAACCGACCTCTTTAATATTTTCGTTCATTGCTCTCGCATAGCACAGGTTGGAAGCGCTATTCCTTGGCAGCTTATTCCCATCACACGCAGCTTGCGGCTACCTTCCTGAAGTTTTGTTTTTGCCAATTCTCATCGGAATGTAACATTTCAAAAGAAAATCAGCAATGCGGGACAAATTATAGAAGGCAATTTATCCCTTGACTATCCATACATTTCTGGTATTTTCCTATGACTTCTTAGCTCACCATGATTCAATAAGTAAACGTAACGTCACGTCTCCTAAACTGTGAGTAACAATTGATAATGAATATTCAATAAGGAAGCTGCTTAAAATGAACCGTCTGATAGTGTTAGTAGCATGCTTTGTTTTTATTTTCAGTACTTGCGCCTTTGCTACTGACGGAACTTCTATAGCCCCTGCCAAGGCCGAGCCTTCTAAAGCAGTTACGCCGAAACCGCCGGAAGAGCCAACCGTACGTATTGTTGGAGTGGTCAAAGAGATCTCGGATACGATGATCATGGTTGAGCGGACAGTAAAGGGAAATACGGAAACCATGCAATTTGTTCTGTATAAACCCGTTGAACAAATCAATGCTGGTGATAAAGTGAGGGTCAGTTATATTAAGAGAGATGACAAGCTTATTGCCATCAGGGTAATTCACTTCATTGCCAAAAAAATTATAAAAAAGCCCTCCCCTTAAAGGAGACAAAACCATTGCCTGCAGAATCTCCCCCTTCTCTAAAATAAAGTCTGAAGCAATATAGAAACAAATAAGTAAACATAACACACAGGTGCATTGAAACTTATGGATGTATTTGATGATCTCTACTTAAACAAGGATATGTGAAGAAGAAATGAGAAAAATGACTTTATGCCGTTCGTTTGTTTGAAACATTCACGACGGCCGGCCGTCACAAAAAAGAATGAAAATAGCCTTGTCGACACCTTTATGGTGAGTGTAATAATATCAACGTACCAGGTTTCTATTTACAGGGGAAAGAACTGGCTTTATCCCGAAAATCAAAAGGGGCTCATGATTTCTCAGAACCCCCTTTGAATAAATTCTTACGAAGACAAGATTGAAGCAAGTTATTTCTTTTCTTCCATCTTCTTCTCTTCCATCTTCTTCTCTTCCTTCTTTTCCTTCTTGATCTTCTTCTTTTCCTTCTTGATCTTCTTCTTTTCTTTCTTCTCTGCCTTCTTCTCTTCCATCATCTTCTTTTCTGGTGCAGGTCCGGGAGCCGGAGCCTGAGCGAAGCAGAGGCCGGTCATAGAAAGCGCAAACAGAATAGCGATAAATACTGTAGTCAGTTTCTTCATTCGATTCACCTCCTTTCATTCAGTTTTCCATTAATTGAGCAAGAACTATTCCACAATGAAGATAAATAAAAATCACAAGTAATAATGATGGATTGCCAAGAAGCGAGGATGGCATATGCCTCTTTATTGAGTAAATATTCCCATTCCATTGGGGAATACTTCCCCAACTGGATAGATAAGTGTCGGCAAAATTGAGAAGGCAGACGTCACTCTCTTTCGACCCGTAATTCTCAGCTATGATGCATGATAACTGCTGAACAGAGTAGGTGTTTGCAATAACCGACCTGTTTAATATTTTCGTTCATTGCTCTCGCATAGTGCAGGTTGGAAGCTGCTATTCATTGGCAGCTTATTCCCATCACAGGCAACTTGCGGCTCCCTTCCTGTTATCCACAAACTATCACCGTCGATGAAGACACGACACTTCAAACCATAATCATTGTTCTTTCCAAAATAATAGTGATATAAATGGATAGTTGAAACAGTTTGGTACCGCTGGGAAAACAGGCGCTAAAGGAGAAAACGAACATCTACGCAGTGCATCTGGAGAAACCAGCCCACTCTACGCAAATAAACAAGAAAGAAAGATGCTCATGATGAGAAGAGACTTCATGAAAGTGGCTGTAGGAATATCAGCAATGGCACTATGCCCGCTTGCGGGAAGAGCAGGAGCAGCCCAGATTCCCGTCAAGGCCAGACAACTTACGCCGGGTTCTCAGGCCAAAGTTTTTCTGGCAGGGGTAAGCAAGGGAACTCCCGAACAAAGTATAAAACTTGCTGTTCGTAATGCGGCCGAGGCTGCAACAGACTTTTCGTGGCTGTCCAAAGGTGATGCCGTGTTCATTAAACCGGTCAACAATTCAGGCAACCCCTATCCAGCCACCACCAGCCCAACGGCCATTGCCACCATGGTCGAGATCCTCAAGGAGAAGGGGGTAGGCAGGGTGATCGTTGGTGATATGAGCGGGGTACAGTATCTGCGGTTCTCACCAACATCACTTTCCGGAAGCTCGCGCGCGCTGATGATGTCTTCAGGCGTGGCCAGGGTTGTTCAAGCATCTGGAGCTGAAATGCATTGCTTCGAAGAAGGTGGCTGGAACGCCTTTTACGAGGACTTGCCTACGGCCGGATCAGCCTGGAAACGCGGCCTCATGATGCCGAATATCCTCAAGGAGGTTCAGCACATCGTCCTTATGCCCCGCTGCTCCCGGCATATATTGGCAGGTAGCTCATTGGGTATGAAGGCCGCGGTCGGCTACTGGCGCCATGATACACGCCTCGAGTACCACCGAGATGCTGCCACTCTGCAGGAGAAGACAGCCGAGGGCAATACTGTTAAGACCCTGACCACAAAGCAGCGCCTCGTGATTTCAGCGGCAGACAAGCTACTCACCACCTTTGGCCCCGACAATGGCTATGTCTTGGAGCCTGATAATGGCCTGATAATCGCCTCTGGTTCGGTGCTTGCCCACGACATGGTTTCACTGGCTTGGCTCTTGGAGAACCGGAGCATTATTCCTGCCTCGGGAAGGGATAGTTTTATAGATAAGAGCAAGATAGTTCCGAGGGTCGCCAATCATATAGTAACGAGTTGGCTTGGTGGATGGGGACCGGCCCTGGCATCTGAAACGCTTACCAAAGACAGTCTCAACACCATTTGGGATGACAGGGTCCTCACACATAGCTATGAGATCTTTGGCGGAGTCCCTGCTATCCTACTGGAATCTGCCAATAATGCAGTCCCAGAAGACCTGAAGAATCGCCTTGGCGGAATGACGTCATTGTCGGCCTGATCAGAAGAAGTCCTTTCTTGTCATTATACGGCAATATCGGCTTTTATCTTTGGCTGAGTGAAATCGAAACTAGATTTTCATCCGCAGTTGCTGCCATAGCAACGGTCTGGGCATCGATCGGGGCATTACTCCTTCCTGAAGTCCACGAATCATTATCTTTGACGAGAATGCCAGTTTTCAAGCCGTTATCAATGATTAGTGATTTAAGTTTTCTGAAAATGTGCCGATAATATATATAAGGATAATTGTGTGCGTATGTTCCCAATAAGAAAGGAGATATAAAAATGGCAATTAGCCCAGTAACACAGACCGATGTCACTGCAGTTGCTTCTAATGCTGCTGTCACGGCGGTGAATAAAGAAGCGACTCAATCGAACCCTCAGCCTGCTGCCGAAGATACCGTTCAGATAAGCAGTGCCGCTCAGACAGCATTGCAGGAAGCTACAGAGACGCCTGCTCAGACCGAGAAAGAAGCGCGTAATGGTGATCTTCAGGCTAAGGAGCTACTGGCTAGAGAGGCTGCTGCTGAGGAAGCAAAAGAACCACCTGTGGCGAAGGCGCAGGAAGCACAGGGGGAAACGGTAGCTAACCTTCGATAACGGGTTATATCGCGATGCCCGGTGCCGTTATCCTATTTGCATCCGAATTAATGCGTCTTCCGTGATTTAGGCGAAAAAACAGTAAATTAAACATCATAAACACAAGTAACGAGAAGGCAGAGTCAAATGGCTCTGCCTTTCTTGTCGTTTGTGCATTCCAAGTCTCAATCATCAGTATAATCTTATCGCAGAAATTGATGACTTGATGTAGGTGCTCAATAACCGAACTTCTCAATATTTTAATTCATTGCTCTCGCACAGTACCGGTTAAAAGGCGCAAAGTCTTGGCAGCTTATTCCCATCACATGCAGCTTACGGCTAGCTTCCTGTAACAAAGCGTATGGTGATTTTGACGGGCATCCATCCTTTCAATTGGTAATCCTTATTGACTGAAGTCCACAAGCTGCAGTTTTTGATTTTATTGTAGACTTCAACCAGGTAATCCTCGACTGTAGGTTAAAATGGCATTGCTGACATACCATTGTGACGTCCCTTTAAAACATCATCTCCACCTCACACACACCGCGAGAATGGCGTACGATGACATTGCCACACTTCATGGCTAGTGCGAGCATTGCATTATTTTCTGCCAGAATCTCCGCTGTAAAACCTCGAAGCCCTTTTGACTGGGCATATTCAACCATCCTCTGTTGCAAAGCAGAACCAAGGCCGCCGCCCTTCCACTCGGGCCTGATCATGTAGGCCACGTCTGCCATATTGGTTGAGGGATTTAGCACGTAGCAAGAACTGCCAATGACTTTTTCTTCTTCCAGATGACCGATAGTTGCTACAAAAGCCATCTCGTTTTCATAATCAACATTACACAGATACTCCGCCTTGGAGACGGGAAGAGATTTCAGATTCTTAAAGAAACGCGTATAAACATCCTGCGGCGTCATGTGATAGAATATATCCTGGAGTCCTTCCACATCACTGGCCTTCGCAGGTCGAATGACGACCCTCGTACCATTTTTCAATGTAACTTCCTTTAAAGCTTCTTCCAGGTAGGAAGTTCTGCTCATCACTGTCTGCTCTCCGCTCAAGTAGCCGAGACGTTTCGCTTCCGCTAACAACCAATGCCTGAATGACGGATGTGCGATTTCGATGAGCTCCAGCGCCCTTTCACGAATCGACTTGCCGAACAGATATGCATAGCCGTATTCAGTAATAACATAATGGACATCAGATCGGGGGATGGTAACGCCCTCTCCCTCATGGAGTAGTGGGCGAATTCTTGACTCACCTTTGTCTACAGTTGTAGAAGGTAGACAGATAATCGGTTTTCCTCCGCAAGAAGCCGAGGCTCCACGGATAAAATCCGGCTGAGTTGATACGCCGCTGTAAAACTGACCTTCGAACTGATCGGCGCATACTTGACCCATGAGATCTATTGACCAAGCTTGAGTTACAGAGACCATCTTATAATTTTCCGCTATTATAGACGGATCACAAACATACTCAATGGGATGGAAGGAAAATAACGGATTATCGTTGATAAAGTCATAGAGTCGGCGGGTTCCCATGCAATAGCTGGCAACGATCTTTCCCTTATGTATGGTCTTTGCTTCCCCCGTAATGATACCCTGTTCCGCCAAATCAATGATCGGATCAGTTATAACGTCAGAATGGATGCCCAAGGCCCTCCTGTTAATCAAATACTTGAGCATTTGATTCGGAATTCTCCCTAGACCTATCTGAAGCGTAGAACCGTCTTCAATAATCCTGGCAACATATCGTGCAATCTTCTCCAATACTGCGTCTTCCACTGCAGGGTGAACATATTCAATAACAGGGGTTTCAACAAACACCATTTTGTCGATTTGATCTACTGAAATGGTTGTATCTCCATGGGTCCAAGGCATATTGGGATTTATCTCGGCGATTACCCGGCGAGCGCTCTTTATGATGGCAGATGTAATATCAATGGAAACACCGAGGCTGGCAAAACCTTTTTCATTCGGCATGGAGACCTGTACAAGCGCCAGGTCGATGGAAATAGCGCCCCTTCTTATCAGGTGAGGGATCTGGGTAAGGGAGATGGGTATATAGTCAGCCTTGCCCTGTTTAATAAGCTCCCGTGCTTCACTGCCGACGAAGAAAACCTTGTGATGAAATTTCGTGTATGGGCGACCTTCCATACAAGGGAAGGCACCGTCGACAAGAAAATAATAGAGGCACAAATCTGTAAGCCTGTCACCAATATTCTCTAATGTCCGCACTAGGACTCTGGGTGTCGCACAGGCCGTTCCAATAAAAATTCTTTCGCCGGATGAAACGGATAAGAGGGCCTCCTCAGGCGTCGTTATCTTGTCTGCAATAGATTTAAGAATGTCACGCGTTGAAGATGACATGTTATTCACCAAATTGCCGCTCGGCACTTGTTTTAAAGCTCTTGTGCTTCAACTGATTTAATAATCATGCTACTTATGTCATGCAATTAGTGTAAAAGAAAAAAAATGACTCGTCAACACCAATAGGCTACGTAAAAAGAGCTCTTCTGCATATTTCTTCCTTGTACTCTTGTTTTTGGCAATTTTCTTCAGGATGCAACATTTCAAACTAATATCAGCAATGTAAGATAAAGTACGGGATGGGATTTTCCCCTTGACTGTATACTCTGGGATAGACCTCAAAGGTAATGATTACTGTACGACTTCCTGTACTGTTGTTTTTTCAATTTTGCCTTTCTATTCTACATTACAATCTATAATCCTTATTGCCTCGCTGAAACTGAAGTTCTTTCAGAAAAGTTCCTTGTGTTTCTCCCGGATGTCCTCTCGAAAAATTTGCTCCCGCCTCTTTTAACAACGACGCACTATGCACGACATCATCTGGCCATTTCTTCTTGACGCACAAGGAAGATGTTCATATACTTATCTCTACACAAAAGGAATTCTTGATCAAATGAAACGGCTATTTTATGGGAGGTTGACATGAATGTCTCGGACATAAAAAAGATTGTAGTGATCGGCTCAGGGATCATGGGCCACGGAATCGCGCAGACCTTTGCCCTGGGAGGATACGAAGTTACCTTAAACGACATCGCCGGAGATATTCTCGATAAGGCGCTCAGTCAGGTCCGAAAAAATCTCGATACCTTTATTGAGTTTGGGATCACTTCAGATGCGGCTGCGAAGGAGGCCCTGGCAAGGATCAAGACCTCAGTAAGTCTGAAGGATTCGGTTAAGGATGTTGACTTCGTTACTGAAGCCCTTCCTGAGATCATGGACTTGAAGAAACGCGTCTTCAAGGATCTGGATTCCTACTGTCCCTCTCATGCCGTTATTGCCAGTAACACCTCCGGTTTAAGTATGACAGAGATGGCCTCGGAGATTAAGCGGCAGGATCAGGCCGTCATCGCCCACTGGTGGAACCCTCCCCATATCATCCCGCTTGTGGAGATTGTGAAGGGCCGATATACCTCAGATGAAACGGTCAACCTAGTTTACCAGCTTCTTGTAGCCATCGGGAAAAGACCCGTTCGAATACTGAAAGAAATGCCCGGGTTTCTTGGAAACCGCATGCAGTTTGCTCTCTATCGCGAGGCCTTGGCCTGTCTAAGAGACGGTGTGGCCTCGGCTGAAGATATCGACCTCGCGGTAAAGGCATCATTTGGCTTCCGGCTTCCGACTATCGGACCTCTTGAGACGAGCGACCTCGGCGGCCTCGACACGTTCCTCAATATCTCTGAATACCTCTTCAAAGAGATTGACCGATCTACCGAACCGCCCGAGCTCCTACGGGACAAGGTGAGGGCAGGAAAACTGGGCGTAAAGACGGGAGAGGGCTTGTATTCCTATCCCGGAGACAAGGCGCAGGAGAAGATTAAAGAACGGGACCGCCAGTTCCTGCAGCGATTGAAATTACTCTATGTGCGGAAGGTCTAAACCCTGATTACATTTTTCACTAAAGACTTCAAACGATAGACATTTCCATTTATATTATTTTCAATCTGTAAGTGAACGAAACGAACGACTGCTGTGGCTAACTTCCTGTTATGTTGTTTTTCTAATTCAGCCCTTTCATGCAACATTTCAATTGGTAATGTTGAAAATCAATTCAATACTATTAAGATATAAGGCAACTTTCTAAAAGTATACTTTTAATTCACGATGCAGTTTATTAATAGAGTTGCCCATAAGGAGAGATAATGATATTTACAAAGATATATTTAAATACGGAGGCTGCCTATGGCAAAATGGATTATAGAACCTGAGCATACCGTGGCTCATTTTACGACCCGTCATATGATGATCACAGATGTCCACGGTCAATTTAACAAAATTTCTGGCATCATTTATTTTGATCCCAAAGACATGGCGAATACATCATTAGAGGTCGAAATAGATGCTGCGAGCATATGGACGGGCGTTGAACCACGCGATAATCATCTCCGCAGTGCAGATTTTTTAGATGTGGAGAAATACCCGACGATTTCTTTTAAAAGCACAAGAATAGAAATCGCAGGGATCAACTCGTTAAAGGTTTATGGGAAAATAACTATTCATGGCATCACATGCCCTATTCTTCTTAATGCAGATTTCTTCGGTCCAACCCATTATGAGGACGAGGAGGGTTCATACACATCGATGGGTTTCTCTGCGACAACCCATCTTAACCGAGAAGATTTCGGCATGAGTTGGAACAACAATTTTGGGAACGGCAATTTTATGGTCGGAAAGCATATAAATATTACTTTGAATGTTGAAGCTGACCTTGCAACTGAATGAACCACACTGCTTAATGATGTATATCGTCCATTATGACGTTAGAAATTCAACGATGTAATGTAGCAGTGACCACCCTTCCTTCCTGTTATCCGCAAATGGTCAACCTCGACTAAAATGCAGGACTTCAATAGGTAATATACAAAAATACCACGCAAAAATAAGCGCTAACTGGTTTTTCGTATGCCTAAATACATTTCTCTTGACATCAAGAGGAATCCCTGGTTTAATGTGAGCGCATGTTCACATTAATGATATGACAGAGAAGAAAAGCACGCATATAAGAAAAGAAGAGATTGTCCAGGCCGCCCTTAAAGTATTAGGCAAAGGAGGGACACAGGCACTCACTATTGCCGCTATTGCGAAAACGGCCGAGATGAGCCAAGCTAACATTTATCGGCACTTTGGCGGTAAAGATGACATTTGTTCTGCCCTTGTGGACTTTATCGGGGTGGCCGTTATGGGAAAGGCATCAATCATTGCGGCGGGAAGCGGGAGGCCTCTGAAGAAACTCGAGACCATCTTTTTTTCCCATATAGCGCTGATCGAGCAACATCCTGGCATGCCGCGTCTTATTTTTTCAGAGGACATCCGCCTTGGTAATAAAAAGTTGGGAGAGAAGATTTCCTTGCGCTTGCGAGGCTATGTGGAGACACTTGGCGGCATCATTGCGGCTGGCATTAATGAAGGAGATTTTCGTCAGGGACTATCTCCACGGGAGACGGCACTGACTTTTCTCGGGCTGATCCAATCAACGGCGCTGCGTTGGACTATCGGCAGCGAATCCTTCGACATCAAGGCGGAAGCGAAGAAACTGTGGAGCAATTTCATGGATCTCGCTTGCTAAATTTTTTTATCAATCATGTGAATATGTATTCACATTATTATGTTTAAGATGCAATTCTTATAACAATTGGTTGACCAATAAGGAGGTATCCATATGAAACCGAAGAAAACCATCTTTGCCCCGTATCTCATGTTCGTGTTCGCGGTCATTGGAATGGCCATCGCATCTTATGATGTCATTGGGATATACAACAATTGGTTGCTGTGGTGTCCGCCTCCCATTGACGGATGCAACACCGTCGCCTACAGTCCGGACGGACGCATTTTCGGCGTGCCGATAGGGGTCTATGGCCTGATCTTCTATTTTATCTTGATCGTATTGGCGGCACTCCTCGCATTCTTCAGGTCCTCACGCCTCTTGCGTCTGGTCGGGCTTCTGTACGCTGTGACAGGCGTGCTCTTTTCAATATACTTTTTTTACCTAGATATCTCCTTAATCCGCGCATTCTGCATTTACTGTCTTATATCTGCCATATTGACGGTTTTTCTTCTCATATACGCAATTGCGCACTTTAGAGCACAGGCCGACGGTTATAGTCTGACCGCGAATGAGGGGCAAGAGTTTCACGTCTAACCCTGTGGTTCCGGTCATTTATTAATCCTTGACCAATGGTACCTGAAAGGGGCAAAAAATTGGTATTGACATTCCCGTAAAATGATTGTATCATACAACCATGAATCGGTCAGCAAATCAAAAAAAAGTCCTTCAAATGCTTATTCGCCTTGCACGGGAGACGCGTTGCTGCAGTCAGGATGAGGCCTTTTGCGCTGGTATTACCTTTCATCAATTTATTATACTGGATGCGATTGTGAAAAAGAGGGAGATGCATCTGTCTGACCTTCACGAAATACTGTCAGTTGAGAAAAGTACGACTACTCGCCTTGTAAACCCGTTAATCAAGAAAGGATTTTTGAGGCGCCATAAGGCGGAACATGATTCAAGGGCTGTAAAGCTAATCCTGACGAAGGAAGGGGTGGACATTCATAAGAAGGTATCGTCCTGCCTTGCAGGTTTTCTCCAGAGCATCGTGAAGAATATTCCGGAGGCTCAATTGGATGAGGTGCTGGGATCCGTCGAAATATTCTCGAGGGCGATAAGAGGCGCCATCGGGGAGAGCCGTTGTGCCATTAATAGCAGGATGGGGATCAAAGGATGAACAGGGAGGTTCGCCCCGGCGAGATATTCACGACGATAAATCCTGTCTGTTGCCCAGCCGAAAAAACCGAATTGAAAATGCCAGGTTTAAGCCAGAATTTCATTGTTGGAACTGTTACAACTCCTCTGGGCGCTGTACCTCAAATCACATCTACGCTTCGCTCGCAGGATTACTGGGGGACAGTAAAGTCCCGGTTCGGGGTCGGCCGGATGGAGTATACTGTAGATCCCGGTCTTTATGCATTGGGTAATCCGGACAGTGGTTCGCCTGTTTTCGTGTCTGCCAATTACAAAATGAGCTTTGATGAATTGCGCCGTTCCTTGCCCGGAAGGGATGGATGGGTCCTAGTGCTCGATACAGATGGGATTAACGTCTGGTGCTCGGCCGGTAAAGGGACGTTTGGCGAAGAAGAGCTGGTAAGGCGAATCGAAGCAACCGGTTTGAAGAAACTCGTCCATCATCGAAAATTGATTCTACCCCAGTTGGCAGGGCCGGGAGTATCGGCCCACAAGGTCAAACAGCGTTCGGGATTCTCGGTTCAATATGGTCCCATTAAGGCACAGGATCTGCCGGTTTATCTCGAATCCGGGCTCAGGGCCACGCCTGCCATGCGCCTCAAGACATTCAGGCTGTCAGAGCGTGCCGTCCTTATCCCGGTAGAGCTCGTTGAGGCATTGAAACCGACGCTTCTTATCCTGCCCGTTCTTTTTCTGCTTGGCGGTTTGGGCGGCCATGCGGGATTTTGGGCCAACGCCGTCCATAACGGACTTTTTGCGGTTCTGGCATTTTTAAGTGCCCTGCTTGCAGGGGCCGTATTGAATCCTTTATTTCTCCCCTATCTTCCCGGAAAGGCATTTTCTACAAAGGGATTCTTTATCGGGACCCTGATTGCTTTTTTTGTTCTTTATCTGCGGGGTCAGAACTGGGAGACCTGGCCTGAACTGATGCAGTCGCTCTCATGGCTGCTGATCATTCCCGCTGTAGCGGCATATCTGGCAATGAATTTTACCGGGTGTTCCACGTTCACATCCCTTTCCGGAGTGAAAAAGGAGATGCGCTGGGCCCTGCCCCTTGAAATAGGAATGGCCAGTTGCGGATTCCTGGCTTGGATAATATCGCTCGTTTTTATATAGGAGACATCATGAGAGACTTCGTTTACCTCGAGAATGTCGTGACCCTTAAGCTAGACGAAGAAAAATGCACCGGCTGTGGAATGTGCCTTGAGGTCTGCCCGCACAAGGTGCTCGAAATGAACGCTTCCCACATCTCTATTCAAAACCGCGATGCCTGCATGGAATGCGGCGCCTGCAGCCGGAATTGTCCCTTCGATGCCATATCCGTCCAGGCCGGTGTCGGTTGCGCCAAGGCGGTCATCAATTCCATGCTGGGCAGGAATGACCGTTCCTGTTGCTGCCTCGATGACTCCAAGGAGTCCTGTTCTATAGATAAAAAGACGACCTGCTGCTGACAGGAAATGGAAATACGTTGACAAGAAAGATGAACGGCAATGACGAAGACGAAAGTGTTGTTTTTGTGTACGGGGAACTCTGCCCGCAGCCAAATGGCAGAGGCCCTTCTCAAAAAGTATGCGGGGGATAAGTATGATGTTTACAGTGCCGGCCTTGAACCGCAGGGTATAAACCCATATACCGAACGAGTCATGCAGGAAATCGGCATAAGCATCGCTGGCCAATACTCAAAGAATGTCAGAGAATATATGGGTAAACTAAATTTTGGATATTTGATTACAGTTTGCTCTGATGCAGAAGAAAAATGTCCGGCAACGTTCCCTGGCATCAGCCATCGTCTTCACTGGTCTTCTGAAGACCCGGCAGCATTTACCGGTTCAGATGAAGAAAAATTACAGAAGTTCAGAGACGTACGTGACCAGATTGACCAACAAATCAAGAATTGGCCGGCAGAATGAAGTGACGAAGGGAATGGACTGAAATTATCGACCCGCAATAAATATTGATCACAATATGGCATGACAATAACTGTCAAAACAAGAATAAGTCCGGGAAATTCCCAAAAGTAAATTTTCCTTAAGGAGAAATATATGTTGGACGGAAAAGTCAAAGAGCTCTCTTTTCTGGATCGCTTTTTGACTCTCTGGATTTTTCTTGCCATGCTGATCGGAGTCCTCTGGGGTTATTTCTATCCTGGTGTGCGGGGGGTGATCAATACATTTCAGGTTGGTACGACAAATATTCCGATTGCCATAGGCCTGATTCTCATGATGTATCCACCTCTGGCCAGAGTCAGGTATGAGGAATTGGGCAAGGTCTTCCGGAATATTCGGATCCTGAGCCTCTCCCTTATCCTCAACTGGATAGTGGGCCCCATTCTCATGTTCATTCTGGCCGTTATCTTTTTGTCATCCTACCAGGAGTACATGGTGGGCCTGATACTTGTAGGCTTGGCAAGATGTATTGCAATGGTCATTGTCTGGAACGAACTCGCCGAAGGGAACCGGGAATACTGTGCGGGACTGGTTGCCTTCAATGCGATCTTTCAAATGCTTCTGTATGCTGTGTACGCCTATTTTTTTATTACCATCCTTCCCGGATGGCTGGGCCTCAAAGGAATGACGGTTAATGTGGCCATGTCTGACGTGGTTAAGACGGTCCTCATTTATCTCGGCATTCCTTTCTTCGGCGGCATGATCTCCAGGTTCGCATTGATCCGCTCAAAAGGGAGGGAATGGTATGAACGGAAGTTCATTCCACGAATCAGTCCCGTCACCTTGATCGCATTGCTCTTCACGATTGTCGTCATGTTTTCTCTAAAGGGAGAGTACATCGTGCAACTCCCGCTCGATGTATTCCGTATTGCGATTCCATTAAGCATTTATTTTCTCGTGATGTTCTTCGCGACTTTTTATCTATTTCGAAAAATTGGCGCCGATTATTCCACGACAGCAACGCTCGCATTTACTTCTGCATCCAATGATTTCGAGCTCGCCATTGCTGTCGCTATTGCCGTTTTTGGAATCAATTCCGGGCAGGCCTTTGCTGCGGTCATCGGTCCTTTGATGGAAGTTCCCATCCTCATTGGACTCGTGAATGTAGCCCTATATTTCCGTAGAAAGTATTTTCCATATGCCGTAGAAACCCCGGCGGGCGTTTGTTACATGAGCTGCAAGGAATAAGCAAAGAATGATCCGAAAACCCTGCATCGGCCGAAACTGGAGACCGTAATCATCTGCCCGGTATACAGGGAGGCCTACCCCGTGAAGGAGGAATGATGACCAAGAGTGAAAAAGCAGTTTCTAAATTTATGGAAGGTTATAACTGTGCACAGTCAGTTTTTTTCTCTTTTTGTGATGATCTCAAGATTGACAAGGATAAAGCCTTAAAAATAGCTTGTGGATTTGGTGCAGGCATGGGGAGGAAAGAGGAAGTCTGCGGGGCTGTAACCGGTGGGATAATTGTAATTGGAGCTAAGTATGGCAGGGGAGAAAATGATGATCTAACAGCCAGAGAGGAGACTTACGCAAAGACGAGAGAACTCATGGACCAATTTGCCGAAAGACATGGCACCTTTATTTGCCGCAATTTGTTAAATGGTTGTGAGTTAGCGACAGAAGAAGGTCGAAAACAGTATAAAGAGAATGACTTTTTGAATAAGACATGTAAACCATGCGTTCAGAGTGTGGTCGGAATCCTTGAGAATATTATGTTATAAAGCTCAACCAAGGAGGAATCACATGACACCCATAAAAATGCAGGAAAAGGCGATACAGATTTATGTCAGGGTTTACAATGAAGCCAGGCGGTTCTTGCGGTCGGGCAAGAAAAACTGGAAATGAAAGATGAAAATCTGATCAAAGCTATGGATTCATTCGGTGGTGGTTTGGGCGCTCACGGTGAAATATGCGGAGCCATTATCGGCGGACTGGCTGTCATCGGCTTGAAATATGGACGTTCGGAAACTGGAAAGCCAGCAGACATGAAGATGTGGAAGTACTCAAGCATATTCATGAAGCGCTTCAAAGGAGAAGTCGCTGACGGTAAAACCCTCTGCCGGGACATTGCCGGAGTTGATTGGAGAGACCAGGATCAAGTCAAAAAGTTTCATGAAGGCGAAAAATTCAGATCATGCCAGACACTTACTGGCAAAACGGCAAAAATAATTGGCGAACTGCTGGAACGATCTCTTATGGAAAAACAGACAGATATAAAAAATGGCAACAAAGACCTGCATGGTTATTAAACTCTCAACCGATGATCCCTAGCGCACTCTCTTTCAATTAGTAATCTCAATTCTGACAACTACCCAATAACGTTTGTTTGTTGTGAACTAAACGATCTCCTTTTTATTTGTTCCTTCCTGTAAGTCTTAACTCTCCATTTCTCACTTTTTTGTAGATTTTTAACCAGTAATTGCCTCTCAATAACAGTTAGAACGTTTGTCATATCGGGCGGGGTTGCATCTTTCCTTAGCCGATGTTATAGAACCAAAAAATCTTATTTTAGGAGGAATTCATGAAAGACGTTGTTATTGTATCGGCCTGCCGGACTGCCATTGGGTCCTTCGGCGGCTCACTCAAGGAAGTTCACGCCTACAAAATCGCAAGCACCGCGATGAAAGAAGCCGTCAAGCGTGCGGGTATTGACCCCTCTGTCATAAATGATGTTCGTTTTGGCAGCTGCATGGAGCCCTACAACGCACTGAACATTGCCCGTGTTGCGTCACTCGATGCGGGAATCCCAGAAACCTCCACAGCTGTTACCATCAACCGCGTCTGCATCTCCGGCATGGAGGCCGTCATCTCTGGCATGGCCATGATCCAAGCGGGTTTGGTTGATGTAGTGTTGGCAGGTGGTGTGGAGCACATGTCGGGTGTTGCTTACGGGGTACAGGGAGCACGCTGGGGCTGCCGATTGCAGAACCAAAGCTTCGATGACATGATGATTGAGGGCCTTTACTGCGGATCGCGCCTTCAGCCTGGTCTGGAGCAGGGCCCCGTAAAGGAAGGTCCCGTGATCGAAGCAATGAAGGGCAAGCCTTATATAATGGGCCATACAGCGGAACTTGTTGCTCAGATGCACAACATCTCCCGCGAGGAGATGGATGCTGTGGCCCTGCGGAGCCACAACAACGCTGAACGGGCAACGAAGGAAGGTGACTTCAAGGAAGAGATCGTCCCAATCGAGATTCCCCAGAAGAAGGGAAAGCCTGCCGTCATCTTCGACAAGGATGAGCACTTCATGCCGGGGCTCACGATGGACAGGCTCGCTGCACTGCCGCCGGCCTTCATACCTAAAGGGGGAAAGGTCACAGCAGGGAACTCTTCGGGACTCAACGACGGGGCTGCTGCCATGGTCATCATGTCGGCTGATAAGGCAAAAGAACTGGGACGGAAACCAATCGCGAGATTCAAAAATGCGGGTTATGGCGGATGCCACCCTTCAATTATGGGAATGAGTCCCGCTCCGGCCGTCCGCAGTCTGATAAGCCGATCCGGGCTTAAGCTTGCCGATTTCGAGCTCATCGAACTCAATGAGGCCTTTGCCGCCCAGTATGCGGCCTGCGAGAAGGAACTGGGTCTGAATCGTAAGATTACGAACGTGAACGGCTCCGGCTGTGGCCTGGGACATCCTGTGGGAGCGACTGGCTGTCGTATTATGGTGACACTGATCCATGCCATGAAGAAGCATGGCAATAAGCTGGGTCTTGCAGCCATCTGCGGCGGTGGCGGTGTGTCTATGGCAACGGCCTTGGAGATGATCTGAGAGCATTTTGGTCCGACGTGTGAGAATCGAGGGGAAATATACCAGCCTCGACAATATGAATGGTAATCGCCAATCTATTTTCGCCATGCATGATGGCGATTTGTAGGTGACAGCGAGATCGCTCGTGTTCTTCCTGAACTTCGCAAATCGGCAACATCGACGAAAATGCATGACTTTAACTCGCAATCATTGATGTTGTTTCGGCAATACTTATGATATAAACCAAAGCATATGTCTGTGGCCGTTGCCATAGGTATAAAAAAGCGGCTTTTTAGTCATAAGCCATGCAATCATTGAAAGAGGAGGAATAAAGTTATGAAGCATTTCAAGTATGCAGTATCGTTTGTGATGGTTCTTGCGCTGGTCCTAGTGGTCATCGGCTGTGCAAAACCACCCGAGGCTGAGAAATCGGCCGCCAGGACCGCTATGGACGCCGCCGTTGCCGCAGGCGCTGACAAATATGCTGCCACCGATTTCAATGCTGCCAAGAATCTCTGGGACACCTCAGAAGCTAACATGAACGAGAAGAAGTACGAGGAAGCCAAGCAGGGCTATGTCAATGCCAAGGCCGCCTTCGAGAAGGCTGCCGGCGCTGCCGCAGCGGGAAAGAAGGCCATAACAGATGAAGTGAACGCCGCCGTTGCCGGTCTGGAAGATGGTTGGAAGAACCTCGAAACCGCTGCCAAGGGTGTTGAGAAGAAAATGAAAGATCAGAAAGATGCTTGGGAAGCTGATACCAAAGCCTTTGGGGACGGTCTAAAAGCGGCGAAAGACATGATCGCCACTGATCCGGCTGGCGCCAAGGCTAAAGCCAATGAGCTGAAGGCCATTATGGACAGGTGGGACGCCACTTTCAAGGAAATGGCCGCCGTCCCTGCAAAGCCTGTGAAGAAAGAAAAGAAATAGTTTCTCAATTTTTTGATCAGTCATCAGCAAAAAAGCGGTTCATTCTCGGCGGTAGAATGCTTTTTTGTTTCTCCCATTCCTGTATTTGCCCCGCACCGACAGGGCGGTACTTGAGAAACTCCCTCGTCATGAACGGATAGGGTGCATGCTGCGCAGTCACTGGGTGCGGGCGCCTATCTCAGAAAGCCCTATGTCATCGAGAAGCTGGGACTAACCGTAAAGAAAGAATTAGATAGAAAATAGATGGCGGTATATTCAACAGTACGAGCGGTTATCATTGATTTTCAGTGATGCAACTGGGTGTAACTTTGTTGTGTTAACAATACATACTATCCGTAAAATTAGGTGTCCATATAGGTGTCTATAAGCGGTATTCCTTAATATTATTTAGCAGTATTAAATATAAATAAACCTTCAGTAATTGTTACACTTTATATAAATGCATATAACGTCATATAAATAGATGATATAAATAGAAACTGGACTGAAAAACCAGCAATCGCAGTATCCTCGGAACTAGCCGGCAGAACCTGTTAAATTTTTGCGAGCCGAAAGGCAGACAAGGATTCGTATTGACAATGGATGCGTAAAGAAAAATATTGTTAGCTTCTATCGTAATTTTTTTGCCATAATTTTGCCATAAATGACTCGAAACATAGGTAAACAAAAATAACTAAAGTGAAATATCGGTGGAAGGAAAAATGTTTAATTGTTTGAAATATTAACATTTTTTCTTAACTATCGTTAATTATTGTTACCAGTGTTAAAAGGCTTAAACGACTCTGACTCCGTATATCCAGGTTCGAATCCTGGTCTCCCAGCCAAATGATATCAAGGGGTTGCCTTCATGGGCAGCTTCTTTTTTTTCTTAAAATCCTCGATTGTAACGGTTTTTGTAGTGGTTTGTGCCTTCAGATAGGATTCCTGCCTTTGAACCGTAAGAATCAAATCAGCATCAGAGACAATGTTATATCGTTCAAATGCTCTGCTCGTCTTGTGTCCGCTTATCTCCATTGCAACACTTTCCGGCGTGCCTGAGTCACAATATTCCTTATCGCCGATCTCCAACAATTGTGGAATAGTCGCGGCCCGATCTTCGCATTTACACAAGCCGTTTTCCATGCCTTGAGAAAGGTTCGAATCCTGTTTGTTCCTTCATTGTTTGGAAAAACATAAGGGATGAGCATTTTGAATTCTTTGCGTGTCTCTAATTGCTTTTGAAAAATCTCTTTCAGTTCATCGTCAATATAAATCTTCGTGGGTTCGCCGTTCTTTGTTTCCGTTAATTCCACGGTGCTCTCATTGAGCTTGACCTGATTCCCTTTCGGGCTCAATATTTCTTTCGTCCGGCATCCTGTACGATAGCCAAAATGCAAAGCCCTTTCAGGTAAACGGGGGAGTTATCTCTTACTCTCAGAAAATTGCTCGGCTCAACGAATCCCTGACGTGGCGGGGCCTCATTCAACTTAGGAATGAAAGGGGCATTGTGAACCTTTGAGGGAAAAAATACTGATTAGTGCGCTGAGTTCCCGGTTTATCGTCCCGTGAGCCGCTCCGTCTGCCAGTCTCTAATCGATGTAATTCTTGATCTTTGCCGAATCAATATTTACAACCTTCATTCCCTTAAACTCTTTGTCAAGGTAACTGAGACTAAGTTTGATGCGAATGATAGACTTGCGTCTGTGCAATTCATAATCAGTTAATAACTCCGCTTTTAAGTCGTCATAAGTAGCCTTGTCAAAATGGATATCCCGTAGTTTTCCATCGGCGATTTCACCGTCGCAGTTCTTCAAAAGGCGTCTTGCAGCAAACTCAATCTTGCTCCTGGTTGATTCCCGGTACGGCTTGCAATTACGATAATACTTGATCCAGGAGGTCTTATTTCTTTTGTATATCATCCCCATTTTAAAGCACTTCACTTTCTTATAAAATAAACTCTGAAGACTTCTCCCGGTCATAGCCATAACTGCGCCATGCGTCACCGCAAGTGGTATCTTCAGGCTTATATGTTAGTTCATTTTTTATGTGTCTATAGTTTGAAGAATGCATTTCTATCTATATATCTATGTAGATAGACATCTCAAGTTTTTCTCTTTGGTATTGAATAATCAGTAAATTCGTGATAGATTAAATACATCGAAAAGAAGGAACGTAAAAACTATAATGCGAAACTCGACGTAGCCTTAATCGAAAAACTGAAGTTCCTTTCTGTTGAAACTGACACTGGCCAAAACGATCTTTTAGAAGAAGCTATTAAAGACCTCTTGAAAAAGTACAAAAAAAAGAAAACCTTATAGTAGTCTTTACACATTTTTTTATGCGGAAATCTCATGATCTAAAGCAAATTATTTATTTCATTTACACATCTGATTGGTGGTTTGTTTATGCCTGAGTACGCAACGTTGATGTTGCTCGTCAGCTTGACCGTCCTCCTGCTTGGGTTGCTTCTTAAGTGTAGAACACTTTCCGATAGGTTGAAGAAATCTGAGTATGCGCAAGATAGCCTTGCGTCTGAACTTAATACGTTGAAGGACACTCATAATAAGGAAATCTTTGACATTAAAAAAGACCACAAAAAAGAGACTGATGAACTCAGAAATAAGATTCGTAAACTTAGTCATATTGAGTCCCAGTAGATATAGACGAGTTTTCTAAGAAAGGTCCCGATGAATAATTTTTCAAGGACCTAAAGAAGCAAGAGAAGAAAGCAAAGAAATAACCCTTACCTTTTCTGGGGTATTTGTGGGCCGATCATTGAAACCCCGTTTGGCAAGAAAGTGCGGGGGTTTTCTGTTTTTGCATTGGTCATAAATATGTGATGAGGATGGACGCATCTATTATAGGAAATTCTTCTTATCAACTCCCACGGAAAAGACATTTCTTGTTTATATCTCTGATTTTGGTCACATTGAACCGGGCAGTCCCTGGGAAAACGGCTACAATGAGAGTTTCAACGGTAAGTTTAGAGATGAGTTGCTCAACGGAGAGATTTTACACTTTGAAAGAGGCTTAAGTTCTGATAGAAGAATGGAGGTTTCAATACAACACATTGAGGCCGCACAGTTCACTGAAGTATCGTCCCCCTGTACCGGAAGCATGGCTGTACTAAAGAACAAAATGGCAAAATTCTAATTTAACAAGTGGTACATGTTCTGGGGAAGGTCACTAAAAATATATTTTAAAAAATATCAATTGCAACGAAAAGTGTTATTTTTATGTTTTTTAAAATATATTTTCTTAAAAATCATGATGCCCCATGGGGGCACCACGAAGGCATGAAAACAAGTTGTTATAGTCTTCGGCGGTTCTATTTTCGTGGCAAGACTGACTAATAGACAATCCTCCCTGCAAGTTACACTTCCTAAAATCGTCTGAATCCTATATATATCAATAATTTATAGTCGCGGATGAAACTGCTCTCTTGTTACATTCGATTCGTTAAATTGACCTGAGCCGACCCAGAAGGGAAGAGGCGGCTTTCAATATTTGAATGTAGCGTTTCAAAGGAAAGTGGATAGATGAGAGAATAAAATAAGAGACGGTTTCAGGTTATAATGACTCTGAGAAAGGAGAGGAGTAATGGAACCTAAAGCCAAACAAAGCCCCGAATCTGTAGTGAGAGAGATCAAGAGACATACCCGCCGTAAGTTCAATTCAGAGGAGAAAATCAGGATAATTCTGGAAGGTCTTCGAGGTGAGGGCAGTATCGCAAACATCTGTCGTAGGGAGGGTATCGCTCCGGGGATTTACTACAAGTGGAGCAAGGTCTTTTTGGAGGCGGCCAAGCGTCAGTTGAGCGGCGATACGGTACGGGAGAAAAGAAAGCATTATCAGTACTATCCCGCATCAGGAAATTCGCCGTAGACCTTGCGGCATGCGTCGCAAATCTCCTGGATGGTTGTAAATTCTTTCGGCGCCTCTATGCAGAAGGGCATCACATTTTCACCCTTCTCGCAGGCGCTCTTGAGGCATTTGTTCAAAGCCTTGCCGCTCCGCTTCCTGCAAACCGTATTAAGCCTTTTTATCTGCTCGATTTCGAGAGTATCTACCACATCAGATTAGATATTATATCTCTCAGTTATAATTAGGATTATTTTGTTGATGAGAACATTTAAATCGTATATATAGTGTCCGTTGCAAAGCAACGGAGCGTATTTCTCTCTGAGAAGGAAACCTCCTGTGCCGCAGTGATGAACTTATATCCATAACGACAAGGCCTGCTGTTTAAAGCTATAGCGATTTACGGTGTAGTCCTTGGAGAAATATGTCTAAGAAAACGAGAACCGACAAGAAAACAATCCCTAAATGTCAATAAATTAAGAATTACAGAGAGCCTTATCACAATGAGAAGAAGAGCTAGGGAGGTTTATAGTTCATGCAGAGATACATTCTTCGCGTAATAATTATTTTGATGTTGCTGGTTTCCGCCTACGTCTCATATTGTTCAGCATATGTTTTTGATGAGAGCATTTTGAGTATTGCCACGTTTGTAGTTCTCACCCTGACGCTCATTGCCTTGATGATCTATGCCTATGATACAAACCTGATCGTCTCCATGGCCCGTGTAAGATGGGAGCGGGAAAATATTTTGGAATCTTACTATTCAATGACTATTATCCCTAAAAAAGAGAATGATAGAGGACGCACTATGTTCCTAATCGGCAATCCATCCACCTTGATGCTTCGCGCAAAAGTCTGGTGCCATCTTCAACTCTATGGTCAGCCGGTTGAAATAGGCGATGATTACAATGGTCAGAATACCTGGTACATATTCCCCCAGCAAATCAGTCAAGGCTGGTTCGAAATAGCCGACATCCTTGTGAAGAAGGGCAAGACGATAGATGAGATTATAAATGAAACGACTGAGGCTAATTATGGCAACCAACTCACTATGGATCTTGAGATTGAATTCAGAAATGAGTTGGACATCCGGAGAAGATTGCCCATGCGGCGTCACTATTTCGATTTCAAAGAGTGGCAGTGGATCCCCCATCTCAGTAAGAAAGATGAATGGAATGTCTGAACGAGCAGTTCTAAAAACGGGAAAAATAAAATGATCCGTGGCTATCACAAGAAAAGACGTCAGAGGGGCTTCACGATCATAGAGTTGGTATTCGTCGTTCTTATCATCTCTCTCTTGGCCGCCATTGCCATCCCTCAGTTTGTGGCATACAGAGCAAGAGCTTACAACTCGGCAGCGAACGCTGCCGCCAGGACTGCGTACGTTGCAGCAGAGTCTTTCTTCAGTTTTTCGCCGGGAGGAACGGTTTCGGTAAGTCTGCTATCGGTCTACGGTTATAATCCCAATGACAATATAATATTAACATTAAGTGGCCCAGGGCTAATAACCAACTTTACATTACAGTCAGTTCATGCCGGCGGTGGTTCGACCTTCCTCATTGATTACATGGGAAATGTTACACGAAGTTAGACGCGAATGAGCACGGCCTCTGACCCGTCAATTAAATCCACGAGCCTGTGCAAAATATTGTGGCACTTCAATTATTTCCCTTTCTCCGTTATTTTTGTCCATGAATCGCGCAATGTAACAGTGCGGTTGAATACCAGTGCTCCATCGTCGGAATGATGAACTGGATCCACACAGAAATAGCCCACCCTTTCAAACTGGAATGGATCTCCGGGGACGGCATGTGTCAGGCTTGGCTCAACCTGGCATGACCGGATAATCTCCAGCGATTTAGGATCCAATTTCTCAGTTATGTCGGCATCTTCTGCGAGGGGATCGGCGACGCGGAAAAGACGGTCATAGAGGCGGACTTCGGCTGGAACAGCATGAGCCGCTGACACCCAGTGGATGGTTGCATCGACCTTCCGTCCGTCGGGCGCAAATCCGCTTCGTGTCTCCGGGTCGTATGTACAGTGCACTTCAATTACCTCTCCGGTGCGTTCATTCTTAGCGACACTCACACACTTTATGAAGTAACCGTAGCGCAAGCGAACCTCCCTGCCGGGGGCGAGCCGGTAAAACTTCTTAGGCGGAATCTCTATAAAGTCTTCAGCGTCAATGTAAAGCACGCGCGAGAAAGGGACTTTCCGGAAGCCCATCGCGGCATCCTTGGGATGATTGGGGCAGTCAAACTCCTCAACCTTGCCCTCCGGGTAATTGTCAATCACAACGCGCAGTGGTCTGAGAACAGCCATGACGCGTGGTGCCCTTTCATTTAAATCTTCTCTCACACAGTGCTCAAGGAGGGCCATATCAACGATGCTATCGTTCTTGGCAACGCCTATTCGCTCACAGAACTTCCGTATGGATTCCGGGGTGTAACCTCGTCTGCGCATGCCCGCTATGGTAGGCATCCGGGGGTCATCCCAGCCGGTGACAAGCTTTCTTTCGACTAATTCGAGGAGCTTGCGTTTACTCATTATTGTGTAGCTGAGGTTGAGGCGGGCAAATTCGATCTGCTGAGGTTGGTGTTCCACTCCTAATTCGTCAAGAAACCAATCATAAAGAGGACGATTATTTTCAAACTCAAGAGTGCAAATAGAGTGGGTAATTCCCTCAATGGAGTCGGAGAGACAATGTGCGAAGTCGTACATAGGATAAATGCACCATGCATCAGCGGTTCTATAATGCGTCTCTTTCTTAATGCGGTACATGACCGGATCACGCATGGTAATATTGGGCGATGCCATATCAATTTTTGCACGCAGGACATGGGCTCCATCAAGGAATTCTCCGGCCCGCATGCGTTCGAAAAGATCCAGGTTCTCTTCAATTGTTCTATTGCGAAAAGGGCTTTCTTTGCCAGGCTCGGTGAACGTGCCGCGGTACTGGCGAATCTCATCAGCGCTCAGACTACAAACATAGGCCTTGGTCATCTTTATGAGCTGCACTGCATATTGGTAGAGTTTTTCATAGTAATCTGAGGCAAAATATAAACGGTCTTCCCAGTCGAAGCCTAGCCATTTGACATCCCGAATAATGGCATTCACGTATTCCATGCTCTCGCCGCTCGGGTCGGTATCATCCATACGCAAATTACATGTGCCTTTATATTGGGCGGCGATGCCAAAATTAAGACAGATGGACTTGGCGTGTCCGATATGGGGGTATCCGTTAGGCTCGGGCGGGAATCGGGTAGCCACACGTCCCTGACGTTTGTTGGTTTTTAAGTCATCTTCGATGATATCCCTTATAAAATCGGACCGAAGCGATGAATTGGTTTGGGCCATATTGCCTATTTCCTTTCTCGAGCTTTCAAGCTATTATGTGCGGCATCATTGGGATAAACTGTAGCACATTTTGATTCAGACTTCTGCTATTTTTTGTTTGTCAAGAGATAAATCCTGTACACGGAAAAAGAAATTGACGAATTGACGAATGTGGGAGATCAAAGAACCCAGCACAGCAGACCGGAATTATGACCAGGCGACCAGACGTCGGACAGGATGGGGAGGGATTTTGGAGGTGCTTTTCTCTCGGCGAAGTCACTGCTGCTGAAAGCGAATTTCACAATTTTTGTTGCGCCCGCTCCGGACTTCGCGAGCTACTTTATTTCCGCAAGCTTTGCCTTGGCCATTCGTGCCTGACTGGTGCCGGGATAATTTTTTGCCACCTGCTCAAGAAGGAGTTTCGCGCTTGACTTATCACCGATATTCAAAAAGGAAAACCCTTGTTTGAGCAACGCATTAGACACCTTGTTACCCTGCGGATAATTTTTTATAACTTTTTCATATTCGAGGATTGCCTGTTCGTATTTTCTTTCGAAATAGTACGACTCACCAATCCAGAATTGGGCGCTATCTGAAAACTCCGTGTTTGGATATTGCTTAAGAAAATCTTGAAATCTTTCTCGAGCTTGATCATAGTTTTCTTCCTTGAATGCTTCATAGGCGGAGTTATAAGCTGATTCTTCGACGGTCATACCGGTTATGCCCTTTTGCGAATCTTTGCTGATGGCCTTCTCTCCCTTCGGCGCTTCATTGTCGCCTTTGCCAATCTCAAGAAGATTCTCTATGACATTCATGCGGGATGAAAGTTGAGTAAGCAGGTTCTTTATGTCGCCGAATTCTTTTTCCTTACTAAGAAACTCCGCTCTTATATCAGATTCATCTTTTCCTAGTACCTCACGATCTCCCTCGAAACTCTCCATGTCTTCTTTGATCTCGGTGATATCGGCAGCAACATCGGCGATCCTCTTGCGTAAATCAGCTATTGCCTGATCGTTCTTTACCGTATCATTTCGAATACCGGTGTTTTCCTCTTTGAGGGCGCGAATTTCTGTGTCAAACTTCCCCTGAGCCTCTTGCAGGTCGAGAGTTGTCGCGCAGCCAGTGTAACTTAAAGAACAAGCGATCATAAAAAGAAGGATAAATTTTCTCAACTGCCATACCTCCTATGAACATAACCTCTTGCATCCGTGACGGCATAATGCCATCTGCGTGGAAAGAAATTCTAATACACTTGTTATTAAGTTATCATATATTCGTTTTTTTTCACATACGGAATCGCAATTTTTAAAGACGAAGAATCTCATTTGCCGTACAGAAAAGTATAAGGAAAAATTTTCTGAAAGAGTTCTGGATAGATATCGTCTGCACCATAGGTAGGACAGTTAAATGATACTTATCTCTCGACGGAAATTGCTCCGGGCCAAAGATAATAAAAACCGGCCTTCAGTACGAAAATTTCAGGCAGTTGAATGTTGACAGCAGGTATGTTCGAACCTCCAGATGCGGCACTCGACGTATTATAGTAGTTATCATCGGGAAACTCCGTGCGTCGATATACGACAACTCTGGCGTCAGCGGGGATATCTGCCAATTGTTTTGAATCTCTGATAGCATCACTCAAATAGCCAACCTTATCGACCAGTCCCAGTTTCAGGGCATCGTAGGCTAAAAAAACGCGGGCAGTCGAAATTTCAGCCAGTGCGTACTGGTTGGGTTTGCGATGTTTTTGTACTAAATGAATAAATCGTTCTCCCATATCATCTACCAATTTTTGCATAAGTCTTTGTTCTTCTTCGCTATTATCTCTGAAAGGAGTACCCATATCCTTGTTCTTTCCAAATTTTTTCACATCCACATCAACACCGATTTTCTCCATCAGACCGGTGATCTTGGGCTGGAGGAAGATAACACCTACAGAGCCCGTCACTGTTGTAGGGTGCGCCGTGATTATATCTGCAGGAAGAGACAAATAATAGGCGCCGGAAGTCGCAATATCCATCATAGAAACGGTAACTTTCTTGCCCGTCCGCTCTTTGAAGGAAGCGATTTCATGGTAAAGAAGATCACTCGCGGTGATCGTGCCACCGGGCGAATTAATCTCTAACAAAACGGCCTTAATACGGTCATCCTTTTCGGCTTTCTTCAACTGCGATACAATGTTCTCTACCATACTCTGCGACTGGGCGAGAAATCTTTCTTTCGGCGTGTCTGTAATTATTCCATGTATGGGAATCAGCAGGATCTTATCCGAAGCTCTGCCTTCAAGAGTGAATTCTTTCAGGGGTTCTCCTGCATCGCTGAAGAGTTTGATTCTGGGGCCACCGCACGCAGTGAGCAAAATCAAAAGGAATACTGCTATTATGAGATAAGGTTTTTGCATAAAGTCCCTCCTTTACAACAATTCTTCAGATATCATATAAATTGCAAGCTCACAATGCCAGAGTAGCTTTTCCACAGGAACTTCAAATTTTTTCATATGCATACGGCAAATCCTTAAATAATCGAGGCACAGTCCTTGAGGGGTGTGACGTATATGAAAAATAATAGAGAAATGGTGATGGTCTGTCAATAACAAATGACCACTCTTCTTTGACAGAGAAAAGAGTAATGTCACTTACAACTCTCATGATTCTATGGGGCTTTGTGCATGGAACATATTTAGAAAAAGAGAGGGATGAGCCTTTCTATTGTCTTCCTATAGGCCTCATATTCCGCAAACCGTTCTTTGAGAAGGTTCTCTTCGAATAGCATCTTTACTATCAAATCGATGGTGAGAATAACTCCTGCGGTAATGCGTGGCAGGGAGGGTCGGTCAATAACGACCTGTCAGATGACCAACAATATAGCCAGATACATGGGGTGTCTGATAAGTATGTAAGGCCCTCTTGTCATCGGTGCCGCGCCGTCTTTCGCGAACGGTGAGATATTCATGTTGCCAATGCCCATGATGGCGACGGTCCAGATCCCGATTGCTATTCCCGCAGCCTGGAGAAGAAGAAGCAGAAAATGGTTTGCCAGGAGAGTGTTTGATGCAAAGATAAAAATGATACAAGCTAATCGTATATAGACGAGGATGCACGTTTTTAATTTATCCGCTGTCTTTTACCGATTGGGAAGTCTTCTTAATGCGATAATCGATCAAGAAAAGGGTGTCTGCGGACACGAAGCGCCCAGTAGGGCCGGTACTGTAAACGGCTTTATCTACTCTGCCGTCCGGTCTGAGGATAAGGTCTGTCGCATGTATGTAACCCTTTGCATCATCAAAAAAAGCCCCCGTCGAAGTGGCAAATGCCCTGGCATCAAGTCGATAGGCAATGGGGAAAGTCAGATTTTTTCTTTCCACGAATTTCCGGGCATTCTCGAGAGTCTCCGTTGAAGCCACAATTACCTTAATGTTCCTATTATAGTAATAAGGGATGCGTGACTGAAATTCAGCTAACTGCTGACGACAGAACGGTCACCATGCTCCCGTGTAGACTAACAGAACAGCCCAGAAACCGTAAAGCATATCACGAACGTGAATGGAGAGCCGCCGTCTGTAAATCGGAGCTCCATCCGCGGCAACAGATCACCGCTGTCGAGTTTCCTGCTTTCTGTCTGCGCCATGACCATCTCCTGCTTAACTTCTGCTCTCAAGACTGGAATTCAATAAACTGTTTTGTGAATGGAGAAAGGATATGAATAAATAATTGCGGGTTAAGGGGATATTTGTTGACTTTCGTTTTAGTAATTAAACCGGTCGATGTCAGATGTTAGCTTGATCGGTTATCAGTGACTTTCATCTTCTTTATGAAATAGATTCATATCCGCATCGTTTTGTTAGCCAGTTACAGTGAAAATCAATCTTTTTTATTTTCCGGTTTATCGGCGTTTATGGCACCTTCAATTTTCTCTTTCGTGTCTTCCATAGAACGTTTGAAACCCCTTATGGCTTTGCCTATAGCGCTTCCCAATTCAGGAAGTTTGCCGGGACCGAAGATAATGAGGACAATCACTAATATTACCAGAATGTGCATCGGCTGAAGAAGACCTCTCATTGTTTTCGCCTCCTAAGATATATTATGTAATATTTATTATAACAATTTTGCTAAACAGTCAATCAGCATCTTAAATTGCTGAGAATTGGCACTTGGCATTCGATGCAATATGCACAGGGAGATGAAAGACAGTAGAATAATCACCCCGGATGATATATAAATTTGCGATTAAAATGTTTTTCGATTGGCTCATTTCAGTTGATATGGATTGTTGGAACTGTCTGGAACATAGTGAGTAATATTCCCTTGATGATTTCAAATACAAAGACCTGAGGTCGTCAAAAACTTCTTATAAATTTCACGAAGATCAAAATCATAAGGAAGATCAAATAAAATCTCAAAAAATACAGCGCCAACTTGGTGGTTTTGGTCATTTGTACGCGGGGCATTCCATCCTCCTTAAATCTTGATCCGGGTTTCAACACCCTTCATAATATCATTATAGCGGATGACACCTAAAATATTGTCCTGACCGTCTACGACAGGTATCATCCTGTAGTGATACTTGGCGAACATTTCAGAGAGATCGTCCTGGACATCATCTTCCTCTGCGGTTACCACTGGCTCTACCATAACATCGCCAAGCTGTACATCGTCTGAAGCAAGAATCAGCTCACGTAGATCGATGACGCCGAGGAGCGGCTGGCCATTCTCTCCGACCACATAGATATAAGAAATACTCTCCGGCTCCATAGAGGATAGCCTGATTTTCGTCAATGCCTCGCTGACAGTCGTCTCCCGCGCCATGGTAAGGAAGTCGGAGGACATCATGCCTTTAGCGGTCGCTTCCCGTTCTGAGAGAATCCCCTGAACGCGATCTGCCTGATCCTTGGAAAGCAGTGCCATCAATTCGGAAACATGGTCATGGGGAAGGATGGAAAACAACCCGGCCAATTGGGGAATTGTCATTTCCGTAAAGATGTTCCGGGCTCGTTCCTTGCGGAGAGCGGCGATGATCTGACGCTGTGTCCGCGGCTCGGCTTCCGCGAGGGTTTCAGCGGCCTTCTCCGAATCGAGAGCTGAAAAAAGGGCATCCTTTTCCTCTTTGCCCAGTTCTTCGAGCATATCTGCCAGATCCTCACTGGGAAGTTCATGAATCTGTCTGCGCGTTACCGATAGAGATACCTTGTCGGTAGAGACAGCATCTTCAACGGACAGAGGTTGAACGTACTTCCAAGAAATAAGGTCATCCTTCATCCAGTTAAGTTTGCCCAATCCCCAGCGTCGCAGAAAGCCGTTGAAGGAAATATCCACATGGATGAGGAGAAGCCGCCCCTTTGCTTCGAGGAGATGAACATCGTTGACCACTTCGACACGTCTGTCGTCCATGTCTACGATAGTGCGGCCCATCAGATGCTTATCCATAAGTATCCAGCCCGGCTGGTCGACGAAAGGAGGATATCCGGCTCCTTCATCGGGAGGCTGAACAAAAATTACGTCATCTTCTATCCGGAGGACTCTGTTCCACGGAATGAATGTGGTAGGTTTGCCCCATCCGTGTTCAATGTAAATGCCCACAGCGTCAGGGTAAGGCTCAGCAACAGCAAAAACGAGATCAGTAAGTCTGCCGATGCGGTTCCCGATCTTTCCGATACAGACGGGTTTCTTCAATAGCTCTGAGAAATAGATGAACCGATGACTACCTATTCCATGGGGCAGGTCTGGGACTCTCAATTTTTGATTCATCTCTGCCATGGCTTCACTCCTATATCGTTATTTAAAAAGTTCTGGGAAAAGGGTGCTGATGCCCAACAAAGATGACATGATCACAACGAGAATGACTATGGACCAGTTTATGATGTTTTCCCAGTAAGTGTTGACATGCTCACCCATTAGGGGTTTATCATTAAGCAGCAAGAGCAGAAAAACAAGCGCTGCCGGAAGCAAGGTTACCGCGACAACCTGGACGAACATCGTAATGGTGATTAAAGGAGCACCGGGGATAAGAACAACGGCTCCCGAAGTAATCAGCATAACAAGGTAAATCGAATAGAACCAGGGTGCCTCCTTGACTTTCTTGTTCAATGAGTGCGCCCAACCAAAAACTTCTCCCACAGCCCATGAGGTTGACAGTGAAATGCAGAGGGCGCCCAGGAAACCGGCATCAAAAAGGCCGATAGCAAAGAGTTTCCGGGCCCAATCACCCTGTCCTACTGGCAGAAAAGGCACTATGGCTTCTGCCGTCTGGGCGGCATCCTCAATGGCAATTGGAGGTTTGTGAAAATAAAAAACCGCGGCAGTTGCAATGATAATGAAAACGGCAACAATACATGTTGACGTTGAACCCAAGAAAGTCTCTAATTTGCCATACTTGATGTCATGAATGTCGAGACCTTTATCGACGACAGCGCTCTGCTGGAAAAAAAGCATCCAGGGGGCAATGGTTGTTCCGATGTTGGCCAGAATGATAAAGATCAGGTCTGAATTAAAGCCGCCCATATCAGGGTTATAGAATCCTTTGAATACCGCATTCCATGCGGGAGCGTTCGGCGTTTCCATGGCCCACAGGGCGGCAGGGATATAAACAAGATTAAAGCAGCAGAAGAAAAGTGCTATCTTCTCGAATGTCCAATACTGTCCTGATACGATCACGGCGAACAATATTGCGGTAATGACGATAAAGGTCAGTAATGGCGGCACTCCGAAAAGACTCATCGCCGCGGTCATACCCACATATTCCGTTACCAAGGTGAGCCAGTTGGTGATAGTCAGATCAATCAAGGAAAACCACCCCCAGAAGGGGCCGAAGCCGTCAAAAATAGCCTCCGCGTGGCCGCGCTTGGTGACAGCCCCCAGGCGGACAGTCATTTCCTGAACGTAATATGCCATGGGAAGAAGGATGATGAACATCCATAGCAGGGAAAATCCATACTTGGAACCCGTCACGGCATAGGTCGAAATGCCTCCTGCGTCATTGTCGGCAACCATAACAATAATGCCCGGGCCTAGAACTGACAGAAATATAATGAACTGCCTGCGAAACCGATTCAGAATGTGAATACTCTTGCTTACCCAGAACATAAGACGCGTGCCATCAAAAGGAAAACGAACTATTCCCAATAAGACTCAATAAATCAAAAGATCTAAAAGTCGGGTTAATTAGTATGGGAGATAGAGGTATGAGGTGCGACAGTGACTTCCGGTGCAAACATATACCCCGGAAATCTGCGGTGGAAACACTGACAGATAGATGATGTAAATTCTTCCGGGATAAGACTTCTATTTTGTTTTACCGGGAACCACGGTCGGGCAATCGTCAATCCCTCTACAACCAGGAGGCTCCATATAATTTGGTTTACTCCAACAAAAGAATTCAAATTCAGCATCACGATTTCGAGTTTTGCTGTTATACATAAAAAGAAAATGGCGTCAAGGTAAAAAAAGCTAGCTGATCATTCTTTTGCATAATGACTTCGGCATGTATCATCGGACAAGAAGGTTGATCAGTCTCTAGTCCGATGATTGGAAGCGGATTATTATCAGTGACAAGGCGTGATAATGGTATGCGCTAAGGCAGTAAGAGGCTTATGAAAGCTAGAATCACCCAGCGCAAAAGGTCGATGAGAGGATCTAACGCTCCGAAATACAGGAGTCCGATGATTATAAAGAATCCGTAAGGCTCTAGGCGGGAAAGGGTATATTGCAGCCTTGCCGGTGCAAATCCCATGAGTATTTTTGAACCGTCGAGAGGTGGAATGGGAATCATGTTAAACGAGGCCAATATGATATTGATCTGTGCCAGGTAATAAAAGAGAGTAGATAAGATCCCTGAGGGCTCCGGCGATAAGAAGCGATATAGAAAGAAGGCTAAGAAGGCGAGAAACATATTGGTTAGGATCCCCGCCGAGGAGACGAGTATCAGCCCTTTGCGTGTGTTGTGCAAATTGCTGAAATTTACAGGTACTGGCTTCGCCCAGCCGAAACCGAAGAGAAAAAGCATGAGGGTGCCGATGGGATCGAGATGCCTTAATGGATTGAGGCTCAACCTGCCCTGCCATTTAGCTGTCGAATCACCCATCCGGTAAGCAACCCAGCCATGAGCCAGCTCGTGAAGGATAATCGAATACAAGAGCGGTATGGCAAGAAGAATGAATGCGAGAGGATCCTTTATGAGAAGTTTGAGTAGGCCCATTTATTTATCCGTATATCTTATCACGAGTTCCACTATGCGCGATCATTATTTTTTTTCAGCAGTGATGGCGCTAAATGTCATTAGCAAACTGTCACGCAGAACCTTATCAATTGCCCTCTCGCCGACAGTAAGAGATGATATCAGCTGTACAACATGAAACGTACCCTTGATCTTGTCTCCGTTTTTCGACTTGAGCGATCAGTGCACCGTTTTTATCTTGAAGTTTCAGATTTTGTGCCATATCGTCCGGCAGGTCTTGAATATGAATGCCAAGGAAGCCCCTTGTGACCTTTCCTTTCGTCTTAAGATCCGATAAGATGCTTTTGTAGGCGTTTATGGGGATGGCAAAACAAATTTCCTGTGTTTGTGGTTCGATCGCCGGATTGATACCGATTACCTTGCCTTCCATATTGACGAGAGGTCCACCGCCACTTCCGGGATAGATGGGAAAGTCTGTTTGAATGAAACCAAGATCACCTTTTTGAATAAAGCCAAGATTACCTTTGGCACTGATAATACCGGAGCTTACCGTCTGCTCCAAACCCCATGGATGACCAAAGGCTATGACCCGCTCTCCAACCTGCAGTTTCTCGGAGTTACCTAAGTCAGCATAGGGGAGAACCTCGTCACGTTTGATTTTTATGAGAGCAATATCCGTTCGCCCGTCCTTGCCAATGACCTTTGCCTCGTACTGCCGTCCGGTAGAAAATTTGACAAGAATCCTGTCAGTCTGTCCGATAATGTGATTGTTTGTTGTGATATAACCGTCAGCACTTATGATAAAACCGGACCCCATACTGTTGGCCTTCGGTAGCAGCTTCGGGGATGGAGGCGCATTCCCAAAGAATTTATCAAAAAAATCATGACCTCGCTTGGTTAATTTCGTTTGCTCCTCCGGAGGTGTAGCAGGGATATTGACAACTGTGCTTTTCATCAAAGCGACGAGAAAAGTGACATCATGGCCTATTCTCAAATCTTTTTGCCGGTCAAGCTTCATACGTTCAGGTTGGCGCGCAACCGGTTCCCTCTCTGTGGGTGGAATCTCCGCTACCTTACGCTCTGCCTTGGTGCGGACAAAGACAAACTCTCCTTCGCCATCGATGCTGCCGTATTGTGGAACCTGGGAATTGTGCGTCATGCGCGTCACTTTCGGTTTCACATAAGAGGCGAGATCGCTGAATGTGACATAGCCCTTGTCTTCGCGGTCTGCCGAACCGTCGAGTCCTTCCAAGATGTATTTTGTGAATATGCCGTGACCATCTTCTTCAAGCGCCTGTTCACCTTTGCCACGCGCCGTAAGCATCTGGTGTGCCTTCCGTGTAGTAATTTTATTAAGATACTCACGGTCAGTCGGGGATATGCCACTAGAACGTGTTAGCCCCAAGCCGGAGTAGCAGGCGTCAATCAGATAAAGAACATGCTTGGCAGGTAGGCGTCTCGAAAACTGACGAACTTGATCCATGGAGCTGGCCGTAGAGAAAATATTCCGGGTATCGCTGTTTACAGGTACTGTGTAACCCATCTGGCCGCCGTCCGCGAGTTCCTCTGTCTGACCATGCCCGGCGAAGAAGATGATAAACCGGTCGTTCTTCCGGACCTTTTGAGGCAGTTCATCTCCGAGAACTTTGAGAATGTTCTCCCTTGTGGCATTGTTGTCCAAGGGGGTGATATCAAGACCCATATCTTTGAGGCGCTTCTGGATCGACTTGGCGTCGTTTACGGCATACTCAAGGGACTGCCATTTCTCATAGGCATTGATGCCTATAATAACGGCATAGCTTTGATTAAAGAAGCTGTCGAGGGAAGGGGAAGGCATCGGATTTATCTGGACACCGCTCTCTGCTTTTGAGGCTGCGTCTAAGGAAGTAAAGACCAGCAGTGAAAACAAGCACAAAAACACTATAAAGCGACTTGCTTTCATCTGTATGGCCCTTCATTAAATTATTTCTAAAATTTCATATATCAACCGTGAGCAAAGCACAAGATATGTTATCTCTTGCACAAATATTTCACAACGACACAGCATGGAAAAGCGTCCCGCACGGTGCCGAGGCATTGAATCCTGTCTCTATGACCGCTTTTTTTACGGAAGGGTGTTGTAATTACTATGTCGTTGATGTATTAGTAAAAAAAAGGCCAAGGAGGTATCAGATGGGAGAAATTGTTCATACGTCTAAAATAAAAATCGTCAGGGAAAAAGGACCAACCAGGAGGGCAATGATAGAAGGATTCTCAGAACCGGTTTATTATGGAGTCCATGGCGGCATCATGAAGTTCTATAAAGTGGAGCCGGAAAAGGAGCATGCGGCGACTCTCGACCATATTGTTGCAGCGACAGCTGGTTGAATGATGGGCACACTGGCCACGCTGATGGCCGGAAAAAAGATTCCCACCCCGGAAAGTTTATACTGGGCCGACGTGGAGGGGGACATTGAGAATGTCAAAGGCGTCCTCAAGATCACCACCATCCGGGTTAAATACCACCTCAAGGTTTCCGAAGATAAGATGGCCGATGCGAAGGAGAGCTTCGCAAACTATATCACCCGTTGCCCGGCTGCACAGAGCGTTATCGGCTGCATCAACCTGAAGGATGAATTAATATTCGAGAAGTAGATTTCAGATATACAGTCAAAATGATATCGGGACGGATACGCGGTCTCTCTTCTGCTATTTGTTTCCGACGTATTTGTACTGATCTTTTCACAATTAGCAAATTCGGATTGCCTTGACTTATTCATAATATATAAGCAAATGTGCGTTCCCTAGAAGCAGAAGGAGGCATTTATGAAGTGGTTTTGTCTTATGATTTTTGTGATTGCAATCGGTATGCAATCGAACAGTGTTTTTGCACAGGACAGGATGCCCGCGATGTCACTTGAAAAGATGACCGATCTTCAGAAGAAATACGCCGAGGAGATTATCAAAGGCCCCCGCGGCGCTCTTTATGGACCTTTCGTTCCGCTAATTCGCAGCCTGGAGCTCATGGATAGGGTGCAACGCGTGGGAGAGTATCTGCGCTACAGGAGCGCAATCGGGACTAAACTGAGTGAACTCGTGATCCTGATCACGGCTCGCGAATGGACGCAGCAGGTGGAATGGGCTATCCATGAACCCATAGCTATCAGATCGGGCATCAAGGCAGAGATAGTAAGAGCGATCTCTGACGGCCACTATCCCACAGGCATGAATGAAGACGAGCAAATTGTTTATGACTTTTGCTCGGAACTCCATGTCAACAAGAGTGTCGCCGATGCTACTTATGAGCGCGCGCTGAAACGTTTCGGTGAGCAGGGCGTCATCGATATGCTCGGGATTAACGGTTATTACACTTTTCTCGCCATGATTATGAACGGCACACGCACGGCGGTGCCCGACGGGAAGTCCGCGCCCCTGAAGGCATTTCTAAAGTGACAGTGACAGAATTTTGCGCTGGATTTATTTAAATGCGTTTAATAGACATTTGTGGGTGAGCTTTCTGAGCGTGTTGACGGTGGCGATTCATTCTTCGATAGCCGCCTTTAAGTACCGGTAAGAATTGACCAATATCTGTTCAGCGATTCTTCAGCACTTCAGAGAGGATGAGAAAGATAAGTGTGAGAATGGCCATAAGGATGGCCATCAATCCCGGCATTAATTTGGCCCATTTTATGGATATTGGCAGCTTGACACGCGGCTCTTTTTTCAGGATGTCGGTGTGAGTGACTTCAGAAGATGCATTATAATGCATTCTATGGGAGCGCGTCTCAAGTTCTCGCATCTCTTTCTTATAATCGTTCAAGTTCCTATTCATGGTCTGTCTGAATCCGGTATAAGCAATAGAGGAGAGCGCCCACTTCCCACATGAATCCCTTAAAGCCTTAATCGATGATTTTGAAACGAAATAAACGTGACGAAAATTTTTGCATAAGGGATGCTCATATGTCAATAACATTAAGCATCAGAAATCAGTGTAGATTCATTGAAAAAAAACGGGATACGATAATCAGGAAGATGAAGCGATAGGCTGAGACAGTTCAATTGCAAGTGGTCTATCCTTATAGACATAAAAGATTGAGAGGGTTGTGCAGACTATTCATAAAGCTCATGGCAATGCAATGAAGAGGCATGTAATCAAATCTTGAGGAAAAAAATATTTATTGAGGAGGTGAACAAATGAAGAGAAAATCAGTTATAGTGATTGTCGGTATTTTCTTGCTTGTATATGTTGGCTATGCTCATTCAGGTCCGAATGGTACACCGGCCGAGGCGGAAGCGATGGTGAAGAAAGCAGTCGCCTACATAAAGGCTGTAGGGCCGGAAAAGGCCTTTGCCGAGATCAGCAATCTCAAAGGAATGTTTGTTGACAGAGATTTGTACGTTGTAGTTTATGATTTAAATGGCAAGTGTTTAGCCCATGGACAGAATCCCAAATTTCTGGTCGGAAAAGATTTGATCGGAATGAAAGATCCTGATGGCAAATATTACGTAAAGGAAAGAGTGGAATTGGCAAAGACGAAATCGCACTTTTGGCAAGATTATAAGTTTAGCAACCCGTTAAGCAAAAAAATTGCGCCAAAGTCCATGTATATCGAAAAGATGGGCAACTATCTTGTGGGGTGCGGTGTTTATAAAAAGCTGTAAGACGGCTGCGCCATAAAATTAAATGTGTTAGCATCCTGAACACGAACATTTGCATAAATGATCGCTCGGAGCGTCACAGCTAGGTTCTATCCGATGCGAAAGCTATGATGGCCTGGTTCTCTCTTTGCTTATTGCGGAGATAAAATTCGCCATCTCCGCAGAGACCTTTTCTCTCGCCTGCAGGTGAGGGATGTGTCCGCAATTCTCGACAATCGAACCTCTCACCGGCCCCGCAACCTTGCCGACAATGGCTTCAATCTGAGCTGGCGTGCCATACTCATCATCTCTTCCCTGAATGGCAAGAAGAGGGCAGGTGATATGAGGCAGATACTCTTCAATATTCCAATCCCGGAATTCCTGTGAAAGCCAGATGTCCGCCCAACCATGGAACATCAACTCTGTATTATCAGCATGGAATTTACCTAAGCGCTTTTTAAAGTCTGTGCTCTCATAAACTTCGACAGCGCGCTTTATACCCACAACTGTGATATCTTCGACAAAGACATGCGCTGCCTCTGTTATTACACCGGCAGCCTTTTGCGGGTAGGTTCCCGCATATATGATGGCAATTGAACCGCCGTCGCTATGGCCTATAAAAATAGGTTTGTCGATAGCGCATTGTTCCAGGACTTCTGGCAGGGTGAGCAGGGCCTCATCATGGAGATAGTCGAGCCTTCTTGGTTCCGTCAGTGGATCAGAACCGCCATAACCCCAGCGGTCGTAAACCAAAGCCGGGCAGCCGGTCGCAACGCATATTTCTTCAGGAAAGTCGCGCCATTGACCTATACTGCCCAGTCCTTCGTGGAGAAACACAAGCACAGGTCGATTGCTAGTTTTGGCCAGTGGCCTGATTAATTCAGCAGATAGGCGGTGTTTCGATGCATAGATGTCAAAGGTGTCTTTAGTAGTGGACAATCAGATCTGTCTCCGGCACGATGCGAAAAGTGTGAAGTATGATTACCTGGCGATTAAGATAAATTGCTTGCGCAGTTCCCGCTATGTCTGTCTTTTGATGAAGCACGAGAAACGCTCATCGCATTTGAGCGGCAGAAATTCGATGAACTGATATTCCGCGGCTCCGTTGATATAGAAGGGGTCTCTTTCCATGATCTGACGGGCTTCATCTATGGTTCCCACATTTGCCACGATTACACCGCCCACCCGCGGGTTCTGTGGACCAGAACAAATGAACTTTGAATTCTTATAGTGCGTGTCCAGAAACTTTCGATGATCCACGAGAAGGGCATCGATCACATCCAAAGGCTTTGTGTATTTGCCTAAGATAATAACCATAGGATCCTCCTTCTGTTATCATTGTTATTAGTCGATAAGTATTTCGTCGATTTTCAATCTTCTTCTCGGTGCAGGGGATTCAGCCGGATATCCGACCGGTAAGAGTGCGACAATATGAATATTCCCGCCCCATCCGAATATTTCTTTGATCGCCTTTTCATCGAACAGTCTTATCCAGCAACTGCCCAAACCGAAATCCAGTGCCCTGAGCACGATATGTTCAACAGCAATGGCCAGGTTAAGAGCTATTCTGGGGCTAAGTTCTTCTATGTCAAGAGGTGTATAGCGCTCCGTCCTATCGGATATAATCTTAGCTATCCTGCCTTCGACTGCCCCAATCCTGCCGAGGTCCTGTACGCCGGAAACAGTGCCATCTACGAAACTCTTTAAATCGATACAGCAGACAAAGACAACGGGGGCTTCGGCGATGAAGGACTGTTTGTAAGATGCCTGAGCCAGTTGCAGTCTCGTGTCCCTGTCGCGGGCGACTTTAAAGCGCCAGGGTTGTGAATTGGAACCGGACGGCGCGAGCCGCGCGGAATCCAAAAGCGCCGTTATGTGCTCTTCGGGAACGGGGTCCGATTTAAACTTTCTTATACTCCGCCTTTTTTCTATGGCTTCTTTAGTTGTTAACATTCTTCCTCCTCGATATGGACGGGAGATCACCCGTTATGAAAGGGGAACGATTTTTGAAATGACAGAGTCTGCACGAATGCAATTCTGACGCAGCCGACACCCGCTCTATAATTTCCCCGACGAGCTTCGCGGTTCTGCCAGTCAATTTTCTGCAGTCCTCATGCTTTTAGCCTTGCCTATATTCTTTGACCTGGTTTTGATCCATCCAGTTTACGTTGACTATATCCCTGCAAAGAATAGTGTCCTTTCCAATTTCACCTTTGAACCGTCTTATGAGTTCGTGTGCACATTTCCACATCCTAAAATCGGCGAATTTATGGCCTGTGCTTCTGCCGTACATTAAGCTAATTACGGCAATGCCTCCTATAAGGGCGCCGCATCTTTCACCGTGCGCCCCCAGTCCTCCGCCGAAGGCGTCCATTGCTTTTAGCATATCCTCATTGACATCCTTGTCCAGCTTCTCTTGCCCGACCGCAAGAACGGCCTGGCTTCAGTGAAAAAGCCGGTCAAACAACGGCCCTGCCTTTTCTTCCATCTCTGAGAGGTTCATAAGACCTCCTTTTCGTTATCTGCATCGGAGCAAATTACCAAGAGCATGAACCGAAATCCACTCCCGTCTTTGCAATGAATTGAATTATGCCATATAATAACTAAAAATATTTATCAAATCAAATGCGAGTTTGGACTTCGACTGCAGAAGCCGCTTTTTTAAGTCTGTAATTGACGAATCTTGCGTAATATGCAAGACTTCAAAAATAAATTATATGCAATAACTGCAAAAATGGAGAATCGGAAAGAGATTGAAATATGAGAGCACTGGTAATGGCTATAATCGGATTACTGTTGTTTGCAGCAGTCTGGTATTATTTCAAGGAAGATACGAAGATAATAGGAGATTATAAAGTTTATTACTATGCAACGCGATGCAATCCCGATGAGCTTTCCTCAAGCTTTTCGCAGCTCACACTGACGCCTTGCGTAAACAAGATTATCTGGATGGAACAGATTGGCCCGAATCTTTATAAACGTATGAGCTGGACGCCGGAAAACGGGACCAGGGAAGGCACACTTGTGCGAAAGTGACTATCCGTCCACGAACAATTTTGAGGAAGGTGTTATCTAGCAAATCCACATACTCTTTTGGGTCCAACCCCTAATCCGCACTGCCTGTCAATTGAAATGAAGCCCAATAATACGGATGAGGGTACTTCTTCTGGGCGTTCAACTGTGCCTGCCGCAATGCTTCCCTTTTCCCGGTTTTCTTAAGGGCGTCATAAAACCCCGCCATGAGTTCTCCCGTGGCCTGGTCGTCAACCCTCCACAGGCTCGACACAATGGAATTACTGCCCGCATAGAGGAAGCCGCGCGTCAAACCTACCACCTCGTCACCATTTGCCACCTTTCCGAGTCCCGTTTCGCAGGCGCTCAATGTGACGAGATCCGCATCGATGTCCATGGAATAAAGTTTATCCACCGTCAGTCTGCCATCGCTCCAATCATCACCGGCAAGGAGTAATGCCGACTTCAGCGGTATATCGGAATTAAACTGCCCGTGAGTGGCAAAGTGAATATAAGTGAAGCTCCGGCCATATTTCCTGAATGCCGTCTCCGTCGCCTCCTTTCGCAGAAGCACACGGGACTGAGGGCGCGTGCGAGCAACCGCCTGTGCCTCCTCCTGGGCATAGGCGAGGTCGTAACGAGCGTCACCGAGGTCAGGATTGCCGAAGGCAAGGATGCCCGCCGGTTTGGACGATTTCCTGGCATGGAGATATTTGATAACGCTGGCACTGGGGAGAATGCGGATGCTGTACTGCTCAAGCAGGCAGCTTTTGTCATTCTGCAAGACATTGAATGGAAGGTAGTGAAGGACGCCGTGCGGCACGATGGCGAGGTTCGTCTTTCCCAACATCTTTTCGAAAGGTTCAAAGAGTCGCTTGTGGAGACTTCGGGAGAACGTCAGGTAATCGGAGTTGCCAGGTTTCTCAAGAAGACTCCTGAACTCCCTTATATCATCTACAAGCCTATCGTTGTTGAGACGTATGGATTTTAAGCCCTCTCTCGTCAGGATAAAGACGAACATCTCAGCCCCGCTGTAATAGTACTCAATAAGCGCCTCATCAGGAGGCATAAGGGCGCGTATGTCAGAGGCGTTAAGCGCAGTGACGCTCACAAGGGAGGCAAGCTCCGGAGATTTATCGCGCAGCTCCTGCTTCACGGTGACGATGACGCTACGTGTCTTGGACCGCTCGGGCGACAGATCCTGCGCTATGACCTCCGCCTCGGCCTTTCTGCCGGTGGTTAAGAGATTACGGATGTCCTGTTCGTCGCTTGTCTTCACGGCGAAGTCTTGCTTCGAGGCTAAGAGATCAACGAGCGCACGCGACTTCGACCTCTCTACGTAATCAAAGGCGGCGCTGTAGTGGCCGTCCGCATGAAGCGCGGCGATAAGGCGGCTGTAAACATTCTGCTTGTCACCCACAAATCCGATCTTGCTTGTCTCCGTGTTGATGGTCGAGCGCTGCTGCTCAACAAGATCAACCGCGCGTTTGTAGAAATCTATTGCCTCTTTACGATTGCCTTCGGCATCGGCAATCTTTCCCCGGTCAAAGAGGATCATCCAGTATATGTCGGTATTGTCCCGTGTCCGGGGCTCTTTCAGGAGGGCGTCATATCCGTCTTTCGCCTCTTTCAGGTTACCCGTTTCAAACAGGCTCTTATTAAGGATGAATACCTTGGGCAATTGACTATAGGCAAAGATGTTGTCACCTACTGGCATCGCGCCTGTCAGTGTGACTGCGGCCTGCGCGAAGGAACGCGACCAGGAAATGCTTTCGTCTTCCCTGATGTAAGCCAGGCTCTTCTTAAAATCTCCCAAGGCCATATATATCCGTGAAAGCCCGTTGAGTTTATCGGTCTTGAGGAAAGTAAAGGGATAATGAGTGCCGATGTCTTCCAGAAGTCTTGCACATTGCATAGCCTTCTCACTATTGCCCGAGAGGGCCTGCGCGAGGCCTAGAATGCTGAGAGCCTGAATCCTCATGTATCGGTGAAGGTCTTTCTTTATTACGATGTCGTAGGCTTTTTGGGCCTCAGTAACGGCTTTTCCATAGTCTCCAAATTCTATATACGCTTCTGCACGAAGCTGCGCCGGCATGATAGACATATCGAACATGTTTACCGTGATATCACCCTTATTTATATTGGCGTCGAACTGCTCGAGGCAGGGGAAGAGTTTGTTGTATTTTTTGACCCTTGAGTAAGAGTAACAGAGGTACATCAACTGTCGCGTTGAGGCCGAATGCAGGTCTTTAACCTGGCTTTCCATGTAAGTCTCCAGTTCAGCAAAACGTGCGGCAGGCAACAACTGATCCTCCTTCGGCACGAGCATGCCGGCACATCCCCAGGCGCCCGTGACCAGCATGAACAGGATTGATATAATGGCTGTTCTGACAATGGATTCTCTCGGCATGGCTACCTCCTTTATGCATCTTTCCGAAAGAGTTTCATTTTTCCTAATGGGCTTCACGTATGCAATTGATCAAAACTAACGTTCTTGCGAAAAATGACGACTTGGCGTTCGGCAAATCAGATGAAGGATACTATCGAAGGTGTTAATCAGAGAGCTCAGAAGCTGTAATCATGCCTTGTGGTCAGATGAGCTGAGATAAAATCTACCTTCTTCGGCTCTTATTTTGCCATTTCGAATTAATCGCTCAAGGTGCTTTATTATCATTCCCCGCTCGGCGAACTCGAAAAAATATCGCGGCTGAAGCTCTCTTTTGAAGATGATCCAGTGATCCACAATCTCATTTAGAGTTCTCGGTCTTTCCAGGAATTCCAATATCCTTTTTTCCCTTCGCGTAATAACATTAAGATACGTTTCAACCAGCCCCGTAACATCGCCTCGAATTATACCAGCTTCATGTGAGGTGATATAAATGTCCGCAGGGATCTCCAATAATCTGCGCATGGATTGTATGGTCTCATCAATGTCAGAAACCCTGTCGCCATACCATGGACCGAATCCGGAGAGGTCGAGATCCGCCATAAATAATATCCTTTGGTCGGGAAAATAAAAACTGCAGTGGCCGGCGGTATGGCCCGGGGTATGGATAACCCGCAATTTCGTATCGCCAAAGATTAAAATATCCCCATCCTCAAATTCGAGTGAGGGCGTGCGCTCCTCGAAATGAAATCTATTAAGAAAAAGATCGTCCCATTCCGCTCTGTATTTAGAATCGAGCAAGCCACAGTGGTCGAGAAATGAATTGTAGGACTTGAAGCAGGCACTAATCGCCTTGTGCACATAAAGCTCAGCTTCTGGAAAGAGGTAGTTAAAGGCAATGTGATCTTCGTGATAATGGGAATTAATTATTATATCGACCTTCTTTTCCCCGGCAAGCTTTCGTAAAAATGATTCGTCCGAAGCCGGATCGATGATTGTTCTTTTCTTATCATCGATATACAAAGAATTGCAAAAAGGATACTTCCCACCCCTCATCCCCGGAATAAAAACTAAATTGCCGAACCTTGTCTCTCCCATTATTTACTCTGCCGTATAATTCTGGATTTCATTCAATTTCCGATATAATGTGCTTCTCGCTATTCCCAATTTTTTTGCAATCTCTCTCTTGGGCATATTCGATTTGATCATCTTAATTATCATTTCACGCTCTATTTTGTTTACCGGTTCAATCTTATAGATGTCGTCGCTTGACTTCGAATCCGTAATTTCTGACGGCAAAAGATCGGCCGTAAGTATGTTCGTATGGGCAATATTGATCATTGTTTCGAGGACATTTTGTAGTTCTCTCACATTTCCCGGCCAGTTGTAATTCATCAATCTCTCGAAGACCTCATCTTCTATTTTCTCGATTTTTTTCCCCATCGTTTTTCCGATATTGCTAACAAAACACTCGACTAAAAGGGGGAGATCATCCTTTCTCTCCCTAAGAGGTACCAGACGAATAGTGAATACATTTGACCGGTAATACAGGTCCTCGCGGAATTTGCCTTTTCGAACTTCTTCCTTCAGATTTTTATTGGTTGCTGCTATGATCCTCACGTCTATCGTCGTTATCCTGGTTCCGCCGATCCTGATTATAGATTTATCTTCCATGACTCGCAGGAGGGCTGTCTGCAGCTCCAGGGGGGTTTCACCCACCTCATCCAAGAAGATTGTGCCGCCATCTGCAAGTTCAAATTTACCAGGACTGCCGCCTTTCCTTGACCCTGTAAATGCCCCTTCGGAATAGCCGAAAAGCTCACTGGTTATCAGGTCGCGGGGAATTGTCGTGCAGTTAATAGCGACGTATGGACCGTCGCTGCGGCCGCTGGTGTTGTGAATCGCCTGAGCAAAGACATCTTTTCCCGTACCACTTTCTCCTAAGAGCAGGACATTGGATTTGATCTGAGACGCTATTTTGGCCTGCCTGACTGTTTCCAGAAAGTTTGCATTCTGACCGATGATATCCTCGAAGCGAAATTTCGCCTTTGCCCCCATCATTTTCGTTGCCAATGTGCGGGCCCTCTTAATCTCATCCAGTATGATAACCTTGCCGATGATATCATCCATGGACATTATAGGGTAACACGACAACGTGTAATCACCTTGGACGCTCTTACAGGCGATCCTCACCTCTATATCTGTAAGGGAGTTGTTATTGTTTATCAGATTGAGCAGGTTCCTATTATAATTGCTCCAGACTTCGGCCGTATTTTTCCCGAGAAATCTGTCTGCATCTTCTCCAAAGGCTTTTCGTGCGTTCTTATTCATCATGGAAATACATCCGTCATTATCGATGGTCATTATGATTTCGGGAATTGAGGATATGACCGTCTTTTGAAAGCTGTGCGCAATCCTGTATTCTGTCAATGCCTTTCTGAGGCGTATTTCATTCTCTATCGCATGTGCTGCGGCTGCAACCATCCCGAGCGTATGCGGATTGGCTTTTTGATATGGCCCCGTCATATCAATAACGGCGATCAATTTACCATTTAAGTCATGAACCGGAGCTCCTGAACACGTCCACTTATGTGAGTTGATGCAATAATGCTCACTTGCATAGACCTGAAAAGGTTTACCTAATTTTATTACTGTTCCTGCGCCGTTGGTGCCTGCGACTTCTTCGGACCAGCAACTGCCCACTATAAAATTTCCCCGTTTCACCCGCTCCATCACATCATTATCTCCGACCAGCTTCAACATGTATCCATCAGCATCAAAGAGAGCAACTAAGAAGCCTGATCCTACGACAAGGCCATAGAGGTTTTTCAGAAAGGGGAGGCTTATGTCTATGAGCTCTTCATTTTTTTTCAAGATCTCTGTCAGTTCAGCATCGTCAAGAACCACAGGAACCCTCGTCAGATAGGGGTCGACATTATTCTCCCTGCACCTGTCCCATGAATCTAATATAGTCGAGGATATTATAAACTCGCTGACGGGCATTCCGCTTATATATTTTTTCCATTCCGCATAAAGGACATCAAATTTCTCGATGAAGTCCATATCTCGTTCTCCACCATTCTCTTTCGAATCTTTTCTTGAAGACATCCGTAATGTCCTACTGTGTCCCACAATGTCCCACCGTGTCGCATTTGACCCAAATTAGGACACAGAATTCAAAGCATGATTCCGCTATGATTGCAAGCACATTTACTGAATGTACTGTCATTTCAGTTGATTGAGTCGTTACCAGAAGGTCTTTCTCAAAATGGCACAGCGTCTGCTTGACAGTATTATTCAACTCTGCAATAGAGAGGAAAAGCATCAGCTTTAAACGGAAACAGAAGGAGGCGAACAAGTGCTAAGGACTAAAGATCAATATCATGAAGATCTATTTAAAATGAAAGCGAACGTGTTCATAGGCGGAGAAAAGGTCGGCAGAGATGACCATCGCCTGCGGCCAGGCATTAATGTTCTTGATGTTACTTTCGATCTGGCCCAGGACCCTAAATGGAAGGGATTAATCACCACAACATCATCCATAACCGGCGAGGAGATTAACAGATGGTCGCATTTGCCACAGAACCCCTACGATCTCTTGCAGAAACAAAAAATGATTCGCTGCGTTGCACGGAGGGTCGGGGGCTGCATACAGAGATGCATGGGGCACGATGCTATCAGCGCATTGGCAGTCTGTACCAAGGAAATAGATAAGGCCAAAGGGACAGATTATTATAAAAGGTTTATGACGTTCCTCCGTCTATACCAGATGAAGGATTGCGATGGCTGCTGTGCGCAGACCGACAGCAAAGGAGACCGCACGAAGAGGCCGAGCGAACAGCCAAATCCTGATGCATACGTTCACATCGTGGAAGAACGGAAGGATGGGATTGTAGTGAGCGGTGTAAAGATGTCCATTACTCAGGTGGCATATGCTGATGAGATATTCGTTCTTCCCACCAGGGCCTTGATGGAAGACGACCGTGATTTTGCCGTGGCCTTTGCATTACCTGCGGATTGGGATGGGATAACGTTGATAACGCGCCCTGTGTGGCTGCGAGAGAAGGATGAAGCCGGCGCAGCGCCATTCTGCAAATATGGGGTATCCGATTCGGTTGTCGTCTTCGACAATGTATTTGTTCCCAAGGAGAGAGTCTTCATGTGCCGTGAATGGGAATTCGGGCGTCGTCTCGCCCTTCTTTTTGCAGACTCGCACCGCCACAGCTACAGCGGGTGTAAGCCCGGCATGTCTGATGTACTCTGCGGCGCTGCCATGCTTGCGGCAGAGGCAAACAATATTCAAAAAATATCCCACATTCGCGAGAAGCTTTCAAATTATGCAGGAGCTGCCGAACTTGCTTATGCAGCAGGAGTGGCTTCGGCCCTTTATGGCGAGATAACATCGAGCGGGGTTTTCTTTCCCAATAAGATTTACGCCAATGTCGGCCGGAGGCTTACAGGGGAACTGATCTATCACGAATACAACCTATTGACGGAAATAGCCGGTGGCATTGCAGTTACGCTTCCTTTTGAAGAGGATTTCCATGCGGAAAGTACGAAGAAATATCTGGATAAATTTATCATCAGGAATCCAAAACTTTCTTCGGAAACCTCTCTTAAGATCTGGAAATTTGTTGAAAACATAGGTGCGTCGCCCATGTCGTCATGGTATGAAATTGCAGGCGTGCATGGCGGTGGATCTCCCATCATGGAAACCATCGCCCTTAACCTGGATTATGATTTCGATGAAAAGAAGCGACTGGGGAGATATCTATCTGGCATTGATGAGACATTCGATGATGCGAAATCCCTGGAACTGGAGCCGACCTTCGGCACGAGCCTTAAGACTAGTAATCGGCAAGATCTGAAAAAATGAGAACGCTGGCTTTTAGAAGCAGAATAAAATGAAAGAGAGAATATCACCAATGAAAGCAGATGATACGAAAAAATCGTTGGACAAGCGGATGACCCTCAAGGAGGCGATATCCAAATACGTATTTGACGGATGTTCAATCGCTTTCAGCGGCATGGGCGGAGAACAGGTTGTCGCCCCAACCTATGAGATCGTGAGGCAGGGACAGAAGAACTTAACGCTGATGGGAGACAGTCCATGCGAGGTTGGGGATTATCTTGTCGGCACCGGTCAGATAAAAAGAGTCGAAGTCGCCTGGTTAGCCTTTGCAGTGGCAGGTGTCAGCCCGAGTTACAGGCGAGCTGTGGAAGAAGAAATTCCTCATAAAATAGAGGTTCGCGAATTTTCGAACTATACCATGGGCCTCAGATTTTTAGCCGGTGCTATGGGTCTTCCCTTTATGGTGACAAAGTCTTTAGCGGGAACATCCGTCGAAAATTACAACGACATGATCAAAGTCATAGATGATCCTTACGGGGGCAAGAAAGTGGCGCTGGTGCCTGCTGCCAGGCCCGATGTAGCGATCATCCATGCCAACAGGGCGGACATATTGGGTAATACTCAATACATCGGTTTTTCATCGAATGCTGAAAACATCGCAAGAGCGGCGACGAGGACAATCGTAACATGTGAAAAAATAGTCTCAACCGACGAGATCAAGAAGGCTCCGACATTTACCACTGTGCCCCAGTATGTAGTGGATGCAGTCGTTGAGGTCCCATTCGGCAGCCATCCGTGGAACATGCCCTATGCATATGCATACGATATACCTTTTCATATGAAGATGATGGCTGAGATAGATACGGCGGAGGGTTTCAAAAGATGGATGGATGAGTGGGCGTTCGGCTGTAAGGACCATGACGAATATTGCGAGAAGGTAGGTTGGGCTCGTTTAAAAAAACTGTCTCAGGTTGAACGTAAATTCTGCAAGAGCATATTATGAGCACAGATCCAATAAACGAACAGAACCGAACAGGGAAAGGGAACAGTTTATGAGCACAAATGAAAAAAAGTATGCCGAGGATTATACGCTTCAAGAATTGCTCGTTGCTGCAGCCGGAAGAGAGATCAGGGACAGAGAGGTTGTTTTCGTTGGCGTCGGCATACCCTGTCTGGGAGCGCTTGTCGCCAAGTTGACACATGCGCCAAATGTCATCCTGGCTGTAGAATCCGGGTGTATCGGACCGACACCTTATCGTCTCATGCTTGGAATCGGAGACAACGCATGCGGGGAAAACGCCATCTGTGTAACTTCCCTGTGGAGGGCATTCTCCGACCAGCAGCGTGGATATTTCGACATGGGCATGCTGGGGGGCGCACAGGTCGATAAATACGGGAACTTAAACAGTACCGCGATATTCGGCGCCGGCAGTTACGACAAACCGAAAACGCGGCTTCCCGGCAGCGGCGGTGCAAATGATATTGCGATATCAGCGAAGAGAACCTTAATCATGATGAACCAACAGAAACGCCGGTTTCTGGAGAAGGTGGATTTCATTACTTCACCGGGCTACCTAGACGGTCCCGGTTGTAGGGAGAAATACGGATATCCGGGAGGCGGTCCCACTGTCATCATATCGAACATGGCGATATTCCGATTTGACGAAAAAACCAAGGAGGCATATCTTGATTCCGTGCATCCGGGAGTGAGCGCCGAGGCTGTAAGAAAGGAAGTTTCGTGGGAGTTGAAGGTATCTCCCGATCTGAAAACAACGCCGCCACCGACAAAGGAGGAGGCAGAAATTATTCGCGCACTGGATTCCCTGAAGATTTACACCGGGGGTGGATTGAAAAGTCTTACATTCGAAAGCTACATCAGGATGCTTAATTCTTCGCATGCGAAGATTAAAGTGATGTTCGAGTAAAAATGACCTTGGATTGACAAGCAGCGAGGCAATTGCGGCGATAAAGAACATGGGAGACAATATGACGAAAGACCTGGTTGAAAAACTTTTCTCTATAAATGAAAAGACGGCCGTTGTTACTGGCGGATACAGGGGTATAGGCCTGGTGATCGCGGAAACCTATGCCGAAGCAGGGGCAAATGTGGTATTGGTTGCACGAAATTTATCCGCATGCCACGATACAGCGGAAAAAATAAGAAACAATTTCGGTGTCAAGACTGCCGGTAAAGCCATGGATGTCCGCGACTCGAAATCTGTTGACCGGGTGATTCAGGAAATTTTCGACGAATTTGGCCGGATTGATATTCTCGTAAACAGCGCTGGGATTCCGGGAAGCGAAAAGCCTGTTTTGAGAATGACCGATGAGGATTTAGATGAGGTCATGGGCGTAGATTTTAGGGGGACGTTTGTGGTTTCGAGAGCTGTCGGACAAATAATGGTCAAGCAAAAAAGCGGCAAGATTATCAATGTCGCTTCCATTCTAGGGAAGATTTCCGCCCGCAACATGGCCGGATATTGTGCGAGCAAGGCTGCAGTTATACAATTAACCCGAGTGATGGCCCTGGAGTTGATGCGCGATAACGTCCAGGTTAATGCTCTCTGTCCCGGATATATCCTCACCGACTTCAATCGCGATTTCTTCAATTCGGAGGTGGGAAAAGGACTGGTAAAGAAAATGATACCTTTAAACAGGGTAGGGAGGCTGGATGAACTACGGTCAACAGCACTTTATATGGCCACATGTCCGACGTTCATGACGGGGGCAGAAATTTACATCGATGGAGGCCATACGATTGTTTGAAATTGAACACATAAATTAAGATAAGGAGCAGAATGAAAATGAAAGATGTAGTGATGGTGAGTGCCTGCAGGACAGCAATTGGTGATTTTCTTGGTGCCTTGAAGGATGTGCAGGCCCGGCATTTGGCGATGACAGCGGGGAAGGCAGCGATAGAAAGGGCGGGGATATCTCCAGACATCATAGACGAGATCTGCATGGGCCAGCTTTATACGGGGATGCAGGGGTCGTTACCCGCGAGGCAGGTGGGTATGAGGATAGGCCTTCCGCACAGGAGTGGTGCCGTGACTGTTAATCAGAACTGTACTTCCGCAATGCGGGCGCTGGAGATTGCCTGCCACAATATCATGCTTGGCAAGACGGAGGTCGGCCTTGCTGTTGGTGTTGAGAGCATGACGAATGCACCATATCTGATACCAAAGGCGAGAATGGGCTATCGCATGGGTCAGGGGACTATAGAGGACAGCATGCTACATGATGGTTTAGTCGATGAGCTTGTTCCCGGTCATATGGGTCTGACTGCAGAAAATGTTGCAGAAAAATATGGAATCACACGTAAGGAGTGTGATGAGCATGCCTTGTTGAGTCATGCCCGTGCTGTAAAGGCTATTGACGAGGGCAGATTTAAGCGGGAGATCGTTCCTGTGGAGATAAAGACCAAGAAAGGCATTAAGGTCTTCGATACGGACGAGCATCCCATAAGAAATGCCAGCATGGAAAGCATGGGTCAGTTGGCATCGGTTTTCAAAAAAGGCGGTGTCGTCACCGCCGCCAATGCCTCCGGCATCAATGACGGTGCCTCCGCTGCGGTAATCATGTCCAAGGACAAGGCTGCAGAACTGGGCATTAAGCCTCTCATGAAGCTGATCAATATCTGCGGTGAGGGTGTGGACCCCGTATTTATGGGTCTCGGACCTGCCGTGGCCGTTCCCAAGTGTCTCAAACAGGCAGAAATGCAATTCGCTGACATAGAATACTGGGAGTTTCATGAGGCCTTTGCAGCGCAGTGGTTGGGTGCAGGGAGGAAGCTGAAAGAGGATTTCAAGATGGTGCTCGATATTGAGAAGATTAACCACAATGGTTCGGGTATTGCACTGGGGCATCCCGTGGGGAGCACAGGGTTGCGCATCATCGTTACGATGTACTATGAGATGGAGAGGCTCGGTTTGACTCTCGGCGGCGCCTCATTATGTGTCGGCGGCGGGCCGGCAATGGCCTCATTGTGGACGAGAGAAATCTGACAAACGGAGCTCGACAGCCATCAAGAGAGTGGCTTTAAAATATTGTGGAGGATGCAATCCGGTTTTCGACCGCGTAACTTACGTGGAGAAGATAAAATCGGCCGCAGGCCCCGACATAGAATGGGTTACGCTCGATGATGAAGGGTTGGATGCAGTATTGTTCGTTACTGGCTGTGAGACGGCCTGTCCGCTACGGAGTATTGATTTCAGTCAGTACAAGCACGCTCTATTGATCAAAGATGACAATGTATCTTCGCAGGATTTAGTAAAAATTCTATTAGAAAGTGAGGAAACAAATGAAGATTAGAACCAAAAAAGATTACATAAAAAGTCTCAGAGATCAAAAAGTAGTCATATATTATAACGGCGAGTTGGTTGAAGACCGTACGACCTTTCCGGCTTTTATACCGCACATAAATTCCGCTGCGAAAACCTATGAACTGGCGTTACTCCCAGAAAACGAGGACCTCTTAACTGCCATCAGCAATGTTACCGGGAAAAGGATAAACCGGTTCACTCATATCCATCAGTCTGTGGATGACCTGATAAAGAAGGTCCAGATGCTGAGGCTGATTGCACACGAAACTGCGAGCTGCTTTCAGCGCTGTGTCGGATTTGACGCCTTGAATTCCCTTTACATGACCACCTATGAAATGGACGAGAAACACAAGACGAAATATTTCGAACGGTTTCTGGAATACCTCAAAAAGATCCAGGAAGAAAACTTTATGCTTGTCGGCGGGATGACCGATCCGAAAGGAGACCGCTCCAAGCGGCCCAGCCAACAGGCCGATCCGGATCTATTCACCCGCGTCGTAGAGAAACGAAAGGACGGCGTCGTGGTAAGGGGGGCCAAAGCACATCAGACGGGCGCCGTTAACAGCCACGAAATCATGATCATGCCCACTCAGGCTATGGGAGAGGGAGACGAGGCTTATGCAATAGTCGCCGCGATTCCTCTTGATGCCAAGGGCATTACGTTAATTTTTGGACGTCAGACGAACGAGGAGAGGAAATTTGAATGCGGCATAGATGCTGGCAATTGTGACTTCGGTATGGTCGGAGGGGAAGCGCTCGTGGTTTTCGAAGATGTGTTTGTTCCTTGGGAAAGAGTATTCATGTGCGGTGAAATTGATTTTACAGGAATGCTTGTCGAGCGATTTGCCACACTGCACCGCCAGAATTACGGGGGATGCAAAGGAGGCGTATCTGATATCGTCATCGGTGCAAGCGCGCTTGCAGCTCAATATCAGGGAACTTTGGATGCCTCTCACATCAAAGATAAACTGGTCGAGATGCTGCATCTGGCGGAAACGGTTTATTCGGGCTCCGTAGCCTGTTCAGCAATGGGTTCGAAAACGAAAAGCGGGGCCTACTATCCTGATCCGCTCCTTGCCAACTGCACAAAGCATAACATCACTCGGTTTATCTACGACATCTCAAGGCTTGCTCATGACATTGGCGGGGGGATCATGGCAACTCTTCCATTTGACAAGGATCTGAGGAGTCCGGTGGTAGGAAAATACGTCAAGAAATATATGAAGGGCATCGAGGGTATTTCCACGGAGACAAGAATGAAGATCCTGAGACTCCTCGAGAACATGACCGGTGGCACTGCACTTGTGGAAAGTATGCACGGCGCGGGCTCACCGCAGAGTCAGAGAATCATGTACCAGCGGCTGGGAAAATTGGGCCAGAAAATGAAGATGGCGAAAAAGATCGCCAAGATCGACGAATAAGATATGCCTTTAAGAGCTGTATGGATTAAGCGCGGCGAAAAATTTCATGATTCGGACCATCACAATAAACATGGAACATAGTATTTCAAGGGAGAGGGGGGATGCGGAGACTGAACATCAGGAGAGCGCATATACAATGATGGTGCCGGCGGTGCAGATTGTGGCCGGATATGATCCTGGTACATGTCATCACTGAAGGTGATAAAGAAAAAATAAAGGGGGTATAAAAAATAATGAATACCGGTGTAAAAAAAGCATGGGGATATCGCCATGTGATATTGATTATCATCTGGTTTATTTACCTTATTAATTACTTTGACCGGATTTCTGTATTAACGTTCCTACCGTTCATCCAGAAGGATCTCGTGTTGACGGCCGTTCAACTAGGATGGCTTGGTTCCATATTCTTTTTTGGCTACTCTCTGGCACAGTTTCTCGCAGGGTACCTAGCAGACAGGATCGGTCCCAAGAAAACGATGAACATTGCCGTCTGGGTCTTCACAATCGTGACAGGAATAACAGGATTCGTCCAGAATTACTGGCAATTTATCGTCCTACGTCTCAGCCTTGCCGTAGGCGAAGGGCAACATTTCGCGCCATCCATGCGGATGATTGCAAACTGGTTCCCGCGGAGTGAAAAGGGAAGGGCGAACGGATTCTTCTCAACCACATGGGCCGTGGCCCCTGCTATAGTTCCGATTCTTGTCACCCAACTAGCAGCAGCTTTCTTTGGTGGCGCCTGGCGACCCGTATTCTTCGTCCTCGCAATACCAGGCTTCCTGTGCATCTGGTTGCTGAAAAAATACGTACACGATTCTCCGAAGGCTATGTTCGAAATGGGGAAAGTGTCAAAAGAAGAGCATGACGAGATTACAGCCTCCATCGATGTGGAAGCGAGTGAGCATGGAAAGGCATACAGCAGTAAAATGTATGCGACGGATATTCAATTTTATCTTTACACAGTGGGCCTTGTGATCATGTTGATGATCTACTGGGGAATGACCACTTGGATCAGCACCTTCCTCGTCAAACAGCATGGCATGGATCTGAAAAAGATGGGATTTTATGCGTCCCTGCCTTACATTGTGGCCTTCTTTGCGATGTACATAGGCGGGTGGATGGCGGACAAATGGTTTCACGGCAGGCCGAAGGTCGTCACGATAATATCCTTCATCGGGTGTATCCCGGCTCTTTACTTTATAGGACACGTTTCCAAGGGCGATACGAGTATGCTTCTGTTCGGGTTGGCGGTCGGCGGATTCTTTGTCAACCTTGCCTGGGGTATGATGTATTCCTTCCCGTCCTTGCGCTATCCCAAGGAGGTGGTCGGCCGGGCGGTTGGCGTATCGAACGGCGTGGGACAATTCGGCGCCTTTGTTTCCCCCATGATTGCCGGATATCTGGTTGTTACACTTCCCGATAACACATACGATTTCGGCAATGTGTTCCTGTTCTGGTCGATACTGGCCTTCGTAGGGGCGATCGCCATCTCGTTCCTAAGAGAGAGATCGATCGTCGATTTCGGCAGTTTCGAATCGCAGAAAGGCGGCGCGATGGAGAAGAAATAACATCCGGCGAAACCGGAAGGATGATAAAAGATTCCGGGGCTCGTTGGCGGAAAGGAAATGGATTTTTGACTTGGCGCAGGCTCGCGCAAAATACAAGACTGGAGATCCTTTTTCCTTTTCTAACATTTTATGGTATTCATCAACATGATCATGAACCAATTATCTATCAATAACCGCACAATACGCAAAAAGAGAAGAGATCATGGATATAAGAAAATTGGTGGATTCAATACCTGAGACAGAGGTCATAGGTTTGTGTCAGGAGTTGATAAGAATCATAAGCGTAAACCCTCCCGGAGATGAAATCCGGATTGCCGAATACGTGGGAGGGATACTCAGCAAGGCAGGTCTGGAGGTGGAAATTATCCACCACGGTCCAGCTAGGGCCAGTCTACTCGCGGTGTTGAAGAGCAGCCGGAAGATACCGCCGCTTCTCTATAGCGCACATCTTGACACAGTTCCCTTAGGCGTTGAGAAATGGGTCCATGAGCCCTTTGACGCTGTTATTTCAGAAGGAAGGATATGGGGCCGGGGCGCCGCAGATATGAAAGGGGGGATGGCAGCTCTCATCATTGCAGCTAGCGAGCTGGCACGGTACGGGTTACCCTTGCGAGGAGATCTCATTCTGGCGCTGACCGCAGGTGAAGAAGTTGATTCTCTCGGTGCGACTGCCATCGCATCACGGACTGAACTAGGTCCTGCCCAGGCGGTGATTATCCCCGAACCAAGCGATAACGATGTCTATATAGCTGAAAAGGGTGCTCTGTGGTTGGAATTGAGCACCCATGGGAAAACTGCTCACGGGGCTATGCCAGAACTCGGTCATAATGCCATACTGATGATGTTAGACATGATAACAGAACTGCAGAAGCTGCCAATCCCATATAGCGAGCATCCGATGCTGGGCGGTTTTAGTATGAGTATAAATACGATACAAGGCGGCATGAAGACGAATGTAGTTCCGGATGGCTGTGTAGCGACGGTGGATATGCGCACCGTACCCGGTCAGAATCACGAAGCAATCGTCGTGCGGATAAAGGAAATGATTGCCGCATTGAGTCGACGAAATCCCACTTTCAGGGCGTCGGTAAGGATAACCAATGACCGCCCTCCTGTGGAAACATCGCCTAATGAGTCTGTTGTCGGACTTTTTGCCGGTATTGTCCAAGAAGTGCTGGGAGAGCGTCCTACGCCCAAAGGCGTCAAGTACTATACCGACGCGACGGCACTGGCGCCGGCATTTCAGGCGCCGATGATTATTTGCGGGCCTGGTGATCCCAAAATTGCCCACCAGCCGAATGAAAATATTGTAATTGAGAAGCTAGTTCAAGCGGTAAAGATCTATACACTGACTGCCTGTCGATTTTTAATGTAACATTAGCAGACAATATTTTCCTGAGCTATCCGCTTCTTTTCTTCTGCTGCTATCCCCGCGAGCCTTGGCATATTGAGGCGGTTGGACCCTCTCTTCAATCGCCTTTTTCTTTTTAAGGATAGCACCCGCAAATAATATGTACAGAATTTATGCATGGAACAGGTAGAAGCACGACTTAAAATGTGTTAGAAGTCTCATGTCAGGGAGTCATTGAAAATCCTTACGCGCCGCTCTTTAGAAAAGGATATTACTCTATGAGAAAAACATCCCCGTTGATTATTCTTTTTTTGTTATTTGCTTTCTCGGGTTGTACTACCCCCATGCAGAAATATTGGCTTAACAGTCAATTCTACCAGTCCGCACAATATTTCGAGAAAAATTTATCTACTGATAAAGCTGGGCTCGACGATTTGTATTTCTATTGCATATCTCTATATGAAATAAAGAATTATGAAAAATTCACCAATTGCCATGACACTTTTTTTGCAAGAGCGGGAACGGCCGACACAATCAACAGAACCTCTCGTGACGCTCTACTGGCGGAAATCCATTCCTTCAAAGCGAGGAACATGATCGATCTGGGTGCAGATCCCGACGATATAAAAAAGGAAGTTGATTATTCACTTGCCCTTTTGAAAAAGGCGTCACCGAATTTTCATAATGGATACAAGATTGCTGAAATCCATGTGTATGAAACCGCAGGCATCGTCGCAGCAATAAAGGGAGACAACGCAACCGCATTGGATTACATAAGCAAGATCAAGACGGTCACATCAATGGCTGAATTTCAGCTTCGGCCCATCAAGAACGCAGCCATAGCCGGAATTTATTTCATAATGAAGGACTATGCAAATGCAAAGACAGTTATTCAGGAATACTCCGGAAGCGCTTTTTATGCTTTTGCTCAAGCCGTAGAGGTAATGATGGTTTTCCCATTATTGGTGCATTATGCGGACGTTGGGACCGACACGAGCATTGGTGCGTGGACAGAACGCGGCACATTCTTAAGTGAATTCATGGTGGCCAAAATTTTCTTTGAAACAGGGAGCCTTGCCGAGGCAAAAAGTGGATACGAAAAACTCCTCTCTCAGAAAATGGCCGCTAATTACGAACGTCTCCATTGGACATCGCTGGCCGACCTAGCGTCAATATATAGAAAAGAAGGCAGCTTGAAGGGAAGCATTAACTATTTGGAACAAGCTATAGAAATCATTGAGAATCAGAGAAACAGCATCTTTTCTGAAGGGAGCAAAATCGGTTTTGTAGGCGACAAGCAGGCAGTCTACCATGATTTGATAAGGGCCCTGTACGAAGACAGACAATACGAAAAGGCCTTCGAGTATGTTGAGCGTTCCAAGTCTCGGGCGCTGGTCGACCTTCTTGCTTCGAAAAAAGACTTCGCATACAAAGGCGGAAATGAAAAGGAAGTCCGTACACTCATGGCCGCTCAGGATAGCGCCGAAACGAAGATCGCCGTGCAGGCTGCATACAATGATAGCACAAAGACCCGGAGCATTCAGGTCAGAGTCAGGGAAGACTTGAGAAATAAGGCACCAGAGTTAGCTTCACTTGTTACAGTTACCTACCAGCCAGTCTCCGAGCTATTATCGCAAATCGCAACCGATGAAACCATAATCGAATACTATTACTGCGACGAGGATATGTATGCTTTCATACTAAGCGGTGGTAAACTGCAAACCGTTAAACTGGATAGTGCAGGTCTCATTGATGACGTTATAACCTTCCGTAAACTTATAGAGACGCCTGGTTCTCCCGAATTTATGGATGCCTCGAGAAGGCTCTATAAACGTCTCTTCCAGCCCATCGAAGGCGCACTGAATAAACATTCTCTTATCATCGTCCCCCACGGGATATTGCACTACCTGCCCATGAATGCTCTCCATGACGGACGTAGTTATCTTATCGACCGTTACAGTATAAGTATGATGCCCAGTGCGAGCGCCCTGAAGTACCTAAATAAGAAGAAAGTAGGGAAGGCTACAGGTGTGCTGATTTTCGGTAATCCTGACCTTGGTGACGCTAATCTTGATCTGGCATATGCCGAGCAGGAGGCTAGAGATGTGGCCGGTATACGACCAGACTCCAAAGTATTCATTCGCAAGGAGGCTACAGAAACGGCTCTCCGCAAGTATGTTAACAACTACAGTTATCTGCACTTCGCCACCCATGGGCAATTCAATCCCGAATCCCCATTGCAATCAGCGCTGCTGCTGGCTCCTGATTCCCAGTATAATGGAATGCTGTCAGTGAGTAAAATCTATTCGTTAAACCTTGCTGCAGACCTCGTGACCTTAAGCGCCTGTGAAACAGGATTGAGCAAGATCGCCAACGGTGATGATCTCATAGGGCTGACAAGGGGGTTTCTTTATGCCGGTTCCGGTTCGATCGTAGCTAGCCTATGGAAGGTAGATGACCTTGCCACAGCACAACTAATGACCCGCTTCTACAGGGAACTGGACAAGACTGATAAGCGTGAAGCCCTGAGAGCAGCTCAGTTGGAGACTAAGAAAAAATACCCGCATCCTTATTACTGGGCATCATTTCAGCTAACGGGAAACGCAAAGTAACTGTGCGTAACTTAATCAAGCCCTTGTTACTTCCTTGTAGGTCCTAGACATACGAGTTCCTCTTTCATGGTGGATTCCCAATATAAATCCTGATATTCAAAAAAAACATATGGTTAATAAATGGCTACCTCATTTTTTATAGTTATCAACAGCGGAGTTCGGTAAAATTACTTTTTTTCAAGGCGAAAGAACCACAGTTCAAATTCATCTTGATAAGTAGAGCAGTAAGAAATAAGTGAATGGCGATACTGGCCATGTGTCAGCAAGAGGTTTAAAAAGAGATT
>Ga0326727_10002381_pt1 | contig 64484 bp, 55 predicted proteins | sample MB2enrmetagenome_FD_207643 | JGI IMG/M metagenome (GOLD analysis project Ga0326727, IMG submission 207643) | Lab enriched peat soil microbial communities from McLean, Ithaca, NY, United States - MB29MY | ecosystem: Environmental > Terrestrial > Soil > Wetlands > Peat | place: USA: New York...
TTGCGCTGAGCCTTTTTTTCGTTTAATCTCTGCGACCGGACATTGTCATAAGATTCCAGCCCGCTCCCGGGGCGGACCTGACGGATAAGCTTTCCCTGTGCGGTTCGGAGGATGGTTTCCAGCCGCTGCGAAAGATTCTTCCGTTGGACCGGTCTCTTGAAGTCCCCGCGCGCCAGGTTTGGATGAATTTTCTGGAAGGCGGTCAATAGTATGGACGAAAAACTCAGGCAAACCTTCCATTCCAGGGTTGCAAAGGAGGCATTTGCCTCAAAATTCGGCCTGAAACTGCTGGAAATAGGGGACGGTTACTCGAAAGTGGAGATGCAATTTCGCCCGGATATGGAGAACATGTTCGGGATGGCGCACGGGGGAGCGCTATTCGCCCTGATCGACGAGGCCTTCGAGACTGCCGGCAACTCTCACGGGACCCTTGCCGTGGCGCTGAACATGAACGTTACCTTCATTGCATCCCCTAAACCGGGAAGCACACTGAGAGCAGAAGCGCGCGAAGTAAGCTCGACACGAAAAACCGCTTCCTACGACATCAAGGTTCACGACGAGCGGGGGCGCCTGATCGCGACATGCACGGCCCTGGTTTACCGGAAAGGCAGTCCGCTGCCCTTTACTGAAGAAGAACAGTTTTAATCAGGGCGTCTTCTCGGTTGGCAGCCCGGCATCCTGCCAGACGGACCACCCGTTTACCAGCACCTGGACGTGCGAGTACCCCTTTGCGGATAGCTGCAGGGCAGCCTCTTTGCTAAGGTCGCAACTTTCGCCGTCGCAATAGGTGATGATGAGAGAATCGGGCGGGATTTGCTCCCTGATATTGGGCAGCAATTGGTCGAAGTCGTCCGGGGGCAGATTCAGGGCGCCCTGGATATGGCCGGAACGAAAGGCTTCCGCGGGTCTTGCGTCGATAAACACGGCACCGTTTGTGAGAAATAGCGCCCTGGCTTCATCGATGGAAATAATGGCTTCCTGGGCCGTTTGCATATTGGCCGATGAGGCTTCGGGCGCCGGGCGGCGTACAAGCGGCAGTCCGTCGTGCCGCAAATAATTTACCCCGAGAGAAACAGCGGCAGCCATCAAGATGATCAGGCCGCTTTGCCACAGGGCCTTTGTGATATTTTCGTTCCGGTCAGCAGTTTTCATATAAAATAATTTCCAATTGAGGGATTGAGGAATTGAGGGATTGAGGGATTGATAAATGCGAATTGAAGAATTGAAGAATTGAGGGATTGAGGAATTGATAAATGCGAATTGAGGGATTGAGGAATTGAGGAATTGAGGAATTGAAAAACCCCTGAACCCCTGAATCCTTAAATCCCTGAATCCCTAAATCCCTAAATTCCTGAATCCCTAAATCCCTAAATCCCTAAATCCCTCAATCCCTCAATCCTTAAACCCCGGCTTATAGAGGCAAAGGGGCTCTTCGGACAGGTAGTTGCCGGAGATTTCATAGGCCCTTGCCCGACAACCGCCGCAAACTCCTATGTACTCGCATTTTCCGCATTTGCCTTCATAGCGCTTCAGGTCTCTCAAGTCACGGAAAACCGTCGAATCCTCCCAAATCTGTTTAAACGATTTTTCCCTCAGGTTTCCGGAGTCCACTTCCAGGTAGCCGCAGGGCTGCACCTGTCCCACATGGGATATAAAGACGAAACTGCTTCCGCCGAGGCAGCCGCGCGTAACGGCGTCGAGCCCAAAGGTCTGGAAATCTATTTCCTTGCCCTCGGATTTGGCCCTCTGGCGAAGAATCCGGTAATAATGGGGGGCGCAGGTGGCCTTGAGCTGTAAGGGCGCCTTGTCCCTCTGTTCGTAGAACCAGTGAAGCGTTTTTTCGTATTCTTCGGCGCCGATCGCCTCTTCGGCCAGGTCTTTTCCCCTTCCCGTCGGGACCAGCATGAAAATATGGTGCGCGGCCGCGCCCAGCGAGACCGTGAGTTCGTAGATTTTGGGAAATTCCTCGATATTTGCGTGAGTGATAGTCGTATTGACCTGAAAATCCAGTTTCGCTTCCCTGGCCATGGCAATACCGCGCAAGGCGCCTTCGAAGGCGCCGGGGACCTTTCGGAAAGCATCATGAGATTCAGCGGTGGCGCCATCGAGACTTACGCTTATCCGCTGAATGCCCGAGTCGATCATCTTGCGGACGATTTTCGGCGTGAGCAGGGTGCCATTAGTGGCCATGGTCATCCGGAAGCCCAGGCTATTGCCGTATTGCGCGAGATCGAAAACATCGGGGCGAAGCAGCGGCTCTCCGCCCGTCATAATTACAATAGGCTTTGCAACCTCGGCTATTTCGTCCATCACTCTGCGGCACTCGGCCTCAGTCAGCTCCCCTTCGTAGGGGCGGTCCAGCGCGGCGGCGCGGCAGTGAACGCATGCGAGATTGCAGGAACGCGTAAGCTCCCAGGCTACAAGGCGTAAGTTGGCCTGAAGAGTTGCACCCTTTACCATGGAGTGTGGGTGGCCTTTCATTTTAGTATGGTCTGTGTTCATTTACCGACTTTCGTACCACGCGAAGACGCGTTTTTTGTCTCAAAAAAACTCGAAGCCTGAACGCCTGGTTCACGCGAAGACGCGAAGCCGCGAATAAGAAAAGAAAAAACAGGCACTTTTCCTATCGTCTGCTTCTTTCTTCGTGTCTTCGCGTCTTCGCGCGAAAAAAATGGGCTACTTCCGCAACAGGCCGGCGGCATCCTTTGCAAAGTAAGTGAGTATGAAATCGGCCCCGGCGCGCACGATGGAGGTGAGAACTTCCATCATTATCCGGTCCCCGTCGATCCATCCATTTGCGGCGGCGGCTTTCACCATGGAGTATTCTCCGCTCACGTTGTATGCGGCGACCGGTCTGTCGAATTGCTCCTTTACACGCCAGATTATGTCCAGGTATGACATTGCCGGTTTGACCATTACCATGTCCGCGCCCTCTTCTATATCGAGAGCCACTTCCCTGATCGCTTCCTCCGCGTTGCATATGTCCATCTGGTAGGCGCGCCTGTCGCCGAATTGGGGCGCCGAATCGGCAGCCTCCCGGAAAGGTCCGTAGAAGCCGGAGCAATATTTGGCGGAATAAGCGAGAATGGCCACCTGGTCGAATTCTTCTTCATCCAACGTCTCTCTGATTACGGCAACCCGGCCGTCCATCATGTCCGAGGGGGCGATGACGTCGGCGCCGGCCCTGGCGTGCGAAAGGGCTACCCGGGCAAGTACCTCCAGCGTGGCGTCGTTGTGCACCTCATTTCCCTCGAGAATGCCACAGTGGCCGTGACTGGTATACTCGCAAAGACACACATCGGTAATGACGGTAAGCTCCGGCCAGGCTTCTTTGATTGCGCGCACCGCCTGCTGAACGGGGCCGTTTTCCGCGTGTGCCTCAGAGCCGCGCTCATCTTTTTTTTCCGGCAGGCCGAAGAGCAGGACTCCGGGTATATCGAGTTCCACCACTGAGCGAACTTCTTCGATGAGCTTGTCCACCGAGAACTGGAAGACCCCGGGCATCGATGGCACGGGGTTTTTCACGCCGGCGCCGGGCACGACGAACAGAGGATATATAAGCTGATCGACACTGAGCCTGGTTTCTCGGATCATCCGCCGCAGATTCTCGGTACGCCTGAGTCTTCGTGGTCTGTAGTCTGGGAAATACATCGGGCACCCTCTTTCAGTGACTCAAATTTGATGGGTTCAATTATAAACTACTTCGAGAATTTACGAAACCTATCACCGGGTTTCACATTGGCGGCTACGGCCCATGCGGTGGCATCCAGTTTGCCGGCTGACTCCGTACGAACTTTGGTTACGAGCAGTTCCCCTCCCGCCACCGCTATTCTCAGGCCCTTTAAGTCAAGTCCTGTAACCATCCCCGGCGCGGCATCGATGTCCCCGCCGATTTTTCCCGGCACGAAGCCTGCGCCGTAGAAACGCACCATCTCGCCATGGAAATCCGCGTAAGCCCCGGGCTGGGGGTCGCACCCGCGAATTAAATCGTGGATCTGCTGACCGGTCCGTTCCCAGTCAAGATCCGCAACCCGGTCGTCACAACGAGGCTCGTATGTGGCTTTCGAATCATCCTGAGCTATTCTCGGCGCTTGTCCTCCTTCGATGAGTTTGACCGATTCGACTATAGCTTCCACTCCCATGGGAAAAAGGCGGTTGAAGTAGAGCGAGCCTGCTGTGTCATCTGCGCCGATATCGACTTCCTTTTGGAGCAGTATCGGGCCTGTGTCGATCCCCTCGTCCGGCCAGAAGATGGTTAACCCGGTCCGCTTGTCCCCCATTATCAGGGCCCAGTTGATTGCGCTCGCTCCACGGTGGCGCGGCAGGATCGAAGGGTGATAGCAGACAGCCCCCTTTTTTGCCGCGCTGAAATAGCGCTGCGGCACGATGTTTGTGACGAATGCGAGTACCACAAGGTCTGGCCGGAACCCTGCAAATTCGCCGAGAACCTGCTCGTCCTTGAATGTTTTGGGCTGGATGTTTCTAATTGCCTTTGCCCGGGCAGCTTCTTTGAGCGGGTCGGGTTTTGCCCCGGGCTTTTCCAGTGGCGTGTAAACCGCGACCACCTCTTCACCTGCGTCAAGCAGGGCTTCCAGGGTCCTTGCGCCGAAGGGCGCCTGTCCGATCAAAATGATCCGCATCTTGGCTCCTCCTCACATTGTTTTCAATCGATCCGCCCTTGCGAAGTGTCTGCCCGGTTCGTATCCGGCGGGTCCGCAACGCGTTCATCATCTTCCGGAGCAGGGGAGGTCACCAGCTTGCGGCACCAGTTCGGCTGCTCGTGAAGCGGTTGAATGCGAAGCAGGCAAGGCTCCAGGGAGCAAATGCGGCATTCCGGGCCTATGCAGGGCTCGGCATGGATCATGGCGTCTCCCATACCCGGCAGCCCTGTCTTGAGAACTTGCTCTATCTCCATAACTTCCCTGTGCGCATCCTCCAGGCTCAAATCGCGAGGGAGAATGAGATGAAAGTCGATGTAGATATTTTCGCCCGAACGCCAGGCGCGGAGACGATGAACGTCAATCCATGCAGGTTTCCGGTGCTGCTCGATAATCGAGCTGATCTGATCGAGCAGTGCTGGATCGTATGCATGCATGAGGCGCGAAGAAGACTCAAAGATGAGCCGGGCGCCGATGAAAAGAATGTTCGCCGCGACCACGCAAGCCGCAGCGCCGTCGAGAAAATACCACCCGGTCTGCCGGACCAGGAGCAGTCCGATGAGCACGCCCGCCGAAGTGTAGACGTCTGCCAGAATATGCTTGCCGTCCGCCGTAATGGCCGTGGACCGCGTGCGTCTTCCGGTGCTTATCAGGGCTTTTCCGAGCCAAAGATTGACGAGCGCGGTACCGGTAAGGATGAGAAGCCCGACATCGAGCTTTGGCAGGGCCCTGGGTTCAATGATCCTGGGCAGTGCCTGCCAGAATATTCCTCCTGCGGCTACCACAATGAGCGTTCCTTCGAAGCCCACCGAGAAAAACTCTATTTTTCCGTGTCCATAAGGGTGGTCGACATCGGGGGGTTTTGCGGCCAGGTATACGCTCCAAAGGGCAAATCCGCTTGCAACAACGTTTATTATAGATTCGAGCGCGTCGGAGAGTATTGCCGAGGAATTAGTGAGCCAGTACGAGTAGAACTTTAGTACCATCAGGAGCGTGCTGATGGAGACGGAGCAGGCCATCATCACGAGCCGTTGTTTTCTCTCTGCTGATACCGTCGATTCGTTGTCCATCCTCATTTCCGGAAAGCGCCTCAGGCTGGAGATAATTCATGTCTATCCATACACTTATAAGCTAACGGAGCCGGGCCAGCAAGCCGGTTATAAAAGAGGCCGTTAAGGTTTTTGGCTTGTCTTAGACTGGAGGCGCGCGAGCCTTCGCGCTCCAGCCTCGCGGTTGCGCCGTATGTCTTCCTCCGTTTCCAGGATGAGAGGGGGGGCTTGCGTCGGCCGGCCGTTCTTGTCCAGGGCCACAAAGGTGAGGAATGCGGCGGCGACTTTCCGGGTTTCCCCCGACCGGAGATCTTCAGCATCCACGCGGACGCCTATCTCCATCGAGGTCTTACCCACCAGGTTGAGGCTGGCTTTTATCGTAACGAGGTTTCCGATGAAAATGGGCCGAAGCAAATCGAGCCGGTCTATAGAAGCAGTCACGACATTGGTGCGGCAATGCCTGATCGCTACCACGCCCGCAGCGGTGTCGATCAGCTTCATTATCGTGCCTCCGTGAACGTTCCCGGCAGAATTGGCATCCTGAGGGTACATCATCTGCGTCATGACGGTCCTGCTCTCAAGGACGCTCTTTCCTTCCGTCTTCATCGCTTATCCAGCCTCAATCTGTTCTGCTGATTTCCATACCGTTTTAACGCTGTCTGCAACCGCTTCGGGTTTACGATTTGCGAAATCGAACCGTAAGCACCGAGCATGCGGCTCTTCGAACCACCCTGTCCGCAGTGCTCCCGAAAAGGACGTGGGCAAGGCCGGTCAAACCGTGAGAACCCATGACCAGCAGGTCTATGCCTTTGTCTTCCACTACTCGGAGAATCTCCGTGGAGGGATATCCGGACTCGATATTCACGTTATGGGGCAGGTTGGCGGGAAGTTGTTCCACATACCTTTCCTGGATTGATTTCATGGCGGACTGCGTAACTTCCTCGATAAACTGCGGATCGTACTCGATAGGCATATAGGTGCTGTGCACAGGCGGGGAGAGGGAAAAGTTCACGGTTACGTGAATTATCTCGATCGAGGCGCCGAACTGGACCGCAAGGTCTCTGGCAACGGCGAACGCCTGGTCGGCATTTTCGGAAAAATCGGTGCAAAAACCAATGTTTCTGAAGAGTTTTGTTGCCATTTTCTCCTCCCTTTGACTTGTCTAAGTTGCTCGATATTTCCTCGATCTCTCGCCGCCCGGGGCGGACCCCGGATCAGACCGTGTCAAGCGTGCCCCTGACCTGATCCGTGTCAGGCTCTGGGGGCCATCGCCTTTCAGCTTGTAACTTCCTTATAGACACCGGATTCCGACTTTCCCGGCTTCCGCCGGGATGACGGGCGGGAAGACGACCCCGGCAGTTCACGGCAATGTAAATTCCTGAGGAATTTACGGAATGCTCCACTAGATCTCGATGACCCAAATTGCCGATCCGCGAGCTGATTTTATGACAGTGGCCGATACGCTGCCAAGCAGAAATTCCTTTACGCGGCTCAGGCGTCTTCGGCCAAGCACCATGGTAGAGCACTCGAGCTCGGCGGCTTTAGCCAGAATGATTCCGGCCATGTCGCCGGATTCAACGCAGAATTCAGACGATATCGACTCGGGCCGGAAGCCGCCGAGGACCAGTCTCTCTTTGGCCTGGGCAAAACATTGGGCCATATTTTTCTCCTCATCCTCCCTCCAGAAGTATCCCGCAAGGTCAGGCCTGCCCGCATGCCTGTGTTCGATCCGCTGAACCTCGTCCCTTCTCAGTTTGTCGGGAGACTCGGTCGGAAGAATGTGGAAGATCACAAATTCGAAGTGTTGCATCCCGTTCAGGACCCGAACGGTGTAATCGATGATTTTTAAACAGCCCGGCATACAGTCGAGGGCGATAAGGAAGCGTTCCATGAATCCACTCCTGACAGACACTATTAGTATACAATTTATATGACGCTGTGCGCGCTGCCTCAAGGCGAAAATAATAGTCCGGTGTTAAATGCCGAGTATATAACGGCAAAAGAGTAATTCAAAACCTCATCGACTCTCTCTCTCGGGTGAGGCTCAGAGGAAAGCCCGGCCAAATCTAATCGGAAGCACTCCGCCAGAGAGGCTTTCTTTCAGTGGTTTATGTCATTATGGTCTAAGCTTAGGTTGGATTTCAATAGTGAAACACAGCGCGGCAAATTGTTTAGATCTTGATCCGATGGTGAAAGGAGAAAATGGACGCCCCGGTTTACCGCAATTATGGAACGCGAGGAAAAAGGTTATGTTGCTCTTTGCCCTGAACTGGATATTTTTGTTAAAAACATCGAGCAGTACGTTTGAGTCAACGAGGAGACCTCTTATTCCCAGCCTCTCGTCATTGCCATGATTTCATCTGTTGTCATCTTGACCGTAGCAATACCTCGAAGCGGTCTGAATCTTTTCTCGGAATGAGTCCCGCTTTTTCTCAGGAGGTAAACTCGGTCACCGTCTTCCACAAAATCCACCTCACTGTTTGGTGTAATTCCGAGTTTTTCCCGAATGTGCCGTGGTATCGTTACCTGTCCTTTTGTTGTGACGCGCAAGTGTGTTCTCCCTTAGAGTAAGGTTCTTACTGGTAAGAATATTACCCTAAACGAGGCGTTGCGGCAAGTGGTTTTGGATTCGCACGCAATGATTGAGCGACGATCCGGAGATTGCGTAATCTACCAGTACCACCCGGCAGTCTCGTTCGCCGGTCTTGTAGATCGAAGTAAGTGGACAATTCGGTGAATTGCACACGATTAAGGCGAGCCGTCGAAGAGTGATGTTCTCAAAAACGCTGTAGATCACCACCTCACATGATGAGTCGACAGTGGCTTACAGGAGAGATTAAACCATATTCGTTTTTCCAGCGGGAAGCGGGCCTCCGCGCCGCAGGATATCCCGGATGCATGAGAGGTGCTGCTCCATCTCCAGGAGCCCCCCCAGGAGTTTCTTTTCTTCGTCCGTCCGTTGTATGACCTGCTTGACTGAACCGTGTTGGAAGACGAGTCGGCGGTCCGCCGAAAGGGCGAGCACAGGGTCGTGGGTTGCGATGACGATGATCTTGTCGCTTTTGATGAGGAGATCCAGGGCGCTACGCTTATCGACCCCCGCATTCTCAATTTCGTCGATGAGAATGACCGGCGACCAGCTCAAAAGGGCCGTATCGGCAATCATCAAGGCCCTGGACTGCCCCCCGGAGAGCTGTGTGAGCTGACTGCAGGCGCTCAAGGGCTCGCCAGAGAGTCGATTGGCCGCCTCAATTACCCGCTGTGCAACGGCTTCAGGGTCGGGAACCTCACGACTCTCGGCATGGGCCCTAATGAATTCGCCCACCTTCATGTCGAGCACGAAGTTCATGTTCTGGGTGAGCTGGGCCACGAGTCTTCCCTGAAGGGCAAATCGCACGTCCGGGCCGGGAGGGACCCCGTTGAGGAGGAGCCTGCGCCCCGTTGGGGTGTCCCCGTTTGCCAGGGATTCGATATCCGAGAGGAAACGGCTCTTACCCGACCCAGTGGGCCCAAGGAGGGCCGAAATTTCGCCTGCGCGAAAATCTATATTTGCCGCCTCGTCCCTTCCCGACTTGTCCCGCCCGGCGATCACGGTGAGGCTTTCCAACCCTTGCAGAATGCTGTCTGAACTCATGAAGATTTTCCGAACCGGGCCTTCTTCACGTTGCCCTTCTGGTACCTGGAACCGATTCTGGTCTCGCTGAGACAATAGGAACAGATGGCGGCCGGCATGGAAAACCGGAGTCGCATCTCCGTGACCGATTCCACCCCGGGGGCCTCGGCGACGATTTCGGCGAGGTCCCTGCAGCCCTGGCCCGTCAGTCCGTTCACATGCCTGATGATGGCCCGCCGATTCATCTGCCGAATACGGTAGCGGTACACCTCTCGCTCCGCCTGGGAGACCAGGTCGCCCTTGGTGATTGCCACCACGTCCGCCATCTGGAGCATCGGGCCGATCTTCTCCGGGGCGTCGATCCCCATGAGGTTGTCGATAACGCACAGGGCGAGCAGTCCCCGGATGTGGGGAGAACAGCGGTTGCACAAGCCTGCGGTTTCGATTATACAGCACTCCGCCCCGCATTCATGGGCCCAACTGAAGGCCTCCTCGAGGTTTGTCGCATAGAAGTGATCCGGACACAACCCCCCGGAGAGGACGACGGCCGAAGGGATTCCTGCAGCCTCATAGAGCGCGCCGTCGTTGCTCCGAAGACAGTCGAACTTGATGACCGCGCACGAGGTTCCCGCAGCCATGAGGGGTTGACAGGTCTTTACGATGAGCGATGTCTTCCCGCAGGAAGGCGGGCCGGCTACGGTAATGAGCTTCATCCGGGCGCTCGCTGCATGAGCCGGAAGGAGGCGTTGAGTTCGTCCCGCAGGCGATTGACATCGTGTGTCTCGATGAAGCTCCATCCGATCCATTTGAGGCCGGCGCCGGCGGGAAGCCCCGACAAATCGGTTCGGCCGAGGGGTGCAAACCAGGAAGCGCTCTCGATATTCGCAAAGCCTTCGGTGAAAAACGATATCAGGCCCGCGAGGCGCTTCCGCTCGCCCTTCTTGGCCAGGAAATAGAGCGGACTTGCGGCCGCTCCATCCTCCGGCCAAATGACACGGACGTGGGCCGGCTGTTTCGTGCTTTCAGCAAAGAAGGCGGGAATGATATAAATGGCGACGGCTTCCGGGTCGGTAGAACCGGCTATCTTGGCCATCTTCGATGAGTGCATCAAGCCTTTGACGTTGGCGGCAAGCTGTCTCAGCCCCTCGATTCCCCGTTCTTTGTAGATGTTCAGGACGACCGCGTCGGCCATATCATCGCCGTCTCCGCACAAGACGATTTCCATCCTGTAGCGCGGATGGAGCAGATCGTCCCAGGTGCGGGGGACGGGGAGGGACCCCAGCCGGTTGGAATCGACCAGAAAGATATAGGGGGTGGCGCCGTAAATGGTGTAGCAGCCGCGAGGGTCGATCATCCCTGCCCGTTCGATCATAGGGTTGATTCGAGGAGGAAGCACCGTTTCGAACACCCCGGGACGGACGAACTGGTCGACGAACTCCTTCCTCCAGAAGTCCCCGAAACCGATGGATGCGATGATTGCCGGAAGCCGGTCCGGATCTGTTTCCTGATATAGAGGGTCGTATGGGTCGATGGATGTGCAGCCCATGGGGATGTGGATCGAGACATCCTCGCCACGCCCCTGCATCTCCCGGGCGATCAGGTCTACCTGGTCTTTCACCGCCAGTTTGATCGGGCAGGGAGCATAGAGAAGCAGGTCGACTTTCGACGGCGGAAGGCGGTCCGGTTCATGGCCCATCTGTACGATGGAATGTATCAGTTTTTGAAGCTCCTGCATGCCAACCCTCCAAACGAAACCGTTAAAAGATCCGGGAAGGAGTGAAATAATCGAACACAATTGTCCATATCATCTTACGCGGAACCATGCCCAAGGATCTCGAAAGCGACTCGAACCGCCGTCCTTTTCGGCAAAACTCCAACTCTGAGACCAAATCGAAGGCGCGGTGATTCGTTCCTGGTTGCCCCGCTCAGAGGTTTTATCCGGTAGGCCCTTGGTAAGAAAGCAATAAATGAGCCAGCACCAGGATCGTGCCCTGTCAGGCCGGTCTGAGGGTGCAACGCATTTGTTCCTTGATTATTCCAACGGTAGTTCCGCTCTCCGGCTTTCCGATTGCAAGAAGGAAACATTGCAAAAATGCAACCTATAGCCACAAAAATGTAAACCTTGTGGCATTATAGTTCGGGCGAGAAGACGCTTATTTATTAAAAGCCATGCTTCTTTCCATGCAAACGATGAACAACATAGAGTTTCTCCGCTGGGTATCCGCCAAGGGCTGCTGATCACACACATTGCCTCCTCCCCATAGCGTTGATTTAATACCGGTGAGTAATCTCCACATATCATTTGACAGGCCTGCCCCCGTCCTGCGAGAATCGTCCCAATTCTTCACCTGGCTAAAAGATCGATTCAAGAACTCCTTCACCCGCACCCTCAAATAGGACGAACCATGAAGGGCGTTTTCTCTTTGCTGGTGTTTCCGGCTTTACTTCTTGGATTTTTTCTTCCCCTGGTTGGCGCAACGTCTTCCGAAAACCCCGAGGTCCAATCTCGCAGAGGCAGCCCGATAGGGGGGCAGGGCACGGAAATACCCGTGGTTACGCTTTCCAGACCTCAGGGAGGCTGGACGACGAGCATGCAGCTCGATGTCGCAGGCGCCTGTTCCGATCAAACCGCCGATCCCATTGTCGTTAACATTAACGGAGTAAGGTACTACGTACGTTCGACACAAGGGGCATTCTCGAAAAAGTTTCCGGCCGCAAAGGGCAAAAACAATGTCATTGTCGAATGTGCAAACAAGGCGGGAATCGGCCGGGCCAGCGCCTCGGTAGACGCACTAATCAACCCGATCCCGCTCAAGATCGTGCTCACGGGCGATACTGACAATGTCTATACCGACCTTCACATTTATGAACCCGACAAAACACACGTGTACTGGGCCAAGACCCAGTCGCCCTCAGGCGGTATTTTCTTCCTGAACGAGCAGAACGGCTCCTTTGATCTGGCCGGGTATGGACCGTACCTTTATGTACATCCGGCGCCGCCGATCGGGGTATTCCGGGTCGACGTGAACTATTGGCCGGGCGGGGCCATTCGGCACACTCTGGCGAACCTGGATATCATCAGCAATGAGGGCCTGCCAAATGAGAGCCGGAAACGTATTCAAAGTCCCCTGGCCCGTCCCGGCGAGACGAAAACACTCGCCTACGTGGTGATCACGGGCAACAACCAGCCTCCGAAGATATTCGTACCTGACCTTGATCCGGAATCCGAAATGCCCGCGGAAGTAAAGGAGTACAAGCAGAAGGGCGAGCCCAAGAAAACAGACGATAACGAAGAAGAGAGCTATCTGCCACCCTCCGATACGAAGGCCCTGAGGGAAGCAGTAACCATCCTTGCGCTTCAGCAGGCAAGAAAAATCAGCCCCGAATGGAACAACGAGCAGCGGGACTGCGCCGGACTCGTCCGGTTTGCTTACCGCGAGGCCATCGAGAGCCGCACTTCCCAGCAGGTCGAAAAACTGGCTCTGCCGCCGCTGCTCCTGCTGCCGCCTCTTTCAGACTTGTCCAGGAGACTGTTTCCGAGCTATCCCCTGATCTGGCAAACCGGAATCGAAAAGGATTCAAGCCGGCATTTCGAGGCATTCGCGGACGCTGAAACGCTCATCGGCTATAACTTCAGAAACAAGGGCCCAAATCTGCGCTGCGCAAGAAATGCCGATCTCCTCGTTTTCCGGAAAGGGTTGGAACTGGAGATGCCTTATCACCTGATGATATTCGTTGAAGGCCGCCGGGAGAACCTTGTCGTCTATCACAATGGGGCAGCCGGAAATGAAGCCCGGGTTAGCGTAGTCAGGGTCAGCGAACTGATGGACTCTCCCGACCCCGTATGGATACCCGATGCAACGAACCCTCACTTTCTGGGAGTCTTCGAGTGGAATCGCATAAAACCGGGCGCTCAAGAAATGCTTTGATCGCCATTCTTTTCGCGGCCGCAATGGCATGCGTGCTTGTTTTCTGGTTCCTTGCCCGCCTTCAAACGGCCCCCTTGAGCTCGTACTTGCGCAAAGACCTGCCGCTCCTTGCAATGGATCTGGAGTTCAGGGACCGGAAGGGCGAGCCCATACCAGCAGGCGAAACCAGGCTGGCTTCCCCGGCCACAAAAGCGCCGAAGGACGAAGGCCCGCCGGCCAAACAGGAATCGGAACTGGTTGGAGGCGATGCCTCGAATAGATCTGGTTCGTGGGAAATCAAGGAACGCGCGAAAACGGGCATCAAATCAGCCAAGTGGGTGGTCAGGCGCCATCCGGTCGCATTCTCGCTTTATGTGCGCGAGGGCGGTCAAGTCACGCAATGGCTGGAAAAAGAAGGGGCCGAAGGGGGGCTCCTGGCCACGCCTTTTTTCCGCGGGCTTTTCAACGACCTCGTGACGGCATCCAGGATACGTGCCGAGGACCTCGATCTCAAGGGGCTTGAGGGGACGGTCCTGAGACGGCTGGTAATCGAGGCCTTGAAAGCTGACGCTGTTCTCCACTATGACATCTCCCACGGTCCAAAAGGTTTCGTATTTTCGTTCGTGCGCGCAAAATGTCCCTATTCCGCCAAGGCACTGCCGGTCATGTGCGCAGTGCTTGCCAGGAGCGGCTACACTTCGCCTAAGCTGCCTGAACCGGTACTCGAAATGAGGACCGGGTTCCATCGTGTTTTCCTGACCCAGTACGGCGAGCGAATCTACATCGCTAATGGACTCGAGGGGCTGCTAAACGTGCTTGAAAACAATTATCCCGTCCCTAAGAACCCCTCCGATGCCCCGCTCATCCTGACGGTTCGCGCCGAGGCATTTCTAAACCGGTTTCTTCCGGCGATCACTTCGGGGACATCCTGGGAAGTGAACGCCGGATTCGGACTGGAACCGGGAAAAGGCATAGAGACAATCCAGTTCGATTCAGGAAAATTCGGCCGTCACCTGCGCTCCAAAGTCTTTCCGGGCGTATTCGCCGGCATCCCGCATGACGTTTTTGCGGCAGTGGCAGCGAGTTTCTATCTGCCCGCGGACATGACCGATGAGAATTGGCGCGAGCTGGCCGGCGAAGGTCCAAGCGAAAGTCCATCTTCGGTTCCCGACGAGGGGGGGATTGCAGTCGTCTGGGACCTGGATCATTCAGAAGGGGGACTTACCGAGATGGGTGTCATTGTTGCCAACCAGTCCAGTCCCGACAGAGTGGCGGACTTCGCGAGGTATTTCGCGGACCGGGAGCTTACCGGCGAGTGCGGGGGAGGGACCGTGTTCCTGGCCGCGACCTCCAAGAACCTCCTGTCCCGCATGAAGGAGTCCTGCATCGGCCAGTCGCTCAGCATACGCGACTGGGAGCGCGGAGCAAAGAGGGGCGAGTATGAAACCGCTCAGATGGTTGCGCTCATGAACCCGGGGGTTGCCTTGCGTGAACTCTCCCTTGCGGGGGGCGGCGAAGAAGAAGAGACGCACGAGGGCGGAAGAGACGGTGATTTGGAACACTACAAAAAAACCAGAAATGCGATGCAGACTGAGGCGGAAAAGATGTTCAATGGTTTACCGATTTTCACCTTCGCGGGGAAATCGGACGCCGGGGCGAACGTGGTCCGGATGAAAGGGTTTACAGTCAAGCAGGGAGTGGCCAAATGAAGGAGGCGTTTTTCCCTTTTAAGCTTAGCCTGTCGTGTTTTGCCCTCGTTCTTTCGGTGCTCGGCCCGACGTCTTTGGCCATGGCCGGCAGTGCATTTTACCTGACCGCCGAGAGGAGCTATTCGACCACCGAAAAACCGCTGATCAGGATCGACTATACCGTTTCAAACAAGCCGATGATTCTTCGCGTGCTTCGCCCCAAGAGCCTCGAACAACTGATCGAGGGTCAATTCCAGATCAGCCGAAGCTATGAAGAGCCCGTGTCGGAACTCAACCTGGGACATTATTTCGTTAAAGGGCTAAACAGTGTGGAATCCCCGCTGATGGCCTTTCGCGGGATGCTCAGTCCGGGTTTCCGCAAGACCTTTAGAGACACGCCTCTACATGACGCGATTGTGCCGGGCAAAACAGGCCCGCTTGCAACGCCGCCCGAAGAGGTCCTCCACGGTCCTCCGGCAGGGTACGAAGTCGTGCGGGAGTACTACCCGGACCTCCGGCAAGGGGGAACCGCTGTTACCGACCCCGGATGGTGGTTCGGCGACAGTTACTGGTCCGAAAGTCGATACAAGATCAGGCAGCTCGAACTGGAGCCGCTGCCCGATGGCGTCTACCTGGTCCAGGCCGTGCAAGGTGTGGCCGAGGCCCAGTGCCTGATGCAGGTCAGCAGCCTGTCGGTGCAGGTGAAGCAGTCTTCGGAACAGCTCCTGGTGCGAGTGGTCGACCGCGAGCTTAACCCGATCTCCGGGGCCGCCGTAAGCTATCGGGACTCCGGAGGGAAATGGGTGTCGTTTGGAAAGGATACCGATCAGTTCGGGGAAGTGACCTTGTCCACGCCGGGCGCTATGATCGAGGGGAAACTGGTAATCAGAGTACAGACAGGGGAAGGTCGAAAAGCACTGACGGACACCGATTTTCTTCCTTCGGTCTCGGACCGCGATTCCGTGTTTATCGTGACGGACCGTCCCATGTTCAAACCCGGCGAGACTTTTTTCTTCAAGGGGATCGTGCGCGAATTGGAGAAGGGGCAGCTTCACATTCCCGACCCGCCGGCAAAAGACGCCCGCATCACCCTGATTCGTGCCGATGGCACTCCAACCGATCTTCATGCAAATGTTCCGATGACCGATTTCGGTTCGTTTAGCGGCACATTCGATCTCGACGAATCCCAGCCTCCCGGACTGTACAGGTTGGTTGCCGATTTAGCCGGGAAGTCCTACGGCGGAGAGTTTCGCGTTCGGGATTACATCAAGCCGGTTTTCTATCTCGAAATGGTGGACAGGTCTCCTACGGTTATCCAGGGAGAGAAATTCTTTTTGAAATTCCGCGCGAGGCGATACAGCGGGGGTGTGCCCAAGGCAGTGAAATTCGACGTTTTCCTGTACCGCAAGAAATTCGAGGCGCCGCAATGGGTGGTTGAGGCCGGCGGGGGACTTGGCGCAGGGACCGATTACTTCGGTCAGACCAGGTCGGCCGCATCGCTTATGGAGCCGCAGCGCATCTACAGCTCCGTGGAAAAATGGGCCCCGGTCGAGAGTTCCGAACCTGAAAAGGAGGCGATAAAGGAGGGTCAGGCCAAAGACCTTCAGACGATAGATGAATCGGGAGACGCGTACTTTGAATTTGACGTGCCAAAGCTCGAAAAGCTGGTTACCGGCGAAGGTGAGTGGCTGTACACGCTGGTTGTGCGTGCTGTGGACCAGGCCGGCTCCCAGGCCGTGTTGTCCGAGAACATGTATGTCACGCTGTCAGAAGCTCAGCCCGCGGTTCAGTTTTCCGAGACCATCGCGGGGGTTGGCGACAAAGACCGTTTTGTCATGGTAAGTTCGACCTATCCCGATGGAAAACCGGCCGCCCGCGCGGAGGGCGTTTTGGAGCTGTCCGTAAGACAGGGTGCGGAAGAGCCGAAGGTCCTCTCCAAGCTGAGTTTCAAAACCGACGATAAGGGGCTCACTCGAGTGCCCATTGCCCAACTTTCAGCCAAAGGGCGACTTTTGGCCGTTGCGGTCCTGGAAACCCTGGACGGGAAGCCCATGAAACATCCGGCCAAATCCAGGCCGGCAGTGATGATCGTCAGCGGGGGGGAAGGCGAGACCATTGTCGATAACACGGAACTGGAACTGTATACGGCCGGCACTATCCTTAGCCCCGGCCAGAAGGCCAAAATTTTCGCTCTTCTTCCCGCCGGCTGGGGAAAAGCCGAATCGGGGACTATTTGGGAGACCATTTCGGGCTCGCGGATCCATCAGACAAGATCCACCTCTTTTAAAGGCAGAAGCCGGTGGTTTGAAGTCGAAGCAAAACCCGAATACGGGACAGGCTTCTATCATACCGTTACTGTTCCAGTGGCGGGAGGAAAGTTCCAGGAGCAGACCCTCGGGTTCAGAATCGTCCCTCGGGACAAGCTGCTCTCTATCGGAATCTCGCCGGAGCGGGCTGAAACAGAGCCGTTAAAACCTTTTCGGGTGGATTTCGAGGTAAAGGATTCAACCGGTCAGCCGGCGGCTCAAACCGAGCTTGCGGTGACGGTCGTTGACCGGGCGGTTTATGCGGTACAGGCCGAAATTCGGCCGCCAATCTTCGATTTCTTCTACCCGCTCCCGAAACTGAACCTTGCGACCTTCTACTCTGATCAACTCCAGGGGTACGGGTACGCTGACATACTCAAGAAGCCGAATTTCAGGCTGAGCGCCCTAAAAAGCCAAAGCAAACCGACCAAGAAGGCTTTGAGGGATACCGCCGGGTTTTTTCCCCACGTAGTAACCGATGAAAACGGCCGTGCTTCAGTAACTTTGGACATGCCTGCAAACGTCACGGAATGGCTGATCACCGCCATCGCAACCGACAGGGGCGGCCGCGTTGGTGAATCAAGGAATATGTTTCGGACTCTCACGGATACCTCGGTCGAAGTATTTTCGCCTCAGTTTATGCGCGAGGGCGAGTCCGCTTCCATTCTTGTCAAAACGATCAACTACCTGCCTCAAGACATAAAGGTCAAGTCTACGATCGAACTTACAGGCAGCGCCTCGACCGATGAACCGAACCTCGCGGCTGAATTTGCCGTGGAACAGAAGGGTGAACATATTAGCCCGCTCACAATACGGGCGGGCGCCGAAGGGAAAGCAAACCTCAAAATTCATCTCGAAGCCGGAGACAACGTGCGGGTAGGAGGGGCTGAGGAGTTCGAAATCCCTGTAAAGCCCTCGGCCATGGGACAAACGTTTGCCTCCGTGCAGCAGAAAGACATGCTTGCGATTTCCCTCCCGGATGTCGGAAAAGCCCGTGAGTTGAAGGTGCAAGTGACCCCCGGCCTTCTCGGGGCAGCCCTGAATGCTGCAAAGTTCCTTGTCTCGTATCCTTATGGATGCACCGAGCAGCTCGTTCACAGCACTATTCCAAACCTGGTGTTGATGGAGATCGTGAAGAAAGCAGGCATTTCACCCGATCAGCTTGGCCCGCTTGGAGAAAGTCTCATCAAGGCCGAAAGGAACGCGGGTCTGGGTATCAAGAAGATCAGGCTGAATCAGAAAGACAATGGAGGTTTCGGGCTCTGGCCCAGCGACCCGGCGCCTTCTTTTTCGGCGACGGTCACGGCGCTTTACGCTCTAAAGTTCGCAAGCGAACTTAAAGTCGAGGGCGCCCCCACGGCCTACAATCGCGGCACTCAATGGTTATCCGAGCAGGTGACGAAAGGATATTCGGAGGGCGACTGGATGCGGGGATACGGTCTTTCGCGACTGTCCGAACTCAACGTGTATCCCGAACCGTGGACGGAGCAGATAGAATTCGTGGAGGCACTCCGTGACAATCCTGACCCTCCGGTGCTGGACCTGATCTACGGACTGAGAATTCTTTCCGGATTCAACGACAGCGACTGGGGCCGGTTCTCAGCTAAATACAAAGGCACCGCGGTTAAGCAGGAAATCGCAGATAAGTTGAAAGCGAAGCTGGGCCTGATGGAATCGCAGGATTTCGAAAAGGCGGCCAGAGAAAATAGAGACTCACTCGAAATACTTGGCTTCGGCTTCCGTGCTCCGTACCTGGTTTCGGCCGCGATGGGAGCGCTCGATGACAATGGCTTGCTGACCCCCGAGCTTGAAAGTAAGCTCAAACGGGTCATTATTTCATATCTGAAGAACGGATATTGGGGTTCCACCTTCGATACGGCCCAGGTGATCCTGAACAGCCAGGGGGTCTTGAACAGGGAAGCGGCCGCATTTAGCGCCGAGCGCGCGGCAAAGTCGAGGAGCATCCTGGTACGGGGAAAAGACGGAAAGGAGCTTGGCCGGCTTGACTTGATCCCCACCGGATTCGTGGGCTCCTTCCGGGACCCCGCACCTTTGGAAAACCTGTCCCAGCTCAGCCTGGAAGGCCTGAAGGCGGATGAGATCCCGTCTGCCACAGTCGTGGCCGATATCCCTTTTTCCGCTATACAACCCCAGTCGCGAGGCATCACTATCGAGCGGACTTTCCGCAAAATCGTGCCGAATGGGAGCGAGTTGCTCGACCTGTCCCGGCCTCTGAGAAAAGGGGACCTCGTGGTGAGTGAGCTTCAGGTGCGCCGGCCCAGGATGGATATGTCAAATTCGAATCCCGGCAGCTTCATCGTGGTTGAAGACGGGGTCCCATCTCTCGCACTCACCGTGCAGGAAGACGAGAAGTACCTTGCGGATGCGAAGATTAAGCCCAAAGACGACTCATATTGGGCAACAATAAAGGAGACTCAACGCCATCCGGACAAGACGGTTCGAATCGCCGAGGTCCGCCCCGGCGGCGAACTCAGAATCTACCAGGTCTGGCAGGTGAGCTTTTCCGGAAAGGCCTCGATTCCGCCGGCCCGTGCTTTCGACATGTATAATGAAGACCTGTGGGGGAATACGGGGGCACTGGAGTTGAGTGTGGAGTAGCCGGTCATGATCTCTTTTCTCAGATCGGTTTTCAAGACGGCTGTTCTGTTCGAGGCCGGGGCCGCAATCATATTTTTCGGCTCCCTGATACACGATCCGCAAATCGAGCAGTACGGGGCCGAGGCGCTCCAGGAACTCCAGTCCCGGGGATACCGCGTCCCCACGAATTCCGACCCGGTCAGGGTTTATCCTGCCGAGGGGCAGCATCTGAAGCCCCTTGAAGCTGGCGGATGGCGGCCGGGCGTGGTTTTGCTCAGGCCGAATCCACTGGGAACCGCAGATCCGAAGACCTATCTCCGGCACGAATTGATGCACGAGTCAAGCTTTCGCACCTGTGAGGGAAGGCTGCCGCTGTGGGCCGAAGAGGCCGCGGCCATCGACTTCAGTGGAGAACTTGCAGGTGTCGCGCAACCGGGGGAGATTTCCACCTCGGAACTCGAACGTCTGAGGGAAAAGATTCGAATCGGGGCGCCGTTCGACGCCGGGACCTGGCTTACCCTTAAAAAGCTTATTACTACCTATGGCTGGCCGCGGGAACCGTGCGCCATATCGAAAGAAATCCAAAAGCTGCTTTCACCTCCTCCCGTGCCGCGCGAAGCAATTTTTAGCGCGGTCCTCATCAGCGTTGCTTCCGGGCAGGTCCTCGAATCGGGCGGCGATTTGCAGAGCAGGTTTCCCCCCGGCTCACTGCTGAAGATACCCTATGCGGCCTCGCTCAGCGGGCAGCAGGGCGAAACGCTTGCCGGCGAACTGGCGAAAAGCGATACTGGCAAGCTTCTCGAGAGAAAAAGCCACTTCGATCCGGCGGCGTTCTCACTGCTCCTCTCGGCTGCAGGTGATTCCATCCTGCTCCGCGGTCTCCAGGAAAGACTCGGGACCGAGGGAGTCCGGGACGAGAAGTTCGTCGGAGTTTGCCTCGGGGAACGGGACGAAGAGGGCGCCTTCCCGTTCCAGGCGAACCTTCCCGATCTCGCCCTGGTGATGCGCGCATCTCTTCTCTATAGCCCGGATGCTTTTCCGGGGCTATCCAGCAACGGGTTCACCGTGGGTACCACCCTTTACAGGGAACCCCTCCCGGCCAGGAAGATCCTCAACGTACTCCATGCAATCGCAAAGACTGGGACGGTATCCGATGAACGCGGAAAACCGCTTGTCGGCCATCTCATGGTAGCCTGGCCGGCGGAGGGTCCGAAATTCCTGGCCGTATTTCGCACCATTGGCGGCAGCGGGGCGTCAAATCTGCGGCGTGCCTCGCAGCTCCTGGAAAAGTGGTCTACCTGCCATCCCGACCGGGAGGCTAACGTGAGGGTCGCACTCATGACCCTCACGCCTCGCGATTCCTGGGAAGTTTTCAACGCGTGCCCCGGATTTGACAAAACCGGCCCTGACGGTTGGAAACGGCAGGTTAGCACCTGCGGAAAATTTCGAATACTTTGCTCGGCGCGGGGGAGCAGGACTGAAAGGTTCGTTTCAGGTATTTTGGAGGTCTCGCCTGACCATTCAAAGCTGGTCCTGGAAACCGACCTGGAAAGCTATGTCGATGCGGTACTCTCATCCGAGGCCCAGGACCTCCGGGGTGAGGCGGCCGAGGCGATGCGAGCCGCCATAGCCTGGAACGCTATTCATGGCCGACTGCGGCATCCGGAAACTCGCTCTGTCTGCGATTCCACCCACTGCATGGTTTTTATGGGAGCCGGCTCTGAGTCATCAAAGCGGAGCGGAAAGACTCGACCGGAACTCATCCGCCTTTTGGACGAAATTGCAGCCGAACGAAGATTGGACTGGCTGCCGTTCTCAAAAGGAGGCGCCGAGGCATGGGAGGTACGCATCCCCGGCCCGGAAGCGGCCCGAATCGCCGGTGAGCCGGCGCTGCTCGACATTCGGCGGGAGAGAATCAGGAGTGGAGCCGTCTCAATTCATCTTTACTATGAAGCGGGGGAGGAAGAGGTGCCCTGCGATATCTTTCGCCTCAGAATGAGAATGCGATCCTGCCCGGAAGGGATCGTATATAACGCCGATAATAACGAGTGGATTTTCAGGGGCACTGGCGAGGGGCATGGTTTGGGGCTTTCCGTCGAAAGAACTGGAGAACTGGCAAAAGCGGGGTTCTCCGCAGCACAAATCCTTAAGAATGCATACCTCGCTCAATGACGCGTTTGCCGTTCCGGGGTTACAAATTGAAAACAGGCGGCAAGGAGATCCCCCGGGGCCAGGTTCATGTTGTATGCAATTTATAGGGACCTGCCAAGCCAATGGCTCGGATGAAGGCGGAGATGCTAAGCATACACCAGCCGACCTTTGGGGACGGGAATGGAGCGGCCAGGTTCCTGTGCCGTTTCAATCCATTTCAAGACTAAGCCAGGTTCCCAAGGCCTGCAATCGTTAGCTTGCAGTAGTCTCACTTTCGCCGATAGACGAGAAATTCGTGATCTTCACCGAACCATCGGGGAAACGAGCCACGATGTCGAGAGTCCCGCCCATCGCCTCGATGGTCACTCGCAACGTGGAAATGTAGATATCGGTGCGCTTTTCCAGCTTGGCTACGTTAGGTTGTTTGATGTGCAGCACCTTGGCAAGCTTCTCCTGTGAAATCCCCCGCGCACGCCGCAATTCGTGCAGCGGCATCTCCGCAATCATTTCCCGATAACGCGCATCGGAACGTGCGATTGCTTCAGCCGACATTTTGGCTTCTAGTTCAGCAAATTTACGAGCCATCTGCCAAGCCCTCCTTGCACAATGTTTCCAAGTGCTCATCATAGAGCCGATCAGCAATGGGCACGAATTCTTCGTACCAGCGATCCTTTCCGGTTTTCTCCCCGCCGATCAGCAAAATCGCGCACCGGCGAGGGTCGAAGGCATAGAGCACACGATAAGGTCAGCCAGCGTTCTGAATGCGCAGTTCACGCATGTTGCCGTGCCGTGAATTTCTGACACCACTTTCACAAGGCGGAGTTTCGAATACAAAGGGAAAGCTGACAACAGTTATGCTCCCGCCATGATCTGCGCCAACGATTTGGCCAGGTTGTCGAGCACGGATTCGTCGGGCAGTGAGATAGTCATTCTGATTCTGCCTTCCGCGTCTTTTTCCAAACACTCGGAGAGTTTCTGTTTGAGCGCCTGGGCAGTCAGGCGTGTCTGTTCGGTTTCCTCGTGTTGAGCGAACATCTCTCCCATAAAGGCGAAGGCTGCTCCCAGCAACTGGCCTCCTGCTGCCGCGATTCGTTCCTTGCGGGCAAGTTCCCGGACTTCCCTTTCCACCCCGGCCTTTACGCTTTCGTCTATGTGAGCAACCGGCCTGGCTCCCAGCAGCACTTCCAGGCGTCTCTTGAGTTCCTCGATTCCGCTCACCAGGTCTATCTTAGTCACGTCCGATTCCGGGTCGAGAGCCGCCAGGGCCAGTTCCTGCTTGGCGGAAAGGGTTGCCAGCAGGTTTTCTTCGAGGGTATCTTCCGTGACCAGCAAATACACCTGAACGGGCCGCTTTTGCCCCATGCGGTGGGCGCGCGAAATGCGCTGTTCAAGAATGGCCGGATTCCAGGGCAGATCCACGTTAATGATAGTGTTGGCCGCCTGGAGGTTGAGCCCGGTAGATCCCGCATTGGTGGTCATGAAGAGCTTACAGAGGGGATCGTTTTGAAATTCTTGAATCAATGCCTGGCGCTTCTTCTGTGGTACCGAGCCGTCGAGGCGCACGAAAGGGAGGGCACGCTTTTCCGCGAACGGTTCGATCAGGTCGAGCATCCTTGTCCACTCGGAAAAAAGGATGATCTTTCGGTCTTCTTCGGCGGTAAGCTGATCGAGCAGGACGTCCAGCTCTTGGAGTTTAGTCGAGAAACCCGGCGGGTTTTTATCAACCAGGTACGTGCTGTTGGCTGCCAGGCGGCAGAGCAGCAATGCTTTCTGTAGGCGGAGCAGATCCATTTCCGAAATGTAGGGCTTGGTGATGATTGACTGGACGATACGTTGGTGACCGTTGTGAAGGCTCAACTGTTCCTCGCTCGGAGGAATGCGGCGGATTTCCGTCGTGCGCGTCGGCAGATCCTGCATTACACTTTTTCGCGTACGCCGCAACAGGACAGGTTTGAGCTGTTCACGAAGTTCGTCCAGGTTCTTATAGCCCAGGATTTTGCCCTTCTCATCCACCACACGGAAAGTGTTGAAAAACTGGAAGGCCGGTCCCAGGCGCCGGTCATCGATAAACTCCACGACCGAATAGAGTTCATCCAGCCGGTTTTCCAGCGGCGTCCCCGAAAGCACCAAGGCAAAGCGGGACTTCAGCCCTTTAATGGTCCGGCTGGTCTTGGCTTCCCAGTTCTTGATGCGCTGCCCTTCGTCAAGGATGATCATGTCCCATCGGGCCCTCTCGATGGAGTCGATATCGCGCACCACCTGCTCATAGTTGCATATGGTGAAAAATGCGGAATCCACGGCATACTGGGCAGCACGTGAGCCACTTCCACCAAGCACCATCTGCACGGGGCGGTCGGTAAACCGTTCGATTTCGATGCGCCACTGAGACTTGAGAGAAGCCGGGCACACTACCAGAACCCGCGTTATGCCCGCTTCCCGTGCGAGCAACTCCGCCACTCCCACTCCCTGGATCGTTTTCCCCAGTCCCATATCATCGGCCAGAATGGCACGGCCCACGCCGGCGGCAAAAGCGATGCCGTCCAATTGGTAAGGCAACAGTTCGCATTTGAGAAGAGACGCGCGAAGCGGATGGTGAGCCGGATCTTTACGGATAGCCGCCACCTTGCCCCGGATGGCTTCCTGGTACGATCTCCGGTTCAGATATTCTTCTGTGTCCGGGAAGATGGTCACCTCGTGGCCAAGTTGGCCGACCTGTCCGATACGCTGAAATAGATCGTGCAAGTCCGTGATGGGCCGGCCCATCAACGGGCGCAGCACTTCCATCACTTTGCGGTCGATCTTTTTCGGAGCCTGTAGCCTCAGTTCCAGTTCCTTCCCATGGCGCAGGTGTACCTCGATATTGCGGATTTCATAGGGAGTCTTCCATGCTTTGGGGCTAAACCTGTTCTTGAGTTGGTCCATTACGTACATGAGGTGTTTACAGGTCCCCAGAGTGTTCTTGCGAAAGTCGGGACAGGAGCAATAGGAATCCCCGCGTTCGCTGCCGCGCAGAGATACGCGGTAGGTCTTACCCGAATTGAGGCTCGTTACGGAATATTCGGTCCAAAGGGAATCGGGGTCCGCGGAGGTGAACTGCATCTTCTCCTTCGATGCCCGTTCCCGTCGCTCCTCGATGGCCTGTTGGATGAGTTCTTCGCCGGTAAGGTTTTCGACCGGTACTCTTTGCGGTGGTAGAGCAGCCAGCCCCAGGGCTACTTTATCTTCGAGTATCAAGGAGAGTGCCGCACCCTGGTGGATGCAGGGTTCCGCACACCTGGTGCAATGGATGCGAAGCGCCTGTGCGGCTGTATCATCTAGAGTTATCGTTACCAGGGCGCTTCCCATGCGAAACCGAAACGCATCGTGATGCAAGGTGGCCTGAGCATCGATGTCGATGTCATACCGTCCGCCAGTGCGGATGAGCTTCTCCCCTTCGGCTCCCAAGAGCTTGCAGGCCTTGCGAAAAGTAAGATGGGCGAGAATGTCTTTCAAATTGTTCATGGTGAGAGTCCCTTGGGAGTATAATCTGAGAGCCTATTTTCGCGGCAAGCTGCTTACTTCCTGCAAACCTTGCAAACGGCAGCTAGACGAGAAGTTCGCGATCTTCACCGAACCATCGGGGAAGCGGAAATGCACGATTCATCGTGTGGTTACATACCTCGCGGAAAGGATTTGAACTCCCTCGATTTCATGCAGTCTTCTGTCTTCCGTGACCAAAGTCAGTCCGAAAATCGAAGCCGTTGCCGCAATGAATCGATCCGATGGATCGCGGTGCGGCAGGCATATTTTTCGGCTGAGCAATGCCACTTCAGTGTTGATCGGGGCCTCCTTCATCGGGGCCTTTGACAGAGCTGTACGGACCCAAGTTTCGGGAGCGGGCTGGAGGATGATGCGTCCTTTCTCAGCGAGGACCATAGTCTCCCAAATGCTGATCGGAGAGATCCATAACTCGTTTTGGGAGTTCTCAAGCTCTTTGAAGACTTCCTGACCGAGCCTTTCGGGTTCGAGGAAGCTCCAAAGCCAGATATGAGTGTCCAGCAGCAGCTTCAATCTCTGAGAACCTCCCATTCTTCTTCATCGGTTGCCGGAGATATAACGTCGCCAATGATGGTTCCGGTACCTCGCATGCACCCAAGCCAAGGCGTTGGCTTCTCACCCTCGGGAGGCGGAACGACCTGGGCAATCGGCTCGCCCCTTTTCGTAATAAGGAGCGGCTGCCCGGTTTTTTTCACCATGTCGATAAGGGCAAGACATTTTGCTTTGAATTCGGAAATGCTGACCGTCTGAGTCATGCGGGTTCTCCCATCTACAATTCATAGTAACGATACCATGGTCATTGTCCATGGTCAATTGGCTAGTACAGCGAGAGGGGGGCACGCCACAATTTTCACACGACCATGTCCTGTCAGAGGGCCGGTTTGTCAAGATCGTAGGTGTGACCCCAACGCCGCTGAACTGCGGGTTCAAGGTCAAAGGAGAGCTAAATATACTGGTCAGCAAGTTCCGTTATAACCTTCTCCAGATCGCCGCCCGTTTCCGATGCCATATCCTTCATTGCAAGCTGCAACCGCTGCCGCATGACGGGATCGTTTAATTCGTCGAGCGACCTCAAAGCTCCTCCGCGCCGCCCAAGCCGAAACAGGAGCTTTTCTTCAGGAGGCAGGGCCAGGTAGCGGTCTATTACAGCCAGCATGGCGCCCTTGTCCTCGGGCAGTTTACCGCAGACCTCTTCGAGCAGATTCATTATGTGGTCCGATATGAGCCGGCTTGAAACTTCGAGCGAAGAGATGAACAACCTGATCTCAAGTACCGTTTCGTCATCTGACAGAGGCGTAAAGCGGCCAGACTGTTTGTCCTGGAAAAGAGGCACACGGGGCGGAATGCGCAGGGTCCTCAGCCTTATAAAATGCGGGTTGATTTCATTAAGGACCCGCGCGGATTCGCTTGCGTGATCCTCGGAAAGCTCTTTTCCTCCAAGGCCCGGCATAAAGTATTCGGAAAGCTCCATCCCGGCTTCGATAACTTTCCTTCCTGCCTCTATCTGGCGTCTTGCGGTGACCCCTTTCCGGACGAATTCCAGTACACGGTCAGACCCGCTCTCCATGCCAATGTGTATTCGGTCGAGCCCGGCCTGCCGTATTTCCCTAAGTTCTGCCACACTCATTTTGGCGATCGTGCTGCTTCGGGCATAGGATGTGATTCGCCTGATCCCGGGAATCTTCTGCTTTAGATAGGCAATGGCATCGACAAGCACGGAGGCGGGGAGCACAAAGCTGTTGGCGTCCTGAATAAATACGCTGCCTTTTCCCATATATAGCCATAGGGCCATCTGCCGGTGAAAATCATTGAAGCGGCCGCTGGTAAATGCCATTTCCAAAACCTCACGGGGTAGACTCCCCCCGTGGCCGAGGCTTGGGGAAAGGGCGAGAATTTCCTCATAAATCTCTGCGGCCGTATCGATATCACTCTTAATATCTTCGAGTGAGCGCCTGCTGAACTGCTTGCCTTTGTACACCGGGCAGAAGGTGCACTTGTTCCATGGACAGTTTCTGGTGAAACGGAACAGCAGGCTCCCTGCTTCGCTTGGAGGGCGTATCGGCCCCTGTTCGAAACTCTTTTCTTTCATCGTTTAATCCCTGCGCCTGATATTGGCTCTTTGAAACAATGGGTGCACACTGCTAAACTGATTAATTACAGCAAAAAAGACAACTTCCTTTGAAAATAACAAATTTATGGAGAAAGTATGGAAGAAAAAGTGACAGCGGTTTACCTTTTGGTGTGGAAACACGAGGCGGCTGCAGGGGACGAAGGAAGCTACGAACGTCCCTTGGCGGAGCAGAAAGAAAAATGCCTGAAGTTCATCAGGGAAAAAGGAGTAGATGAGTCTAAGGTGGTTTTTTATACGAGGCGGAGTGATTTGTTCAGGGACGTCGAGCGGGACCGGATAGCGCGCCTGGTCATTAACGACATTGGAAGGATTGCCGCAACGAAGGAAGAATTGGAGGGGGCCCTGTTCGAGCTCAAGATGAGAAAAGTCGAGATTATGTGCGTAGAGGGTGAAGTCCCGGATAAATAGGACCAGGGGCCGATCTTATGAGCAGTCTTGTCAACCCGGCGCTCCCTTCGAGTTGAAGTGGGCGCTGCATTCCTGCTATTGATCTCTATACTCAAAAACAGCAATCAAGTTGAAATCCGGGTTGACGGTAGCATCTCTCCCGATTAGTATATACTGTAAATATATACATAGCGGAGATGCGTTCATGGACACGGCGAAGATTTTTAAAAGCGGGAACAGTCAGGCAGTTCGTCTTCCAAAGGAGTTCCAGTTTAGCGGGGATGAAGTCTACATCAAAAAGGTTGGACGTGGTGTGATTCTAATTCCCAAGGGTGAACCTTGGGAGATGTTCGAGCAGAGCCTTGGCGAGTTCACTGAAGACTATATGGAAGGAAAAAGAGTCCAGCCCCCCTTGGAAGACAGGGAGAAATGGTGATGCTCTTCATGTTGGATACGAACATTTGTATCTATATCATTAAGAATAATCCTGCGAAGGTCGTCCAAAAGGTGAGGGAGTTCAGTCCCTCTGATCTCGTGGTTTCCGCCATCACAGTCTGTGAACTTGAGCACGGAGCTTCGAAAAGCAGCAACCCGGAGAAGAATAGGCAGTCATTGATAAAGTTCCTGGCCCCGTTTGAAATTTGCCCTTTCAATGAACAGGCCGCTTCCCACTATGGCGACATCAGAGCATATCTTGAGAAGGGCGGGAAGCCGATTGGAGCGATGGACCTGCTCATTGCTGCTCATGCACGGAGCCTATCGCTAACGCTGGTCACAAATAATGTAAAGGAATTCGACAGGGTTCCGGGGCTTCGAACCGAGAATTGGGCGTGATCTGCCCCTTGAGATATATTCCGGGTCAGGACAAATCCGCTATCCTTTAATTTGCTTCGCGTTTTCTTCAAAACCTGCCAAATCCCAGCCCCATGATCCCTATTACAATGAGGTAGATAGCGACAATGTAGTTTAGCAGCCTTGGCATCACAAGAATCAAGATTCCCGCGATCAGGGCTACCAGAGGTCCTGGTGCGATGTTAGACAGATTCATTGCTCCTCTCCTTTCTAGAAGTCAGCATCTATTAATATGTGATAAGCCCAGGCTCTGAAAAGTAAACCGGAAGAGAGTAAAAATGGAACAGCCGGCTATCTTCTCAGAAAAGCCGGCTGGGTTTGACTTAGTTTCCCTCCCCCGTGAAAGGGAAGGGGGGCACTTAATTAAATTTTAACTCGGCCAAATGCGACGGCAAGTCCGAGGCAATAATTTTTTTCATTACTCGTAGTTCATACGGACACACACCGGATGTGAAACCTCGAGCGAACGATCTTCCTCAGGGACCGACTGTGATGAATGGATCTATGCGCCCCTTCCATTTACCGTTCTCACATTCTACGGCCATTGCCCCGTTCACCACTTCCGATCCATGCTCATAGGATTTGCCGTCAAGGTCGCAGAACCTGCACATCCTTATCCATCCCAGTTCGCAGTTTTCTTTATCAGACATTGGATAAACTCACTTTCGTTATGAATTTGGATAAATATAATCATTTTTCTTCGGGGCTGATTTTCTCGGGAGGGAACTTAAGGGTATGAGGCAACCGGTTCTTTTGCCGTCCGGCATATGAGAGCTGCACAGCCCGCAGGAAAGACATTGTATTCCGGAATGAGCATAAACCCGGCCGGTGGAAAGAGGCCGTCCCTGAGACCGCCGTCGTAGACCTTGATGTCGCAGGAAGCAGTGTTTCGTGAAGAGGTTACCTCAAAGTTTTTTTGGATTAAGATCCGGCAGGCATGGTACTTGATCTGGGATTAGGGGAAAACGACCCTACCCCGGGAGGTTACCCGGGTCAAAACAGTTGAAACGAATGCAGTCCGGACAAAATGGGCGAGGGTCCGAACCCCTGGGTTAAACCAGTAACGCGAGAAATGAGAGCATAGAGCCTTCAAACGCTTGTTGGACGAAAGCCCCGATGAGCGCCTTGCCCACGGTCTCTCCGACCTTCGACACTGCGGTCTGCATGGGGTCCTCTTGTTCCTCTAACGACGAAGTCCTATAATAGCCCTTCTCTTCGAGAATCTTCAAAATCGATTCCGAATCGATTTCGCGATCAGTATAGTTGATCGTGATGCTGCCGGTCAGGGCGCTAATTGAAAAATTATCTACTCCCGAGAGCGATTCAAGTATTCCACGGACTTTCTCTATTTCCGCGGGGTTCTGCTTGATTATCGGTGTTTTGATTCTAAGTCTCCCAGGAGTGCTGTGGCAATAAAAGCTCATTGTGTCCCTCCCGAATTTTGCTTTGCGCTCATAAATCTTCCGCCACACGATTCCCCATCCCCCCAATCTTCTCCTGAATGAGTCCTCGATTACAGGAATCATCCTTCGATTAGAGGCAATATTAAAAGCCGAATGTTACAGAAGTTTGACAAAACCACTACAATTGTCAGACATTTCAGGCAAATTTGAAGTTTATGCGAAGAAATCTTTCTTATGCGGCTATAACCGGCAGGATGACCGGCCCGGGAACCGGCAACATCGGAAAAGATGAGATCGAGTCAGGCTGTTTGGGGGCGCACTATGCAAGTTCCGGCCTGGAAAGACTCTGCAGCGCTTCCTTGACGGACTCTCTGAGCGTCGGGTGGTTTTTCACCATGACAAGGCGGTCCCACAGATCCGGAGAAATTACCCTTTCATCGTAGTTTATGATTATGGACCTTGCAGCGGCATTGGTCCTGGCATCCAAAATGCCGATAAAGTATTTCATCAGGTCCTCGGCATCGAGATCCTGTGCGAGAAGCAACCCCTGGAGCTTTACCTTGAGCCTGATGCGTCCCGGAATGTGGTGGGAGATTTCCGTTTGACAGGCAAGGTCAATCAGCCGGTCTATAAGAGTATGTTTATTTCCGTTCTCTTTCGCCATTTTCGGCATGTCCTATGTAAGCTGTAGAATATTTTGTCATCAAAATGTAACAGTTACGTAACTTGACATCACACAATCGACAACATATTGTAACCATCTAGGAATAGTCTAATCGGTTTTGCAGGCATTGGTTTAAAACAGGATCTTGACCTCCATGGCCGAGTATACGGAAATTGTATCAAACACGCCGAGGCGCACCCGAATCAGGCTTTCCCGTAAAAGGCGAAACCGGGAAGAAATGGCCCGGCTCGCCAGGGCCCTCGAAGAATCCCCCTCTGTCAGCCGCGTCGATACCAATCTACAAACCGGGACCATCGTTGTCCACCACGAAAAGGAATCGCTCGAAGACATCCAGTCCAAACTGAAGGATCTGGGCGTCATAGTGATGGCCGCGACGGGCGTCGAAATGCCCGCGAAATCGCTGACAGATGCAATTTCAGATCTCGAAAATCGTCTGGGTTTTTCGGCCAAAAGCATTCTAAATCTAAAGCTGCTGGTGCCACTCGGATTCGGTGCTCTTGCTTTTCTACAACTCGCCAGGCGCGGCTTTCAAATTGAGGGTGCGCCCTGGTACTTACTTGCTTACTTCGCATTTGAATCCTACGCGAGGTTAAATAGCCCCGATGAAAAATGTGCGCCCGAAGAGTTGAGTTCCGAATTATAGCTGCCGGAATCAATTCTGAAAGCATAATTTTTACGAAAAACGCATGTAAATTGGTGTACGGGCGCGTTGCAATTTTACCGAGTGCGGGCTGGTTTGTGGAGCTAATAGAGGAGGTGGCAGATGGCGCTTTCCAATGGGTTAAAGATCGGGACAGGTCTGGCAATTGGTCTCGTGGTAATTATCCTGGCGCCCGCGATCGCCCCGGCAATAGCAGCCGTGGTGAGGCCAGTGGCAAAGGCATCGATTAAAAGCGCCATAATCCTCTATGGAAAAACGCTGGAGCTGATTGCCGAGGCTAAGGAATCGGTGGAGGACCTGGCAGCGGAAGCTCAGGCCGAACTGGCTGCGGAAAGGCGGCAACAAATCCTTAAGCTGACCTCCGGCCCCGGTGACGACGCAAATGTCTACTGAGAGGCCTCCATTTCCCACAGTACTTCCCACTATGGCCTGGTGCCATACACACTGAATATGATCCTTGGGACGTTTGCTCTTAATGTTTGGAAGCAGGGGAGAAAGAAATGAAAGAGGGCGAATCGGCTTCACCGGCGCACGCTCCACTTAATAAGGGCGTGGGAACGCAAAAAACGATAAAAGAAGGCATAATCAACGGCTTTCAGATTATAAACCAGGTCGAAGCAGGATTGGTGGATCTCGCAAGAAACACTGTCACGGACACGATAAGGGCGACTGGGACCGTCGCTAACGAGGCAGTTTCGGTGGCAGGCGACGTTATCAAGGGGACTGTTGCGGCCGCGCAGGAGGTTGGCTCGGGTCTTTTGGACGCGACCAGGAGTATAGCAAAGGGGATCATCCTCGGCGTAAGTGAAGTCGGCGGGGACGTAGTGGGCGCCGCAGGCCAGACTGCCAGAGAGGCAGTAAAAGGGGCCGCCGATGTCGGGGCGGACGTCGCGCTCGTTGCCAGAAGAGCGGTTGATGGTATCATGGAGGCCATGGGGCAGGTTGGCGGAAACGTAAATGAAGTCGCAAAGGCTGCTGCAAATGGGGCAATCGAGGCGGCCGGATCTATCGGGGAAAATGCCGTAAGCGCGGTGCGAGGGATTTTGACGGGCGTTGTTTCCGGTGTTAAGGACGTAGCCGGAGCGGCTCTGCCGGGACGGCAAGAGCCCCGACCCTAGCAAATCCACCTGAATCCCCCTTTAGAAAATGGGGACTTCAGGCCTTAGTTTCGCGGGCGGGTCGTGGCGGTCCTCCTTGAGCCGCCGCCGGAGACAGCGGCGATCGTGGCCGGCTGTTCCAGCGCCCCACAGCTCGCGGGGATACTGTACCAGGTTTCCGAATGGACCTTGGCGACTTCAAAGAGGGCCGGGGATTCGGGCCCCAATCCTTGTGAAAATACTCCAGGCAGGAAATCGCCGTGGTCGAGACTTTGCACGCCGCCATAGCCGGAAGATCGAGATTCAGAGTCAGTGAGCTTTACCGCTGCGATTCGCTTAAGAAGCACATCGAGCGAAGACTTGCCGAAGAGCGCACAGTAATCAGCGCCAACGCGAACACTCTAACCTCAGCCATATTGGTACACCATGATTTAGCTGCTCCCCGGGGCCTGATCGGGTCTTTGATCGAAGAGGCCGTGTCAGAATTCGGCCAATGCCACGAAAAAGATTTAAGTGAGTCCCGAGGACGGAGAACGGGAGCCGGCAGACGGAAGAGGGATGCAGACGGCCAGGTCCCCGAGGAGGGACTTCCCACGACCGTTGGTCCTCGCCCTTCGTCAGAAAAATCGCTCGTCGAAAGAGTCAAATCCAGTTTTTCCGGCAGTCTGAATGCCCAGCCCGAGCGCCCTTGGCACACGATCGGCGCCCAGGCGGCGCTCACCGTCTGGGGAGGTTCGGCAGAGGTTGGGCTTTCGAGCGAAGAGGCCCGTGAAAAGTATGCTGCATTTGGTCCCAATCATCTTCCGGAAGCCCCGCGCAGGTCAAAGTTCGAGATTTTTCTCAATCAGTTGAATTCCCTGCCCGTCGCTCTGCTCGGCGTTGCCGCTGGAGTTGCCGTCCTTACCGGAGGAATCGTCGATGCGGTCGTAATAATGGCGGTGGTGGCAATCAATTCTTCAATCGGCTTCGTAACCGAAAATGAGGCTGAGAGGACGATTTCCTCTCTCAAGACCCTCACCCACCCATCGGCGGTGGTGGTCCGGGACGGCGTTAGAAAGCGGATCGACGCCTTGAATGTGGTCCCCGGAGACACGGTGATCCTGGGGCCTGGAACTTACATCGGGGCCGATTGCAGACTCCTGGAGGCAGCCCGCCTGAGTGTCGATGAATCAAGTCTTACGGGCGAGAGCATCCCGGTGCTCAAAGAGACGGAAATTGTTAAAGATGCAGATACGCCGATCTCCGACCGGAAGAACATGGTCTATATGGGCACGCTCGTTACCGGGGGACAGGGGCTTGCGGTAGTGGTCGCAACGGGCCGCTTCACGGAGATCGGAAAACTTCAGGCGATGATCGGCGAAACCGTTTCTCCGCAGACCCCAATGGAAAAGCAGCTAAACACAGTCGGCAATCAACTTGTGTGGGCGTCCGGGGCCATTTGCGGGCTTGTTTTCCTGATGGGATTGATGAGGCGGACCCCATTGGGGCTGATTCTCAAAACGACCATTTCTCTTGCCGTAGCCGCTGTTCCGGAGGGTCTCCCCACAGTTGCCACGACGACCCTGGCGCTGGGCATCCGCAAATTGAACGCCCACGGGGTAATTATCCGGGACATGGAAGCCGTGGAAACGCTGGGAGAAGTCCAGACGATCTGCTTTGACAAGACGGGAACGGTAACCGAAAACCGCATGGCGGTTACGCGGATATTTACCGGAAATCGAAAGGTAGAGCTTAAACCGGAGGGATTTTACCGGGGCGGGCATAAAATCAGCGCGCGCAGCAGCCCGGAGCTGGCGCAACTGGCGAAAATCTGTATTTTGTGCGGGGAACTCAGCGAACGAGAGGGTGACAAAGGCTCGTCTACCGAGAATGCGCTGATCGAGTTCGCAGTTCGCTCCGGTCTCGGTATAACGGAGATCAACCAGCGTTATCCCAGGATCGACACGAGCTTCCGCACCGAAGACCGTCATTTCATGGCTACCCTTCATAGCGCCGGCGCCGCTAAAAAGTTTCTGGCTGTCAAAGGAAATCCGGTAGAAGTTCTCGCCATGTGCGACTTGCAACTTGTTGCAGGTGAAAAACTCCCCTTGAGCGAGCAGGACATCTCGAGAATCGAGCTCGAAAACGAACGCATGGCGGGCGAGGCTCTGCGCGTACTTGGATTCGCATGCCAGACGGCCGATGATGATGAAGTTCCGGACAAACTCAGCGGTCTGATATGGCTTGGACTCATTGGCATGGCGGACCCGATGCGCCCTGGAATGAAGGAACTGGTTGCCCGCTTCCACCGCTCCGGGATTGATACTATCATGCTGACGGGCGACCAGAGCCCGACAGCCTATGCCATCGGAAAAGCGCTCGGCCTGAGTGGGGAAAACCCGATAGAGATCCTTGATTCCACCAGCCTTACCAATATCGACCCAGAGGCCCTGAGGGGTCTTTCACAAAGGGTGCATGTATTCGCCAGAGTTAGTCCCGCCCACAAGCTGCAGATAGTCCAGGCGCTGCAGGATGCCGGGAGAATAGTGGCGATGACCGGGGACGGCATTAACGACGGGCCGGCGCTCAAGGCCGCCGATATCGGGATCGCCATGGGCAGCTCAGGGACCGATGTCGCGCGGGAGGTGGCCGACGTAGTGCTCGAAGACGACAATCTCGAAGCGATGGTCGTGGCGGTCGGCCACGGCAGGACCATATACGATAATATAAAGAAATCGCTGCATTTCATCCTCTCGACCAATTTCAGCGAAATAGAGGTGATGTTTGTGGCCGGTGCGGCCGGCTTAGGTTATCCACTGAGCGCCATGCAGCTTCTCTGGATAAACCTCATATCGGATATCTTCCCCGGCCTCGCCCTTGCTCTGGAGCCTCCGGAGCCGGGCATACTCGACAGGGCGCCTCGAGACCCGAAAGAGCCGATCATAGGGAAGTCCGATTTCAAGCGAATAGGGATCGAATCAGGCGTAATCAGCCTTGCAACCCTGGGAGCTTATGGGGTTGGGCTGGCCCGCTATGGAATTGGGCAGAAGGCTTCCACCCTGGCTTTCCAGAGTCTCACACTTGCCCAGTTGCTCCACGCCATAAGCTGCCGTTCCGAGAAACTGAGCATCTATGACAAGGAAAAACTCCCCACGAACAAATATCTCACCCTTGCGCTTGGAGGTTCAATCGGCCTGCAATTGCTTACCTTTGTAGTCCCGGGACTTCGCAGTCTTCTCGGGCTTTCCCCGCTTAACCTTTTCGATGGCGCTATAATCGGGATCAGCTCGATCCTGCCACTCCTCATAAACGAGGCGACGAAGGGGTTTAAGTCTGGTCCGAATTCGGAAAACGAGGGGCAAACGAGATGAAAAAAAACTTCATGCTTACGTCTGAATCGGTGACGGAGGGCAACCCGGACAAGCTTTGCGATATCATCAGCGACGCCATAGTGGACCATTTCCTGCAGCAGGACCCCTACTCACGGATAATCGCCGAGTGTTCGATTGCCGCTTCGATAGTTTTCATTGCCGCAAGATTTGCTTCGCAGGCATCGTTCGGTCTTTCCGAAATAGCCAGGAAAGTAATCAGCAGGGTTGGATACGATGGCCTCGATTTCAACGCGAGGACTTCCAGCGTGCTGACGAGTATAAAGGAGCTTCCTCTTGACCCGGCATACCGGTTCGATGAAAGAAAGCTCACCTCCAAGCAGATACAATCTATTCCGGCCGGAAACCAGGTTACCACCTTCGGGTTCGCGTGCCGCCAGAACGATGCGTTAATGCCTCTTCCCATCTGGCTTGCCCATAAGTTGTCGAGGCGAATGAGCGCGGCGGCAAAAGAAAAAATTTTGCCTTACCTTTGTCCGGAAGCCAAAACCGACGTGGGAATTGAATACAGGGATCGAAAACCCTCGCGCATCCATAGCATTACCATCACGGCCAGCCAAAAGGACCCCGAAAAACCGAAGCTGGACAAACTGAGGGCCGATCTGCGGGAGGCGGTAATCGACCACGTGTTCAGTGACGAGCCGCTCAGGCCCGACAGCCAGACCGAGATATTCATAAATCCGGAGGGCGTTTTTCACCTGGGAGGCCCCTCCGTTCACTCAGGCCTGACCGGAAGAAAAAATGCCATCGATACCTACGGGGACTACTCGAGACACGGCGGAGCCGCTCTCAGCGGAAAAGACCCGCTTCGCATAGACAGAGTGGGAGCGTACGCCGCAAGATACGCAGCCAAGAACCTCGTGGCGGCCGGGCTGGCGGATGAGTGCGAGGTGCAGTTGAGCTACTCAATTTCCCGGTCGCGTCCCGAAAGCATTCAAGTGGAGACTTTCGGGACCGGCAAGATACCCGACGAGGAACTGACTACACTTCTCGAAAACCATTTCGATTTCCGGCTGGCCGCCATAGTCAGGGATTTCCAACTGAGAAGGCTTCCGGCAAATGGGCAGGGAGGGTTCTACCAGAAGCTTGCGGTCTACGGCCATATGGGCAGGCTCGACCTGGACGCGCCATGGGAGAAAACGGACAAGGCGGATATGTTGGAGGGGCGCTGATACCATCGACGTATCTATCCTGGCTAAGTCAACAAAATAAATCATCTCCCCACGGTAGCGCCGCCTTCCACGGCGGCGTTTTTCGTATCACCACGGCGGCGTTCTTCGTATCACGCAAGAGGTCTTCATGTACGAACCAACATCGCCATGGTCCCTTTTCATCGTTTACCAATTGATGCGCCGCCCTGGCAGGCCACCAATCGCCGCCATGGAAGACGGCGCTACCGTACGGATTCACTTATCGGGTATTTTGCTTTACCGGTAAAGTTATTATGAACGTCGATCCTTCACCCGGCTTGCCTTTCGCGGTAATACTCCCTCCGTATCGTTCTACGATTTTCCGGCAGATGGCCAGTCCCATTCCTGTCCCTTCGTAGGCACTTCTCCCGTGAAGGCGCTGAAAAGGCATAAATATGCGGTCCACGTATTTCTCATCGAAGCCGATGCCGTTATCTTCCACGAATATCCGGCAATCATGATCTGTTCGTTGGGAATATATTTTTATGTGGGGCTGATTGTCGCCATGAAATTTCAGTGCGTTGACCATGAGATTTTGAAAAAGTTGCCGAATCTGGCTTTTTCCAGCCCTGATGGCGGGTAAGTCAAAAACTTCTACATTAGCCCCCAGCCTTTCAATTCTCGGCTCCAGATCCGAAATCACTTCCCTTACAGCCTCCCGCAAATCCACAGTGTCCAGAGGTTCGGGACGGGCAGCCACGCGGGAGTATTTGAGAAGATCGCCGATCAACTGCTGCATCCGCTTTGCCGCATTCTGCATCCTGGTGAGATAATCTTTTCCTTGTTCGTTAAGCTGATCACTACATTTGTTTCCAAGCATATTCCCGAAAGCCTGGATTTTTCTAAGAGGCTCCTGAAGGTCATGAGAGGCGATAAAAGCGAATTGCTCAAGCTCCTGGTTACTTTGCTCAAGTTTTCCTGTAAATACCTTAAGTTTTTCTTCTGCTTGTTTTCGATCCGATATATCGGTCATTGTCGTCCGGGTAAGATTTTGACCGTCTGAATCCAGCAGGTATGTACTGTCAAGTTGAACGTAACTGTTGGTCCTGCTCCTCCCGTTAAGCTTTATCTCGCAGGTGTGGGGCTGTTTTGTTTTAAAGACCTTCCTCAAATGAATGTGCAGTTCCTCTCTGTAATCTTCTGCCGCGTAAAGATTAAACGGCTTCCCGATCAGGATGCTTCTTTCCATTCCCAGTTGCTTTGCCGCGGTCAGATTAGCTTCAACTATTCTGCCTTCTTCATTTATGGTCAGATAGCCGACAGGGGCGAAATCATACAGGTCGGAGTACTTTTTTCTGGACTGCTCCAGTTCGTACTGGATGGAGCGGAGTTCTTCGTTTTGCACTTCGAGTTCAATCTGGTGAATCTGCAGCTCTTCGACGAGCTTGCGCACGTCCTCAACCGGCATATCCTCCATCGGTGAAGACTTGGATTTTAGAGTCTCCATTGCCCGATTACGAAGTTCGGCAATTTTCGCATTACGGTCCTTCATAGTTCTCCGATCCGAATTCTTAATATTGTGGAGTTCGCCCGGCCTACCGATGCCCCGCTTCTATAATCGGGGAAAACCGCCCCCGCCCGCTTTCACGCGGTGATCTCCTCCATCGCGAGGAGGATCAGATGAGGTTGGCTGCCTCTCTGCTCGATTAGCCTGCCATTAAGGATCAGCACTTTATGACCGATCAGCGGGAAATCATGCTCGACCCTGAAGTCTTGAAACGAGCTTTTCCCGGGTATGATCTTTTCGAGAAGTTCCCGCAACTCCGGAATGTTCCACTGACCATTGCCGAGTTCGAAAACGGGGACCCCCTCGGACTGCTGCCTGGAGATCCCGAATGTCTCATAGAAAGCTTTGTTGCCGGAGACAATCCTAAAATGACTATCGAGAACCAGCAGAGGTTCTCGAACCGTTTCGACGATGCTTTGGGCTAGTTCTCTGGCATCGTCGGCCAGAGCCTGAGCGCGTTTTACCTCGGTGATGTCGATAATATTGATGACAACCCCGTCTATTAGATTGTCGATTGTGCGGTAAGGGAGCACCCGGACCGAAAACCAGCTTCCGTCATCACCCTGAATTTCACGGCTTGCACTGTGCAGGGTGTCCAGGACCTCATCCGCTGTCTTGAGAAGGTTAATGCCAGAAATTTTCGACGTGATGTCGCCAACGGATCTACCGACATCCGTCTCGATGAGATTAAAGATTCGGGTCGCGAAAGGAGTAAAACGCCTGATATGAAGCCGGTTATCCAGGAAGATGGTAGCTATCTCGGTACTTGAGAGCAAATTACCCAGATCGTTGCTTAGCTCTGAGACACGGTCGAGGTTTCTCTGAAGCTCGGAGTTCAGTGTGTTCAGCTCTTCGTTGGTGGATTGCAATTCTTCGTTTGCCGACTTAAGCTCCTCGTTGGAAGCTTCGACCTCTTCCACTGTAGCCTGGAGGTGCTCCCTGGTGGCCTGGAGTTCCCGCTCCAAAATCACAACACGAGGATCGATTTCCTCGGATGAAGAAGCCTTCTTTTTTTTCTTCGATTTATTGGGCGCACCCTTTTCGATAAAGGCTACAACGCTCAAGCCCTTTGCTTCCGTGAGAGGATTAACAATAATATCGAGGGCTTGATATTCTTCTTTTTCCCCTGAGGCAAGGCTTTCAATGTTAACCGGCCTGCCATCCCTTGCGGCTTCATAGAGGGCCAATTCCAGTTTGAGACGCAAGCTCTCCTTTGCCATCTTCAATATGTTGAAGCTCGGTTTTCCTTCGGGGAACTTCAGATATTTTTCGACCGCGCCATGTGAAAAGAGGATCTCATTTCTTTCATCGACTATGACATGGGGTGGGGAAAATAAGTCCACAACGGCTCGCGCGCTTAAATGGCCAAGATCTTCCGTTTTATAGACCTGCCGGCCCAGGGGCGGGGACATTACGGTATAGACCTCCTCGGCTCTTGGAATAGTTCCGGCCCAGAGTCTCGAGCCGATGTCTTTTCGCTGGTAAATCTTCCAGCGAGTCTCAATTGTGGAAAAAAGATCGTCAAACCTCCCGATTGACTCGGAGGAGCCGAGAAGGAGATACCCGCCTTCATCCAAAGAGTAATGAAAAAGTGGAAGCACCTTTCGCTGGAGCTTCATGCCCATATAGATAAGGACGTTGCGGCAGCTTATAAAGTCCATTCTTGAGAAAGGCGTATCCTGGACTACGTTTTGGACCGCATAGACGATCATTTCCCGAATGAACTTTTTTAACCTGTACGAATGTCCGGATTTTACGAAAAAGCGCTCCAGGCGCGATTCGGATACATCTGATACAATGCTCTCCGGGTATTCCCCCAACCGGGCACGATCTATGGCAGCGGGATCAACATCGGTTCCAAATATCTGTATACTGTGGTGTGTATTTAGTTTTTCCATGTATTCGACAAAAAGTATGGCAATAGAAATAGCTTCTTCGCCGGTCGAGCAGCCGGGGACCCAGATTCGCAGAGTGGAGCCTGGCCGTGTATCTTGGGTCAGCTTTGAAACAACCTTTTCGGAAAGGACCTCAAAAGCCTCGGAATCTCTGAAAAACCGGGTCACGCCGATGAGAAAATCCTTATGGAGGGCTTCTAGTTCAGGCGGATTTTCCTCAATATAGCGAAAATAGTCTTCTATGGAATCTATCTGGCGTGTCGCCATCCGCCGTTCTACTCTCCGCCGGATGGAGGACTGCTTGTATTCCGTAAAATCGACTCCGGTCCGGGCCCGGACCTGAAGAAGTATCCTTGCCATGAAATCTTGAAAGGTCTTATAGACTCTCCTGTTTTTCTCAGTGAACAGCATGTAAGGTTGCTTTACATAACTCAGAATTCCCTCGGCCATTTTCTCGACGGGCAGGACCATATCAACAAGGCCTGTTCCAACGGCGCTAGCGGGCATTCCATCGAATTTGGCCTGATTTACATCCTGGACGATTACCATGCCGCCTTCTTCCTTACAGGCCCTGAGTCCCAGGGTGCCATCCGTTCCTGTCCCCGAGAGGATGACACAAATGGCCTTTTCTTTCTCGCTTTCAGCAAAAGAGCGAAAAAAAGAGTTGATCGGGAAAAGAGGGGCCTTGCCAACTCTTGGCTCCGTCGAGTGAAGAGTGCGGTTGATAAGGGAGACTTCCATGCCCGGCGGATTGACATAGACCCTGTTGGGCTCGATTTTCATCCCGTTTTCCGCCCGGTGGACGGCCATCTTCGTCTTAGCCTGTAAAAGCTCCCGCATAGCGCTCTTGGCTCCAGGCGATAAATGCTGGATGACAACGAAGGAAACCCCCGGCTCGGGAGGCATATTGGAAAAGAAAGATTCAAGGGCCTCCAGCCCACCGGCAGAGGCGCCTATTGCTACTATGGGAAAAGTATCAGCCGTTTCCACTTCAGGCGGCGTAAGAGTTGAGGAAGTGGCTCTCTCGTGGGTGACCGTAGAAACCTCGGCCTTTCGGGCGGGTCTTTCTTTTGTGGTTTGACTCCCGGCCTTTTTTGCCATTTGTACGGCCTTTTAATGCCTGGGAAATTAGATGATAAATACCGATATTTTAAAAATAGTATGAAAATTGTCTAATAGCAAATTCTTGATGCTTTCCGGCCGAATATGTTCCGCTTATCCAGTGGATGATGGTTCGGGAACATGTTTCCGGATTGAATTGTTGTTGGCCCTGAACCATTTTGTAACAGGGCAATTAAAATAGAAAGGGCGATATCCGTTTCCGGAAATCGCCCTGAATGAATGTGCTGAATTCGAAAGGCAAAAAGCAATAGATTAGCTTTTGCGCTTTCCTGTACGACGCCTTATTTGAGGTTATGATGTACTTTGCAGGCGCGTACGGTGTTTTTCATGAGCATCGTGATGGTCATGGGTCCCACCCCGCCTGGAACGGGCGTGATGGCGCTCGCTCTCTGGGACGCTTCCTCGAAGGCTACGTCTCCCTTCAGGATGCGTTTGCCATCGGCGGCTTTTCCCACTTCGTTTACTCCCACGTCGATCACGACGGCTCCCGGCTTTACCCAGTCGCCCTTGACGTATTCAGTGACTCCGGCGGCAACGATCAGGATGTCCGCGCGCAGGCAGTGCGCCTTGACGTCCTTGGTACGCGTGTGAGTGACGGTCACCGTGGCGTTTGCCCCCGCCGCCTTCTGCAGGAGCATCATCGCAATCGGTTTGCCGACGATATTGGACCTTCCGACTACGACGACTTCAGCGCCGGATATCGGTGCCCCGGATCGTACAAGGAGTTCCTGAATGCCGGCAGGGGTGCAGGGCAGATAGTCGGGCTCCCCTATCATCAGTTTTCCAACGTTTACCGGATGAAAAGCATCGACGTCCTTGCCGGGATCGATTGCCAGCAGCACGCGGTTTTCGTTCACGTGTTTGGGCAGAGGCAACTGGACCAGGATTCCATCGATCTTCGGGTCCTTGTTATACTTGTCGATGAGCTTCAGCAGAGCATCTTCGCTCAAATCGGCTGGCTGGCTATCCTGACAGGAGTAGAACCCCAGTTCATGAGCGGTACTCTGCTTCGCTCTCACATAACTCTGCGAGGCCGGGTTCTCGCCGACGAGGATGGTGACCAGGCCCGGTACAACCCCATGCTTTTCCTGCAGCTCCTGGACCTCGACTTTGAGTTCGGCCCGAATCTCTTTGGCCACCTCGGCCCCTTTAAGCAGTTTGGCAGACATATTATATCTCCCGTAATATTTGGATTACCGGATACATCTCGACTCTGCGAGAGGTATCCGGTAGCCGGTTAGAACAGACCGGTGACTTTTCCCGTTTTTACATCGACATCAATCCTGCGGAACGCAGGGTCGGAAGAAGTCCCAGGCATGAGGCTTATTGCTCCAGCGCACGGGCAGAGGAACTTGGAGCCCGAGTAGATAAGAATGTCACGGATCGGCAATATCCAGCCCTTGGGCACGCCCTTGATTGTCGGATCGTGGCTAAGGCTAAGGTGAGTCTTAACCATCATGGTAGTGTATTCGTCAAACTTTGAGTCGCCCTCGAGCATCTTGGCCTTCGCCTCGGCTTCGGGCGTCCAGGAGACGCCGTCCGCACCGTAAACTTCTTTGGCCACCAGGGCGACGCGGTCTCTAAGCTTCATTTCCAGCGGATAGAGGAACTTGAACTCGCTGGGTTGTTCGCAGGCTTCGATAACGGCGTCGGCAAATTCCAGGGCGCCTTCGCCGCCCTTGGCCCAGTGCTCGGACACGGCGCAACGGGCGCCGGCGGCTTCCGCATGCTTGCGGACCAGAGCAATTTCAGCCTTGGTATCCGTGTGGAAGGCGTTGATGCAGACAACCGGGTTGATTCCCGACTTGCGGATGGTGTTGATATGGTGGACCATATTGGGAATGCCCTTCTCGACCAGAGCCACGTTTTCCTTGGTGTAGTCCTCGGGAAGCGCAAGACCGGCCACCACTTTGGGACCGCCCCCGTGCATCTTGAGCGCGCGGATGGTGGTCGTAAGGACCGATACATGAGGTTTCAGGCCGCTGAACCGGCATTTCACGTTCCAGAACTTCTCGAACCCGATGTCCGCTGCAAAACCGCTCTCCGTCACATGGTAGTCGAAGAGCTTGAGGCCGACACGGTCAGCGATGATCGAAGACTGGCCGACGGCTATATTTGCGAAAGGACCGGCGTGAACCATGCACGGCTGGTACTCCGCGGTGCACATAAGGGTCGGGTTGATAGCGTTTCTCATGAAAGCGGTCATGGCGTTTCCAACTTCCAGGTCGCCGGTGGTAACCGGTTTGCCGCGTTTGTCGAACGCCACGGTGATTTCATTGAGCCTTTTCTTCATATCGGCCAGATCTCTTACGATCGAAAGAGTGGCCATTATTTCCGAACTGACCGCAATCCCGAATTTTGACTGCATCATGAAGCCGTCCTGCCTGCCGCCGATACCGATGATGATATTGCGCAGTGCCTGGGCACAGAAATCCATGATCCAGCCCATTTCGACACGGGTGGGATCGATGTCGAGGCGCTTCATGCGGGTCAGGCGCTGGAGCTGCTCGTCGTTGTAGTTCCTTTCGTGCTGCATGCGGGATGTCATGGCCACCATGGCCAGGTTGTGCGCGTTCATGATGTCGTTGATATCGCCCGTAAGGCCCATCGAGAACTCGGTCATCGGGATGAGAAGCGAGTTGCCGCCGCCCGCCGCAGTGCCTTTTATATTCATGGTCGGGCCGCCTGAGGGCTGCCTGAGTGCCCCACCCACATTTTTGCCTCTTTTACCAAGGCCTTCCATCAAGCCGCAGGAAGTTGTGCTTTTGCCTTCTCCGAGAGGGGTGGGGGTGATTGCAGTTACCTCGATGTACTTTCCATCCGGCCGGCTTTTCAGCCGCTCGATGATTTTCATGAAATCGAGCTTGCAGAGCCTGCCCATGGGAAGAATTTCATCTTTTTTCAGGCCCAGTTTTTCCTGGAACTCCCACGGCGTAGGCATGTTCGCTTCCGCTGCTTCCGAAATTTGCCAATCCTTCATTTTTGTCGCATCGTAGGGCATCTTCTACTTAGCCTCCATGTTGAGATTTTTATTATTTATACTCAGCCTAAGACCTGGTAAGGATTTCCTTCACCTCCTTGAACTCGATTTAGCGTGATCAAACCTGTATCCTGTTTTGGATTTCAGGATTTCTTGAGAGCTGAAACGCCAGACAGGCAACCCGGAGTTGAACAAGAGGTCGTAGAAGTCTGCGGAATAGACGCAGGAGCAGAGCGAGATAGAGAAAGCGAAAAAGGTAGAAGCTGGGGCAACCGCTAATTAAATGAGTTACGCCGGTTTTGTCAAGAAAAAAGCTCCTTCATGGCCTGTGCGAGTTTTTTTGGTCATCACGTTTAACTCTTCGCCGATGAAAATCGTGGCGCATCCTTTCCTGTCCTAAGGTTAGGGTAGTCTGTGCAAGAATTGCTGTAAAGATACCGTCCCGGCAAATCGACGGATTCCGCGCCTCGGGCGGGGTAAAGATGGATTTTGATGCCCATTGAGCGTGAAGTATCAGCATACTGCCGGGCACTGGGCGGATTTGATTGCTTTGAGATATTGTTTCCGATGAACCTTGGAAATGTTTGAGACCACAACAGTCCTTCGTAAAGGATCGCATGATCGTTTGTTGTGCCGGGGTGGGCTGAAGCTGGAAGGTATGGTGCTCGCATGTGCGGTTTTCCGTGTGAGAAAATCAGCTATTGCAATCGAGCATCAGACACGGAGGGGAACGGTTCGATTTTTGCCCGCGGAGACGGGAGAAGCACCTTTGAAACAATCCACCCCTGTCAACGTTCGCATTATAGAAGGCAGAGAACCACACCGCTATCGTCTGACGGACTATTTGATCTAACCGGGGGGACGATATTTAAACATGACCGGAGATTGAATATTCAAACGTTAGTCTACTTTTAGTGACCTATTTCTGTTAGAATTATACGTTTGATATGAAAGGATTTTGGAAAATATTACAGAATTTGGTACACAATTTTGCCGGGGCGTAACTATAGTTATAATGAACCAGCAGACCGGACCGGATTGCGCAACCTCGGGGCGACGCTCTTCTCCGGGCCGGACAGATAAAACATGGTAGCGGGAGGAGCCGATATGTGGGACTACACCGATAAAGTTAAAGATCATTTCCTCAATCCTCGAAACGTTGGAGAAATCGAAGACCCGGACGGGGTTGCGGAGGTTGGATCGATTGCGTGCGGCGATGCGCTCAAGTTCACCTTCAAACTCGATGAAAACGGCAAGATAAAAGAGGCGAAGTTCAAGACATTCGGATGCGCCAGCGCAATAGCTTCAGCCTCGGCAATGACTGAAATGATAAAAGGCATGACAGTCGAGGAGGCCGCGAAGGTCACTAACCAGGACATAGCAAACTACCTCGGGGGACTTCCCCAGGAAAAGATGCACTGTTCGGTTCTGGGGCGTGAGGCCCTGGAGCAGGCTATTTCACATTTTAAGGGCGCCCCCGTCAAAGCCGAAGAGGAAAAAATCGTTTGCGAGTGCTTCGGAGTAACCGAAAAGGAAATCGAGCGTGCTATCCGCGAGAATCGCCTCACGACAATCGAAGAGGTGACCAACTACACTAAAGCGGGAGGGGGCTGCGAAAACTGCCACCCGCATATCCAGGAAATAATCGACAAGGTGCTGTCCCAGAGGAGTGAAACCCCGGCTGAAAGGCCAAAGCTATCTAATATAAAGAAAATCAAAATGATAGAGGAAACCCTGGAACGGGAAATCAGGCCGGCCCTGAAGCACGACGGCGGCGACATCGAACTGGTGGACGTGGTGGGTAATCGCGTGCTGGTTGCAACGCGCGGCGCATGCGCATCCTGCCAGGCATCCGACCAGACGTTGAAAAATTTCGTCGAAGCGAAACTGCGCGAGCTGGTCTTGCCGGAACTTGTGGTTGAGGAGGTATCGGCGTGAAACCTGTATATCTGGATAACAATGCGACGACCCAGGTGGCCCCGGAAGTGCTGGAAACAATGCTCCCATATTTCCATGAACTCTATGGAAATCCTTCGAGCATGCATTCCTTTGGGGGGCAGGTCATGAAACAGGTCAGGAAAGCACGCGAGCAGGTTGCCGCTCTTCTGGGCTCGTCTCCCGAGGAAATCATCTTTACGAGCTGCGGCTCTGAAAGCGACAACGCAGCCATCCGTTCGGCCCTTGCCAGCTACCCTGACAAAAAGCACGTAGTAACCAGCAGGGTCGAGCACCCGGCGGTGCGCGCGCTGTGCGCCCACCTGGCCACGCAAGGATACCGGGTAACCGAATTGCCCGTGGATGGCGAAGGGCGCCTCGATCTGGACCAGTATAGACGGGCGCTGACTTCGGACACGGCAATCGTGAGCCTCATGTGGGCAAACAACGAAACAGGGGTGATTTTCCCTATAGAGAAGGCCGCAGAGATGGCTCGGGAGCGCGGTATCCTTTTCCATACCGACGCGGTTCAGTCGGTCGGAAAAATTCCCACCAACCTGGCCGATATGACGATCGACATGCTTTCGCTCTCCGGACACAAGCTGCACGCACCCAAAGGAATAGGCGTGCTATACGTGCGCAAGGGCACCAAGTTTTCGCCTTTCCTCATCGGGGGCCATCAGGAGCGTGGAAGGCGCGGCGGAACGGAAGCCACCCCCAGTATAATAGGGCTGGGAGTCGCCGCTGAGCTTGCGCAAAAAAAGATGGAGTTTGAAAATACCTTCGTAAAGGGTCTGCGGGACAGGCTCGAAGACACTATTCTGAAGACCGTCGCCAATACGAAGGTTAACGGTGACAGGGCGAATCGGCTGCCTAACACGACCAACATCAGTTTTGAATTCGTTGAAGGCGAAGGCATCCTGCTCATGATGGACGAGTTCGGCATTTGCGCCTCGTCGGGGTCGGCCTGCACCTCCGGGTCTTTGCAGCCTTCCCACGTGCTGCGGGCAATGGGGATCCCCTTCACCATGGCGCATGGATCGATCAGGTTCAGCCTCAGTGTGTACAACACCGATGAAGAAATAGATTTCGTCATCGAAAAATTGCCCCCAATAATCGAGACGCTGAGGGGCATGTCACCCTATTGGAAAACGGGCGCTCAGGTTTGCCAGGAAGCATGACTCGGGCGAAAAGGGATTTTCTCAATGAGCTGGATCGCTTATTTATCAACGAGCCGGCTCTTCCTTTTTTGAACCAGTCTGAGCATGGAAGGTGATTTTGCGGTAGGGGAATGTTAAGTCAAATGAGAAATTTCGGGTGGGCGCAGATTGCCGGAAATCGCTCTGCCGGCTGGAGGTAGGACCATGGAAGATAAACTTATTTACGATCAATGCCGGACTGAGATTGTTACGGAGCGGCATTTTCGGGAGGAGATACCCGGGATCGTCGAAAAGCTCGTCGGCTCCTGTGCAAACGGAGAGTGCTTTGACCATGTGGGACCCGAGCCGATTCCGTCAAGAGAGGCCGTTGTGGACATAGTGGCCCGGATTAGAAGGCTGCTCTATCCGGGATACTTCATCAGGAACCGGCTGGAGAAGTTCAATCTTGGCTACTATTTCGGCCAGGAGGCAACCGCGCTCTTCGAACTGATGTCTGAGCAGATAGCTCTGGCCCTGCGCCATGACTGCATACGTCACGATCTCCCCTGTGTTCAGTGTGATGAACTGGGCCAGAGGGCGACAATCAATTTCATGCAGGACCTGCCCTCGCTGCGGGTCATGCTTGCAAGCGACGTGCGTGCCGCATACCAGGGCGATCCGGCTGCCAAGAGCTTCGATGAGATAATCTTCAGCTATCCTGGCCTTTTTGCCGTATCTGTCTATCGAATGGCTCACAATCTATGGGAACAAAGGATTCCCCTTCTTCCCCGTATCATTGCCGAATATGCCCACAGCGTGACAGGAATCGACATCCACCCCGGCGCGCATATCGGAGAGAGCTTCTTCATCGATCACGGGACGGGCGTCGTCATAGGCGAAACTACCGAGATCGGTATGCGTGTGAGACTCTACCAGGGCGTGACGCTCGGAGCGCTCTCGCTTCCGCGCGATGCGGGGGATCTGCTCAGAAATAAAAAGCGGCATCCTACCATCGAGGACGATGTGATCATCTATTCAGGGGCGACGATCCTTGGCGGAGATACTGTTATCGGGGCAAGATCGATAATTGGCGGCAATGTCTGGCTTACCGAATCCGTTCCACCTGACACCCGTATAATCCTGAAGAAGCCGGAGCTGATTTTTACGGGGCAAATAGCTTCAGGGGACGGCACCTAAAGGCTTAATGCATGAAGGGCAGCGCAAAAATCTGGAAATAGCCGTTCACGCACATCACAACACCCAGTGAGGCAATCAGGACTGAGAAAGAGAATACTGCGCGGCTGCCTGCTATTATCGATACCGAGGCCATGACAATGGCTATCTGCAGGAGCACTTCCGCATATTCGAAGTAAGGGTCTTTGGTCCTGTTTATGTCCCGTTCCTTCTCCAGGTTCCTGGCTTCCTGCTGGATTTCTTTTTTTTCATTCGCGTACCGCGATTCCTCGTCTTCAAGAGTTTTGATGGAGGCATTGACTTTTTCCACCGCATCGGGGTTCAGAGTTCCGGAGAGCAGCACAAGTTCGTTTTCGAGCAGCATCTTTTGGCTTTTGTACAGGTGCTCCCGGATCGATTTCGCCTGGTAGTAAGCCCACTGGTCCGATGCCTGCTGCTGGGCAAGCAGCATTTCCTTCATTGCGTGGTTCCCGCCAAGAGACGCTATAGCCAGGACCACCGCGTAAACCGCCGTGATAAGGGCTATTCTGCTGTTAAAGCCCTTCTCCTTGATTTCTTCGAGTTCCCTGGGGTTTGGCACTTCCACCTCAGCCATTTTCCTGCCTCGCTTGTGCTTTATAAGTTGCATTCATAGCCTGCTTCACGTGATTATAAACTAGGCTTCCTTTTAGTTTTATCAATAGCCCGATCCTGTGTAGTAAGAGAAGCGGCTCAATCAGCTCATACAAAACGGGGCTGCCTTCATCTGTTCGGGTGATTACAGTTGTAGGAGCGGGCCGTGCCCCGATGCTGCTGGCTTAAGTTTTGTCTGGCGGACTTTCCCTGGAAAATCGTCCGAAAGGGAGCTTAATTGTGGAAAATTGGCAATCACAGGAACCATTTCGAGCTTATCGGAAGCCTGTTCGTTAAGGCGGAGAGATAGAGCTTGCAGCGAAGGGATTTTTGAATGCTGGACTTTGATTTTCTTGCGGGCGTTGCAAGGGAGGCCGGCAAGGCCATCCTGGAAGTCTACGGCACCGATTTCGAGATTAAGTGCAAGGAGGACCATTCCCCGCTCACACTCGCTGACATGCGCTCGCACAGGATAATCGCTGATTCGCTTCGGTCACGCTACCCTGATATCCCCGTTCTCTCAGAAGAGGGCAAAGAGGTCCCCTTCGAAATCAGAAGGAATTGGGACCGGTTCTGGCTGGTTGACCCGCTTGACGGAACAAAGGAGTTCGTTAAGCGAAATGGCGAATTCACAGTGAATATCGCCCTGGTGGAAGGTCGCGCTCCGGTGGCGGGGGTGATCTACATCCCTGTGACAAAACGGCTCTTCATTGCGGACGTGCGCGAAGGCTGCTGGGAAATTTCGGACAGCGGACGCAGGAGGCTTAAGGTATCGCAAATCTTAGACAACGGGCCTGTGCGGATAGTGAGAAGCCGCTCTCATCCGAGCCCGGGGTTGGAGGAGTTGCTGTCTCTAATACCCGCCCACGAGATCATAAACCGGGGGAGCGCTCTCAAGTTCTGCGCCGTAGCCGGCGGAGAAGCCGATTTTTACCCGAGGTTCGGTCCCACCTGGGAATGGGACACGGCGGCAGGCCAGGCGATAGTTACAGCCGCCGGGGCAGTTATGCTCGATCTGTCGGGAAAGCCTTTCGTTTATAACAAGGAGAATCTGCTAAACGGTCCATTTTTTGTGTCTTCGAGCATGGAATGGCTGAAAAAGACCGGGATATTGGAGAGAGCCCTGAAATTGTCTTTATAGACCTGGCGACGGTCGAGTCGCAGAGCGAGCCGCTTCATGTTCCCTTGCACTGCGAAGTCCCGCCTGCCCCCTCGGGTAAGCGGCTGTCAAGAGCTTCTATCAACAACTTAAAGTGCAGAAGGTCCCTAAGAGTGCCGGGGTTTAGTTCGGCCAGAACCTGAAAAGATCTTCTTCCCTTACGGTAGGCCTTATTGGCGCCGCAATTGCGTGTCGCATTTTCGAGCGCCAGTTGCACATCAGATCTCGATCTCTGTTCCAAGTCGTCCACCGGCAGAAGAGCGCTTATCTGAAGCCTGGCTCCAAACACCTTACGCAGGGCCTCCCTGTCTGATATTATCCACGTCTCCATGCAGGTGACCATCATTTGTGCCTGGTCGTCATCTGTCCCTCGAGGACGCGTCCAGCCATCGCGCGATTGGAGATGGTTCCATGCGGCGGAGCCATCTGAATGTTCATTTTGAGGGTTCACAGGGTCTTCGCTGTCAACGAGTAGTATTGGATGGAAGCCCTGCCCCTTGCCAATGGCTGTCCTGAACATGTCAAAGGCGTGTTGTCTGCCTCCGCATGCTACTATGCCCGGCATTCGGCCCCTGAAACCGGCTTTTTCGATAAGTTTCCTGAACCCTTCGCGGCAGCGGACATGCAGTTCCTTACTGTCACCGCCCCCTTCTACATAGATGCTTACTTTCACCACCGGGTACCCCCCAACTCACCCCGCGTCCAAAGTTCGCCAAGGCGGTATTGTTCCAGCCAGGCGGAGAGCATCTTTTTATTGAGGCGCTCCATAGTGGTCTGCCCCGAATGCTTTTCGCAAATAATTACCGCCTCGGGCCTTTCGCTCATTGCGTCGACCAGAATGTCCGAATGGGTCGTCACAATCAGTTGAGTACGTTGGGAAGCATCGACCAACCGGTCGGCCACCTTGGGCAGGATATCGGGGTGAAGCCCGAGTTCCGGCTCTTCGATACAGACAAGCGGGGGTGGGTCCGGGTCACACAGGATAGCAAGAAGACATAGGTAGCGCAGAGTTCCATCCGAGAGCCTGGTGGCGGGGATAATGAACTCGCCCTCGGTGAAAAATACTTGAACGGTCCCTCCTTCTATAATTATGTCGAAGTCACAAAATTCCTCGTATAGATCACGCAAGCCCTCAAGGATCGCGTTTTTCGCCTTGGGCTTCCTGCGGAGCCTGTTCAAGAAAAGACCCAGGTTGGAAAAATCCTCTTCAAGACGATCGTTTCGCATATCCGCTTTTTGCGGTACACGAAAAACCGATTTGCGCCCAAAGGTCCACTCTCTGTAGATTCTGATCTTTTCATAGACAGAAGCCAGATTAAAGAGCGTTGGGTAGGAATCCGGGTCACGCCTTTGAGCAAGAATAGACTGATCGGGCTCGATTGTATCGGGCGGCAACTCGCGCTCTCCAGCCGCAGTGTAAATCGTCGGGCGCCTACGAGAGTAATGATAATAATAGGAGGGGTATGCTGTGCCAAGGATTGGCCACTCGTTTTCGATTCGCTCATCATACAGGCTAAAGCCGTGTTTTTCTGAATGAAATTCCAACACGTGCCTCAGAGGCTGCGGTCCATAACTGATGACCGCCTCAATCGATGCTGCATTTCCCGTTCCCTTCCAAATCCATTCGTCTACCCCGCCGTTTTCGCGGATAAAGGCTCGCAAATCGCCAGGGCTGGAGCGCAGAAGGGCAAATATGTCAATGAGATTCGATTTACCTGAACCATTAGGACCGATCAATACATTCAGGTTCGCAAGACCGATGTTTAATCCTTGAGGTCCAAATGAGAGGATATTGCGAAGTGATACTTCCTTAACTGCAATGGGCATCCATTTCTCCTGGAATTATGGCGATCCCATGTTGAATAAGCCGTCAATTTAGCATAGCCGGGTTCAGAGGCAAGAATAAATGGGAAATGACTCGTGGAACAGGTAAGCAGGCAAATGGGTAAAACCGATTCGAGGCGCGGCATCTAAAAAGGATGAGGCGGCAAAAGTGATTTGCCGCCTCCTTTATTATCCAGCCTGGTTTGTGTGCCGGTGTTGCTATATGGCTCTTCTGGCCAGGGTGGGGGAGCGGATCTCGAAGTTTTTGATGTTGATCTCGTCAAGGCGCAGGAGTGCGGCCTGAAAGGCGCTCAATTTGATGCAGTCTTTGGCGCATTCATCCTTGTCCTGGTCAATGTACTGGCAATTTCTGCAGGGGCTTTCGACTGTTCTGGCAAAAGCGAGCATGGCGGTTCCTCCGGAGGCAAAAGAGTAAGTGAACGGGGAAGTCTCAACGGTGTTATGCTAGAACATATTTTCACAATCTGTCAAGCAAAAAATATGCGGGAGTTGCGTATCTCACGTGAATAATTTAAATTTTCGATCATGACGTCTGCACAAGTTGGGTAGAATCGGCCATCAGGCCGCCGAATTGTCATGTGCGGTTTCCCCGACCCGCAGACGAGTGTGAACGCAGGTATCCGGCATCCGATCTCAGGGCCATGCCGCCCTCAACGGCCTTCGCGAATTTTTTGTTGAATTTGCGGGGGCCGCTAACTACTTTTTTTCACGATCTCCCTATCATTGATGTTGACCCACAACGGAACTGCTGCTATAGGTTGGACGTTGAAAATATTTTCACTATCACTTGCCCTGTCTGTTGCGGCCAGGCTGGGCAGGATGGCGCGTGTTCGTTTCCAACCAATTCTCCTTTTGGTTCAGGCTCGGGTTCATTTTTCTCTCTTCGGGAAAATGGCCAGGGGTGCCGAACTGTATGCGGTTCGTGCTTCTTTTTAACAGATTCCGTTGATGCAATCAGCGGGGTGTCGTGTGGAATTTCGCCGTTGAGGAGGCTACTTATGTTCGATGAGAAGGTACTTCAAAAAATTCAAGCTGGTAAAGAAAAGTGGGACCAGGGACCTGTTGCAAAGACGCTCTCGAAGTCGCCCGAAGCAAAGCCTGTCTTTACCACCATCTCCGGGGCTCCGGTCGAAAGGCTCTATACTCCTCTGGACGTTAAAGGGCTCGACTACGACCGCGATCTCGGCTACCCCGGAATGTTTCCGTTTACCCGGGGCGTGCAGCCTACCATGTACCGCGGCCGCTACTGGACGATGCGCCAGTACGCGGGATTTGGAGACGCCAAGGGCACAAACGAACGGTATCGCTACCTGCTCAAGCAGGGGCAAACGGGTCTTAGCGTTGCTTTTCAGCTTCCCACCCAGGCCGGCTACGACTCCGACCATCCGCTTTCCATGGGTGAAGTCGGAAAAGTTGGTGTGGCAATCGACCACATCGACGATATGAAAATTCTCTTTAACCAGATTCCTCTGGACAAAGTCACCACTTCGATGACCATGAACGCCCCGGCCGGCGTGCTGCTCGGCATGTATCTGGCTATCGCCGAAGAGCAGGGCGTGGCCTGGGACAAGGTCGGCGGGACCGTTCAAAACGATGTTTTAAAGGAGATCATCTGCCGCGGCCAATATATTTATCCGCCAAAGCAGACCATGAGACTTGCTGTTGACCTGATCGAATTTTGCCAGAAAAAGGTTCCAAGGTGGAACTCAATCAGCATCAGCGGTTATCATATCCGTGAATCGGGATCGACGGCCGCCCAGGAAATGGCTTTCACCCTGGCAGACGGTATTGCTTACACCCAGGCCTGTATCGACCGCGGTATGGACGTCGACACATTCGCTCCGAGGCTGAGCTTCTTCTTCAACGCCTTTACAAACGTGCTCGAAGAAGTTGCAAAGTTCCGCGCCGGCCGCAGATATTGGGCAAAGGTCATGAGAGACCGCTTCCAGGCAAAAGACGCGCGCTCCATGATGCTGCGCTACCACGTGCAGACCGGAGGTGTTACGCTTACGGCTCAGCAGCCTCTGAACAACATCGTTCGAGTGGGACTGCAGACATACGCCACGGCCTTGGGCGGAGGGCAGTCGCTGCACACCAATTCCTATGACGAAGCCCTGTGTCTGCCGACCCAGGCGGCAGTTACCGTCGCGCTTCGCACCCAGCAGATCGTTGCCGAAGAAAGCGGTGCGACCGATACCATCGATCCTTTGGCGGGCTGCTACTATGTCGAGAACATGACCGACAAGATCGAAGCGGAGATCGACGATTACATCAAGAAGATCGATGCCATGGGCGGTACGCTTACGGCAATCGAGCAAGGTTTCATCCAGAAAGAAATTCAGAACAGCTCCTACCGGTTCCAGAAAGAGATCGAGTCCGGTGAACGCGTCTATGTCGGTATAAACAAGTACACCATGGAAGAGCCTCCTCCGACCGGTCTTCTCAAGGTGGACATGTCCGTTGGCGAAGTGAAGGCCGCCGAGCTTAAGAAATACCGCGCGGAAAGGGACCAGGCAAAGTGGAAAGCTGCCCTTGACAAACTGCGCGAGGTTTCCAAGACGGATGAAAATGTCATGCCTTATGTTATCGAAGCCGTTAAAGCCAAGGCCACCGTCGGCGAAGTCTGCGACGTATGGCGAGGTGTTTATGGTGAGTACCGGCCGAAAGAATTCGTATAAGACTGGTCCCAACAGTTGACAAAGCTATATTGGAGGATAATTCCATGGCCAAAAAAATTAAGATGATTATGGCAAAACCCGGTCTCGACGGTCATGACCGCGGCGCCAAGCTTTTGGCAAGGATATTTGCTGAGGCTGGTATGGAAGTCGTTTACACGGGCCTTCGTCAGACCCCTGAAATGATAGTTGCGGCTGCCGAGCAGGAAGACGCCGATGTTGTCGGCATGAGCAGCCTCTCGGGCGTTCACAACTACTTCTTTCCCAGAGTCAATGAACTGTTGAAAGAGAAGGGGCTCAAGGATGTGCTGCTGGTTGGCGGCGGCATTATTCCCGAGGAGGACTACGCTTTTCTGAAAACGTCCGGTATGGCCGCCATTTTTGGGCCGGGCACGCCGACCACGGAGATAGTCAATTTCATTCAAAGCAACGTGCGCCAACGCTAAGAACTGCTCTGTTCGAAGGGATTTACCGATCGAATGATTGCCGTATAGTAGAGGGACCCGTTCGCAAACGCGGACGGGTTCCAAAAGTTTTTCGCCCTTAAAGGAATTAACCAAATGGCCTTTGATTACGCCGCCCAAGTCCTGGAAGGCTCTCCTCGGGCGGCTGCGCGTCTCATTTCCTGGCTCGAAGACGAAGATGACAGGGCGTATGAGTGGATGGCGAAGCTCTATCCGCATACTGGAAGAGCGTACATAATCGGAATTACCGGGTCGCCGGGGGCCGGGAAAAGCACTCTTACGGACAAGTTGGCGCGCGTCATCCGAAAGAGCTGTCTCAAGGTCGGAATCATTGCCGTGGACCCTTCAAGCCCCTTTACAGGAGGCGCCTTGCTGGGGGACAGGGTGAGGATGAGCGAACTCACCAATGATCCCGATATTTATATCCGGAGCATGGCTACCCGTGGATTTCTCGGAGGCACGGCCAAAGCCACGGGAGACGTGGTAAAGGTCCTGGACGCCTTCGGCAAGGACGTGATCCTGATCGAAACTGTCGGCGTCGGACAGGATGAGATCGACATAATCGGCATCGCCGACACCACCTGTCTTATCCTGGTACCCGGTCTTGGAGACGCGATACAGAGCATGAAGGCCGGTATCATGGAAATAGCCGATGTGTTCGTGGTGAACAAGGCTGACAAGCAGGGGGCCGATCAGCTCTGCACAGAAGTTTGCTCGCGGCTCGAAATCGATGCCCATATCAAGGAGCGCGACTGGACCCCACCGGTAAATAAGACCGTTGCGGTCGAAGATATCGGAATAGAGGAACTGTGGCTCTCCATTGAGTCGCACCGCAAATATCTGCTCGATTCCGGCAGGTTTTACGAAAAAAGGCGCGAAAGGACCGCCCGGGAAACGCTTCGGATGATTCATGCAGAGCTATTTCGAGTCATACGTGAGCAACTGGAGCAGAGCGGAAGGCTCGACACCGCTGTCGAGGAATTGATGGAGAAGAAGCGCGACCCTTACACTCTGATGCGCGATATTGTCAGCGAATGGCTTTCCATTTCCCAATCGAAGAAGGAGGCGTTATGAAGGTACTCAAAGTTGACCATATCGGTATTGCGGTAAGCAGTATCGAGGAAGTAAAGAAGCTCTATACCGATATTCTCGGGCTTGAGCATCTCGGAAGCGAAACTGTTGCGGAGCAAAAGGTAACGACGGCCTTCTTTCCGGTAGGGGAAACCGAAGTCGAGCTTCTCGAATCGACCTCCCCCGATGGCCCAATCGGAAAATTCATCGAAGCAAAGGGACAGGGAGTCCAGCACATTGCCTTCCGGGTGGAAAATATTGAACAAGCCCTCGAAGAACTCAAGGCAAAAGGGGTCAGGCTGATCGACGAAAAGCCGAGAAAAGGCGCGGGCGGGGCAAAAATTGCCTTTCTCCATCCCAAGTCGACCTACGGGGTGCTCGTGGAGCTATCGGAAAGATAACAGCCGCCGCCTGTACCGGGGCTGGGTGAAGCTCTGTTTGAGTGAAACCCGCGACCTTCAAATTGGGTACGCAGGAGCGCTTTCGAGCGCTCCTTTTTTTTCCCCGATTCCCCGAGAACCACACCCCCGGGCAAAAGTGCGCCCTGCCGTGCAAGATGGATTCTCCGGGAAAGGCATCCTGACCCGGATTTTGCACAAGATAGACAAGTTGAAAGTTGCCTGAAGACCGGAATCCCCCCCCCGTTTCGAGAGGGGTGGTTTTACTTCCGCGAGGACAACTCGGCATCCTATTGACTCCAGGAGCGAAACGCTTTGACATGGCGCGAATTTTTCGTTATTTAACCAAGTGTTCTCCTTCGATTTTTTGTTAGGCCCGACTCGGGCAAATTTACCTGAACAAGCATCGGATTTATAAATAGTGGACGTTTCCGCAGTGCCCAGCTTCATGCCTCCCGGTCCTGGAAATCTCAAGGAGAAAATCTATGCCCAGGTCGGTCCGGACCTGGTGAGGATCGAAGAGGTAATAAACCAGCTTCTCGACTCCGATATTCCGTTAATCTCGGTTGTTGGACGCTACATTACAGGCAGCGGCGGCAAACGGCTGCGGCCTCTGCTCATGGTCCTGTGCTCCAGGCTGTGCGGGTACAAAGGCACCGATGACACCAAGCTTGCCGTTGTATTCGAATTCGTACACGCCGCAACCTTGCTGCATGACGACGTTGTTGACCATGCCGAATTCCGGCGAAGCCAACCCGCTGCAAACACGGTCTGGGGCAATCCAGCCGTCGTGCTGGTCGGAGACTATCTTTACTCCAGGTCCATACAGATGGCTGTCGGATACCGGGACATCCGTATACTCGATGTTCTGCTCGAAGCCACAACCAGGATGTCCGAAGGCGAAGTCCTCCAGCTCGTAAATTCAGATAATCTTGAAATAAGTGAGAACGAATATCTCGAAGTAATTACAAGAAAAACCGCCATTCTTATCAGCGCGGCGTGCCAGACGGGCGCCATTTTCGGAGGCGGCGGCTTAGCCGAGGAGAAGGCGCTCAAGTCTTACGGACACAACCTGGGCATAGCCTTCCAGTTGATTGACGACACCCTGGACTTTACAGGCGAGGCTGAAGAACTCGGGAAACCGGTCGGAAATGACCTCCAGGAAGGTAAAGCAACCCTGCCGCTCATCTATGCTCTACGAAACGCAAAAGCCTCCGAGCGGCGTCGGCTGAGGCAGATTTTCATTTCCGAGGAAATTTCCGAAAAAGACATAAGTGAGATCAGGAACATCGTGGTGCGTACCGGCGGAATCGAATACACGAATAACCGGGCGTGCGCTCATTCCATGGGGGCCAAAGAGGCGCTTCGGATATTCCCCCAATGTCAGGCAAAAGAAATCCTCGAGGACATCGCCGATTATGTGATCTGCCGCAGGACCTGATCCGGGGGACTCGATCCCGGTACCTCCACACTCCACCTGCCCGCTTACAGTGCCCCTGTCTCTGTGTGAAAGACCCCTGCCTGAGCTCCGAAATTCATCGCGCACATATGCGTTCTCCTGCCTCATCAAATAGTGTTTCCGGGACCGCCTCCCTTGCCCAAGTCATTGATTTCGCGGGGTTTACACTGGTTGATACGGTCTGGATGGAAAATATAGTTCCAATCCTGTTTTAAATTCTTGCAAACCCAATCGCAATTTTCTTCCGGAGGCTGGGAAGCTGTAGCAGTCGATCCGCAATCGGTATATCGAACTGGAAAAAAAGCGAGCATTGCAAGCAGCCCGGTCAATATTATGTCTCTTTTTATATTTCGCATTTCGCTCTCCTTTCAAAACCAAGATAATAATTCAACAGGCAAAGAAGGAGTAAAAAACAGAATTCCGGAAAAGTGGAGCCAAACGCCCGGTTCCTTCCAATCCCTGCGTCAGCAGAATATGTTCAGCAAGAGATGATGTTCGGCGGAGACGTCGAAGGCAGTGGTCGGGAGCCGTTTGATTTCAGCGCAGTCCATCGCGCCGTGAGAGATCGCTGTGGCCCCCGAAGCCCTGCAATAACTTGTTTAATCGAATTTTCAATGTTAAATTGTGCAGGTCCGGACACAGGTAATTCCACACTTTTGAAACTGATGCCGTTAATGGAAAAACCCGGAAAGACACCGGCTCAATATTACCCTCTTTTCCTGGCCATCGGGGGCCGGACCTGCCTTGTAGTGGGCGCAGGGGCCGTAGGTGAGCGCAAAGTCAGGACACTGCTCAAATATGGGGCCAACATACGAATTGTGGCCCGTGAACTTTCGGAATGGCTCGACGAGAAGCACTTAGAAAAAACGATATTCTGGGCGGGCAGGCTATACGAGAGGTCTCATCTTCTAGGAGTGAGCCTGGCGTTCGCCGCCACAGACGACATGGATTTGAACCGGACCATTGCTGCCGATGCCCGCGAGCTTGGCATCTGGTGTAATATGGCCACAGACCCTGATCTGGGGTCCTTTATCGTTCCCTCTACAGTCGAGCGGGGGGCCTTGAGCATCGCAATATCCACCTCCGGCCTTAGCCCGGCTGTTGCAAGGGTGCTCAGGCAGAAGCTTGAGCTGGAAATCGGCCCCGAATGGGATTTTTTCATCCGGTTGCTTGGGGAGTTGAGGCTGTGTTTCAAATCCAGGGGAGTGGCGGAAAAACAGGCCCGGGATGTATTCACCGAGCTTGCGAAGCTCCCCATCCCTGAATGGCTTAAGCATGACGGCAGGGAGCAAGCTTTTGCGAAAACAATTGAGATCTGCCGCACGGTTATGCCCGAAACCGAAATAAAAGCTGTCTGGGAAAGTCTATGGAATCTCTTTTCCTGGTAATCGCAACGCTTTGCTACCTGTGCGCGACGGTAGGCTATCTGGTCTATCTTTTCAGGGACCTGGAGCAACTGCACCGTATCTCATGGACAATAATGCTGGTTGGGGCATTATTCCATGGGGCTGCGCTTGTAATGCGCACGGCGAACACCGGAAGCCTTCCTGTCAGCACGATTCAGGATGCGCTTTGCATGTTCGCCTGGGTGTTTGTGGTTACCTATCTTATCCTTCAAATCCGGCTGCAGCTTCGCATCCTGGGTTCGTTCGTATCCCCGCTTGCCGTAGTTTTCATGCTCTCGTCTTCCCTTCTGCCGTCACAGGTAATGCTCAAGAGCCAGTTTTTCAAAAGCGGCTGGCTCATCATGCACGTTGGGAGCCTCTTCTTTGCGAACGCATTGTTCGCTCTGGCCTTCAGCGTTGGCATAATGTACCTGCTTCAGGAAAGACACATTAAGAAAAAGAATTTCGGGTTCCTCTATGAAAGGTTGCCCTCGCTCGAACGGCTCGACTCCATCGCTCATTACTGCGTGTTGTCGGGATTTCCTCTCATGACGGCGGGGCTTATAACCGGGTTTGCCTATGCGGCCATTGTCTGGCATTCGCCCTGGAACTGGGACCCTAAAGAGATACTGTCTCTGATCACCTGGATCATTTACGCAGTCCTTGTCCACGAGCGGCTCGCAGTGGGGTGGCGGGGCCGCAGGGCGGCGTGGCTTTCTATACTTGGTTTTGCGGCGATTGTTCTGACCTTTGTCGGAGCGAGCCTCCTTTTGGGCGGCCATCATTCGGGTAAGATGTAATGGCTCACATAGTTCTTTTAGGTATGAGTCACAAGACGGCTTCCGTTGAAATACGGGAGCAGCTTGCGGTGGCATGCCGCAAAGAAGTAAATCCTCTGCATATGCTCCCCCACCTGGATCACGTGGATGAGCTGGTTTTCCTTTCCACCTGCAATCGTGTGGAATTCCTGTTTACCTGCAGCTCTTTCGCGGAGGGCGTTCGGGAGATAAAGTCGGTGTTGAGGACCCACGTCGGGCTGCCATCGACCGTTCCACTGGATTCGTACCTTTACATCTATGAAGACCTGGAAGCCGTCAAACACCTGTTCATGGTCGCATCAAGCCTGGATTCGATGATTGTCGGAGAGCCTCAGATACTCGGGCAGTTAAAGGACGCTTTCCGTGATGCAGTCGAGTACAGAACGGTGAGGGTAGTCCTCAATCGGCTTCTTCACAAATCTTTTTCAGTTGCCAAACGCGTGCGAACTGAGACCTGTGTCGGGTCCTGTGCCGTATCGGTCAGCTATGCGGCGGTTGAGCTTGCCAGAAAGATCTTCGGCGACCTCAGGGAAAAGAGTGTGCTCCTTATTGGCGCGGGAGAAATGGCCGAACTTGCTGCTGAGCACTTTATCAGGCAGGGCGTGCGCCGGATGGTGGTGGCAAACCGCACTCTCGAAAGGGCGATGGAGCTGGCCGGCAGGTTCGAGGCTGAGACGGTATCGTTCGACCGCTTTTTGGAGGAACTGAAGGTAATTGATATCGTGGTCTCCTCGACAGGGTCCCAGGAGCCCATCATACAATACCAGGATGTCAGGTCAAGGATGCGGGAGCGGCGCAACAAACCTCTATTTTTCATCGATATCGCTGTGCCCAGAGACATCGATCCCAAGGTAAACGAGATTGATAACGTCTATGTTTATGATATCGACGATTTGCAGGGGGTCATAGATCTCAACAAAGATGAGCGGCTAAACCAGGCGCAGAAAGCCGAACACATCATCGACGAGGAAACTATCAAGTTCAGGAATTGGATGAACAGTCTGAGCGCGGTGCCGACGATAGTCTCTGTGAGGGAAAAGGCTGAAACGATAAGGCAAAATGAGCTCAGGAAGACATTCTCCCAGCTTCCGGACTTAAGCGACAGGGAAAAGGAAGCGATCGAAATCCTTACCAAGTCCATTATCAAGAAATTTCTCCACGACCCCATCGTGTTTCTAAAAAAGAAGGCGCAAAGAAACGCGCAGGCCGTTTACATGGATTTCACCCAGCAACTGTTCAACCTGATTGACGATAACGGAGTTGATACAGCTCCTATTGATTCGGAAGGCGAGGACGCTGAAGATCAAACCCTTCTAAAAACCGCGAAGAAATGAGGGTCAAAATGGCCACTATAATCGAATTCGGCAAGAAGGCCGAACACTTGAAGTCGGAGCGCGAGACCTGTATCCGTCAGCGCAAGATCGAAGCCCTGAGGAAAATTTTTCAGTGTACACGCTGCATGGTGAAATGCGCCAAGTGCGGGGCTCAGACGGACTCACAGGCCGATGAACGCGGCAGGTATGCCACGCCATACAGTTTTTGCAGGTCCTGCCAGCAAGAGTACGAAGAATACCGCGCAAGGGTCGGCGGAAACGAGGCCGATTCGGACTGTTACTGGCATAATTCCGCATGGATGCGGGTGTGGGAGACCTGGCTCCAGCACCAAAAAACGCTCGACCAGTACAGGCAGTCGAAGGAGTTCCTGCAGCTAATCGATGAAGTTGAACGCCTTCTCAAGAAATAAACCGGGAGTGAACATGTCGATCGGAGTGCAAAGGCGGTCCAGGGCGATAGCATTCCTCGTGCTGCTGATCTTTGCCGGCTTTTTCTCCTTGAATTATGTGCGGGTGCCGCGTGGCCCCGACAGCTCGCTATACGCAGCCGAAGGTTTGAGTGGGCATCCTGGCAACAGTGCCTCGCCGCCGGCCGACATAGTCATTTTGAACGGCAGAATTGCCACAGTGGACGAAAATCAGCCTGAAGCAGAGGCGCTGGCGGTCCGAAACGATACGATTGTCGCTGTCGGAAGCAGCAGCGATATGCGTCCCTATATTGGCCCGTCCACAAAAGTACTGGATATAAAAGGCATGTTCGCCATACCGGGATTCATTGAGGGCCACGGGCACCTGATCCCATTCGGACGGTCCAAAATGGAGCTCGATCTGACAAAGGCCGGCAATTGGGACGAAATCGTGTCGATCGTCAGGGAGAGCGCCCGGAAAGCCAAGCCGGGCGAATGGATTATTGGCTCCGGATGGCACCAGGAAAAATGGAACAGGGCGCCGTCGCCTGTTATCGCGGGGTACCCGGCCGATGACGCTCTCAGCAAGGTTACCCCGGACAATCCCGTGCTGCTTAGACACGCCAGCGGACATGCCCTGATCGCCAATGCCAAAGCCAGGGAACTGGCAGGGGTTACCAGAGCCACCGAAGACCCGGAAGGGGGAAAGATACTAAGAGACCCCAAGGGAAATCCGACGGGAGTATTTTTTGATGCCGCGGAGGAACTGGTTACAGGGGCCTACAGGGAAAGTCTCGCCAGACGCAGCCCCGAGCAGGTAGAGTCCCAATTGCGCGAAGCTGTCAGTCTGGCTGTTAAGGACTGTCTTTCCAAGGGTATCACAAGCTTTCAGGATGCAGCTTCTTCGTTTGCAGATATTGATTTGTACAAAAAACTGGTCCGGGAGCACAACCTCGGAATCAGGCTCTGGGCGATGATTCATGAAAGCAACGAAGCATTGGCTGCCAATCTTGACCGCTACAGGATCGTAAACTTCGACGATAAAAGGCTAACCGTGCGGGCCGTCAAGAAATTCATGGATGGCGCTTTGGGCTCCCATACGGCATGGATGCTCCAACCTTATTCCGACCTCCCTGAGAGCACGGGATTAAATGTGGAATCCACCAAAGATATTCTCGATACTGCACGGCTAGCCATCAAGAGTGATTTTCAGCTTTGCGTGCACGCCATAGGAGACCGCGCCAATCGCGAAACGCTCAACATCTTTGAGACCGTCTTCAAGGAGAATCCTGGCCTCAAAGGGCTCAGGTGGCGGATCGAACACGCGCAGCATCTCAATCCCGCCGATATTTCGCGTTTTGCTGAGCTTGGGGTCATAGCATCCATGCAGGCCGTTCACTGCACATCAGATGGACCGTGGGTCACCAAGAGGATTGGAGCAAAACGGGCCGAAGAGGGTGCCTACGTCTGGCGCAAACTCATGCGGACCGGAGCCCAGGTAACGAATGGAACCGATGCCCCGGTGGAAGATGTCGATCCCATTGCCAATTTCTATGCTGCCGTAACCAGGAAGCTGCCCGACGGCTCAACCTTCTATCCGGATCAGCGGATGAGCCGGGAAGAAGCACTGCGAGCCTACACGATCAACAATGCCTATGCCGCTTTCGAAGAGGATATCAAAGGGTCGCTGAAGCCGGGGAAACTCGCGGACATCACGATACTTTCAAAAGACATCCTGAAGATTCCGGAAGATGAGATCCTGACCACCCGGGTGGTCTATACGATCGTTGGAGGCAAGGTCAT
>Ga0326727_10002382_pt1 | contig 64401 bp, 39 predicted proteins | sample MB2enrmetagenome_FD_207643 | JGI IMG/M metagenome (GOLD analysis project Ga0326727, IMG submission 207643) | Lab enriched peat soil microbial communities from McLean, Ithaca, NY, United States - MB29MY | ecosystem: Environmental > Terrestrial > Soil > Wetlands > Peat | place: USA: New York...
CAAGATCTGGGCCGGAAGCGGAGCCCCTCCTCCTGAAGAGAAAAATCCCAACTGGAGAAGAATAACGCTTCTCAGCTACAGCGCTTAGAGGTGTGATTATAAAGATTGGCCGGTTATTTCCGACATAGCCAGCCAAGTGGATTCTGTCCGAGTCGCCAACAAGTCACGCAGAGCCTCCCATTCGCTTCCATATGCGTCCGAACGCATGCTCGCTTGAAAGGGGGTTTGACCCTGACCCTACTGGTAGTTTCCAATCAGAACGAAGGGCGCCCAGTAAAACGGATGCGCATAACCCGTCTCATGTGCAGCAGGTATCGCCTCGGGCATGACCTGAACACCCCGATCGCTCCCGCTACTCTTGAAGGCAGCGGACCCATGCAGGAAGGCAAGCTGCGCCTGACGCAAGGCCTCGGCTTTTCCTGAGGAAGGTTGTTTTACCCAGCGAGCATAGAAGTCGCTCATCAGGCGGCTGGTACTCACGTCGTTCACATCCCAAAGCGTGGCGAGCACCGCTTCTGCGTCTTTGTGTTGCGCAATCATTCCCAGGCTGTCCATCTCGAGTCCGTCTTTTGCGGCGTCGCCTTTCGCCGTACTGCAGGCTGAAAGCGTCAGAAGTTGGGTTCCATGAAAGGTGATGGTGGAATCTTCCAGCTTGGATAGGGTCAGCGCATAGCCTTCCGTCGCTCCGGAATTTTCTCCGCCCAGCATCAGGTAAGGCTCGTCGTCGCTGCCCACCTGCTCCACAAAATGGCTGGCAATATGGACCACCGGGAAGCTATGGCTGGGGGAAAGGTGCGTCTTCAATGCCGCCAGTGTGAACTGTTCGTCGGAAAGCAGTCTTCCCGCCATGGGGCCATACGATTCCGGCATGGCAGGGTCATGGACCACGGCGTTTAGTTCCGGCAGCACCCCGGGCAGGGGCGGAAGGCCGCCATAGCTCTTGGATAACCCCATCGCCAGCACACGCAGCGGGGGCGAGTTGGCGCCGGAGGAGGCCGCCATATGCCCGTAACTCTCGGGAGTAAAGAGGACGTTGTTGAAGCGCTCGATCATGTAGCGATGGCCATCATAGAGCGCCGCCATCGGCAAGTAGCGCATCACGCCGTCCAGCGACCACAGCACGGTCGGGACTCGCCCCTTTTCCGTTCCAGCCTGCTCGAGAGCGCTTAATTCGTCTCCCCAAGGAGCCACGACCATCGCATAGAGCTCCTCCAAGTGCGGCCGAGGATCGGAGGAGGGCGCGCGCAGATCGTCCCTCACCTCGAGCACCTTGCTGCGCAATTCTGCCGGCGCTGCCTTCAGCTCGAACTTCTTTCGCGCCTGCGCCGTGACCACAATTACATACGCGCGCTCCTCACCCAGGAGCATCCGCACGCCCAGAACGGGCGGTCCCAGCTCCGCCAGCGTATTTTGCAGGCGGCTCACTTCCGATTTCTCTTTGCTCAACACCGCATTGGCATCCTGCGTCCCAGCCTTCTGCGCTAATTGCGGATAAAGGGTCTTTTTGAAGAACTCTGAAACCTCCGAATTCCCCGACTCAATTTTCGTCTCCAGCATCTGCAATCGAGCGGATTCCTCAGGAGTGCGCGTGGCTTTGGCCTGCAATTCGGCATATGCCGTACTCATTTCCGCGAGTGCCAGCGCCGTTTTCTCCGGGGTCGCGAGTTCGCTTTGCGCGGTCTGCTGTGCGGAGGTCAGCTTCAACGGCTCCACCTTGGCTCCCGAACTGTCAGCTCCTCGAACCACTTCCTTCAGCTCCTGCTCCTTGAGGAGGTCGAGAACCTGCTCCGCCTCGCCGAGCCGGTCGGCTTGCACCAGGAGTTCTGCCAGCGACCGATAAGTCGCCGACTTCGCTTGTGAAAACCCGGACTGCAGATCCTTATCCAACCCGGAGATGTTCTTGCGAATCCGCTGGTAGGAATTCACCGCCCCCATCCCGAAGAAGATGGCTTCTTCAGGACGGTGCTGGTCGCGAAAGTCGATCATGAGGGAAGATTCAATCCCGCCCTGTATGTCAGGATCGTCCGCGGCCCTGGCCAACGACAGTGCGGCGAGTTTGCACGACAACGCCTTCTCTCGCTGCCCCAGCTCGGAGTAGACCCTACCGATGCTGTTCAGGGCAAACGCTTGGCCACGCCGGTCTTGCACCTCTCGCCAGGCCGACAGAGACGCATAGTCGAACTCCAGCGCTTTGTTCTGGTCCCCCAGCGCGGAACATTCTCTGCCCATGTTGGTTAGCGTCGCCGCTTCGCCCCTCCGGTTCTTTGTGGCCCGCCAGATGGGCAAAGCCTGATTGTAAAACTCCAGCGCTTTCCGCGCTTGACCCAAATTGGAATAAACCCTGCCGATATCGTTTAGAGCCAGCGCCTCGCCGCTACGCGTGCCTACCTCGCGCCAAAGGGGCAAAGCCTGGTTAAAATCATCGAGCGCCTTCTGTGCTTGCCCGATATCGGTATAGACCTTGCCCCTGTAGTTCAGGGCGTTGGCCTCGCCTTGACGGTTGCCAATTTCGCGGAAATTTGCCAGGGCGTTATTGTAAGATTCGAGCGCCTTCTGCTTTTGCCCGAGATCGGCATAGACCTTGCCGATGTTGCAGAGAGTAAGCCCCTCGCCGCCGAGTTCTCCGACTCCACCCCACAGAGCCAGGGCACGGTTCAAGTAATCCAGCGCTTCCGACCCCCGACCCATATCAGCATAAGCTCTTCCCATGTTGTCCAACGTGCTGGCCTGGCCGGCGGGGTTGCCTATCTCGATCCAGATGGGTAGCGCCTGACCAAGGTAAATCAGCGCCCTCTGTTTGTCTCCCAGGTTGTTGTAGACGCGCCCGAGGTTGTTCAACGTGCTGGCTTTGCCCTGCTTGAAAAGTCGCGACTCACCCACAAGGGCGGCGCGCCTGAAGTTGTGTCTGGATTCCCAGAAGGGCAGTATTTCGTTGAATAAATCCAGCGCCTTCTGCTCCTCTCCCGTGTCGGTGTAGATTCTGCCCATGGTATCCTTGGTCAGCGCCACACCCGTGTGGAAGCGCAACCTTTCTTCGATGGGCAAAGCCTGATTGCAGTAATCCAGCGCTTTTTGCGCCTGTCCCGCTTGCCGATACAAGGTAGCCAGGACATTCAGTTCCACGACTTCGTCTTTCGCTTTGCTTGCCGCGCGCGCGTCGCCAAGCCGCGCTTCATGCTCGGCTATTAGATCCTGTAATCTGGCGCTCTGGGCTTCAGCCGTGGTCGCCGCTAACAGCCCGATGCTTATCAGGCATGCCACAACTCGCATTCTACTGCCCAAATTCATTTTGGCCCCTTTGTCGAACCGGGATGCAGAAACGACCCCCTGAGCCCGCGCCGACGGCAGGTAAGACCTATCTTTTGACGCGTCCACCCAAAAAGCATATAACGCTCACGGTTTCGTATTGCTGCTGCCGGAACCGCTCTTGCTGCCGCTGCTGGAACTGCTCTTCTTTGGGCTGCTCTTGCTGGAACTGCTATCGCTACTCTCGGAGCCTGCCGACTTGGGCGAGAATAAGGCCTCGATGGGTTGCACGCTGACTCGCATGGAAGCGTACGTGATGCCGGGGACGGCGCTCTGCGCGCGCGTCTGCAAGGGCAGATTCGGGTCGGCATCCTTGCGCACAAGATAGCCCTGCACGAGATCAAGGTTCGGCAATTCCTTGGCCAGTTCCTCCGTGTGCACTTGTGGCAGCATCAGGTAATCGCCCGACAGAAGTCCGAGGTAGTGGTCTTCACGTTCGGGATCGCTGAAAGCTTTCCTTGTGGCCACGACGGTAATCAGGTTGCCAGCCATAAGGAACTTCGTGCGATCTTCCCAGTAACTCAGCGCCTCGGTGAAGGCGCTCAGCGCGGGGACGCTAATGGCCGGAAGGGAAACCACAGGCGCAACGACTTTCGCTCCCTGGATCATGACGTGTAGAGCCTTCACAAAGACAGAAGTAGTGGGAGCCTTCGAGACGTTTACCGCGAGCTTCCCCGCACCCTGAGTGAGCAGTATCTTGCTGGTGCCCTCGCTCGCCTGCGGCGATTTGAAGCCGAGTTGGTCTAAGGAGATTTTGCCTGACTTGTCGGGATTGAGCGAGGCAATGGCCGTCCATGCCAGCGGAGAAAGGAAATTCACCAAGGGCCGTATCTGCGTGGTATCCACGCGAAGCTGCGAGGCACGCTGACCGGTATCGCCGCTGCCAGGACGATATTGGGAAAGCGCGATCCCGACCGCCACGTCGCCGTCGTGGTCGAGCAGCTCGTCTTTGCCGATGTCCGTGGCATAGCGCAACTTCTTTGCGTCCGCTTTGTAGTGTAGATACTGAGTTTCGGCGCCGGGATCGGGAAGCTGATCTTTTGGCCCGCGTGACGCGGCCTTGCGTCCATAGTTGCGGCTATAGGGATTAACGGAATCGAAAAATCCATTCCAGAAACCATAAGAGTCGTGTGGAGTATCTGCGGTGGACGTCTGCGGAGCGGCGGCTTGGGCAGCAGCGAACTCCGGCAGAAGAGCCGTGAGCAGGCCGAGGACCGGCGCGTCAACTACGAAGCAACGGCGGGAGATCGTCATGGTCATCCTCCTTCAGGAAAGGTTGGAGATTCAACAAAATGAGCTTACGGAAACCTCGCCTTGGCAAGCGCGTCCTCACCGCAAGGTCGTGAACTGTGAGCCTTTCGGCCGTGGGTTTCGCCCACGGCTACTCAGGATGCTCCTTTTCGGGGAGCAATGCCTCCTTTGGGACACTGCGAATTGCCGTCAGCCCGATGCCCCAATTGGTGGGCATCTCACCGGAAATGCCGCGGGTTCCACTGCTCGTTTCACCCAGGAGTTTTTCGAGGGGTGACGCCGTGCCCCGCGTACCCCGCGAGGCGACACCTTCGAAGTTCAGAACATAGGGGTCGGGCAATGGCTGGGCAGTACTAAGCAGGATGAGTGTGTCCACGCCGTAAGGCGGCCCGATGCGCAGGGTGCGCGCGCCGGGCAGCACAAACTGGCGGCCGGTATCGGCGGCGCTGGGAAATTGATTCTCGCCGTAGTCAAGCGGATAGAGCAGGGTACCTTTGCCGTGGCAATCGATGTCGAGAATGTAGACCCAGCGCTTCTCAATCACGCGGTCTTCGGACTGAAGGGCCAGCTTCAACAGATCGCCCTGGCGCACCAGTTGATTGGCGGCAAGCGGCGCCTCGCCGGATGCGTGGAGCATAGCCAACGTGTAGTAGCCGGCCGTGGAGGCGTCAGCGGGGCTATCGGCCAATTCGAGCCAGCCGTGCACCTTGGCCAGCAGCGACGCGTACGTGTTCAGCGCCGCACTACTCTCTTCGAGGGCGTTCGGGCCGCTAATCACCACCCAGTCCGTGCGCACGGGATACGGTGATGTAGTGGAACAGCCGGGACTGTGGTCGCTCGTCACAGAAGCATGCGGGCCGGCCGCGAGCTCGCTCTTGTGAAACCAGCCATAAGCAGGCCCATTGGCAGAAAGCACGCCGGTCAGCGCGTAGTGGGCATCGGCGAGACCGGAGGCAACTTGGACGGCGCTGGTACGATTACACAGTGCAAGCTTCGTCGCTAACTCGCGCGACGGCGGGAGGTTGACCCAGAGTTTGGCGCCCGCAGGAAGATGTTGCTTCAATGCGTCCCCAGTTAGGTGTCCGCCCAGGACCGTGTCGCGTGGCGTGCCCGCTTGTTGTAGCGTCCAGTTCGCGCCATCCCAACAAAGGATATGCGTCCACGGGTCCTCGGCAGGGTCAGAGACGGAGGCGACTCCGGCATTTTTGATCTCCGCTACTGCGGCGAGAATCTCGCCTTGAGAGAGGTTGGAAGGCCACAGCCAGACGCGCAGCGGCGCCGACTCTGCGGGGAGCCACTTGGTCAGCTCGAAGACTTCGCCAGGAGCAACCTTGGCGCCGGGCGGGCTAATGACACTGGCGGAGCAGCGCGCGATGCCTTCGAGACTCTCGACTCGAAGTTTCACCGTCTGTCCCCCGCTCCTTGGGACTACGGACGCGAATTCGCTGCCCTTGCCGATGCCGGAGACGCTGCCGATGTCAAGCCAGACGCTTCCCTCCTCGTCGGTCAGGAGGGCGGCGGTATGCGCCTTGCCGGAATCCGCTCTCGCGCCACCGAAGAGCGGTTGCCGGCGTCGCGCGGTGGTGGCATCCAGATCGGGATCCTGTCCGGAGACGTTGCTGCTTTCGAGCACCGCCTTTACCCGCTGATAGATGATTGAGGCCGGCGTGCCCGCGGGCAGGACTTCGAGCGTCTCGATGAGAGCGGCAGTAAAGGCCCCGTGCGGCTCTCTCACCTTGTCGGACGGGGGCATCTCCTTGGCTGCCTGGTCCTGTTGAGCGGCGGAGAACACAAGAGTGGGATTGTCCGCGCGTTCGGTGGGCGCAGGACGAGGCTGGCCGTCGGGAAGTACCTCAGGAGCCTCGGCAATGTCGCGCGGGTCAAAGGGCAGCGTGCGGTTTCGGTACTTCGGGCCGATGCCTCGAACCAGACCGCCGCTATGGCAACTATCCAAGATCACCGTTAGATGAATTCCCTTGTCCAACGCGGAGTCGAAGATGCGGGTCATTTCGCGGTCGCGAATATCGTACCCGCCCTTGAATGCGTCAGAGGGAACCAGCGTGCTGTCGGCGTGGACATACTCACCGTTGACCAGCACGGTGAGCTTCGTTCCCTTGGTGTTCACGCGCAACGACCCATGGCTGGCGGCATAAAAAACCACGGTGTCCCCTGGCCTAGGCACATCGACGAGATACTTCCGCATGGCAGCGAGGATGCCCTCTCGGCCGGTCTCGCCGGGCGGCAGCATCACGACGCCGGCCGCCGGCCGGGGCGGGGCGGGATTAGTGAGCAGCACCACCTGACTGGCGGGGAAGGCGAACTTGGGACTGAGCAGCAGGTCGGCCATGGCCTGCGCGTCGTTGACCGCCCCTTCCAGGTTGTCGAAGCGTTCGAGCTCACAACGGCCGTACGTGCAGCCGACGGGGCGTTGCGCCTGGGTTCCTTCAGGCTGGTAGGTGTTAATTCCGATGAGCAAGGCGCGTTGGGTCTGCGCCGCAGCCCGCATACCCGAGAGACAGTACAGAAGAACGGCGAGCGCGGCAACGGACGATTTCATGTTCCCTCGGAAACCCACATTGCACCAAAGATGCGCTCCGAAGAGAAAGTCGCCCCTTAGTATAGCCATCCCCGAAGGCAATGCAATGGAAATGCGGTTTCGAATGGAAGAAGTGCCGACGGTCCACCTGTCCTAACAGCTTGCAGCGCCAACTTGGCTTGCGCCGCGCGCCCGTGCACCTCGCATGATGCTTCTCATTGCGTTTTGACGAAAGGCGTGCTAATGAAGTAAGCGTGCTAAGAAGCACAACGACAGTTGGGACATGTTGTCCTTGAGGGACCTCCGCATCTCTGACACAAAAATCTCGCACTTTACGATGACCACGAAAACACTTCTCGCCCTGGTCGCAACTGCCGTTGTGGCATATGGTGCGGGTAGGTATACCCTCGGATTGCGTGGCCCGTTGTACACGTTGGACGCGGCAGCGGGCACGGAGTCGAAGACGCTCGAATTTGGCGGGCGAACGCGCACCTACCTGGTTCACTCACCCGAGGGGTATGACGGAAAAACGGCCTTGGCGCTCGTGCTGGTTCTCCATGGCGCCCTGCAGGGGGCCGCTAATGTCGAACCCGTGTCCGGCATGAGCGCCAAGGCGGACAAGGAGAAATTTCTCGTCGCCTACCCCAACGGCACAAGCCGGTCCGGATTGGTGCCTACGTGGAATGCCGGCGCCTGCTGCGGCTACGCGCAGACCAACAACGTGGACGACGTCGGCTTTCTACGTGCCCTCATTGACAAGCTCGAGCACGATTACAATGTCGACCCGAAACGGATCTTCGCAACCGGGATTTCGAATGGGGGGATGATGTCCTATCGTCTGGCCTGCGAACTGGCGGACCGGATCGCCGCCATCGCTCCCGTTGAAGGCGCCCAGGACGTTGACTGCCGTCCCTCAGGGCCGGTTTCGGTGCTGGTCTTTCACGGCACCGCCGACCTCCTGGTGCCGTACAACGGTGGTACAACCCCAATGCAGTTCGGCGGCAAGCGTAAGGACACTCCCGTAAGCTCCACAGTGGCGCTCTGGGTGAAGCAGGATGGCTGCTCGAAGACGCCTGGGCACGAGGAAGCGAACCAACTGCGCATTGACACCTACTCCGGCTGCCAGGGCGGCGCCGGCGTCACGCTTTACACCATCGTGGGTGGCCGCCACGTCTGGCCCGGAACCCGCCTCAGCGGCAACGACGTGCCCGCCAGCGACATCATGTGGTCGTTTTTTGCAGCCCATCCGAAGCCGTAAGAGCTGACTCACCACAGAGGCCACAGAGTTCGCGAAGAATAGCCGGGGTCGAACACTTGGCTAGTCGACCGGTATGCGTTGAGAATTGAACCTGACGAATCGCTTGTCTTTGTGCTCACTGGGTGGGACACCGATCGAACGTGCGCTCGCCAAACTTACCGATGACGAACTCAAGGCTGGCGGGGTAATCTTCGCGCAAAGTCCGACCCGCAGATTTGGCTCCTCGGATGCAAGGAAGCGATCATTGTGATGGATGGGGATGATGGTCGCCACCTCAAAAAGCGGGGCAAACCGTATACGAAGCTCGCGAAGGAAGAAGAAAAGCTGTTATCGAAAAACATTTCAAGACCCTAACGACCAGTCAGGTGTGCTCCGGCTTTTCGAGCTGAATTTGACAATCTGATATAACTTCAGCCTTCCTCTCGAAGGGTTTCGACAGGGTCCAGGCTCGCAGCGCGCCTGGCCGGAAGGAATCCTGCCAGGAGCCCGATCAGTGCAATGGCAACGCACGCGATGCTGAGCGCCACGGGGTCGAGCGGCGACACTTCGAACAAGAGATTTTTCATCACCCTGGTTAGCGCAAAAGTCCCGAGCAATCCGAGCACAAGCCCTACGGTCACCATGCTCAGCGCGTTCCGCAATACCTGTGAGAAAACATCAGTCGCCCCCGCGCCCAGCGCTATTCGGATGCCGATCTCCCGCCGCTGCAGCGTTACCGTATGCGAGAGCACGCCATAGAGGCCGATCGCGGCCAGTAGCAGGGCGATAGCGGCGAACGCCCCGATGAGCCCGGCCGGCCGGCTGGCGCCCGAAAGGGTTCCATCCCGCACCTGTTCCATCGTTGCGACATCTCCCAGCGGCAAGTTGGGGTCGATCTCGCGAACTGCTTCTCGAATGGCGGGCATTACAGCGGCCATCTCCGCGCCAGCGCGAATGACGAGTTTCACCTGCGGCGACGGCGCCTGCGCCAGCGGCACGTAAACCACGGGTGGATCGGGATCGCCGGGCCCTGAGACTCGCTCGCTGCGGATCACGCCCACAATCTCGACCTCCGGAATAAACTCTCTCTTCTCCAGATAGCCCGGAGTCGACACACGCACCACCTTGCCGATAGAATCCGTCAAGTGGGCAATTTCCGCCAGACGTGCCGCCAGAGCCTGGTTGATGACCGCCACGCGCGGGGTTCCATCGCGGTCCTGGGCGGTGATGCCTCGGCCGGCTAGCATCGGAATGCCGAGCGTGCGGAAATAACCCGGATCAACACGCTTGAAGCGCACGTGCACCTGCTCCGGAATTCCCGGGATGAACATTCCCTCACCATTGCTAATCCACTGGAGCGGTAAAACCGTTGAAAGACCCACCTGCGAGACGCCCGGAGCGGCTTCGAGGCGCTGCGCCGCTGCCCGGTAGAAAAGGGCAGCCTTCTGCGGCGTAGGATACGCGCCTGCTGGCAGGTCCACGGACATCGTAATTACCTTTTCAATGCGGACTCCGGTGTCAAGTTGCTGAAGTTTGAGCAGGCTCCTGAACAACAGGAGTGCGCCGCACACCAGCACCAGCGAGAGTGCAACCTCACCGATGACAATGGCGCGCCGCAATCGGGTGTGCGCGCCCGATGATCCGCGGGCCGACCGGTTCAGAGACTCCGCTACATCGCTGATGCTAGCCCGCAGAGCCGGGAACGTGCCGGCCAGCAGAGCTACTCCCAGCGCGACCAGTCCGGCAAAGGCAAGCACGCTCAGATCCAGTTTGACGTCTGCGGTGAAAGGAAGAGACTCCGCCAACACCGGCCTCGCGGCACGGAGCAGGAGGCCGGCGAGCGCGACCCCCGCCCCGCCTCCCAGCAAGCACAGAACCATGCTCTCCGTCAGCAATTGGGCGATCAGGCGCCCGCGGCTTGCGCCCAGGGCGGCGCGAACCGCAAGTTCGCGCCCCCGCGACGCGGCCTTGGCCAGCAGCAGATTCACCGTGTTCGCGCAGGCGATCAGCAGCACCAGGGCAACCGCGCCGAAGGCCACGTAGATTGACCGCTGCAGACCGGCCCCGACCAGCAGCGGCGCCAGGGGCGCAACGACGATGGTCCCGTTGCGATCCTGGATAGAGTGGGCCGCCATCAGCGCGGCGTTGATGGCCTGCATGCGCTGGCTGGCCTGCGCTACGGTAACGCCGGCTCGAAGGCGGCCGTACACCGTGAGCCAACGAATGTCACGCACCTCTTGGTCAGGGGTGAAAACAAGGGGCTTCCAGAACTTCGTTTCATCGCGATCGAAGGCGCCCGGTGGCAGAACGCCGATGACCTGGTGCGGTACACCATCCAGCATCGGCTGGCGATGCAGAATGTCGGGGTCACCCCCAAAGTCACTCTGCCAGGCGGCGTGACTGAGGACAATCAAGGGGGCGGCTCCCGGCTGGTCATCCTCCGGTGTGAAGGTGCGGCCCAACTGGGCCTTGGTGGCGAACACCCGGAAATAATCCGCCGTCACCGCCTTGCCGGAGAGCCGCGTCGCTCCGTCTTTATCGGTGAGCGCCACTGAGATGGACTGCTCAGCAGACAACGCTTCGAACTCCGTACTCGCCAGGCGCTTCCAATCGACAAAGTCCAGAGCGCTGGTGGCATTGACCACCCCGGGCTGCGGCGCTTCCCAGACGCGAACCATGCGGTCCGGCTGGGGGAAAGGAAGAGGCTTGAGGAGCACTGCGTCCACTATGCTGAACATGGCCACGTTGGCGCCAATGCCTAGCGCCAGCACGCTGACGATCACAGCGGTGAAGCCGGGTGTTCGCCGGAGCGACGCCAGCCCATAACGCAGGTCTCTCAGCAGTGTTTCGATCCATCGAAAACTGCGCTCATCGCGGTGTTCTTCCTTCATTCGTTCAATTCCTCCAAAGCGCAGGCGAGCGGACCGGCGGGCCTCCTCAGGGGGTAGACCGCGCGCCACGGCATCCCTTTCGGCCAATTCCAGGTGGGCGAGAATCTCGTTCTCCAGTTCCCGGTCCAGGCGCCCTCTGCGAACCAGGGCTAGCAGGCGCTCCAATGCACGGCGGACGGTCATCATAGCGACTCCAGAAAGCGAGCCACCAGGGACGTCGCCTTCTCCCAGTTCTCCACCTCAACGCGCAGTTGTTTCTTTCCGGCCCTGGTCAGTGAATAGAATTTCACTTTTCGATTGGTTTCCGAAATGCCCCGGTCCGTGCGGATCCAGCCTTCCTGCTCCAGACGGATGAGGGCGGGGTGCACCGAGCCCTGGCTCAGTTGCAGAGAATCACCGGAGACCTGCTCGATGCGTCGGGCGATGGCGTAACCGTGCAAGGGCCCCATCGCCTCCAGGGTCTTGAGGATGAGAAGATCCAGTGTCCCGTACGGCACTTCCGATTGTTGTTTCGACATGTCGATAGCCGACATCTAGATCATCATACAATAGCCGCCAGCGACATGTCAACAGGCAGGTTGGATTGTTTCTTTGGCTCGCCGTTACCCCGTGCAGCCGGGAATCAGCATGTATTACTCCACGCTGACGCCGTGTTTACCGACAATTTCTGCCCCCAGATTCCTGGCAGAAACCCCAATTCCACGAGTGATCTCCACGTGATTGATAGCCCTGTGAGCGGATTCGGCCTGAAAAGTCGCCTTCACGTCTAGTCCGCGCCGGTTCGCCCACCAAGGTGGCCCGCTCGGCATCCTCAGGCAGGCCAGCCCGCGAGAATTGTCGAGACCGCTTCCACGGAATCATTAAGTGGAGGACACAAGGCAATTTGGTAGGCTGTAGAAGGCCCGCTGGGCCGTCGCGGTCGCTGTGTGCCCGAGGGTCAATCAAGGGTCCGAACGATGTGAAACGGAGCCAACTGAGATAACCGAATAAAACTGGAAGCTCAAGGAGAATGGCCACCGGCGCGTCAGAATTGCCCCAGGATGCTTCGAGAGGACGGGGGCAATATCCACCCCCGCAGGTTGAGCCTCAAGGACTCGCTGAGTGTCCTCGATTTCGGAGTCTACCACTGCATTAGAAACTGGAGTAGGCTGATATTCAGCCGTCCGGCTGTCGGCGCCATTTGGCAGGTCCGCGAGGTCGAAGTTCCGTGTTACCGCTAGGGCGAGGGCGCCGGACCGTAACGGCGGCAACTCCGCCAGAGAGAGGTTGCAATGACCAACAAACACGAGAAATCAGGGCTGACGCGCCGCGCGATGCTGCGGGGCGCGGCGGTTGCGTCCATGCTTGGCCCCATATTCAAGGCGACGGAAGGTTCGGTGAGCGCGCAAGAGGGAGTGAATCGCAATTCGGCGCCCAGCGGGCTGAAGATCACGGACATGCGAGCCTGCCGGCTGGCCACGAATTACGACTATCCGCTCATCAAGATATACACCAACCAGGACGTTTACGGCCTGGGCGAAGTTCGCGACGCCGGAGTGGAAGGCATTGCGCTCGTCCTCAAGGCGCACCTGCTGGGCCAGAATCCTCTGAATATCGAGGGCAACCTGAGAACGCTGCGCGAGTTCGCCGGGCACGGGCGCATGGGCGGCGGCTACAGTGCGGTGGACATGGCCCTGCACGATATCGCCGGCAAGGTTTACGGCGTCCCGGTCTACCGGCTCCTGGGCCAGAAGAGGCATGACCGAATTCGTATTTACGCGGACACGACCGCCCACCCGGACCTCAAGGTTTACGCGGAACGCATGCGCAAGCGCAAGGAAATGGGCCTCACCTTCTTCAAAATGGACTTGGAAACGGATCTGGTGAAGGACCGCCCGAACGCGGTCAACGATCGCGGCGTCGCCACCGACAAAGGCCTCGAGTACCTCTGCGAATTCATCGCCGCCATCCGTGAGGTGGTCGGCTGGTCGGCCCCCCTGGCCGCCGACCATTTTGGGCCGCTTAATGTGCAGGATTCCATCCGCTACGCCAGGGCCTTCGAACGCTATCAGCTTGCCTGGGCCGAGGACATCCTTCAGATAGGCGAAGGCAATCACTACCCGTGGCAGAACTGGCGCGCCTACAAGATGATCACGGAATCGAGCACGACGCCGATCAATACCGGCGAGGACATCTTCGGGCTGGAAGAAGGCTTCCAGCCGCTGCTGGATAACCGCGCCGTGAACGCGATTCACCCCGACATCGAAACCTCCGGCGGGTTGCTCGAGACCAAGAAGATCGCCGATTATGCCGAACTCGCGGGCATTCAGGTCGCCATGCATCACGCCGGATCGCCCATCGGAGGGTTCGCGGGCTATCACTGCGCGGCCACTTTCGGCGAGAACTTCCTGGCGATGGAGAACCACGCGCTCGACATGCCGTGGTGGCAGGACCTGGTGACCGGTATCCCCAAGCCCATCATCGACAAGGGCTACGGGACCGTGCCCGAGAAGCCCGGGCTTGGACTGGAACTCAACGACGAGGTAGTCAAGGAGCACCTGCGCCGGCCCGGCTACTTCGAGCCGACACCCATGTTCGACGACTACATCGTTTCCGGATTTCGCACCGGCGGCCCTTGGCCGCATTATGATGAAACGGGCAAATGGTGTAACTGCGTGACCTTCGAGTAAGGCGCCCCTGCGGAACCACCTTGGACGCTGTCGTTCTGAGCGAAGCGAAGAATCTTGGCAGTTGCCGTTTCAACAAACTACGGAGATCCTTCCTTCGTTTCACTCAGGACCGCCTGCGGCTCCCCCGAAAGTCACGTCATTCCCGCGCAAGCGGGAATCCAATGGACTGACAATGGGTCCCCGCTTTCGCGGGGACGACGACGCTGATTTTCATTTCCTCGGGTGGGCCGACGGCCCATGGAAACTCCTCAGGATGACAGCCTGAGCGGTTTGGCCGCTCCTCTCGCGCTTTATGCCACACTGCTAACCCCCCTGCCCAAGCGACGTCTTAAGAAAGAGAACATCGGGATTCAGGCTCGACCCAGTTGAGAGGGAGTGTGCGATGAACGCACTGTTACAGGATCTTCGCTATGGTTTGCGCCGCGTGCGGCAGTCGCCCGGCTTCGCTGCAGTCTGCGTGATCACGCTCGCGCTGGGCATCGGCGCCAACACCGCGATCTTCACTCTGCTCAACGCCGTGATGCTCAAGACCCTGCCGGTCTCCAAACCGGGCGAGCTTTACAGACTGGGCAACAGCGGCAATTGCTGCGTGCTCGGCGGACTTCAGGACGACTGGGCCATCTACTCGTATCCTCTCTACCAGCAGTTTCGCGATCACAATCCCGAGTTCAGCGAGATGGCCGCCTTTCAAGGTGGCTTGCAGTCCCTGAACGTGCGCCGCGCCGGGGCTTCGGGCCCCGCCGAACCGTACGTCGGCGAGTTCGTCTCCGGCAACTACTTCTCGATGTTCGGCCTTGGCGCCTTCGCAGGCAGGACCATCTCGCCCGACGATGACAGGCCCAGCGCCGCGCCGGTTGCGGTGATGAGTTACCGCACCTGGCAACAACATTTCGGGCTCGACCCTTCGGTCATCGGCGCCAGCCTGAACATCGACAATCTCGCCTTCACCGTCATTGGAATCGCCCCGCCCGGATTCTTTGGAGATCAGTTACGCCCCGATCCTCCGGATTTCTGGCTCTCTCTGGCCGCCGAGCCGGCCCACGACGGGGAGACCGCATTGCTGAACAGCCCGGGAATGCACTGGCTCTACATCATTGGCCGCTTGAAGCCCGGGGCCAATCCGGCGAGCGTTCAGTCGAAGGTCACCGCACAGCTCCAGAACTGGCTGCGCACCCAGCCTGACTTCTCGGCCAAGGACCGCTCACAAATCGACAAGCAGCACATCGTGGTGGCGCCCGCCAAGAGCGGGGTCGCCAACCTCCAACACGACAGCGCTGAAGGTCTTCACCTGCTGATGATCGTTGCCGGCCTGGTGCTGCTGATCGCCTGCGCTAACATCGCGAACCTTCTGCTAGCGCGTGGCGCCGCCACACGCTTTGAGACGGCCATTCGCGTGGCCCTGGGCGCGCCACGCCGCAGGCTGATTCGCCAGATCATCACGGAAAGCGTGCTCCTGGCGGTGCTCGGGGGCCTCGCCGGGCTGGCGGTCGCCTTTGCCGGGGCGCGTGCGATTCTGCTGATCGCCTTCCGGGGCGCCAGTTTCATCCCCATCGACCCGCGGCCGTCGCTGCCGGTGCTTGGTTTTGCCTTCCTGCTGGCGCTCGTCACTGGAGTGGTCTTCGGGGCAGCGCCTGCCTGGATTACTTCCCACTCGGATCCCATCGAGGCGCTGCGCGGCGCCGGCCGCTCCACGCGCGAGCGCGGTTCGCTGGCCCGCCGGTCTCTGGTGGTTTTGCAAGTTGCCCTTTCGGCGGTGTTGCTGATCGGCGCCGGTCTGCTCACCCAGTCGCTTCGCAACCTGGAGAATCAGAAGTTCGGATTCGAAACCCAGGGCCGGGTGATCGTCAGGCTGAACGCCAACCTGAACGGCTACAAGCCGGAGAAACTGTACGGACTCTATCAGGAGATCGAGCGGCACCTGATGCAAATCCCCAGCGTGATGAATGCGAGCTACTCCCTTTACAGCCCCATGCGGGGTGACAACTGGGGTCTCGGCATTCACATCCTGGGCCATCCGCCGGACGAACAGATCGGCGCCTCGTTTGACCGCATCGGGCCGCATTTCTTCGAAACCATCGGCACGCGGCTGGTGCGAGGGCGCACCATCGGCGATCAGGACACGCCGAATTCGCCGCAGGTTGCGGTGGTTAACGAAGCGTTCGTGCGCAAGTTCTTCCATAACGTGGACCCGATCGGCAAGCGTTTTGGCATTGGCGATATCCGCAACGCGGGGGACTTCGAGATCGTGGGCGTGGTGGAAGACGCGAAATACCAGGAAGCCCGCGAGCCCGCCTACGCGACGTTCTTCATGCCCTTCCTGCAAATGGCGAAAGATCCGAAGCTCGCGTTCATGATCGGCTCGCATTATATTGGCGACATCGAACTGCGTGTTGCCGGCCAACCGCAGAACCTCGAGCCCGCGGTTCGCCGCACGCTGGCCGAGATCGATCCCAATCTGAACGTCCTTAACGTCATCACTCTTCAGGAGCAGCTCACTCGAAACTTCAACCAGGACCGCCTGATAGCGCGCTTGACGGAACTCTTCGGCATACTGGCGCTGCTTCTCGCTTGTGTGGGATTGTACGGCGTCACTGCCTACTCGGTGGCTCGCCGCACCGGCGAAATCGGCATCCGCATGGCGCTGGGCGCGAACCGCTCGAGCGTGGTGGGGATGGTGTTGCGCGGAGTGCTCGCGCAACTCGGCCTGGGCCTTGTGGCCGGTCTGCCGGTGGCGCTGGCAGGCGGCCGCCTGCTCAGCAGCCAACTGTACGGCGTCAAGAGCCACGACCCGGTGATCGTGGCCTCCGCCGTCGTCGTGCTGGCAGCTTGCGCCCTGCTGGCTGGACTCGTCCCCGCCCGGCGAGCGGCTTCCATTGAACCCATGCGCGCCCTGCGAACGGAGTGAGAGCCTTCCGGCACCACGCAAAAGCCCCTGCCTGCTTGTAGGGGGACGGCTTGCCGTCCCCGAATGAGCCGGGTAGGGCAAGCCCTACCCCTACACGTTTTCAGAGCAGACCTCTGCAAATTGGGCTTGATTCGAACGGGCCGGCGACGTACGGTTGTAAGCAGGGGCGAAGATTGAAGACCGGACCTCGGGGTGAGCATGAGCGTCGTCAAGGCTCTCGTGGGAATCGGCTGCGGGTTGTTTCTGGCTGCGGCCATGTATGCGTTCCAGCGGCCGTTCCGGGAATATCCGTCGGTCGAATACGGTTACTTGCAGTTGCCGCCGGACTGGAAGGAGAAGGCCGAGTGGACCTTCGCCCGACTGATGTACCCGCCGGGGCCCAATGACGGCTATCGCGGCCGGTTTGACGGAGACTGGCGGCTGGGCCTCTCCCTGTGGACGCAGGACTTTCCGCGCGCCGACCGGAACCTGGCCCAGGCCGTGCGGCGTTTGACTCGCATTCAGGCGCGCTCCGTCGAGCAGGCGGTGAATCTGGACGACGGCGACGAGGTGTTCAACTGGCCCTGGCTTTACGCCGTCCAGACGGGCGAGTGGGGTTTGACCCCCGACGAGGGGAAGGTGCTTCGCGAATACCTGCTGCGCGGCGGCTTCTTCATGGCCGACGATTTCCATGGCACCGGGGAATGGGAGGTGTTCGAGAGGAGCATGAAGCTGGTCTTCCCGGACCGTCCCATTGTTGAGATTCCGGACTCCGACCCGATCTTCCACACCATCTTCGATCTGGATGACCGCTTCCAGATTGTGGGCGCGGAGCACCTGTACGAGGGTTCGAAGAATGGCGGCAAGGTGGCGCACTGGCGAGGCATTTACGACGATAATGGCCGCATCATGGTGGCGATCACCTTCAATTCGGATGTGGGCGATTCCTGGGAGTGGGCGGGCGATCCGCGGTATCCGCAGAAGTACTCCGAGATGGGAATGCGGCTGGGCGTGAACTACATCGTCTATGCCATGACGCATTGAGCTAGCCGCCTCGTAAATCGTGGTGCGGGCGTCTCGCCCGCTGTGGGGGGGGCGTATCGGCGGCAGTGGAATGGACATTCTGTCCACGAGTTCTTGCGCGGGTGGCCCCCGCGACTGCGGGCGGGACGCCCGCACCACGCCTCATGCGCGCACCTCCTCTTCCGCCGGTCCTTTGTTTTCAATGACTCCCTGGCTTTGTTCCGGCGATTTTGGTGTTTCTGGGGCGTTTTCCTCTTCCGGACTTTCTGACCGAGCGTCCAGCCCTACAACCTTGCTCAGCTCCTCGGCCGCGCGGTCGTCCGGCTCATGCGTAGGGGCGGTTGGCGAACCGCCCCCACCCCGGCGGGCATGTTCTTGGCGCATGGTCAAAATAATCCTCACCTTGCGGTCAATCGAGCGGTCCAGCGCCGCTTCCTGCCGCAGTAGCATCTCCCAGGTCTCCCCCGCCGGAGCCAGGCAGGCGTCCCGCTCGATCTCATCCATTTCCTCCTGCACCTTGACCTCCTCCTCGAACGCCGCCTTCAGCGCCGCGATTTCCTCCTCCAGCAGCCGCAGCATTTCCCGCCACAGGATGTCCACATTCGCCGCGCCGCCCATCTCTTGGTTCACGAAGTCGTTCAAGGCTTTCTCGTCCTTCTTCACGGTGTAGCCGGTCCACTCCACAAAAATCCCCATCAGTTCGTCAATCCGCACCGGCCGCCAGCCGCGGCCTGGCGCCAGATACTGACTGATCACGAACTGTTTCATCGACGTGACACGTTCCCGCCGGAGCCGCTCGCGGATCCCCTCCACCCGCGAGAGCAGTTGGCGCAGACGCGCGCACGGGTCGGTGGGCTCGGGCAGTTTGCGGTCGGTGACCAGAGAACTTGAGGCATCGAAGGTGGCGGCAGCGATCTGGTCGCGGCGCGTGCGTTGCCGCTCCTCGACCGCCTGGAGGGCGCGGCGCATCAGGCCCGTCTGCATGCGCTCGATGCGGTTGCGCCGCCAGTAGAGCTTGCCCAGGTCGGCCACTTGCTGGTTCAAGAGGGCGTCGCCGGGGCCGTAGGCGGTCGCGAGTTCCCGTTGCAAGGCTGCGTACCGTTCGGGATCTTCGCCCAAGGCGCGCATGACGGCGGCTTCGTTTTCGGGCGCCGCATCACAGCCGTGCTGGAGGGCGTTCATTTTCATGCGCTCTTTTCCGGCCTCGCTGCGAGGCCCGGTGGAGCGCTGCGAATTGCGCCGAGCGGCGTCGAGCCGCTGGGGAGTAAGACAAGTAGATTTGAGTAGAGACATAGTGACTCCATGAATTGGAAGATTGGGAGCAAGGGCGGCAGACAAGCCGTCCCCACCGAAGGTGCGAGAGCCTTTCACAGCCCTAATAGCTTACCATGATAAGAGAACTGTTGTCAAGTATTGACGAAGTAACGTTACACCGTAGGCAACACCGGGTAGGGCAAGCCCTACCCCTACAAGCTGTAGGGGGACGGCTTGCCGTCCCCTGCTCGTGCGACTTGCTGGGCCTTGCCAGGGGCAGTTCGCGAACCGCCTTATCGAGGCTGGCGTTGTAGGGGCGAGGCGGCGCCTCGCCCTTGCCGGCGAAACGCTGCCTGGATTCCTAATTACCCCAGGGAAACGGGTGCAGGGCGAGGTACCGCCTCGCCCCTACGTGCGAAACACCGCTGCGCCGACTGGCGCAAGGCGAAGCCCTGTGTTGCGTGGAGCCGGAATGAACAGAGACCGCAGATTTTCGCTCTGCGCCAGTCCGACGGGTCGCACCGCGACACCAGGGACGCAGACATACACGGCGATGTCTGCGCCATCGGCGGGGTGCAACCACCCCTAACCCCTCCTTATCAAGGAGGGGAACCGCACGCTGCGCCGGTCTTTCCGGCGAGAAGCGCCTTCATGCGTTTAAGGCCTTCGGAGCCCGCGGCCAGCAGGCAGACGGCGGCGAGGACAGGACAGAGGCCGGCGAGCAGGATCGCCGGTCCGAAATGTTTTTGCGGCCCCAGAATTAATCCGGTGATGATGGGCGCGGCGGCGCCTGCCGCCACGGAGACGGTGTTCAGGAAACCGATCGTGCGCCCCACCATGTTCCTGGGGGGCACGTGCTGCGAGATCGTCCAGAAATTCGAATTGCCGATTCCGGTGGCGCACATCGCAAAGGTGAGGATGGGGAGCGCCCAGGAACGATCCCGCGCCACGAGGAGCAACAGGATTGCCCCGGTACCGATATATCCCGCAACCGCAAATCGCAGGCGGGCGGGGAAAACTCCGATGCGCGCCGCCCATTTATCCACCGCCCAGCCCGCCGTGACGTTAACGAACGCCATGGTAAAGAGCGCGGTGGAGACCACGCGCCCCATTTGGAGTGTTGAAAACCCTCGGGAGAGGACTAAGTAGCTCGGCACCCAGGTCAAGACGAAATACCAATAGTAGGACGACAGCAGGATGCTCAACGACATTGCCCAGAAGGTTCTGTTGCCTGCGAACATTCCCCACCTCCAGGGCTGCGAGGGCTCGGATTCTTCAGCGACGGTGGGGGGCCAATTGGATTCCCGCTTTCGCGGGAATGACGCGGTATCAGAGGGAGCAGCGATCCACCAGCAAGGCAACCACACAAGCGCGCCTAATCCCGTAATGGCAAACATCATACGCCATCCGAAGCGTTCCAGCAGCATGGCGCCCACCAGCGCGCCGATGGCCGGCCCTATGTTCTGGCCCGAAATATAGATCGAGGTGGGCAGTCCTTGATCCTGGGCGGCAAAGTTGTTGCGGATGAAAGAAATGCTGGCCAGCGGTGCGACGGCTTCCGCCAGGCCCAGCAGCAACCGCAAGCCGGTGATATCCGCAGGGGCGCGGCTGAGGGCGATCGCGGCCGAGGCTAACGACCAGACGAGGAAACCGGCCGCATAAGTGCGGCGTATGCCGAAGCGATCCACGACGGCGCCGGCCGGCATTTGAAACACGCCGTAAGTCCAGAAGAAGGCCGAGAGGAGCACCCCCATGGCGGCGGGGGCGATGCGGAAATCACGCATGATCGAGGGCGCGGCGACGCTGAGGTTGCCGCGATCAATGTAGTTGATCACGATGCCAAGAAAGACGAGAGCGAGGACAATCCAGCGGCGGCGCATGGGGTTTCGATTGTATGCACGCGGATTCAGGCCTGTCATCCTGAGCGCAAATTCCGTGATCCTTCCGATCACCACTTGGCATGAAAAGGATTCCCCTCCTTGGTAAGGAGGGGTCAGGGGTGGTTGTCGCGCGCTGACCTTCCCACCCACCACCCCCTGCCCCTCCTCCCGTTGAGGAGGGGAGCCATTTTCATGGCAGTCGTTCGACCCTAGGAAAATACGCAGATCCTTCGCTGCGCTCTGCAGAAAGTCGGCGCGTAAGCCTTTTCGAATCAACGGCGGCTCAGACTCCCGGTCGCGCCGACTTTCTGCTCAGCAAGGGCAGCCCCCGCGGCTGTCAATGCTCAGGATGACAGACTTCGACTTTCCCTATTTTACGAACTTGATGATCCCAAAAGTCGCGGGCTGGTGGAACGAGCCGTTCGTGCCTGGGGGCAGAGGGCTCCACGAAAGGAATCGCCGGTGGGAGTCGTCGCCGGGGCCGTCGCAGCGGTAGAGATTGATGCGCCATTCGTCTCCTGCTTTGATGTCGCTCGCGTTCATGGAGCTGACAGGGACGCGCCATTCAACCGTCCAGGTTTTATGCTCGGCGTCGATTTTCGCAGCGTGCTCGAAGTGAGAATCCCAGGCGGCCTCATTCATCGGATTCTTGCTAAGATCGATCTCGAGGTCAATCCACTGGTTGTTCGGCGCCACTTCGAACTCGTAATAGTGGAGGAAACGCTCGGGTTGGGGATTGATGAACGCTTCCACCACGTCGCGGTTCCAGAGTTCCCAGCGCTCTTTCGCAGGATTCTCGCCGGCGTAGATGTTCAGGGCCTGGTATCGGCACCAGTAAGCGAGGTAGATGTAATGAGGCGTCCAGAGGCTTGCCGCCTGGGTTTCAGAACCGGCCAGCGGTTTGTGGCTCATACGGTCGCCCAAGGTTTCACGGGCGGCATCCTTCCAAACGCTTTTCGTGAGGTCGCCATTCGGGACGAAATCGGCAGCCAAAGACTTCGAAATCATGGAGACTTTCCGAATGTATTGTTTTTTCTCCGGCACGTTCTGCGCACCTCCCGCGGCTGTTAACAGACAAGCATAAACCAGCGCCATCAGTGGCGCGATCAACAGAATAGCCCAACGTCGCATCAGGTTCCTCCACAAATGAGTCCATGCAATATAGCAGGATGAAAGGAAAAACAAAACCAGCCGCTAGTGTCGTGTCTCAACAATTCGCGATATAAGTCGAGGACGATACGGCCGCGCGTCAGCAGCCCCGTCAGGGGCGCCATAACGTAGCCCAGGGCGTAAGCCCTGGGTTGGACGGCCCTCACCCCGCCTTCGGCACCCCTCTCCCGCCCGAGCGGGAGAGGGGACGGGGGTGAGGGAGGTCCTCACGAACCCACGGCTCACGCCGTGGGCTACTCGCTTACGCCCGCTCCGCGGGCTGACACATTCCGAATCTCTTCACGCGTGGAGGCCGGATGAGTTATTGTAGTGCCTACTGGAGGAGGTTACATGAGCGGAGTTAACCGCAGGCAATTGTTGAGGCAGGTTGGTGCGGCGGCCGCCGCGGGAGTGGCCGTCAAAGGATTGGCAGCCAGGGGGGCGGACTCAACCGAACCGGCGCAGGGCGCAAAGCCGGAGCGCCTGGCGCTCGAGGACTTCCAGCCCCGCAGCATGCTGCACGTGCCGGAAACGAAGGTGGAACGCTCGCGCTTCCCCGTTATCGATGTGCATACCCACCTCACTATGGGGGCGCAGCATAAGAATGGCGTGACCCTCGGGGAGGAGATACATTTCCTCACGACTCCGGAAGAGGTGCTGCCGATAATGGATCAGAAAAACATCCGCATGATGGTGGACCTCACCGGCAACCATGGCAAGGGCCTCGAGCAAGCCATCCAGCGCTTTCAGCGGGCTCACCCTGACCGGTTCCTGGTCTTCACGGAACCCGGATGGGACCACTTTAACCGGCCGGACTACTCGCGCTGGCAGGCGGAGGAGATTGGGCGCGCGCACCAGGCAGGGGCGAAGGGATTGAAAGTCGTGAAGACTCTCGGCCTCTACCTCCGGCAGGACGTCACTTCGGGCCCGCTGGTGAAGATCGACGATCCGCATTTCGACTCGATGTGGGAAGCGTGTGCCGGCTTCAAGATGCCGGTGGCCATTCACATCTCCGATCCCGAAGCTTTCTTCCTGCCCATCGACCGATTCAACGAGCGCTTCGAGGAACTGAACCATCACCCCGACTGGTCGTTTTATGACCACGACTTTCCCAGCTTCCAAGAGCTGCTCGAGGCGCGAAATCGCATGTTTGCACGCCATCCCAAAACCACTTTCATTGCTCTGCACGTGGGACACAACGCGGAAAACCTTGCTTCGGTCTCCGAATGCCTGGACCGTTATCCGAATATGTTCGTCGAACTTGCGGCGCGCATCGGGGAACTCGGCCGGCAACCGCGCACGGCGCGCAAGTTCTTTGAGAAATACCAGGACCGCATCATGTTCGGGACGGATGCGGTGCCCAACGGCAAGGAGACTCCCCAGCAGATTCTCTCCGCTAGACTCTACGAGATCTATTACCGCTTCCTTGAAACCGAGGATGAGTATTTCGACTACGCTCCGGCGCCCAAACCACCGCAGGGACGGTGGCAGATTTACGGGCTCGGGCTGCCGGACGGCATCTTACGGAAGGTGTATCACGAGAATGCGGCACGAGTGCTTGGGATAGCGTGAGCTGTCAGCTCTCAGCTATTAGCTTTCAGCAAACAACCCGCCTGTCATTCTGAGCGGAGCGAAGAATCCCGGCAGTTCCGGATTCACCACAGAGCGCACGGAGAGTACAGAGACAAACAACTGCGGAGATCCTTCGCTGCGCTCAGGATGACAAGGCATCGCGTCAGGATGAGAGGGAATCGCGTCAGGATGACAGCGTGTGGAAAAGGGTTGCTGAGAGCTGACGGCTGAGAGCTGACGGCTGAAAGCTGAGAGCTTTTTATCTCGCCTTAATTTCCGTCCAATACCGATCGTAAAGCTGCGCGGCGGGGCCGACGTCGCGCATGAACTCGCAGTGAACGAGGGAGGCGGGGTCGGGAAACACGGCGGCGTTGCGAAGGAGCCAGGGTTCGATATCTTTCTGGTCGTAGCGGTTGGGCGTGTTGAAGCCGGAGTCGTTCACAAAGAGCGCGGCTACTTCGGGGCGGTGAAAATAGTTGATGAAGGCCGCCGCCAATTGCTGGTGGGGAGCGGTGCGCGGGATGCAAGCGCAATCCACGGAAATGGTGCAGCCTTCCTTGGGAATAACGTAACGGAGCGTCGGCTCATCGCGCATCACGAAGGTCATGTTTCCGTTGTAAGCCTGTGCGATCCAGGCATCGCCGGCGGCGAGGTCTTCCTGGAAATTGGAGCTGTTGTAACCCTTCACGAGAGGCTTCTCTTTGAGAAGCAAGTCGCGCGCCTGGCGGAGTTCGTCCGGGTTGGTGGAGTTGAGCGAGTAGCCAAGTTTCTTGAGGGCCATGCCGAAGACTTCGCGCGTGTCGTCGAGCAGAAGAATGTGGCCGGCATAGCGGGGATCGAAGAGCGCCGACCAACTGTCGAGATTCTCCTTCACGAGGTCGGCGCGGTAGGCCAAGCCCGTGGTGCCCCAGGCGTAAGGCACCGCATAGTCGTTGTGCGGGTCGAACGGCAGACCTAGAAATCGCCGGTCGATGTTGACCCAAGCGTTCGAGAGCTGGGATTTGTCGAGGGGCGCGAGCAGGCCCTGCCGAATGAGAATCTGCACCATGTAATCGCTGGGAACCACCAGATCGTAGCTGACGTTGCCTGCCTGCAGCTTGGCGAGCAGGGCTTCGTTCGAGTCGTACAGATCGTAGTTAACCTTGCAGTGGAACTCACGTTCAAACCCCTGGGCCACGCGGCGCGAGCTGTACGTTGACCATGTATAGATGTTCAGTTGGGGGAGGTTCTCACCGCCCGTCCAGGTGCGGGCGACGACCGGCGCGAGCATAAGCAGGAAAACCGCCGTGGCGCTGAGGACCGCGGCGCGGACTTTCATGGCTCCGCGTTCCAGCCGCTGCGCGATGTAGACCAAGGGAATGGTGGCCGCCAGGATGACGGTGGAAATGGCGTTGATCTCCGGCGTGATGCCGCGCTTCAGGCGGGAATAGATCTCGAGCGGCAAGGTGGTGGAGCGAACTCCCGCCGCGAAGGAAGTGATCAGGTAGTCGTCAAAAGAAGTAGTAAAGACCAGCAGGGCGGCGGAGAGAATAGCGGGAGCGGCAATGGGCAGGGTGATGCGGAAGAAGGTGGTCCATTCGTTCGCGCCCAGGTCGAGCGCCGCTTCCTCGATGGAGGGGTCCATGCCTGCCAGGCGCGCCCCAACCACGATGATCACATAAGAGATACAAAAGGTGATGTGAGCGATGATGACGGTGGAGAGGCTCAATTGCATGCGCAACAGGCTGAAGAAGATGACGATGGCCACGGCCATGACGATTTCGGGGATGACCAGGGGAAGATAGACGATTCCGTCCAGGACGGTCTTGGCGCGATGGCGAACTTTGGGGAAGACCAGGGCGCCCATGGTGCCGAAGGCCACACAAACCAGGGTGGCGGCGGCGGCGACCAGAAGGCTGTTGAGCAGCGATTGGATGATCTGTTCATCGCGCCAGAGCAGCGCGTACCATTCGCCGGTGAAGCCGATCCAATGTGCGGAGAGGCGAGAGCGGTTGAAGGAGAAGAAGATCAGGACGAAGACGGGTGCGTAGAGGAAAAGGTAAACGAGTGTGGTGGACGAAGCCAACCCCCAACCCTGGCGGCGCGGACGCGGCATTAGAGTATCCCCCGCGTGACGCGCTCGGCGCGGCGCGACCCTGTCCAAAGCAGCACCAGGACCACAAAGGTCAGTAGGAATGCCACCGCCGAGCCGAAGGGCTGGTCACGCACGGAGGCGAACTGGTTTTGAATGAGGTTGCCCACCATGATGGTGCGCGCGCCGCCCAGCAGATCCGGCGTGATGAAGGCTCCGATGGAGGCGATAAAAACCAGCACCCCGCCCGCGCTAAGCCCCGGCATCGAGATGGGCAGAGTGATCCTGAGGAAAGTATGCCAGCGGTTGGCGCCCAAGTCCTGCGCGGCCTCGAGGAGGATGGGATCGAGCTTTTGCAGCACCGCATAGAGAGGCAGGATCATGAAGGGAAGTTCGCCGTAAACCAAGCCGATGAAAACCGCCAGCGGGGTGTAAAGCAAGCGCAGCGGCTCGTGCACAAGGTGCAGAGCCATTAGAGCGGTGTTGACCACACCCTCGGTGCGCAAGATGACCATCCAGGCGTAAGTCCGGATGAGGAAGCTCGTCCAGAAGGGTATCACCACCAGCATCAACAGCGCGGATTTCCACCGCCCGGAGACCTTCAGCGCCAAGGTGTAAGCCACGGGATAGCCCAGCAGCATGCAAAGCACCGTGGTGAGCACCGCCATCCAGAAGGAGCGCCAGTAAACGCCAAGATAAAGAGGCTGGAAGGCGCGCCAATAATTCGATAACCCCAGGGCCCATTCTATCGTCCCATAAGGCGAGCGGCGGGCGAAGCTGACCGCCAGGAGGTAGGCCAGGGGAAGAAGGAAAAAGCCCACCAGCCAAACCAGGCTGCCGGAGAGAAGACTGGCGGCGCGCAAGGCCGGGCGGCGCCGAAAGAATCGCAGGACGGGTTCCGCCTTGGAATCTGCTGAGGGTGTGATTTCCGGGCTCATGTCTTGGCAAGCGAGAATAACGGAAGGACTCGACGTATGTCAAACCCAGGCGGTGGTGCGGGCGTGATGAAAGGGGCTGTCATCCTGAGCTCTTCGCTTGTCATTCTGAGCGAAGCGAAGAATCTGCAGTTTGTTCGCTCAGGGTAAACTTCGCGAAGGATCTGCAGTTCCGGTCCGAGGCGAACCAATGCAGATTCTTCGCTTCGCTCAGAATGACAGACTTTCGAGAGAGTTTCCATGGACCTTTGGCCCTCTCGAGGCAATGAAAATCAGCGTCGTCCCCGCGAAAGCGGGGACCCATTGTCGCTCCAATGGATTCCCGCTTGCGCGGGAATGACGTGACTTTCAGCAGAGTGGAGTGTCTTGAATGTGGAAGCCATGGGGTGCCGAGCGAGACGCCCGTACCACAGCGGCGGATGAGACGACTGCGCCCATTCGCGCTTCTGGGTGTATCCTATTCTTATAGGGAAGACCAAAATGAAATGCCTTGCGCCAGGCCGCCCGGACCCCAAAACGTTCCCGTTGCTCCTCTGCGCCTTGCTCTTGGCCGGCTCATGGCTATTCGCAAGCGGCGGACGAAGCGGAAGCGCACCGCAGGCCGGCAGCGCGGTGGCCGGCAGTCCCGCAACGCAGCAACCGCCGGCTCCCGTCACCGCCGAGGAGTTTTTGAAACAAGGCAACGAATTCGCCCGGGTGCACAAATGGAAAGAAGCCGAGGAGTCGTACCTCAAAGCTAGCAGCTTACGGCCCGATTACCCCCAGGCGCACTACAACCTGGGCAACGCCTACCTGGCGGAGCAGCAGACCGCCGATGCCGTTCGGGAATACCGGGAGGCGTTGCGGTTGAAGCCGGACTTCCCCGGCGTCCACATGAACCTTGGCGCGGTGGAGGAATCGCAAGGGCACCTGAAAGAGGCCATCGCGGAGTACCATGCCGAACTTCGCCTCCAGCCCTCGAATCCCGCGGCCCACGTGGGTTTGGCGAATGTGCTTACGGCCAACCGGCAATTCAAAGAGGCGGCCGGCGAGTACCGCACCGCGATCGAACTCGACCCGGGAAACCGCCAGATCCGCGTGGCGTTCGCGAATTCATTGCTGCAATCGGGAGACGTGGCTGCGGCCAGCGCGGAATATCAGCAAGTCCTCGCCCAGGCTCCCGATGATCCCGAGGCGCACTCCGGGCTGGCCACGGCGCTCGCCCAGGCCGGCAGATTCGATCAAGGTGTGGCCGAACTTCGCGCCGCTGTCCGCCTGCGCCCCGACGACCCTGATCTGTACCTGTCGCTGGGCAACTCGCTCCAGGCCACGGGAGACCTGATTCACGCCATCGAGGAGTATCGCCGGGCGGTCGAGTTGCGCCCCGAGCAGGCCGACTACCGGTATGCGCTGGCGATGGCGTTGCGGGAGGCGGGCGACTATGGCGGGGCCATCACCGAGTTGCGCCGGGTCACCCGCCAGCAGCCGGGAAACGCCAATGCGCACACGGCGCTGGCCGCCGCATACCTTTCTGTCTCCGACCATCCGGCGGCGGAGGCCGAGTATCGCGAGGCCCTGCGCTTGAAGCCGCAGGACCCCGCCCTCCACGAGAACCTCGGCCTGGTGTTGCGCAAGACCGGCGACCTGCCGGACGCCGTCCGGGAGCTTCAGCGAGCCGTGGATCTGGCCAAAGACAATGCGGATTACCATCGTAACCTGGCGGAGACTTATCAATCGGCGGGCGATCTCGCCGGCTTCGTGCAGGAATACCGCGAGGAAGTTCGGCTGCGTCCTGGCGATGCCGACGCCCATCTGCATTTAGCCAACGCTTATCAGGCTGCCGGCGATTGGGACAACTCGCTGGGTGAATACCGGGTGGCGCTGGGGATGCGGCCCGACAGTCCCGAATTGCACTACACCTATGCCATGGCACTCAAGGCGTCCGGACACACGCGCGAGGCGGAGGCGGAACTGAACCGCGCGGTCCAGTTGCGTGCCGACTATCCAGAAGCCTTGGTGGCGCTGGGCGATATGCTGGTTGCCGACAAGAACTACGAGCTGGCCATACCCACTTACCGGGACGGGCTAAAGTTTCGGCCTGACGATCCCACGCTCCACTCCCGCCTCGCCGGCGCCCTGCGCCAGGCAGGGGACGCGGCCGGGTCGGCCAGCGAGAGCGAGCAGGCGGCTCAGCTCGACCCGAGCTTTGCCGGTTATCAAATCGATTTGGGCAACGCCCTCTACAATAAGGGTGATTACAAGGGCGCGGTGCAGGCTTTCCGAACCAGCCTGTCGCGCCGCAACGACCCCCAGGCGCAGGAGAATCTGGGGCTGGCCCTCGAGCAACTGGCGGATTGGAAAGGCGCTTCGGAGGCCTTCCGGGAAGCGCTCAAGGTGCGCCCCAATTGGTCTGACGCACACCTGAATTTATCTATCGCTCTCAGCCAGATGAACGACCCGGAGGGGTCCGCGGCGGAGGCACAGGCGGTTCTGCACATCATCCCCAACAGCCCCGAGGCCCATTTCGCGCTCGCCAGCGCCTGGCTGCGTATGGGCAAGGCGGAGGAGGGAATCAAGGAGCTTCAGGAAGCCCTCCGCGACAAGCCCGAATACGGGGAGGCGCGGCTGGCGCTGGCGGAGGCCTTCGCGCACTCAGGCCAACTCGCCGATGCCATCGCCCATTACCGCGAGTACCTGCGCCTGAACCCCAAGGACGCGGTGGCGCACGTCGATCTTGCCAACAGCTTGCTGAAGACGCGCCAATTCAATCCGGCCATCCAGGAGTACGAGGAAGCTCTCCGGCTTGAACCGGCCGAACCTATTACTCATTACAATTTTGGCGTGGCCCTCGAGGCGGCCGGAGACAAAGCTCGCGCCCGGCAGGAATATGAGACTTACCTGCAGCTCGATCCCACCGCGCCGGACTCCATCGAGTTACGCAAACACTTGCACGAGCTGGCGGCGAAGAAGTGAGCGGGCCACGTGCGGCCGGAGAGGAACTTGAATCGGCAGCCCTCTCCCGTGGGGAGAGGGTGTCGCCCTCCGGCGCTTTCATCAGCCGCAGTGCGACGGGTGAGGGGTCAATTCAGCAAGCGGTAGAACAGGCCGAGCCGCTGAATCTGAATGCGAAGACCAAGAACAATTCAAATGGCAAACGGCAAAGGTCAAATGGCAAATGGTTTAGGAATTGAAACATCGGTAAATTGCAAACCATTTGAATTTTGCCATTTGCCATTTGCCGTTTCAATTCGCTCTTTCTGCGGCGCTGGGAAGTAACCCCTCACCCGTCCTGCGACGGCTGACGAAAGCGCCGCCGCAGGACACCCTCTCCCCAAGGGAGAGGGCTATCATTACCTTTTGTTACTCTCCGTACTTGAAGGACTTGTTCGGATAGGGCGGCGCTTTGGGCACCGGCCGCGGATCCTTCTGGATTTCCTCCTGGAGCAGCTTCACAGCGGCGTCAAGCTGCGCGTCACTGCCCTGGAAGGTGGCATGGGGCAGGTCATCGACCACCATGTCCGGCTCCACCCCGTGCCCTTCGATCAGCCATTTGCCCTCCGGTCCGTAGACACCGGTCTCGGCGGCGGTGGCGATCCCGCTGTCGGCAAGCCGATTGCTCGCCGAGAGCCAGATCTCGCCACCCCAAGTGCGCACGCCGACTATCTTTCCCATTCCAAGGCGGCGGAAGCCTTCGGAAAAGGCCTCGCCGTCGGAAGCGGTCAAACGATCGCAGAGCACCACGATATGGCCGCGGAAGGCGTACTGCATGTTCCAGGTGGGATTGCCGACGCGAGGCTGCCAATAAAACCACGCCTGGCGCTGGAGTTTCGAGAGCAGCCAAGAATCGATGTTGCCCCCGCCGTTATGGCGCACGTCGATGATCAGGCCCTGGCGATCGAAGACGGGATAGAACTCACGCGCCCACTGCTCGATATCCCCGGAGCCCATGGCGCGCAGGTGAACGTAACCGATGTGCCCTTGCGAGTCCTTCTCCACCTTAAGCCGGCGCGTGTATTCCCACTCCTTGTAGCGCAGGTTGCGTTCCTCAGAAGCGGAGATGGGCGTCGCGATGACTTCCCGGACCTGCCCGGCCGTGGACTTGAGGCGCAGCAGGACCTGGCGGCCCGCCTTGCCGCGCAGGAGCGCCCGTTCGTCTGGAACGCTGAGCGAGTTTTCACTATCGATGCCGATAATCACCTCGCCTTCGTGCACGATCGAGTCGGGCCGGGCCAGTGGTGGGGCTTCGTTGGGCAGGTCGGGATCGTGAAGGTAGAGGTGCTCGACCACGAACCCGCCGGCCCGCTCATCGCGCCGCAGGCGGGCGCCGAGCGAGGCCAGCGCCACGTCGTCCGCAGGCTTGCGGGAATCGCCGCCGAAGACGAAGATGTGAAGCGCCGAAAGCTCGCTCACCATTTGTGCGATCACCTCGTTCAGATCGTCACGGTCCGCCACCCGGTCAACCAAGGGAAGGTATCGATCGCGCATGGCTTTCCAGTCCACGCCCTGCATGTGGCGATCGTAGAAGTAATCGCGCTCCAGTCGCCAGGCATCCACAAAGAGCTCGCGGAATTCGGCGCGGGGATTGGTGTCGAACGTCCATCGCGAAAGGTCCATTTTGGCCTTGGGAAGCGCCTTGGGATCGGAAAGCGCGGCGGCTTTGACATCGGAGTCGAGAATATAGAAGTCATCGCCTTTCGCCACCAGCAACTTCTTGCGGTCCAGCGACATCTCGAAACCCTTCACGTCGGCGAGCACGGTCTCGGGAGGGTCGCCCTTGTTGGCGATATCCACGCAGGCAAGATTCTCCTTGGGTGGCGCGCCCTCATCCTGGTCCAGCCAGCAAAGCCGTTTCTCACCAGCCTGGAGATCGGAGTAATTGGCAGGGGGCACGGGTATCTCATCGAGCCGCGATGCCAGTTCGTTAAAGTCAATGTTCACGGTGGGGGGCGCCGGTTTCTTCGCCTGCGCAGCCTGGCCGGGCTTCGCTTCGCTCGCCGGGGTCGGCTGCGACGCGGCGGGCTTGGCCTCCGCCGGTTTCTCCGTCTTCGTCTCCTCCGTCTTGGTCTCGGCCGGCTTCGCGGGCAGATCGGGATGCAGTTCATCGGCTGGTGCGAACGGAGAGCGCAGGCCCGGAGTGAGGGCAACTTCGTACACTTTCATGGAGCGATCGAAATAGGGGTCCGGCTGCCGCGCCCCCCAGGGCGACCGCACCACCGTCCTCAGCATGCGGTCGGAAAGGAAGTAGAGCCACTTGCCGTCCGCGCTCCAGGCGGGGCTGCCGCTGTTGTAACGGTCGGAAGTGAGGGTGTGAATGGCGCCGGTGTTGGCGTTCAGGACCTTGATCTGGTCGAAAGTGTTGGTGGCCGATTCTACGTACGCCAGCCACTGGCTGTCCGGTGACCAAGTGAGATCGTTGAAGTCTCCTACCATTGACTGCGCGATCAGCTTCTGCTGCTTTGTCTTGGTATCGAACAGCCACAATTGCTGGTCCTTGTCGTGATGCGCCAGCCAGCGGCCGTCCGGCGAAGGGACACCTAGCCAGCGCAGCACTTTGGCATCGTGCGTCCACTGTTCGGGCGCGCCAATGCCGTTGGCTGGATATTTCCAAAACTCGGTTTCGCCGCTTTCGGTGGAGAGCGCGATGATGCTCTTGCCGTCGGGCATGTAGCAGGCTTCGCGGTAGCGGACACCTGAGTTCCCGGCTACCTTGACGATGCGCCCGCTCTTGGCGGGCAGCGTGAACACTTCTCCGCGCGCGGTGAAAACCGCCGCCTCGCCCGTGGGGGAAATGTGGACTCCGGTTAGGTATTCAAGAGGCTTCTTCACCCAGTGATCGCGCAACTGATCGAAGTCGCTGACCAGTGAGATGTTGAGGATGGCGTCGTGTCCGGTCTTGAGATCGAGCAGCCAGAGGTCAGCGCCGCATTGATACGCAATGCGGCCGCTGGAGAGTGAGGCCCACTGAATATCGAAACTGTGCTGGTGAGTGTGCTGCTTCAGGCCGTGGCCATTCCGGTCCATCGAGTAGAGGTTCATCACCCCGTCGCGGTCGGAGAGGAAGTACACTCGGCCGTCCCAGAACATGGGATCGTGGGAGGTGCCGGGCCAGTCAGTGGTCAAAGGCACGGCCTCCGAGCCGGCGTCGTAGCGCCAGATGTTTTCCGCTGTGCCGCCTTTGTACCGCTTGGTGTTGCTTCCCTGCCTGTTGTAGCGAGTGAAGAACAGCGTACGTCCGTCGGGCGTATAGCTGCCTTCCGCCGCCTGGGCCAGAGGCACTACGTCGCGCCCGCCGTGGCCATCAATGGCCACCAGTTTGGGGTCGGGCAGCGTGGAGTAACGGCCGGTGCGGACGAGCACGCGTCCGTCGGGCGTCCAGCCCGCCACGGCCGCGTCTCCGTCCCAGGTGATGCGCTGGGGCAAGCCGCCCTCCACCGGCATCCTGTACACTTCCGTCGGGCCCTCGTACTCAGCGCTGAAGGCGACAGTTCGGCCGTCCGGAGAAATGGCCGCGCCACCTTCGTGGCCGGGATTGGAGGTGAGCCGTCTCGCCGCGCCGCCGTTGACGCTGACTGTCCAGAGATCCCCTTCCGCCGTAAAGATAATCGTGTCGCCGTGGAGGGCAGGATCGCGGTAATAACCGGGATGCGCGGGAGCATCGTCAGCGGTAATAATAGTATTAATGAGTATGACGCAAGAGATAACGACAAGCGGTAGCATGACCAGGTGGGCGGCGACCCTTAGGCGGCCCAGCCCTTTTCCGATTTTGGCGTCCATTTCCGTTTTCATGCCTCCTTGCAAATGTCATTGCGCCAGGCGCACAGGCCTGTTTTCTGAGAAGGGCCGGAGAGCTGAACAGCAGGTCCGCGCTTCTGCCGACTTTCCTCCTGGGGTATCCTCTGTGCGGACCAGAAGGCGGGCGCTACTCGGCGGTATGCCGCACTAGTTGGACGGGCGCGCGACCTCTTTGCGCGATTCGACTTTCTCGTTGGCGTCCACGTTGAAGAGTTTGAAATCCGAGTAACGATGCTCGTTGCGGAGGTGTCTGCTGCTCCAGTCGACGGTGACGGTGACTTGCTGCGGAACCCAGAATACCGCGGCCTTGTCTTTAAAGTGAACTTCGCCATAAGCGATTTCAGTGGTTTCGCGTTGCAAGTTGAGTTCCTGCACAGGCTTCAGCAGGTCGCTGCGGAGGCGGGTGATCTGGTAGGTCTCGGAGTCGATCCAGGCCAAGCCCTGGGAGAAAGTCGTCGCGGAGGTATCACCGGATCTGAAGGCGCCGGTCAATTGCGCTTTCGCCGGCCGCTGGGCATAGGCCACCAAATAGGAATCCCGGCCGTTGATCTTCTGCCGGCCAAGGAAGCGAAACTCTGATTGCGATTGGTACTGGGGATGGAAAACAAGCGCCGCCGAGGCAAATCCCGAGGTGAGCATGAACCCGTCGGCGAGACCCACGGGTGTCTTTTGCCTTCCCAACAAATCAGTCCGGTACTCATCGAAGCTCGGCCCCCACGACTGGACTGGAGCGAAGCACAAGTAGCGAAACTTCTGATCGAGCGTGTCGGGCGTCTTTTGCTTGCGCTGGAGCTTTTCCTGGTGAATCTGCTCCAGCGAACTCGTGTTGGGGAAATTAACGAAAGACTCCGCCACGGTCTTCCCCACGGCGCTGAGGATGGGATCCAACTGCGCCTGGTCGGTGGCAGCTTCCAGACCCTGGAGGTCGAGCGGAGGATGGTGGAGGTAGTCGAGCGCCTGCTCGCCCTTGGGCTTGCCCTTTCCGTAGTCTGCTTCGATCTTCTTGCGATTATCAATCTTCATCCATAGGGCGCGCACCGCAAGGGGCATCTTCTTTAGATCACGGCCTTCGAGGTAACGAGCCATCTCCTGGTCCGCTGCCCGGAATTGATCCTCCCCCATTAGGGCCTCGATGCGCAAAAGACGTATTTCAGGCTTGGCGCCGGCCGCAAGGGCTTTGCCGAGATAGTCATCGGCGGCGGCCCAATTCTGTAGCTGCAACTGTGAACGGCCCAGTTCCTGAAGCGCCAGCACATCTTGAGGGGCATATTTGAGCGCCTCAATAAAATAGGCGGCCGCGTTCTTGGGATTGTGCTTCCAGCTCTCCATCACTCCCAAGGCCACCAGGGGCTCCGGGCGCCCCAGGCTGTGGTCTGCCATGATCTTGTTGAACACCTCGGCGAGATTACGGTAGGCGCCATCCCAATCTCCCATGTCGAGTTCAGCGACCGCCAGCATGGTGCGGCAAGCCCGGCAGGAAGCATCCTCGCGAATCACTTTGTTGAAGAACAGCACGGCCCGCTCGGAACTTCGCTTTTCCAGGTACTCCGTGACCCCCCGCGCATAGTCCTTCTCCCCAGCAGCCGAGAGCCCGTCGGCGGCCGTGAGCTTTCTTAGCCTCGGCGCCAGCCCTGCGATCAGGTCGGCCTGTGGGAGCAGGGTGGGATCCTCCGGCGCCTCTCGTAGGGTAACGGGAATCACCCAGGTTTTTCCTGCTTCTTCAAACGTTACGACCGCGTGCGCCCGGAGGTATCCTTTCTTGACCACCTTCAGGTCGATGGTGAATTCTTTGACACCCTCGAGATTCAGCGAGTAGTCGGTCCGGAACTCTCCTTGGAGGTCCGTCAACAGGCTTCGCGGTGAGGCAGAGTTGACGGGCATGATCGAAACCTTCGCGCCTCCGACGGGATCGCCCTGGAGCGTCTTCACCCTGCCCTGAATGAACCACATGTTGTACAGATTCAAGCCGCCGGCAGGCGTCGAGCCGGGGCCAACAACCTGCGCGAGCGCCGATCCCCCCAGCAGAAACGCGGCAGCAAAGAGCACGTGAATGCGCACAATCAGCTTCCTCATGACGAGCCCCCGGCACATCGGATTACTCGACATTACCCCCGGCGCGAGTTCTACTGCTTCTTTTGGCTAAGCTCATTGGGTTTTCCTTGCTTCTCAGTGGCCTCCACCTGGAAGAGCTTGAACTCGGAGTAGTGGTGCGCGTTGCGGAGATGTTTGCCGTTCCAGTCGACGGTCACGGTGACTTGCCTCGGTACCCAGAATCCTTCCGTCATGCCTTTGAAGTGCACTTCACCGTACGCGATCTCGGTGGTTTGACCTTCCAGTTTGATTTCCGGCAAGGGCCTCAGCAGGTCAGTTTGGAGCCGGGTAATTTGATAGTTGTGACAATCAATCCAGGCCAAGCCCTGAGTGAAGGTGGTCAAACTAACCCCCCCGGACTTGAATGTCCCGCTCAATCGCGCCTTGGCGGGTTGCTGGGCGAAGGCAACCAAGTAGTTCTCATGGCCGTTCACTTTCTGCCGCCCAAGATAATGGAAGTCAGATTGCGGCAGATACATGGGATGGAAAACGAGCGAGGCCGAGGCGAACCCTGAAGTGAGCATGAACCCTTCGTCCAGGCCCTTCGGCGCAGCTCGCAGTCCGGATTGATCGGCACGATACTCATTGAAGCCTGGGCCAAAGTCTTCCTCCGGAGTAAAGCACAGATAGCGGAACTTCTGATCCTGCGCGCCGCCCACCTTTTGCTTGTGCACCAGCTTTTCCTGATGAATCTCCTCCAGCGAACTTGTGTTGGGGAGATTGGAAAACGCTTCCGCCACGTTCTGGCCCACAGCTTTGAGGATGGACTCCAAAGGCTTCTGGTCGGTGGCAGGCTCTAATCCCTCGAGATCAAGAGGAGGGTGGCGGAGGTAGTCGAGCCGCGAAGGGTTCTTTACCTTGGTGTAAACGGCTTCAATCTTCTTACGATTTTCAACCCCCGCCCATAGCTGGCGAACGCGCAAGGGCATCGTTTTCACGTTGCGACCGTTAAGGTAACGCGTCATCTCTGTATTCGCTGCCTGGTATTGACCCGCGCCCATTAAAGCCTCGACGTACAGCAGACGCGCCTCGGGATCAGCGCCGGCCGCCAAGGCCTCAGCCAGGTATCTCTCCGCAGGCTCCCAGTTTTGAAGCAGCCACTGTGAGCGGCCAAGCTCCTGAAGGGCAAGGGGGTCCCGCGGCGCGTATTTGAGCGCCTCGGCAAAATAGCCTGCCGCGCTCGCCGCCTGGTTCCTCCAGCTTTCCATCACTCCCAAAACCACCAGGGGTTCCGGGCGTCCGAGGCTGTGATCCGCCAGCATCTTCTTGCAGATCTCGGAGAGGTTGTGCTGGGCGCCATCCCAGTCCCCGGAGTCGAGTTCGGCAAGCGCCAACATGGTGCGGCAAGGCATGCAGGATGCGTCCCGGCGGACCACCTTGATGAAAGATGGCAATGCCCGGTCCGGCTTATGCAAAACCTGGAACTCGCCCACGCCACGCGCATAGTCTTTTTCCCCGGCAGGCGAGAGCCCATCCGAGGCCTTGAGGTTACTCAGCCTTGATAGCAGCCTCGAGATCAGATCAGCCTGTGAGAGCAACTCGGGATTCTCCCCCGGCTCGCGCAGCGTAATGGGAATAAGCCAAGCCGTATCGGAACGGCCAAAATCAATGAGCGAATGCGCGGCGCGAAATCCTTTCTTACTCACCCTCAGGTCGACAGAGAATTCCTTGATAAGTTCGAGGTTCAGCCAGTAATCAGTCTGGAACTGTCCTTGGAAGTCTGTCACCAGAGTCCGGAATGCGCCTGAAGCGCTCGTCGGTTGCACGGTCACCCTTGCGCCAGCCACTGGATTGCCGTCCAGCGTCGTCACCTTGCCCGCCACGACCCAGCGTTTCTGAACAATGCTAAAAAGATTGGTATCGGCTACCGTGGCCGGTGCCCCGGACTGGCCGAGTGCGGGCAGGGCCAACAACCACGACGCCGTAAATAAGACAAGAATGCGCTCACAGACCTTCATATAACGTCCTCATGAGTTCGGATTCCTCAACTCCAACTCTACCTCTGCCACGCATCGTACACCTACCGGAACGCGGCGGCAAGGGTTGCAATGGCCGGTGTCGCAATTGCCGGTTTATCTCGGCATGGCTTTGACTTGCGTGCAGGGCAGACATTTTTGACATGCGTAGGCGCGCTTTCCGAGGTCGGCGGCCATTAGTGTTCAGCGAAGTGACCTCGAGGAGGAACGCATCGGTGTTGCCTGCGGGGCGGGGCGACAGGGCGCACTGTGTCCCGGAGAAAGCGGGCTCGTTGACGGTCGCGGCGACGTAGAGGTTCCCCCGCTGATCGGTGGTACGGGCGACGATGGCAAGCAGAAAGCGCATTTTCAACATCGACGATCCTTTGTTTTCATAGACATTCTCGCTTTGTTCCGTCCTTTTCGACAATAAGAAGCCGGTTTCACGCCAAGGCGCAAGGTACGCGAAGGTCACAAAGTCGCACCACCCCCAACCCTACCCGAGGAGGGGAGCCCGGAGTTCCCCTCCTTGGATAAGGAGGGGTTAGGGGTGGTTGATTTCTGGGCCGTTCCTTCGTTTTCAATGACATTCCCGGATCGGTCGTCAAAAAACAGCGCTCCGTCGTCAGCCAAGGCGTTCGTTTCCGCGCGACACGCCTTGGCTAAATGAAACAACTTCGCGCGGACCGCAATTGGTGGCGCATGGCTCGGTTTGACGCGTATTGCCCCTTTATCGAGCTGTTTTTCGCTTCGTTCTGAGTTCGTTTTGAGTTCGTTTTTTCGAGGTTTTGTTGATTCTAAACGACTTGTTGAGTTCGTTTCCACGATTTTTGTATTTTTCGCGAGTGGCGATAACGTCTCGTTTGGCGCGACTCTGCGGGAAGGCCGAAGGGCGGGGGATTTCATGGTCGTGGGTCGCGAGAGGATACCCTGATTTCGTTCACTCCCGGTCCGCTTTCTCCCTGGGACAAGAAGACCGACACCCGGCACGATCCGGGCCTTCCTTCCCCCAGGGTCCATGGAGGTAGCCTAACCTAGGATAGGGAGCGCTTGTCAAGCGCTTTGCAGGGAATGGTCGCGCGCGTCACGCAGGCGGGGCGGGGACGCGGTCCGCCCGCTTCCTGTTGAAAGACTGCCCCCTCCCTTGGGGAGAGGGCAGCCTTCTCGCATTTGCTTCCTCACGTCTAACAGGGCATGTTCAGGCGAGCTGCCCACCATCCACAAACAGCAACACGCCGTTGACATAGTCCGCATCGCGCGATGCCAGGAAGGCGGCAGGCCCGGCGATGTCTTCCGGCACTCCGACTCTGCCTACCGGAATAAGCGCTTCGTATTTCTTCATGAACTTCGGATCCGACAAGAAAGGTTCCGACAGCCGCGTACGAATCAGGCCCGGGCCAAGAGCGTTTGAGTTAATTCCGTAATGGCCCAACTCACGAGCCAACGTCTTAGCCAAGAGAAAGATTCCAGCCTTCGAAGCATTGTACGGAGCGAGATCCGCTTCCGCATCCCAGGCATTCGTAGACGCCATAAATACGAGCTTGCCGCGTCGCTGCTTAATCATGTGCGGCACGACGGCGCGCGACACCAGGAAGGCTCCCTTGAGATTGGTGTCGATTGTCCAGTCCCAGAGTTTCTCGTCGGTGTCGAGGAAGGCGACCCCTTTACTTACGCCTGCCACGTACATCAGTACGTCGATCTGCTTGTACTGGTCGATCACCTTCGCCACCATCTTCTCCACTTGGCGTGGCTTGAGCACGTCGCAGAATTCGCCACGAACATTGCCGCCCTCCTTTGAGATTTCGGCGACAGTTCGGGCCATCATTTCCTTATCGACGTCGGCAATCACTACAGCCGCGCCCTCGCGAGCCAATCTACGCGCGATTGCTTTGCCGATCCCTTGCGCGCCTCCCACAACCAAAGCTACCTGACCGCGAAATCGAGCCTCACTGAAATCAAACTGGATTGCCATTGTTCCCTCACACCTAGGCCGGGCAGGAATCCCGGGCATGTAAGTGCACACTATCAATCTGCTCGGGCGGGCTACACGCCCGTCCGATACCACTCTTGCGCTGTACCCATTCTCTGCGTCCGTTACGAGTGAGTCTATCGTATCTTTTCAGGGATTGCCAATCCGACGAATTTGCCTTCTCTGGCCACAGAGCCCATTGTCGACGGCCAACTGCCCACTGCATTCCGCCTACTGCTTACTTGCAGTTACGCTGAGCGGTGTAGGATAATCAACTGAAAGGCGCAGAGTGGATCCAGTTAACGTTAACAAGGTAGGCGTAGTCCTCTTTCAATTGGGCGGGCCGGACTCGCTGGAGGCGGTCGAGCCTTTCCTCTATAACCTCTTTTGCGATCCCGACATCATCGACTTTCCGTTTGCCCGGCTGGCGCGCGAGCCGCTGGCGCGGCTGGTTTCCTCGCGGCGGGCCCGGCGAGTCCAGGATCACTACGTGCAGATCGGGGGCAAATCCCCCATCCTGGAACTGACGGAGCTCCAGGCAAGCCGGCTGGAGAGCGAATTGCGCAAGACTCTCGAGGCGCGCGTGTTCGTGGCCATGCGTTACTGGCACCCGCTCACTGAAGAGGCGGTCCGCCAAGTCTTGAGTGACCACATCCAGACGCTGGTGCTCTTGCCTTTGTACCCTCAATACTCCGTGGTTACCACGGGCAGCAGCCTGAACGAGTGGCAGCGCAAATTCCCGCGCAGCCATGCCGTCGATGTGAGAATCGTGCGCGATTATCACACTCATCCGATTTACCTTGAAGCGCTCGCCGAGCGGATCGACGAAGGTCTCGCGGAGTTTCGTAAGACGAACGGCTCGGCCTTGCGCCTGCCTTCCGATGTGCATCTGCTGTTCAGCGCGCACGGTGTGCCGGAGAGCGTTATCAAGGCCGGCGATCCGTACCAGGCCCAGATTGAGGCCACCGTGCGATTGGTCAGGGGACGGGGCGCGTGGCCGAATCCGCACAGCATCTGCTACCAGAGTCGCTCCGGTCCGGGGCGATGGCTGGGGCCGTCACTTCAGGAAGCCCTCCAGACACTTGCGTCAAGTCACAGCGAGCGAGTTCTCGTGGTGCCGATTTCCTTCGTTTCCGACCACGTTGAAACGCTGTACGAAATCAATATCGAAGCCCGCGAAGTCGCCGAACGTCTCTCGATCCAGCAATTTCATGTCACGCAAGGTTTGAATGAATCGCCCACATTTATCCGGGCACTTGCCGACCTTGTGCTTCACGCCGTGGGCCGCGAGAATTCCCGATAGCAAAGCTTTGGAGTGCGGCAGCTTGCTGCCGGTTTTCCACGGCCAGCTTGCCGGACGTGGGTCCCCGGGTCGTAGAGTCCGCCGAGCAAGCTCGGCGGAAGGGAAGCGGCAGCAAGCTGCCGCACTCCAAAGCTGCGCCAACGCGCGTATAATACTGGCCGCTGTTGTGACGTGCTCAATGAGAGGGGTGGAGCGATGCGCAAATGGACAAGGCGTGAGGTATTGAAGAGTGGGGTGGCGGTTTCGGCGGGGATGACATCCGCGGGTGCGGCTTTCCCGGGCACGGTCGCGGCGCTCACCAGCGCGAGTTCGGCGCCTTCGCCTACGGAAGGCGCCGGTCCGCGTGAGAGGCTTCTGATGGATTTCGGTTGGCGGTTCCATCTCGGGCACGCTTGCGATCCGGCGCAAGACTTCGGCTTCGATGGCGACGGGATATTCTCCAAGACCGGGGGCCTCGTTGGGTCCCTGCAAGACAAGTTCGACGAAAGCAAGTGGCGCGCCGTTGACCTGCCGCACGACTGGGCGGTCGAGTTGGATTTCCAGAATGACCCTGGCCTGGTTAATCACGGCTTCAAACCGCTGGATCGGAATTACCCGGCAACGAGCATCGGCTGGTACCGGCGGGTGTTTGAGATTCCTGCCGGCGATCGCGGCAAGCGGCTGCGCCTCGAGTTTGACGGCGTCTTCCGAGACTGCACAGTGATCCTGAACGGCCAGTTCATAGGGCGGAACATGAGCGGATACGCTCCGTTCAGTTATGATGTGACGGACTTCCTCGATTACGGGACCAAGAACATCTTGATCGTCCGCGTCGACGCGACGCAGGGTGAGGGATGGTTCTACGAAGGAGCAGGCATTTACCGGCATGTGTGGCTGACCAAGAGCGATCCGCTCCATGTCGCGCAAGGGGGAAGCTTCGTACATTCACAGGTAGAGAGCGGCGATGCCTTGCTTTTGATCAGCACGGAAGTTGAAAATCAGAGCGAGCAGTCGATAGTCTTCAATTTGACCTCGCGCATCGTTGACAAAAACGGAAACACCGTGGCCACGACAGAAACCCAGTCGATGCGCGCCGATCCATGGATGAACTTGACGTTAAAGGCACAGGCCCGGCTCGAGCACCCTCTGTTGTGGTCGCTTGAGGAGCCGAATCTCTATCGCGCGCTGACGACTTTGCAGGATGCGAACAGCGGTAGAACCACCGACCAGTACGTTGCGACCTTCGGCATCCGCACGATTAAATTCGACCCTGACGAAGGATTTTTCCTGAATGGCAAGCCGGTGAAGATTAAAGGAACGTGCAACCATCAGGACCACGCCGGCGTGGGTTCTGCGCTGCCCGACCGCATTCAGTACTACCGCATCGAGAAGCTGAAAGAGATGGGCGTGAATGGCTATCGGACCTCGCACAATCCGCCCACGCCCGAGTTGCTGGATGCCTGCGATCGGCTTGGGATGCTGGTGATGGACGAAACGCGGAGAATGTCGTCGGACGCGGAGGCCCTGGGCGATTTGGAGAGAATGATTCGCCGGGACCGCAACCACCCGAGCGTGATTATCTGGTCGCTCGCGAACGAGGAACCGTCGCAGGGCAATGAGCGTGGGGCGCGTATTGTCAGCACCATGAAGCGGCTGGCCCGCCGGCTCGACCCGAGCCGCCCGGTCACTACCGCCATGGACGACGGATGGGGCGAGGGCGTCTCCGGGGTGGTGGACGTCCAGGGCTTCAATTACAAGCGCGGCCCGGAGATCGAGGCGTTTCATCAGCGATTTCCCAAGCAGCCGACGATCGGCACGGAAACCGGCAGCACCGTCTCGACGCGCGGCATCTACGTGAACGACAAGGAGCAAGGCTATGTCAGCGCTTACGATCTGAACTTCCCCCCCTGGGCCGCGACGGGAGAAACATGGTGGAAGATTTACGCCCGGCGGCGTTTCTTGTCCGGAGGTTTTTTCTGGACCGGGTTTGATTACCGGGGCGAGCCCACACCCTACGAGTGGCCCTGCATCAACTCTCATTTCGGGGCCCTTGATACGTGCGGGTTCCCCAAGGACAACTTTTATTACTATCAGGCGTGGTGGAGCGACAAACCGGTTTTGCACTTGTTCCCGCACTGGAATTGGCCCGGCCAAGAGGGCCAGGAAATCGACGTCTGGTGCCACAGTAACCTCGAGAAAGTCGAACTGTTCTTGAACGGCAGGAGTCTTGGAACGAAGGAAGTGGCCCGCGATTCGCACGTCGAGTGGAAGGTGCCATACAAGCCCGGCACGATTGAAGCCCGGGGCTACAAAGGCGGCCGGCAAGCATTGGCGGATAAGCGCGAGACCACGGGCGGGCCGGCGAAGATCCTCCTGCGGCCGGACCGGCCGCAGATCGAGGCGGACGGCGAAGACGTTTCGCTGGTCGAGGTGCAGGTGCAGGATAGCCAGGGGCGCCTCGTTCCCGTTGCCGACAACGAGATCCTGTTTCATGTTTCGGGCAGCGGAAGAATCATCGGTGTGGGCAACGGGGACCCGAGCAGCCATGAGCCGGATAAGGCCCAGAAACGCCGAGCCTTTAACGGGCTGTGCATGGTCATCGTGCAGTCTCAAAAGGAGCCCGGCGAAATCCGGTTGGAAGCTACTTCAGCGGGGCTGGAGCCGGCGACGGCGACCATCGCGAGCGTGAAAGCAGCGCTCCGGCCTGCCGTTGCGTAACGGCGGCGATCGGCGCGTGAATTTTCGAGGTCGTGATCACTTCGTCTGGGGCAGGCTGGCGTTGTACATTGCGTCGAGCAGGTCCTGCGTTTCGCCATCGTAGTCCGCATCCAGTGACCACATGAAAGTCCCGCCCAGGCCCATTCGCCACACCGAATAGGCCACCCGGTAAAACGTCGAAAATGCATCGTCGTAAGTGATGAATCCCGGCTTGCCATCGGTCCTCAGCATGTAAGGAACCAGCGAGTAGGTGTCGTAATAGGTCCGCCAACCGTTCTGGTTGATGCGCTGCTTGATGAACGTTCCGTAATTCTCGGAAATGACGACGTTCCCGCAAGGGGAGTCGGTTGTGTTGCAAAATCCCCACAGAGCACTGACGTTCTCGTAGAGATACCCATAAAAGGGCGTGCCCATGTTGAGCTGGGCAGGAGAGACGCTTAGATCGTTGAGGTAGATATCGATGGCCTGCTTCACCGAACCCCCGGGCTCGCAATTGTAGGGGGCGGGATTGAACGGATCGCGGAAAATCGCGGAATTGAGCTGCGCGTCATCAGTCCAGGGGCCGGCGCAGTCGTACATCATGATGTTGAAGTAATCCACCAGCGGGGTCACGTTGGGAAAGTTATAATCGCTGTTATTCCAAGGCGGAACGTCGGCGGAAAGGACGAACGTGGGGCTGGGGAAAGCCGCTCGAAGAGCGGTCACGAGGTCGAGAAACGTAGCGGCATCCAGAGCGGTGCCGGGGTATTCCCAGTCGATGTCGACGCCGTCGTAGCCATGCGTATCCTCAAAAACTTGCAAGTTCGCCACCAGGGTTTCGACCAGACGGGGCTGCGTTTCGAGCGCCCCAAAATCCCCGCTCAGAAGCAGCAGGACTTTGACCCCTGCCGCATGCGCTTTCTCGATCAGTGCGGGCTCCAGGAACCCTTGAGGCACCACCAGATTGGCGTTGGCATCGAAGGTCACGCCATCGTGATTAATGTGAGTCAGCTTCGACATGGGGATTTGCGCCGAGCTATAGGGCGGAGTCTGCGTCCGGCTCCAATAGCCATAATCGCCCACCAACCGCTTGGTGAGTTGCTGGCCTTGCGCAGGGACCATCCAGGGGCCGCACATGAGTGCCAAGACCAACAAGCCCCATCTGCTCACTGCGGAACGTCGAAAGTATTTCATAGGAGTCGCCCCGTTCGAAGAGTTCTCAGTTGGCCGCGGTGGTAAAGCAAAGTATACACTGCGGTGAGCCACCGCGCCACGCCGGAACTTTCTCGTTACCCTCTTGTGGAAGCACCCAGCACTGAAGGCCTGACTGAAGATTGAATGCAGGGGCGCTCGGGTGTATATTACGGGTCGGGGGAAAGCTGAAAACGGAAGTTCTGGGTTACACTTCTGCAGGAGTTTTTTTCAGGAGGGTCTTGCTGAAGGAGCAGCGGGTCTTCGAGAGGGCCGAGCCAGCGGGGTCTGGTGTGACATCGCCTTGAGGTTCGAAACCATCGAAGGTGTTGGCAGTTCTCTGCGTGCCCCGGCACAGCGCGACAGCATCTCCTGGGCGCCAGCCTGATAGCGTCTCCAGAAGCTGGCGAGGGGCGGTGAATTGCCGCACAGGCTCCGCGGATCCGAAGGAGATGACATGAGTGTAGCTACTTCAAGTCACGAATCTAACGATCCGCGGAGATTTCTCTGCGGACTCCTGTTAACCGTCCTGTTGACTATGCCCGCGATGCTCTTCGGCCAGGGCTACTTTGGGACCGTGAGCGGGGAAGTCACGGACCCAAGCGGGGCGATAATCCCGGGGGCCAAGGTTACGCTCGTCGATCAGCAGAAGGGCTATCGGTTCGCCACCACCTCGGACAGTGTGGGGCGCTACTTGTTCACCTCGATTCCGCCGGGATTGTATTCCGTGTCCGCAGAAATGCCCGGCTTTGAGAAATTGGTGCGCACCGGCATCACGCTGAACGTCAGCGAAAACGTGTCGGCAAACCTGCGTATGAAGGTCGCCACCACGACGCAAGCCGTCGAGGTCCAGGCCCAGGCGCAGCACCTGGCCACCGAAGATGCCGTGACGGGCCAAGTGGTCAACCGCCGGTTCATCAACGATCTTCCGCTGGTCGACCGTTATGTGCTTGACTTTATTGAGCTTGGACCGGGTATGAACAACCAGAGCGACACGAATTCTGTCGGCGACACCGGAACGAACTTCGTCTCCAACGGCAGCCGCGGCGCCAATTCCGACATTCTGATGGACGGCGCCACGATCACCAACTTCGAGCCCAACGGCGGCATCACTAACGTCACCTATACCCCGTCCGTAGACGCCGTGGAAGAATTCAAGGTGGAGCAGACAAACTTCAGCGCCGAATATGGATTTACCGGCGCCACCGTCGTCAACATGGTCACGCGTTCCGGCAGCAACTCCTTCCACGGCAGCGCCTACGATTTCTCTCGCAACGCGATCACCGACGCCAATAACTGGTTCAACGATGCGACCCAAACTCCCATTCCCCCCGTACACCGGCAAAATTACGGCGGCACTTTTGGCGGGCCCATCATCAAGAATAAAACCTTCTTTTTCTTTGACTGGGATGGTACGCGAGAGTCTTATATGGGAACCTATATGGCGGGCGTTCCTAGCGCCGCCGAACGCAACGGCGACTTTGGCGAATTGTGCGCCGCCAATGGCGGCACCTTCAATTCCGCTGGACTTTGCAACGCCATCGCGGGCCAACTCTATGATCCTTATTCCGGCACGTTCCAATCCCCGGCGAATGAGCCCGTCGGCGCCTACCGCAGCGCCTTCATTCCATTCAATAACCTTGCCATCTATGCCAGCCCCGGAGATCCCAACCTGAACGGCACGCCCTACCAGTTGACTTCGGCAGCCGGAAACCTGATCGACCCGGTTGGCCAGAAGTTAATGAATCTGTTCCCCCAGGCAAATATCCCTGGAGGGAACATCTACGACAACTGGATTGCCTCAGGAGCGAGCTCCGACGGCGGCGACCAGTTCGACCTCAAGATCGACCACCGCTTCAGTGAAAAGAATTTGCTCAGCGCCAAGTACTCAGATGGTTGGGGCGGCAGTACTCCCTACAACTGTTTCAAGAATTTCACGGATCCTTGCGGGAGCGGGCCGAACCAAAGCGCCGCTCACCTGTTCGCGATCAATGACACGCACACCTTCAGTCCTACGCTGCTTTTGACCAGCACGCTAGGCTTCACGCGCGGCTCGGAGCTGATCGATGCTTACAACAAGAAGCTGAACGCCGATCCCCTCGGCACCCTGGGTTTTCCGTCGTATCTTTATGGCAACGGCTTTCTCGGGGTTCCCGCCATATCCATATATCCCGGATATTATTCTGCCGCTTACACCGACATCGGGCAGGATGAATACGGCAACTACGTGCAGGGCCAGGACACGGGCCAACTCATCGAGCAGCTCACGAAAATCAAGGGGAAACACGAGCTGAAGTTCGGCTTCGAGGGCCGGCTGCACCAGCAAAACTATATTCAGACGAACGCGCCGGAGGGCGTCTTGGGTTTCGGCAGTCTGGGCAGTTCGCAGTGCCCGAACCCCGATATTACGGTGTGCGGGGGCGATGGCATGGCCAGTCTTATGATGGGCCAGTTGATGGGCGGCTACGCTTACTACGAAATCCAGTTTGAAGTGGCGTCGGAAAACTACCAATATGGCGGATTTGCCCAGGACAACTGGAAAGTCTCTCCCAAACTGACTTTGAATTTGGGACTTCGCTACGACGTCTCTTTGCCCAGAACGGAACGCCATAACCGCATGAACTGGTTTGACCCCAGCGCTGTGTCCTCCCTCTATGTGCCCGGGTTCAGTTTGCTTCATGGCGGAGAGAGGTTTAATAGCGCCAGCGTGCGCTCCGACTGGCTGACGGACTGGAATGACTTCCAACCGCGCCTCGGCCTCGCATATATGTTGGGCGGGAAAACTGTCCTTCGCGGAGGTTACGGCATCTATTTCAGCCAACCCCGCTCGGGGGCCAATGGCTTATTGAGTTACGGCTCCCAAGGCTTCAACCAATCAACGAGTGCGGTCACCACCTATCAAAATGACGGCGCGACGCCCTGGCTGCATCTCAGTAACCCCTTCCCGAACGGGTTGATCGAGCCACCGGGAAGCTCCCTCGGCATCTTGAACGATGTGGGCTACGGGGCCGTCGGACCGCTCCGTACTGCGGCGGCTGCCCGCACTCCCTACGAGCAAAGCTGGAGCTTCGGGATCGAGCGTCAACTACCTTCCAGTATGCTGCTTGACGTGCAGTACATCGGCAAGAAAGGAACTCGTCTGTATTTTGGGGGCGACAATAGTCTCGACATCCTGGGGCCGCAGGTTGAGAACCTGACTCCGACGGAAATTGGCAACCTCGGCAACTATGTCAACAATCCCTTCGCCTCGGTCCTCACGAACTCCTACTACTCCAACAGCAGCCTTACCAGCCCGACCGTCCAGGCCTTCCAGCTCATGTTGCCGTATCCGCAGTTCACCGGTGTAGCCTTGGACGAGCCGCCCAGCGCCAATTCCATCTATAATGCGCTGCAAATCACGCTGGAAAAGCACTACTCCAACGGTTTGCAACTCTCAGCGAATTACACGTGGTCGAAATCCATCGACGATTCCTCGATCGCCGACACCAATGTGGCTTGGCTTTCGAATTATGGCCAAAACTCGGCGAATTATGGCCTCCAGGATCCCAATCGGACATACCTTGAACGCAGCCTCTCCACTTTCGACATGCCGCAACAGTTGAAATTTAACTATACCTATGACCTTCCCTTCGGTCGTGGAAAAGCTTTCCTTAACAACATGCCTCGGGCCCTTGAACTCATCTTCGGAGGCTGGAAAACCGCCGGGGTGTGGACCATTCATGACGGCTGGCCGCTTCAGTTTGCGGCCACCGGTTGCGGTACTCCGATATATACTTACGGTTGCCAGCGGGCCGATATCGTCGGCAAGCCGACACGCAGCGGAGGCTCCGATGGAAACTGGATTAATAACTACTTTGCAAACCAGAATGTCTTCCAGATTCCAGCCCCTTACACCCTGGGCACTGCGGCGCGGGCTATAGGGACCGTGCGCAGTCCCTTCACCTTCACTAACAACTTGTCCATTTTGAAGGACTTCGCACTCTCCCAGAGCCACGAAGCTTTGAAGCTCGAGTTGCGCCTGGAAGCGGAGAATGCCTTCAACCACCCCGTATTCGGTACGCCGGACACCTACGTAGGCGATCCCAACTTCGGCGTGATCAACTATACGGCGGCGTCGATCCCGCCACGGCAGTGTCAGTTGGCTTTGAAATTCTACTTCTAGGGCGGCCATGCGCGCAAAACTCTTGGTCGCAGTTATGGCGGGGCTGGGGCTGGCCATCGGGGCGGAAACGACCTACCGCGTCTGGCCTTCCCAGCCGCCGGCGGACTGTCCCTTCCAGCCCTCGTCGTCTCTGGCGGGCATTGCCTTCACGGGAAGGCACATTCGTTACGCTAATGCCGATACCTGGTACCCGTCGTGGGCCTCCGACGGCAACATGTATTCACCCTGGACCGACGGCAGCGTCGGCGACGTCAAGTCAGGCTCCGGGGGCGAAAAAGCCACGACCGGCCACGCCACCATCGTCGGCGACGATCCGCTGAATCTTAAGATCATCAATGTGGGGGTGTTTCCGGGGAACCCGGCGCCCTACGGCGGGCGCTATCCCTGCGGCAGCCTTGTGTACAACGGGGTGTGGTACTACGGCACGTATTGCCTGCTCGAGACTCCGGGCAAAGGGCTCAACTGGGATGTGCTCGGGCCTCTCGTGGGCTTCCGTTATTCGACAGATTTCGGCAAGACCTGGCACGACACGCCGCATACGCCGTCCCAGCCCCTCTTTGCTGAGCCAGCGAAGCCTGGCGGCAAAGTAAAAATGGGAGCGCCACACTTCGTGGACTTCGGAAGGAACATGCAGTATTCACCGGACGGCAAGGCCTACCTGGTCGGCCACGGCGCCATCGACCCCGACCCCAAGCCAAGAGACGGCAACCTCAGTTGGATTACCGGTGACCAGATTTACATGGCGCGCGTTTCGCCCGGCATCCAAAACTTGAACGATGCTTCGAAGTATGAATTCTTCGGCGGCCACGATGCTTCCGGCCACCCAGTTTGGACGCGGGACTTTTCCAGGATCAAACCCCTGGTGGATTGGAACAACAACACGGGCTGCGTCACCATGACCTACGACGCGCCGCTGCAGAAATATCTTCTGGTGATCACCGACGGCGGCAACACCATCTCAAAATACAACACCTACATCCTGGAATCCGACCACATCACCGGCCCCTGGAAACTCGCCGTCTACATGCGCCACTTTGGCGAGCAAGCCTACTTCGTCAACTTCCCCTCGAAGTTCATCGGCAAGGACGGCCGTTCGGCATGGCTGTGCTACGCCGCGAACTTCACCAACGGCTATTTGCACACGAATTACCGTGACGATCCGCCCGGCGGCGGGTATGGAATGACCCTTCAGGAAGTTCGGCTGTTGGGCCCGTCAGACAAGGCGAAGCCGGGGCAACGGTGAGGAGTGGTCCGCCGGGTAGCGGAGGCCGGGGGCAATTTGCACGCCTGCTATAGACCCGACGCCTGGCCATACGTTGTACACACGCGCCTGTTCGCTTACAATAGTGCTTGGTTAACATCTGGCCTCAGGTCAGGAGGTAGACCGGCTTGAAACTGTAAAGACATTCACCGTCCTCAATTTGAATCAACGGTGTCCTCTGAAATGAGGGCCACCGCTTACTGCTTTCCCGGAGGAAAGAATGTCTTTACTGTCCGTCGCCGATCTTGGCTTCCAATATCCTTCCCAGTCCGGTCCGCTTCTTCACAAAGTTTCATTCGAAATCAATCCCGGCGACCGAATCGGACTTGTCGGCCCCAACGGGGCAGGGAAGTCGACACTTCTGCGTGTCCTTGCCGGAGAGCTCGAACCTCAGTCGGGCGTGGTCGTGCGGCGCCAGCAACTCCGCGTGAGCTATATTGCTCAGGAGCGTGCGGAAGACGGGGAGGAAGCGCTTAGAACTTACCTCCTCCGCGCCTACCCCGGCTTGGCAGAGACCCACCAGGAAATCCGGCGCCTCGAGTCGCACTTGGATGACGACAAGCAAGCTTGCCGCTACGCCGAACTTCTTAGCGCTTTCGAAGAGCAGGGGGGATTCCGGCTCGAAGCCGAATCCGAAAGGGTTCTGGACGGACTTGGGTTCCGCGCGCACGAGCGAGATCTGCGGGTGTCCTGCCTCTCGAGCGGCCAGCGCGCTCTCGCCGAACTCGCCAAGCTGCTTGTTGCCCCTGCCGACCTCCTGCTTATTGACGAGCCCACCAATCATCTCGACATCACGGCGCGAGAGTGGTTGGAGGGTTACCTTGCTCAGCTTGCGGTTGCCTATCTAGTGGTGTCGCACGACCGCGCCTTCCTGAATCGCGCCACCAGTCGCACCTTCGAACTGGCACGCCCGGCGGTACACTCCCAGCAACGCACCATGGTCGTATACGAAGGCAATTACGACTTCTACGTCGCGCAGCGCGCGCTGCGGGAATCTCAGGCCTGGGAGCTTTTCAGTGCGCGCGAACGGCAGGCGGCAGCCGCTAACCGCGCAGCGGATCGGCGTTTGAGGTTGGCGCGCCGCGTGGCCAAACCGCCTGAGGGTGTCCGGGCAGGCAAAGACCACTACGCTCGCAAAGCAGCCAAGGTGGCTCGCACGGCTCGGATTCTGCGCGAACGGACGGAGCGCTTGCCCGCGGCGGGAAAGCCCTGGCGGGAAGCCCCCGTCCCGGCGCTGGATTTCCCCAATATCGCCCGAAGGGGCGGCGTCGCCCTGCGCGTCGAGGGTCTCACCAAGGCCTTTGACGGCAAAGTCCTCTTTCAAAACCTGAGCTTCTACGTTCAGTCAGGTGCGCGCTGGGCGGTCCTGGGCCCGAATGGCTGCGGTAAAACCACGCTTTTTAGGATTTTTCTGGGCATCGATACAGCTGACTCAGGCAGCGTGCAGTTCGCCGGCAAAAGTCGGCTTGGTTACTACGCCCAGGAGGGTGAGAACCTGAATGGCGCCAAATCCGCTCTCGAACTTTGCCTGGAAGTTCATCCCGACGAAACGTGGGTTCGCACCGTTCTCGGCTGCTTGCGACTGCGGGGAGAAGAGGCGACGCGGGCCATTCAGAGAATGAGCGCCGGCGAACGCGCGAAAGTGGCTCTGGCGAGGTTGCTGATCAGTGGCGCCGATTTCCTGCTTCTTGACGAACTCACCAACCACCTCGACATCGAAACGCGCGAAGCTGTGGAGGATGCGCTCCTGCGTTTTCCAGGAACCATCCTGTTTATTTCTCACGACCGCTACTTCGTCAGTAAGCTCGCGGATGAGGTCCTTGATTTGTCGCCTGCAGCAAAGCTGGAGCGAGACTCCTGGCTGCCCCCGGAATGACACGCTGGATCGCCCTATCCACGGCAGCGGCGGAAGAGTTGGGTCATGCCTCTTTCTTGGGCCAGCCATAAATGTAATGGTCGTGCTGGCTGGCGCCGTCCTCCGGCATGGCCGCCATAATTTCGGGCGGCACATCCTGCATATTTTCCAGGATCACGTCAGCGATATGCCGTTGGGGGCGGCTGGCAGGGCGCTCCGGTTCAGCGAGCTTTTGAAGCCACGCCTCAAGAGAAAGACCCTCCGCAGCAGCTTTCGCTTTCAGAGCCGCCGCCTGTTCGTCGGGAAGCTCGATCACCGTCATGAGAAATCTCCCACACCCATTGTAAAAGCGCGGTCTTACTCTATCTGAAAGGTTTTGTCCCGTTAGTTGCACGATTCGCTGCGGCAAAAGAACCCCGTTAGCCTGGCGCCGCGGCGAAGAACTGCTTAACGTGCAGTTTCTTGGCGCGGCGCTTCGCTTGCCACAGATCGTAGGCAAGCTGCATCTGCAACCAGTGCTCTGGTGTGCTCCCGAACGCCTTGGACAGCCGCAACGCCATTTCCGCCGTGACGCCGGAGCGGCCGTTGAGAATCGACGAGAGAGTCTTGCGCGTGACGCCCAAGCCCTTCGCCGCCTCGGTCACGCTCAGATCGAGCGCCTTAAGGCAGTCCTCCCGGACTATCTCGCCGGGGTGCGGGGGATCGTACATATCCATGTGTCTTTCCTCCTGTCGCTACGTGCTTACTGACAGCAGCGGCGGAAGAGTTGTGTCAGCAGCCCGAGCGCCAGATCTGTTTCCTCGCGCGTGATGGTGAAGGAAGGCGCCAGGGTGAAGACGTTCTTGTAGTAGCCTCCCACGTCGAGGACGAGTCCGTAGCGGCGTCCGGCAACTTCGACGTCGCCTTTCAAGCCCTCTGCAAAAATGCGGTCCACGAGGTCGCGGTCCGGGGTCACTCCATCCTCTTTGCAAACTTCGATGCGCAGGGCCAGCCCTAATCCGTCCACATTCCCAATAATGCCGGGGAAGCGGCTTTGCAGGTCCCTAAGGCCGGTGAGGAAATAGGCGCCTTTTTCGTTCACCAGTTTCTCGTAGTCCTCTTCTTCGAGCATCTTGAGCGTCTCCAGCGCCACTGCCGTGCCCAAGGTGTTTGAGGAGAAAGTGGAGTGGGTTGAACCGGGAGGGAAAAGCTCCGGCGTGATCAGTTCTTCGCGCGCCCAGATGCCGGAGATGGGATTCAGTCCGTTGGTGAGCGCCTTACCAAAGACAATAATATCCGGGGTAATACCGAAATTCTCAATGGCCCAGAACTTCCCGGTGCGATAAAAGCCCATTTGGATTTCGTCATCGACGATCAGAATCTTGCGCCGGTCGCAGGTTTCCTTGAGTCGCTGAAAATAAGTGCGCGGCGGAATCACGTAGCCGCCCGTCCCCTGCACAGCTTCAATATAAAATGCGCCGTACTCCGCGCTCTGGGCTTTCGCGTCCCACACCCCGTGATATTCGTTGTCGAAGAGGTGAGCGAACTGGTCCTCGCAGTAGAGGTTGCAGGTTTCGGGCTTCAGCCCATAGATGCAGCGAAAGCAGTAGGGATAAAAGACGAACTGGGCGCGCTCGCCGAAGTGGCCATAGCGGCGGCGGTAGCGGTAACTCGAGGTGATGGCGGAAGCGCCCAGCGTCCGTCCGTGATACCCGCCCATGAAGGCGAACATCAGGCTCTTGCCGGTGTAATTCCGCACCAGCTTCAGCGAGTCCTCGATGGCTTGTGAGCCGCCCACGTTGAACTGCACCCGGCCCTTCACTCCGAAGCGTTTCTCGCAGTATTGAGCGATGCGCGCCGCCACTTCCACCTTTTCGGCGTGCAGGTACTGGCAGGCAAGTTGGGGAAGCCGGTCCACTTGCCGCTTCAAAGCCTCGCCCAGCCGGCGATTCTTGTAGCCAAAGCTCGCCGCTGAATACCACATCTGGAGGTCGAGGTAGGGCGTGCCTTGCTCGTCGTAAAGGTAGCTGCCTTCGCAATCGACAAAAATCTTCGGAGGGTCGAGGTAATGGACCGTGTCACCGAAGGAACAATACTTTCGTTCAAGTTGTAACAGTTCGTCAGTTCTTGTACTTGCCCCAGAAATCGCCAAAGGATTATTGCCTCCGTTAAAGAATGCACACGACAGTTGGCGTTACCGGATCCCCGCAGAGGATCAATTGAGTAGCCGGGGGCAACGCCCCGGGAAGGCGGGCCAACCACGCCGGCCGACCCTGAAAGGGTCGAATCCCGTGGCATCGCTCCGCTTCCATCGAAGAGCGGTGGTTCGACCCGTTCAGGGTCGGGAAACGAACGTCGCGCTCACCGGGGGCGTTGCCCCCGGCTATTATCTTCTGCCCTTACAGGGCAGCGTCCAGCAAACTCGCAACGGCTTGCTCAACATCCGCAAAGGTATCAAACGGACGGCACGCTTTGCCGTTCTCCTGGCAATAGGCGAGCAACTGCCGTTTGGCAAAGACCACATCCGCCTGATCTACGGCGAATCGATCGGAGAGCCCATCGCCCACGAAGATGATGGGATGCCTTCCTTCTCCGAGGCGCCGAAGCAGCGCCGCTTTGCACGTGCCGCACCCATGCTCGCAAGGCGGAGACGAATGGGGGAAGGAGGGTATCAGGCGGCGGCCCTCGAGCCGCAGGGCGCTCGAGAATACCTGCATGCCGTTTCGAAGCGGGCCCTCCATGCCGGCGCGCTTCAGGACGCGTGCGATCACGTAGTCGAATCCTTCGCTTAAAACATAGAGCGGAATGCCTCGCTGTTGTGTAAACCGGTGGAACGTGGTGAAACCAGGGTCAATGGGAACCGCATCAATTAAGGCGTTGAGATCCTCCGCGGAGGCGTCCACGAGCGCGATCTGCCGCTCCAGGCATTCGCGCGACCCGATCAACCCGCGCGTCCACTCCAGCTCGACATCCCGCCAGGAAGGATGCGCCAGTTGCGCCAGGATTTCGTCTGTAACGTCGCGCTGGGTGATCGTCCCATCAAAGTCTGTGAAGATGATCATTTCATGCGGTATGTGGTAGCTGGTATGTAGCCGGTGGGGCCTATTCTCCCCACCTACCACCTCCGACATACCATCTACCCCTTCCTCTCATCGACCAACCGCCGCGGCTTCCTTCCCTGCGTCAACTCTCCGGGCGGCAAGATGCGAAACTCAAGCCGGTACATCCCGCAGAGTTGGTTCGCCCAGACTTCCGGGTAGCGCGCTTCGAGGTTCTTCCGCACGGCATTTTCGACCGTCGAGGGGTTCGTGCCGTTCGTCAACTCGACCCGGAACTCCAGGATATCGTGGACGCCTTCCTGCCGAACCGCCACTTGCCAATTCTCGGAAATCCCTTCCACATCGTGGAGCACGCGCTCGAAGATTTCCGGGTACATGTTCCCGGCCCCCATCACCACCATTTCGTCCACCCGGCCGCGGATTTTGGCCATGCGGCGGATCGTAGCGCCGCAGGGGCAAGGTTCATTGATGAACCGTGTCAAATCGCGCACCCGGTACCGAATGAGCGGCATGGTGCGGCGCGAAAGCGTGGTCACCACAAGTTCGCCGTAACCTTCTGAATCGGGGTCAAGAATCTCGATAAAGTAATTGAACTCGTCCAGGTGATAGCCTTCCCGCCTGAGACACTCCATCGCCGTGCCCCCGCCCTGCTCGGTGGATCCGTAGCCGAGAACTACAGGGCAGTTCCAGACGCGCTCGACGTAGCTCCGATACACTTCCGTCATGCGGTCGCCGGCAGCGACGATCAGCTTCAGCGGGAAGACGCCTTCTTGCTCTGCAATCTCGCTCAGGCTCACCAGCCAGGTTGGGTCTGCGGCGATGACGTTATATTTGTAGATCGGCATGCGGGAATAGAGTTCGCGCGGGTGAGGCTTGCCCGTCGCCGAACAGAAAACTCCCATACGCTTGCAGGCTAGAAAGGTGACCCAACCGCTGATCCAATACCCCGCGTCGAACGTACAGACGACCCGGTCGCCCGGGCGCACGCCGTTTTCCCACATGGCCGCCGCCTCGTAGCGTGCCGTGAACTCCAACTCCTCGTAATCGAAATAGACGCGCTTGGGGCCTCCGGAGGTGCCGGTGGTTTCAAACACCAATTGCGGCTCGCGGCAGAGGAAATCTTCCGCCGGCAGGTTGCGCAAGTCCTCGGGTGTGGTGAAGAGGTCCCCCAGGTCTTCCGGGCGCCGGACTCGCTTCGCCACGATGCCGCTCTCGCGCAACTTGCGCCCGAAGAAGGCTTGCCGCTCTGCCGCGTAGCGCACCACCTCGCAAAACGAGTCGCGTTGAATGCCTTCAATCAGCGCGCGTGGCACATATTTCCCCCAGCGAACAAGGCTCGGGACCGATTCGCCGATCAGGGCGCGCTCAACGAGTTTGCGGATACGGCTTAACATTTGGAAGCGTTCCTGGTCCGTGGTCCTTTGTCCGTTGTCAGTCGTCCGTTGTCAGTCGTCCGTTGTCAGTCGTCCGTTGCACAAAACCAGACCAAGCCGGAGGAACTGACCACTGACTACGGACAACGGACGTCCTACATCAAATAGGTCGACTCCCCGGAACGCGTAGGCCGAGTTGCCAGCAAGTCGATGTAGGTACTTTTCTCGAGCAGCGCCTGGCCCACCTGCGCGATGGCATGGGCGGAATCCGGCCGTGCCAAATCCTTCTGGCGGCGGCTCATCTCCGCCAGGGTTTCCGGTTTGCTGAGCATCTGCGTTACGGCTTGAGGAATCTCCTCGAGAGTCCGGGCCTGCACGGCTACACCTTGCTGCACCAGGTAACGAACGTGCCGCTCTTCCGGTCCCGGAATAGGATGGGTCACAATCATCGGCAGGCCCGCCGCAAGCGCTTCTGCGGTGGTCAAGCCGCCCGGCTTGGTGATCAGAAGGTCGGCCGCCGCCATCAATTCCGGTATGGTGTCTGTCCAGCCAAAGACGTGAAGATCCAGCGTGATCTTGCCCCTCAACTGCTCCAGATTCTGCTTGAGGACGTCATCGTGCCCGGCCACCACCAGGACCTGAAGTGGAAATCGGCAGAGTTCCAGCCTTTCGACGATCACATCGAGTGGGGCCGGACCCATGCCCCCTCCCATCACCAACACGACGGGCCGGTGAGCGTCCAAACCCAGGGCTCGCCGGAGTTCATTCCGATCCTGGGGAAGCGCAAATACCGGGTCAACGGGAATGCCACACACCAGAATCCGGTTGGGCGAGGTTCCCCAATTCACCAACTGCGAGCGCGCCTCTTCGCTGCCTACACAGTAGACATCGACTTCCGTCTGCGCCCAGGGTGGCTCTGCCTGAAAATCCGTCTGCACGGCCAAAATGGGAGCGTGAAACCATCCCTCGCGCTTGCCCAGGGCGGCGATTTCAACGGCGCCGATTTCATTGGCGACGACCAGGTGAGGAGCATACGCTTTGAGCTCCTCGAGCGCTTTCTTGCACCCGCGGCGAAATACCCAGTGAGGAGCCGTGGTACGGTGGAGCTTCTTTTGCCGGCGCTCGAAGAGCCATCGCCAAACACGTGGAGCGCGCCGAAGCATCCACCAGTAAGGGCGGACGTACAACATCAGGAACCAGGAGCGCGCTACCTTCAGGACGTCCAGGAGATGGACTTCGACAGGATCAATGCAATCGTAGAGCGCCCGCTGGAGCACTTCCGCCGCACGAACATGCCCCGTGCCGACACTCAGGGTCAATATGAAGATACGTTTTGAAGTCACTAGGAACCTGGGAAACTGGAAAATGGAAATTAGAAACTGGAAAATGGAAAATGGAAACCGGAAACTTGAAAATGGAAACTTGAAAATGGAAAGTCGAAACTGGAAATTCGTAGGACCGGGAAGCGATCAATATCTCGGCCCTCGGCATCAGTCACAGATCGCTTTCGATGGCGTGTCTCCGCGTTTACAGTTCTGTCCTCCCATTTTCGAGTTTCCATTTTCCAGTTTCTATTCTCCAGTTTCCATTTTCCATTTTCCGTCTTTACTGGAATTTTCGCACCAGCAGCACCGCATTGAGGCCGCCGAAGGCGAAGGAATTGGAGACGGCCACCCGTACAGGAATCTCTCGCGCTTGATTGGGGACATAGTCCAGGTCGCACTCGGGATCCGGCGTGGTGTAATTCGCGGTGGGCGGGATGCAACTGCATTCGATGGCCAGCGTCGTGGCCGCCAGTTCGATGGCCCCCGTGGCCCCCATGGTATGGCCGTGCATGGATTTTGTGGAGCTGATGGCCAGCTTGCGAGCGTGCTCGCCGAATACCTTCTTGATGACCTGCGTTTCGGTGGCGTCGTTCAGGCGCGTGCCGGTGCCATGGGCATTAATGTAATCGACTTCGTTCGCGGCAACGCCGGCTTCCTCAAGGGCCATGCGCACTGCACGAGCCGGCCCCTCGATGGAGGGCTGGGTAATATGTCCGGCATCTGAACTCAGGCCGTAGCCGGAGATCTCCGCGAGGATTTTGGCCCCGCGCTTTTTTGCATGCTCAAGTTCCTCAAGCAGCAGCATGGCGGCCCCTTCGCCCATGACGAAACCCTCGCGGTCCGCCGAAAAAGGCCGGCAGGCCCGGCTGGGATCGCCGTTCCCCGTGGCCAGGACCCGGACCGATTCCCAGGAACGGATCATTCCCACGGTGATCGGCGCCTCGCACCCCCCGGTCAACATCAGGTCGGCCATCCCAAATTTGATCATGTGAAAAGCTTCGCCAATCGCATGACCTGAAGACGAGCAGGCCGTGGCAGTTGTAAAGGAGGGCCCTTGCGCGCCAAATTCCATGCAGATTTGAGAAGTGGCGGCGTTGTGCATCATGCGGGGAATGGTGAACGGGTGCAGCCGTGTCGCCTGTTGGGCGTAAAGGTTGAAGTAGCCGTTATCCAGGGTGTTGGCGCCCGCCATTCCGCTGCCGCTCACCACCCCGAAGCGAGGGCCTTCCTCCTCGCGTACCTCGATTCCACTCGAGGTCATAGCTTCCTGCGCGGCTAGCAAGCCGAACTGGCTGAAGCGATCCAGCAAATCGAGCCGCTTGGCGGGAAAGTAATCCGTCGGAGTGTAGTCCGGAACTTCGGCAGCAATCTGAACCGTCAGCGCAGAGGGATCAAATTGGCAAATACGGCGAACCGCCGACCGGGCTTCCAGCAGGTTCTTGAAAAAGCTTGGCGCGTTCTTGCCTACGGAAGCAAAGACGCCTACACCGGTAATGACGACTCTTCGCACGATTCACCCTTGTGAATTTAATTGGCTGTGGCGGCCGGGGCCTCGCCCTTCGCCATCGCCACCAGATCGGAAATGTCCTTACCTTCCAAAACTCGTGTCAGGCTGTCCACCACCTGGCGGACTGAGCGCATGTTCTGCGCCACCGCGTCCGGGATATCAATCTTGAATTCCTCTTCCAGCGCGAAGAGGATATTGACTCCGTCCAGCGAGTCTATGCCCAATTCCGCGAACTTCGAATCGATAGTGATTTTGCTCGGGTCCAGATGCTGCTCTCGAGCAATAATCTCAATTACCTTCTGGGTTGTGTCCATTTATGCTCCTCGTGACCGGTTTCACCGGTGCACCTAAGTGGAAATACCGATGGAATTCCGTTCCGCAAGTTGGGAGACGAGCTTCAGCAGTTCGGTAATCCGAAATGGCTTGTCGAGAAGGGCGTAAGCGCCCAGGTCTTGGGCCAGCTTCCTTTCCGTATGACTGAAGAAGGAAGACATGAGAACAATTTCGTGCTTGGCATTTTGCTTTCTGAGATGTCGAAGCAGATCTAAGCCCGACTCATTGGGCATGTGTAAATCGGCGATGATAATGCGGCAATCGTTGTCGCGCGCCAAAGCTTCTCGCGCCGCCAACCCGTCGGCTACCGCTTCCACCTGCGGATATCCGTTGGCTTCCAGGACCTCAGACAGCAGGTCACGGCTTTCGAGGTCGTCGTCAACAACAAGAATCCTGCTCACTACGCGCACACTCCTGGTGCTTGGTCAGAAGTATCTTGGGCACGAAGATGGCCAACGACCGCACTAGTTTTTAACTAATTGTAAATAAAAGAGTTGAATGCGCGCTGAGGCAAGTTCGAGCGGCCTTGGATTCCGAAGCGCGTGGTACAGTGTGTCAAAATGCCACAGATTGAGGACTTTTAGTCTTAAGCCGATCGCCGTGCCTCCATCTGCCCTTTCGGTCACCCTTCTATTCCTCCTATCTTATTGATTTACATAGTCGATGTCATTCCTGGCGAGCCTGCGGACGAATTCTGATGTGGCAAAAAGCGACACCTGCCCGAAGCACCAAAATGTGCGAAGCACCTTGGAGTGTCCGTCAACCGACGGACACTCCAAGGTGCCTTCGGCAAAAAGACTCCCACAACGGTCTCGACCTGATCTGCTATACTGAGAATCTGGGCTTTCCCAATAAGCAAAATGCGCACTTCCGCGAGGTTTCTGACAATTCTGACCATAGCCGCGCTGCTTGCCCCAAGCGTGCGGTGGACTTCGCCCAACGTTACGGCTGATGCCTGCGGATGCCCGACCGGAGCCTGCCTGTGTGTGGGGCACCAACACGGTTCCGGCCGGCTTCCGGCGTGCTGCATGGGCACGGGCGGACAGTGCGGAATGCAATCTCCTGACAGTTACATCAGCGCCATTCTCAACACTCTTACTTTCGTACCCACCGAACACCCTTGGTGGAATCCGATCGCGGCTTGGAGTTTCTGCTACGATGCCTCAGACTCAAGTCTGTTGCCCTCCCACGCGCGGATTCCCGATCAACCGCCGCGATTCCCTCTCTGATGATCGATCTTCGATGCATGATTGCCAATTGAGCTGATCGGCTCTCGTCCATCGTTGAATCCCGGACTACGGGCCCGGCAGACAAAGCCCCGTTACGCCTCGTCCAAGCTGGCATCGCATTACCCGGCGGCGTAGCGCGAGTACTTGTCTCGCAGGTCCGTATTCCTGCATTGATCCCGGTGCCCGGGCGCCTCGCGATGCGCCCTGCCGGAGCGTTCATCACCATCGCCAATGCAGAGGAGAAGTTTTATGAGACAAGCATGCGTGTTGACGGCGGTCGTCCTGGTATTGGGCAGCGTCGCATTTGCCACCATTTTTGGATCTGTGCGTGGCGTCGTTCACGATCCCCAGCACCACCCCATTCCAGGCGCGCAAGTTACGTTGAAAGCTCAAAACTCGGATTGGACCCAATCGCAAGCCTCCGACGAAAATGGCGAATTTGAATTCACTTCCGTGCCGATCGGGAATTACACGGTGACGGTCTCGTCGCAGGGCTTCCGGAGCATTCAGCAAAGTGTGATTGTGCAGTCCGACACGAGTCCGGTGCTGCACTGCCCGTTAGATGTGGCGGGCGTGAAACAAACCGTCAACGTTTTAGGAACTCCCGTGGAGGCGACCACGGACAGCGTCACGCCCACGACCATGCTGAGCCGCGAAGACATCCAGCAAACCCCCGGAGCGGACCGCACCAACAGCTTGCAGATGATCACAGACTACGTACCCGCCGCCTATGTGACGCACGACATGCTCCACATGCGAGGCGGCCATCAGGTGGAGTGGCTGATTGACGGAATTCCCATCCCGAACACCAACATCGCCACCAACCTGGGGCCGCAGATTGATCCCAAGGACATCGACGAACTCGAAGTCCTTCGTGGCAGCTACGACGCCGATTACGGAGACCGTACCTACGGAATCTTCAACGTCGTGCCGCGCACCGGCTTTGAGTTCAACAGCGAGTGTGATCTCGCCATGAGCTTTGGGAATTTCTATCAAACGGACAATCAAGTCAGTTGCGGAGGACACTCGGAGCGATTTGCTTACTACCTCAGCTTGAACGGAAATCGCAGCGATTACGGGCTCCAGACCCCCATCGCACAGGTTTTTCACGATGCGGAGAACGGCTACGGCGGATTCGCCTCCTTCATCTTCAATCCCGATGCCAAGAACCAGCTTCGCCTGGTCACTTCACTGCGTCAGGATTATTACCAGATCCCCATCGACCCTGATCCCAACTCCGCCGGGAATCAGATTTTGGAAGCCTCGGGCGAATCCCCCAGTTACGGTCTTCGCGACGGCGAGCGTGAGCCCGATGGCTATGCCGTCCTCTCCTGGGTTCACACCTTCAATCCCAATCTGCTGCTGACGGTTTCTCCGTTTTACCATTACAACGGCGCGGACTACCACGGCGGCGCGAACGATTATCCCGTCAAGTCAACCCTAAATCAGGCTGCCAATTACCTGGGGATGGAGACCAGCCTCAACGCCAGATTCTGGAGAAGCGATCTCGTAGCCGGAGTGTACGGATTCGCTCAGCACCAGCACAACTTCTTCGATAACCAATTCACGGATGGCAGCGCAAACTTCCCCGCCTCCTCGATTGGTGTAACGGGGGGCGTTGCCGCCGAGTTCATCAACGAGAAATTCAAAGTGACCCCGTGGTTGACCCTTTTCGCTGGCCTCCGGCAAACGGAATTCAACAGTTCCATCGCCGAAAACGTTACGGATCCCCGGGTCGGTTTTGCTTTGAGCGTTCCGCGCCTGCACTGGGTCTTTCGCGGTTTTTACGGTCATTACTACCAGGCCCCGCCCCTGGTCACAGCCACGGGCGCCCTACTCGGTTTAGCCAATAGCCAGAACTTCACCTTCGCCCCTTTGCGCGGCGAGCGGGATAAAGAATACCAGTTTGGCCTCAGGATTCCCTATCGCGGCTGGACTCTTGACGCCGACAACTTTCAAACCAAGGCCACGAACTGGCTGGATCACAATAATATCGGCGAATCGAACCTCTTCTGGCCCATCACCTGGGATGCGGCCGTGATCAACGGCTGGGAACTGACGCTCCGCTCGCCCAGCCTGTGGCATCACGGCCACTTTCACCTTGCCTATTCAAACCAGATCGCGGAGGCAACGTCGCCCATTACCGGAGGCTTGATCTGCCCCACTCCCGTGACGCCGGCTTGCGGGCTCGATCTACCGCCGGGGTTTTCGCCCGTGGACCACGATCAGAGGAACACACTGAACTTCGGCTACAATACGAGTCTTCCCGGGCGGACCTATGCTTCGACCAACGTCTACTTCGGCTCCGGGTTCACGAATGGCCTGTACGGAACTCCGAACGCGCAGTATCCGGGCCCCTATCTGCCTGCCCACGCCACGGTCGACCTTGCGGTCGGGAAAACCTTCGCGGAGAAATTCACTGTTTCCGTGAACGCCCTGAATGTGGGAGACAAACGCGTGCAACTGGACAACAGCCTTACCTTTGGCGGATTTCATTGGAACGATCCGCGGCAGATTTACGTGGAATTCCGCTACCGGTTCCACTATTAATGGGAAGACGGGGTGATCGGGCCCAATTGTAGGGGGACGGCTTGCCGTCCCCTCGTTGTTCCGCTGCAATCGCCGGGGGTAGGGCAAGCCCTACCCCTACACGTTTTCAGAGCAGGATTTCCGCAATGCGAACGCGACGGTTAATTGTTTTTCTATCTTTATCGGCAATAGCATCTTGCCTGACCTCATGTCACAAACAAAAGCCTCTGCCCCAGCAGCGATACGATCTGCGAGGGAAGGTGGTGGCGGTCGACGCGGACGCCGGCATGGTGACGGTGGCCCACCAATCGATTCCAGGGTACATGGGTGCCATGACGATGAGTTTTGTCGTCAAGGACCAGTGGGCCTTCAAAGTTCTCAAACCGGGCCAATCGATCAGCGCAACCCTGGTGATCGAGGGCGATCACTCGTGGCTGGAAGGCTTGGTTGTGACCGAAGAGGGCAAGCCGGGAAGCGACTCGCTGGCGCCTCCCGGGTCCGTGACTTCAGCGTTGGGGCAGGAGGTTCCGGACTTTACGCTCATCAACCAGGATGGAAAGCGGATTCATCTCCATCAGTACCACGGGAAGGCCTTGTTGCTGACGTTCATCTACACGCGCTGCCCGCTTCCCGATTATTGCCCGTTGATGAGCAAGAATTTCGCGCAAATCGCGGAGCAACTCCGCAGCGACCCCAAGCTCTCCGCTTCCACCCATCTGCTGAGCATTAGCATCGACCCGGAGTTTGATACGCCTGCCGTCCTGCGTGCCTATGGCCGAAACTACGCTGGCAATCTTCATCCTTTCGATCGGTGGGAGTTTGCGACGGGCACGCCGCCTCAGGTTAGGAAAATTGCCGAATTCTTTGGCCTGCGATACTGGACTGACCGCGGCCAGATCGTACACTCGCTGCTGACAGTGCTCATTGCCCCAGGCGGGAGAGTCATTCAAGTCTACCGTGGAAACGATTGGCAACCGGCACAGGTGGTCAGCGACCTGCGTGACATGGCGCAGCCCAAAATGTAAAACAGGTAACGGAGACCCGCTTCTTAGGTCTGTCCCCATGGGCCTTCGGCCCGCGAAAGCTCATGAAAAAGGTGTTGGGTTATGATAGGCACGGTCGAGAGCGGTGAGATCGTAGTCGCAGTGGAGCGGTTGAGGCCGTAGGTCTGTCTG